>Ga0209819_10000022_pt1 | contig 53263 bp, 43 predicted proteins | sample PPLLak2March2015_FD_187248 | JGI IMG/M metagenome (GOLD analysis project Ga0209819, IMG submission 187248) | Freshwater sediment microbial communities from Prairie Pothole Lake near Jamestown, North Dakota, USA - PPLs Lake P7 Core (1) Depth... | ecosystem: Environmental > Aquatic > Freshwater >... | reverse complement strand
TGAGTTTATAGATAAATTGGTTAGAAAAGTAGCAACATTAAAGCTGGGTTATGGAAATAATAATGGTATCGATGTAGGACCTTGCGTGAGTGAAGCACAGAGAAACACCGTTCACAAATATGTTCAGATTGGTGAAAAAGAAGATAAAGCAGTAAGAGTGATTGGCGGAAGCTTTGCTGATGAAGGTGACCTGGCAAAGGGATGGTTCTATAAACCTACAGTATTTATTGAAGTGAACAGGAATATGAGAATTGCACGCGAAGAGATATTCGGACCGGTGCTTTCTGTGCTCAAAGCTTCATCGCTTGAAGAAGCAATTGATATACTGAATGATACACCTTACGGATTATCATCATCTATATTTACACAGGATGTAAATAAAGCATTTGTTGCAGTAAGAGATATAAAAGCAGGTATAACATATATCAACGGTGCAACAATCGGTGCAGAAGCTCATATGCCATTTGGCGGAGTAAAGGAAACAGGCAACGGCCACCGTGAAGGCGGATGGACTGTTTATGATTTCTTTACAGAGTGGAAAGCTGTTTATATTGATTATTCCGGTAAGCTGCAAAGAGCGCAGATAGATAATTATGAGAATATTTAATTATCAGTAAATTTCATCAGGTAATTGAGCCGTCGGTAAGACGGCTTTTTTATAATCTATTATAATTAAATGAACTAAAATTATATTATTTATAATTACAAAAATTGTAATTATCATAGAAGAATTGTATAAATAAATTATATAGTATGGCTGATATAAATTCAAAAGGAAGAAATATAAAAATACCGGTGCTGATTATTCTTGTATTTACAATAGTTTTTAACCTGGCTTTGTCATATTCGTTATACGCAGGTGCAAAATATTTTACAGCAAATGCCGTTTCAAAGAAAGAATCAATTGCTGAGCTTATAAATGAGGAAGTAAATTATTTTGCTCAGAAGATATATTCCATTTATATGGAAAATACTATGGATGGTTCACAACGGGTAGAAGATTCCACTATTGTTGCAAGACAAAGATTGTTCGATGTGATGCATTATGACTTGAGCTTGTCATTTGATTTAAAGGGGAAATCAATCTCAGGTGAAATGACAATGACTGCAAATGCTCTAACTGATACATTGGATTTAGTTTATATTAACCTTTATCAGAACATGAAAGTAAGCAGTGTAAAATTCTCTTCTGCAAATAATCCGGACCCGGTTAACCCGGAATATAAACAGCAGAATGATTATGTGATAATTACGGTGAACAACAAACTATCAAGAAACGAAGATTTTAATATCACAATAAATTATTCAGGAATACCGGTTACATTAGGAGCCGAAGCATTTACAATAAAAGAAATTTACGGAAGTCCTGTTGCCTATAACTTAAGTGAGCCGAATTATTCTCCAACGTGGTGGCCGGGGAAAGATTTGCCGGAAGATAAAGCAACTTCATCAATGCATCTCACAGTTCCAAGAGGTTTTAAAGGTGTTTCAAACGGAGTATTAGTTGACACTGTACAAAATGAAAACGGAACAACAACATTTAACTGGAAAAGTACTTATCCTATTGCTACATATCTTGTAAGTATTGTAGTCGGGAAATTTTCTTACTGGGAAGATACTTACACATCTGTCGATGGCAGCAAAACAATGCCCGTTGTATATTATGCTTTCCCAAAAGATTCTGCAAATGCAGTTATTGACTGGCGCGGCACTCCGGAAATGATAAAGTTCTACGCTAAAACATTCGGTGAGTATCCGTTCATTGATGAAAAATACGGTATGGTTCAGTTTGGCTGGACACAAGGAGCTATGGAACATCAAACTATTACATCAATGGGCTATCTTTTAGTAACAGGCGACAATCGCTATGACCAGGTTGTTGTCCATGAACTCGCTCATCAATGGTTTGGTGATGCTGTAACACTTCAGGACTGGAAAAACATCTGGCTTAATGAAGGATTTGCAACATACTCAGAAGCATTATGGGAGGAATATAAACTCGGTAAAAGCTCTTACCTAAGCTATATGAAGAACCTGGATTATGGTTATTTTTCAAGAACGGTTTATGCACCTGAAGGATACATCTTTTCTCCGGCTGTTTATGCTACAGTGTATAATAAAGGCGGATGGGTTTTGCATATGCTGAGGGGTGTTATGGGAGATGAGCCGTTCTTTAAATTGCTTAAAGATTATTACGCAAAGTATGAATTCAAAAATGCTGAGACGAAAGATTTTCAGCTTCTTGCAGAAGAGATAAGCGGACAGACACTTGACTGGTTCTTTGACCAATGGGTTTACACAGGAAAAGGACGTCCGAAATATGAATACTCATGGAAGTTCGAGGATTTCCAGGACCAGCCAAATTCCGGTGCTTACACAGTTCGGCTTAATTTGAAACAGGTTCAGGAAGACAGGCCTGTTTATAAGATGCCGGTTAAAATTAATGTGGTCACTGCAGGCGGCTCAAAAGAATTTACTGTATTTAATGATAAAAGAGAGCAGTCATTTCTTTTAACGGTAGATTCAAACCCGAAAGAAGTTCAGGTAGATAGAGAAGGATGGATACTGAAAAAGATTGCAAAAGGAAAATACGAATAGAAGAGAGTTCGTAGAGTTCGTAGAGTTAAGAGAGTTCGTAGAGTTAAGAGAGTTCGTAGAGTTAAGAGAGTTTAAAGAATTATTTAAATAAATTGATATAGTCACATAGTGTCGTAACGATAACATTAAATAATAAAATACAATTTCATTTAAAATTTTAAAGCTGTTTTTTGGAAAACGAAGAATTATATTTTCCCGGGCTTGAAGCACTATGCAGAAAGTATTTCAATCTTTCAAGGTTTGAGCCGGCTCCACTTTCTGCTCACGGTTCAGATAGAAAGATATTGAGAATTCATATGCATGATAATTCAATTATTGGTATCTACAATAATAACCTGGATGAGAACAAAGCATTTCTCAGCTTTACGGAAAATTTCCATAAATACAATTTACATGTTCCTGAAATATTCGCTGTTTCGGATGATATGACCTGTTATTTAATGGAGGATTTGGGTGACTTAACACTCTTTAATTATATTAACGAAAACCGAGATAACAATTTCGATTGCTGTAATTCTTATTACAAAAAAGCAATCAATGAACTTATTAAATTCCAGGTGACTGCCGGCAAAACAATTGACCATTCATTATGCTACCAGTTTAATGAGTTTGGTGAAGAAAATATAGAATACGACCTTAATTATTTTCACGAAAGGTTTTTAAAAGGATTATATTATTCGGAGCATGATAAAATTGAATTGAACGATGATTTCGAACAACTGAAGAGCAAGCTGCTTGAGATACCGCGTGACAATTTTCTTTACAGGGATTTTCAATCAAGGAATATTATGCTGAAAAACGGTGAAATGTATTTCATCGATTACCAATCAGGAAGAAAAGGTGCATTGCAATATGACTTAGCATCTTTGTTATTTGATGCAAAAGCAGATGTTCCGAACGCTGCACGGGAAACTTTGCTTACTCATTATATTGAAGAATTAAAAAGATATATTTCATTTGATGACAAACAATTCAGGCACTACTTTTGGTATTTTGTGATTATCAGGATATTACAGGCAATGGGTGCTTATGGATTTTTAAGTGCAGTTAAAGGAAAGAAGAGATTCCTTGAGAGTGTGCCGTATGCTTTAAAAAATATTACATATGTTCTCGATTCAAAGATAGACAACAACGAATTAATATATTTAAGAAACTTATTTAACCGGATACAAAATGAAGGGATACAATATTAACGGAATAAACGTACGGGAATTTGGCGAAGGAAATAAAAAATCTATTATCTTCGTTCATGCATTCCCTACATGCAACAGGATGTGGGACCCGCAGGTTGAAGCTTTAGAGAAAGAATATAATGTAATAACTTACGACCTCCGCGGCTTTGGTTACAGTGATATGGATTATAACTTAACAATGGATTCACATGTTGATGACCTGTTTTCCATACTCGAAAGTTCCGAATTGGATAAACCTGTAATTTGCGGACTTTCGATGGGAGGATATATAACATTAAGAGCATTAGAAAGAGGACAGGATAAATTTAAAGCAGTGGTTTTATGTGATACACGTTCCGAAGCAGATGCTAATGAAAATAAAATAAAGCGTGCAGCACAAATTGCCCAGATAAAAGGCGGCGGCTTAAATGATTTTATCAGCACATTTATAAAAGGTACAATGAGTGAATCAACATTAAACGGTGATGAAGCTAAAAAAAATATTTCGGGCTTTTTGAAAGAGATTATTAGCTGGCAAAAACCGGAAGGCATCTGCACAGCTCTTATGACTCTTGCATCAAGAACGGATACAACTGCTTTTCTTGAACAGCTTAATATTCCAACATTAATAATGGTGGGAGAAGATGATAAGCTCACTCCTCCGGAACTGTCAAAAGCAATGCATTCAAAAATTAAAGATTCGCAGTTAAAATTAATTTCCGGTGCAGGACATTTCACAAACCTGGAAAACAGAGTTGAGTTTAATGAGAACCTGGTTAATTTTTTAAAAGGTTTAAATCATTAACTTTTTAAATAACAGAGTAATATAATTATACTTTCTCCGAAAAATTTTTATTGTTCATCAATCAGACATGCGCCGCAGCCTCCAACTGTAACACCATATATACCGGTGGATTCATCATATTTCCATGTACCCCCAACTGCTGATACAAATTCTTCGAAAGGTATATAAGCATGCTGTTTTCCATCCAAAATTATTATTTTTACTTCTGAAGAAAGAACACCTGTATTTTTCACATTAAGCTCTGCGTCTTTTCCCGAGCCTGCTTTTATTAATGATACTTTTGATTTATTAAATTTAAAGTAAGGTCCAAGCTTATAAGGCGATTCAATTGATACAGAACCGTCAATTTTTAATGCAAGCTCTTCCAACGGAACATATAATTTTGATTCATCTTCAACACAATTTTTAAATAATACTTTTTCATTTACCAGGAGTTTGATATCATATTTCTTCTGGGAATATAAACTACCCGTCAGAAGAAATAAAACCCCAATCACAAACAATATAGAAATATTTTTAACTGCTTTTAATTTGTTCATTATAATTTTCCTTTCACGAAAATATTTTTTAAAATCTCTTAAGTTTCTTGTGTAACAGAAATATAATTTATTGCATGTAATTGTTTACGCCTATTTGGCATTAACGGTTAAAAGAATATAAATCACAATAATCTCTTTATGTTGCCGTCAATAATTCATAAGATACGCATAAATATGGAAATTCCTTCAACCCGGGTGTGCTTTTATGAAGCAATGGTTTCCGGAAAAAATCGATGAGCTTTAAAAAAATATTATACGCTGAAATATTGTACAAAAAAAATCCCCGCGCCTGCGGGGATTTCAATAAATCTTACCCGTGGTTTACAAGATGTTTATTGCTGATAAGTTTTTTTTTAATCTCTTTTAACATTACTGCAGTCATTGAATCAAGGTCATACTTATGTTTCCAGCCCCACTCTGCCCTTGCAATAGAATCATCTATACTTTGCGGCCATGATTCAGCAATCTTCTGTCTGAAGTCCGGCTTATATGAAATTGTAAATTCAGGAATATGCTTTTTGATTGAATCAGCTATCTCATCAGGATTGAAACTAATACCCGAGAGGTTATAGCTTGAACGTATTTTTATCTTCGATGCATCTGCTTCCATTAATTGCAGTGTACCTTCAATTGCATCGGGCATAAACAGCATAGGAAGTGTCGCATCTTCCTGCAGGAAACATTCATAACAGCCTTTTTTAATTGCTTCGTAATAAATTTCTACGGCATAATCTGTCGTTCCTCCGCCTGCTTCGGTTTTATAGCTTATCAATCCCGGGTAGCGGATACTTCTTACATCAACGTTGTAGCGGTTGAAATAATATTCACACCATCTTTCGCCTGCAAGCTTGCTGATACCGTAAACAGTATTTGGCTCGGTGATAGTAAGCTGTGGTGTGTTTACTTTAGGTGTAGTTCTGCCGAAAACAGCGATAGAGCTTGGCCAGAAAAGCTTCTTTACACCTACTTCTTTGCAAATATCAAGAATGCTGAGAATGCTCCTCATGTTAATATCCCATGCCTGGAGCGGGAGTTTTTCTGCATTGCCGGAGAGTACAGCAGCAAGGTGGTATATCTGTGTTATCTTGTTTGCTATTATGAAATGAATTAAACGCTTGTCGTCCATTACATCAAGTATCTGGAATGGTCCGCTTTCAACAACATCTTTTGGTGCCTGTTTAATATCTGTCGCATAAACATTTGAATTACCGTATGTATTTCTGAGAGCTAAAGTGAGCTCGGAACCTATTTGCCCCGCCGCTCCGATTACTAATATTTTTTCCATTGTGTTATTTTGTTAAAAAAAGAACTTCGATTTATTTATTTCTTTTTACTACTTTAATGTTCTTTATTGAATGTTTGAATTTTATCATCTGCCAAATAAAATCCAGCTTTTCCTTTGGAGTCATTTCTGATAAAGGTTTCTCAAAATGACCATCAAACATTGGATCAATATATTTCTTATTTTTTCTTTTTTTCATTTTTGATAAGTGCTTCCAATTCTTTGATATCAGACATGTCTTTATCTCTAATGGGGCTCACTTTTTTCTTTGCTTTTATTAGATCTTCTTTTGACGAAATTAATACTTCTACTTTTTCTATCTTTATCTTATCTGAATTCTTATATAATTCATCGAAACCTATCGGATAATCTAAAAAAATATCTATTTGTAAGGTATCTACGTTTGATATAAATGTGTAAACTAATGCACCTTTTTTTGTTATCCAGTCAATTCTCTTTTTATCATTTAAAAGATTTTCTACAGGCTCCGGAATGCGAGGGAAAAATTTATATTTTTTAGTAATTGCAATAATCTTTTTTAGGTTATCTTCATCTAAACTTACATTCAGGTCAATATCATAAGTAAATCGGTTAATACCATGCAAAACACATGCAATCCCACCGCAAACAACAAATTTTTTTTACTGAAGCTCCGGCAAGATCTTTTAATATTGCAAGCACAAGGTTATCAGTATTGTTTTTTGACCTGGACATTACAAACTTTCCACAACTGCTTCCGGTTTTACTTTTGTCTTTGGTATTAATGCAGGCCAGTAAGCAACAACTTCCGATGGTTTCGGTCTTCCGCCCGCAAATCCGGTAACACTCGGCGGTCCGGTTAATATTAACGGAGCAATCTCTTTGCCGAATCTTTCAATTGCCGCTTTGTCCTTTCCTCTTACGCCTATCCTCAGAACTACTTCGCTGATATCTTCCTTCCTTTTTACAAGTGGTCCGTGGCAAGAATTATATCCAAGAAACTCCGACCTGACTTCATCAAACTTTAATCCAAGGTCATCCAGTCTTTTTCTTAAAATTTTGTCTGCTGCTTCTGCTTTCTTTAATGCATCGGGTGCAGAATATGTTAAAGTACTGAACGCACTGTACCCGTCATCATACGACATGGATACTTTATAAAATTCAGTTTTCGGTCTGCCGGTAATTCCAAATACTTTCACCCTGTTTTTACCTGCCGCTTCAAGATGGATTGATGTAAAATCAGCAACACAATCAGGTGTAATGTATTCATTCGGGTCACCTATTTCATAGCAAAGCTGTTCGCTAACAGTTTCAACCGATACGAGCCCGCCGGTATTATCATGTTTGGTAATGTAAAATGTCCCGTCGGGATAAGCTTCAACTATTGGAAAACCAATTCTCGCAAGGTCAGGAACATTTTCCCAATCACCGAGGAAATTGCCGCCGCTTGCCTGTCCGCCGCACTCAATAATATGACCGGCTATTGTTCCTGCAGAAAGTTTATTCCAGTCATCCATGCTCCAACCAAACTCATAAATCATTGGTGCAAGAGTTAAACCTGTATCGGTCACTCTGCCAGTAATTATGATATCCGCTCCCTGTCTTAAAGCTTCAACAACGGGTTCAGCTCCAAAATAAACATTAGCACTGAGAACATTATCTTTAATAGTTCTGGCACTTTCACCCGTTTCCATGTTCTTTAGTTCAACACCATCATCCAACAGGTTATCAATCTTATCAAGTATGTTATCACCAAGCACAACCCCAATCTTCAAGTCTTTAATACCGAGTTTTCTTGCAACATCAAAAATAGCGTCACGGCAAGCTAAAGGATTTACTCCACCGCCGTTAGTAATGACTTTAAATTTTTTCTTTTGCATGATTGGAAGCAACCGTTCCATCAGCGGAGGTATATCCCTTGCATATCCAAGTGCCGGATTTTTAAGCTTTTGCTTTTGCAGAATTGACATTGTTACCTCTGCCAGGTAATCCATCATGAGATAATCAATATCCCCTTTTTCCGCCTGGTGAACCGGAGCATCTATTAAATCACCCCAGAAACCCTGCCCTGCTGCTATTTTGATTTTTTCTTTCATTAAGTAAATATTTTCTTTCTAATTAACAAATTTAAGAAAAAAAAATATGAGTTTATAGAGAGTTCGGAGAGTTCTTAGAGTTCTTAGAGTTTGTAGAGTTCAGAGAGTTTGGAGAGTTTGGAGAGTTTGGAGAGTAAGCATCAGTTTAAGATGACCGGAAGATTTACAATTGAACACAGACATGGGATTTTGTACAATGACAAATTACGAATGACGAATTAGACGATAAATAATTACTCTTAGTAATTTACATTTGCACTATGTGACAAGAAGTTACTAATATTAGTTCGGATATACGGAAATTACTCCCAATATTATATAAACAACTCCAGACTTCGATTAACCACTTACCCCTTGAAAACTATCCGGTTCAAAAAATTTGAAAACTATTAACCGGTTCGCATCTACTCAACTCTCAACTCTCAAACGCTCAAACTCCCGAATTCACAACTCTCGAACTCCCGAACTCTCGAATTTTTCAATTTTTATATTTTTTTGTTTCCATATCTGACCCTGTAGCTGAGCTCCGGATAAATTTATTTTACGACCGGAAGATCATGATTTCGATATTGACAAAGAACGACAACAAGTAATAAATTTCAGCAGCATTTACTACTATATAAAATTAATACAGAGATTACCGCTTGTCAAGTTTTAGTTAAAAATAGTTTCGAATGTATAGAATAATTTATCAAATTTATCAAATTTATCACATTTATCACATTTATCAGATTGGAAGAGTAAACAGGATAACAATTCCTCCTTATCAAGGGGGCCAGTGGGATTGGTTCTGATTTGATTTGGATAATCTTAAAGTAATACTTTAACTCTCAAATATCTGCGACAATAATTAGCAAATTTTGTTTCTAAAACCCGAAATTTCCGTGGGCAGGAGTAGTTTTTCGAAAACCTCGTTTCCTGCTTGTAATCGCCATTTTTTGAGCCATTTTTAGCACTTTGGTCACGAGTTATCTCTTTATACTGCAATAAGTTACAGCCATTTTCCAAAAATTCCTGCCCAAAAACTGCCCGTAAAGTGCCCACTGAGTGCCCACTGGATGCCCACGGAGTGCCCACTGAGTGACCGCTGGATGACCACGGGTTTTTTTACTCACGCAAAGACGCAAAGACCGCAAAGGGGGACTTGGAATTACTAGGGAAACTTATACAAAAAGAAAAAATCCCGCCTGCCTGCCTCTGGCAGGAAGGGATGATATTATGGTAGAAAGAATATTCAGTAAAGGATAGAATCCTGAAGGGATGATATTATGGTAGAAAGATTTATCTCATACAGAACAGAATCCCGAAGGGATGATATTATGGTAGAAAGATTTATCTCATACAGAACAGAATCCCGTAGGATGATATTATGGTAGAAAGAATATTCAGTAAAGGACAGAATCCCGAAGGGATGATATTATGGTAGAAAGATTTATCTCATACAGAACAGAATCCCGAAGGGATGATATTATGATAGAAAGATTTATCCCATACAGAACAGAATCCCGAAGGGATGATATTATGGTAGAAAGATTTATCTCATACAGAACAGAATCCCGAAGGGATGATATTATGGTAGTATTATGTGCTATTGGAGATTGTTCAAACATTAGAGTTTATAAGGGGTACGGGTTATTAACGGCTTGGAGTTGTTTATGCAAACTCTCTTTAATGAAAATATATTCTTACTTATATCAGTGACACCTTGCCTGGCTTCTATTATAAATCTTCCGGTCATCTTAAGCTAAAGCTTGCGTCAGGTGAATCCGGAAAAGCTGAGTTAAATTTATTATACTATCATATTTGGTTAATCTGAGATTATCCAGGTCATCAAACTAACACCTGACACTGCCCCGGAAGTAAAGCTTCAACTAAGACCTGACACTCCCTGAACTCTCAGAACTCTCCAAACTCTCTGAACTCTCTAAACTCTCCAAACTCTCAGAACTCTCAGAATTCCAATCTCCATTGTTCATTCTTTATTTTTTTGCTATTTTTTGTTAAATAAATTACTAACATGAAAAAATTATTTGGTTTACTAATAGCATTTGCACTTTTATCAGCTATATTTTATTATTCTGATGTAAACAATTCTGTTGCCGCAGATAAAGCCGGCTGTGAAGCATACATTTATATTGCTAACAATTCGATGTTTGAATGTGATTTGAGTATTGACGGAGTCGGGATAGGAACTCTTTTAGTCGGCAAGAACAAAACTTATAAAGTTGAACTTTTAAATGACACTCCGAAGAAAATTAAAGTGAAGATTTCTTATTTGAATCCTGATTACATTGAGCCGAAATCGTACTACCTCCTTACCAAGACAAAGCTTGAGTGCGGACAGTCCGATTCAATGTATATTGCACATACTAACTAAAATTTTATATTATCCGATTTATCTTTTAACCGTTCAAGTATTTCATCGTGCCTGGGAAAAAGGTTCTTTTTTTCCTCGCGAATTGCCATACGTTCGCTGCTTGATTTGAATAACGCATTTACTTCTTTTATTACTTTCTTAAGGTAGTTGGCAAGAATTTGCAGGTCTTCGGCTGCATCAACCATAACCATAAGGCAGTCATTATAAACATACGGCTTCCTTTTCATACCAAAATCAATATTTATCGTCGCATATTGATTTAAAAGATCTATCCAGTGAGAATCCGGATATTGTGATAGCTTGAATGCAAATTTGTATGCAGATTTGAAAGGTGAAAAAAAAGCACCGGGAAAATCCTCATCCTTTTCAATCTTGCTTTTATCTACACCAACTATTTTTATTTCTTCATAATAAATCATTTTTTATACAATTAATAAAAATATTATTTATAACAAAACAGTTTCATCCGGCATATATTGTCAGCAAATATAATGAAAAATTCGTTATTTATTTTGCGGAAATTCAAGTTTATTAATATTTCAGAAACCAATTCTGTCGATTATTTTCCCTACCATAATTACTTTTTATTGGTTAATTTGACATAATAAATTATAATCTAATTATAAATTCTAAATCCTTTATTATGAAATTATTTAAGCTTTTTTCAACGGCAATCGTATTTTTCCTGTTAATAAACCTTACCTTCAGCGGTAATAAACCATCAACAAGTCTGGAAAACCTTTTAATTAATGCAGAAATAAATCCGCAATTATTAATAGATGCGCAGAATCTGGCAATATCGAAACAGCTTCCGGTAAGAATTTACCTCCCGGGTATAATTATAATACAGGCGACCGGGATAGAGAATGGCGAACCTGTGTATGCTGTAATGACGAATCCTGCTCATCCTTTTATTGGTGAAGCATTATTTTTTGACGAACTCAATACAAAATATAATCTTTCTTCAGGAAAAATTGATTATGGAAATGGCAATATTTCAGATAATACAGGCGGTATGTTTGAACCTGTTCTGTCACCGCGTTTAACCAATAACCTGCTTCTTGTGCCGGACTGGACTATGGATAAAGTTATTGCTTTTGATGCCGTGACCGGAAATATTGTTGATACAAACTTTGTACCATCAGACCCGGGACACCTTTCAAGTCCAAGACATGCATTACAGGCTCCGTGGGGTAAAGTTATGGTTGCTGACCAGGTAACCGATGCAGTACAGGAATACGATACATCAGGTACTTTTATCCGAACATTTGCTTCAACCAACCTTGATAATATAAGAGGTGTATTGTTTAAACAGAATCAAAACCTGCTTGTAACTGTTGGAAGCGGTTCATTCCAGAATACAGTGCAGCAGTTTAATCCAGCCGGTACAAATATCGGAACATTTATGACAGGATTAACAAGCCCGTTTTTTATTTTAAGAAGAACCAACGATTATTTGGTTGCAAACTCAAGCGGTACAGATATTATGCAATATGATACGGCAGGAACATTTGTTGCGGCATTTCATAGCAGTACATCATTGAATTTCGCCCAGCAGTTGATACAATTACCGAATGGTGAAATTGCTGTGGCAGGCTTCAGTTCACCTTCAGGAATTGTTATCTTATCATCAACAGGAACATATGTAAGAACACTAACAGGAGTAACAGGCAACCGCGGTGTTTACCTGCTTCCCAATGGAAATTTCCTTACAACAAATGGTACAGGTTTACATGAGGTTGATGACACAACAGGTACACTGGTAAGAACTATAATGGCGGGTGCTAATTTCCAGTTTATTGATTTATTCAATCCCACAATGGTTGGAGTTCAAAATGGTTCATCAAATATACCTTTTGAATATAAGCTTGAAAATAATTATCCTAATCCGTTTAATCCGAGAACAATTATTAATTATCAATTACCCGCCGCAGGTTATGTAAAATTAACTGTATATGATGTTATGGGTAAAGAAATATCAGTGTTAGTAAATGAGAGACAAAACGCCGGCAGATACGAAATCGAATTTAACGGTGATAATTTACCAAGCGGAATATATTTCTACAGATTGAGTGCAGACGGATATAATGAAACTAAGAAGATGATTTTGATAAAATAACACTTCAATAATATACAGATTTTAAAAAGGCAGGAAAAATTTCCTGCCTTTTTTATGAATTTTTCTGTCAGTTATATTTATAAAAAATAATATTACATGATAAGATATTTATTTACATTTTTATTATTGATAAATATACCGCTGCTTTCACAGGAAGATAAGCCTGCCTCTTCCCTATTGTCGAGAATCACAAGCAGTGATATGAAAGATACTTCGTACTTATTCGGTACTCATCATTTGGTTAAGAGCAGCTTTTTAGATTCATCATTTGTAATTAGAAATATTTTGCAAAACATTGATGAGGTAATTACAGAAGTAGGCAATGACCCGATTGATACACCAAAAGTAAAGAAAATGAAGATGACCGACAGGATTTATACATTTAATGACCCATCCGAAGAAGCAATTGTTGACTCATGTGTAAAACGAATACTTGGCAAAGAACTCTCAGACTTTTATTACTTAAAGCCTATAGTTGTTTACATCACTCTTGATATTAACTCCAGTGCAAGCTCAAAGGAAAATTTTAAAGAAATATCAAAAACAGGAAATAGTACTGACGATTACTTTGTCACAAACGGAAAAAAATTAAAAAAGATCATATACGGATTAGAAACACCACAAGAACAGCTATCGATATTGCTTGACAGCATTCCCTTCCGTGAGCAGATATCAATGCTTGTTGCATTGTGCCAATCACTGAATTCAGAAAAACCCGGTGATGTTAATGAAATTGATTCATGTTATCAGCGGCTTGACCTGGAATGCCTGGGAGCTTATACCGGTGAAAATGACAGTGAACGGCTAGGTGCAGAAATTCTTGTTGACAGAAGGAATGTTAACTGGGTGCAAAAGATAATTTATACAATAACCAACAGGTCTGCTATTATTGCAGTTGGAGCATTGCATTTACCGGGAAAAATGGGCTTGATAAATTTATTGCGTGAAGCAGGATATACGGTAGAGCCGGTGAAGATGTTTTGAGCGATTTCTGAATCACAGATTAAACAGATTATACTGATGTCAATGATATAATACCTTATCAATCCTTCAGGGATATATCAATTATTATAAATTATGACGTATATAATATTGATTAAAATTTTATATGTGTAATCAGTATAACCAGGATAACCTGTGTAATCTGTGATTCAGACAATTAGCTTTCATCAGTGACATCAGTATAATCTGTTTAATCTGTGTTTCAGACAATTTATATACCTCATCTTCTTCATTTAATATAAGTAAATACTTCACTAATTTTGCAAATGCCAAAAATCATTTCCAATTATATTGAGGTTCACGTTTGCAGAAGGGCTGAATCAGGGTACAGCTTTTTATTATTGAAGCGTTCACCTGAGATGGAAATATATCCAGGCATCTGGCAGGTAATAACAGGTGCAATTGAAGAGAATGAGCCGACGATTGATGCAGCTAAACGTGAAGTAATGGAAGAAACAGGTCTGGCACCTTTGAAAATATATTCAATGCCGAGGGTGAACACGTTTTATTTTGAGTTTGGTGATGCAATTTGCCTTAGTCCTGTTTTTTTGGCTATGACTGATAAAGAAGATGTAGTTATTTCCGGTGAGCATACAGAGCACAGATGGGTAAATTATGAAGAAGCGGTTAACCTGATTCATTGGCCTGACCAGATAGAAAGCTTAAACCTGATTTATAAATACCTGAATGATGAGGGATTGTTCAGTAAACTTTATGAAATAAAATAGATATAAATTTTCCGTTACAGATAAATATTGTGGGTGATCTGAAATTTTATCCTCACCCCCCTGACCCCCTCTCCTATGATACCTGCCTGCTGCAGGCAGGGGCGTTAGGAGAGGGGGAGCAGTTAATTAAAAATCTTTAATTGAAAACTAAATCTACAATTAATATCTCCCCCTCTCCTTTCATGTATCATAGGAGAGGGGGTCAGGGGGGTGAGGACAAGAGCTGTAAATAAAAAATTACAAGTACAATTATTTCCAAAACTAAAGATGAATTTTAATTAATGCCAAAAAAAGCACGAATTCCCGACGAAATATTTATGAAACGCTCTTTAGAGCTGGCAGTAAAGGGCTGTGGGTTTGTTTCACCTAACCCGATGGTTGGATGCGTTATTGTAAAGAACGGCAAAATTATTGCCGAAGGATACCACAAAAAGTTCGGGCAGTTTCACGCTGAGAGAATTGCAATCAATTCAGCTATCAGCAAAGGCATTAATATTAAAGGAAGCACAGTTTATGTAAATCTTGAACCGTGCTCGCATTTTGGCAAAACACCCCCATGCACAAGTGCTATCATTGAGCATAAAATAAAGCGGGTTGTGATGGGTACAATCGACCCTAACCCGTTAATTTCAGGTAAAGGCATAGCTGCATTAAAGAAAAATAATATTGAAGTTACTCATGGCGTACTTGAAGATGAATGCAGGGAATTAAACAGGTTCTTTTTCAAATATATTAAAACAGGCTTGCCTTACGTTACATTAAAAGCGGCACAAACACTTGACGGAAAAATTGCCGACATCAATTACAGGTCTAAGTGGATATCATCACTTGAGTCAAGAAAGCTTGTCCATGAATGGCGCAGTGAATATGATGCTGTTCTCATTGGGAAAAAAACACTGGAGTGTGATAACCCTTCGCTTACTGCAAGACTTGTTAAAGGCAGAAATCCTTACAGGATTATAATTGATAATGAATTAACCCCGGACCTGAGCTATAATTTATACTCAGATAAATTCACAAATAAAACAATAATCATCACATCAAAAGACCCTGATACCGCATTAATGAAAATACTAACAAAGCGGAGAATAAGAATTATAAAAGCAAAAATAAAAGATGATAAAATAATATTAAAAGATGCTTTGAAAAAGCTTGCCAAAATTGGAATTGCAAGTATTATGGTTGAAGGCGGTGCTTATACATTTTCGGAGTTTATTAACCAAAGAGCAGCCGACCAGTTAACGATTTTCACTGCACCAATGATTATGGGACCGGGGATTGAGACATTCAGATATATACATCATAAAAAGTTTGAAAATGCAAAAAAGGTAACCTGCGAAAAAATCAGCAGTGATATCTTAATTAATATTTATCTATAAAATATCAAAAATATAATAACATGTTTTCAGGAATAGTAGAAGAACTCGGTAAAGTAACAGCGAAGATAAAAATACCTGAAGGTTACAGGTTTAGGATAAAAGGAAAAAAAGCTGTAAAGAAATTGAAGATATCGGACAGTATTTCAATTAATGGTGTATGCCATACTGTTGTAAAAAAAGCCAAAGATGAATTTGAGATAGTATCAATGCATGAGACATTAAAGAAAACAAATATCGGTGAGCTGGAGAAAAATGCTCCTGTAAATCTTGAGAATTCGTTAAGAATTGGCGGCGAGCTTGGCGGGCATTTTGTTTTTGGGCATATTGATGATACAGGCGTTATTACAGCAATCAAGCAAATTAAAGGTGCTGAAGATAAAAAAGACTCCGATAACTGGGAATATTGGATAAAAGTACATAAGAAACACAGGCAGTTTGTTATTTATGTAGGTTCAATTGCAATTGATGGTGTGAGCTTAACTGTAGCTGAGATAAAACCTGTTAAAGGGAATTATTTCGAATTAAAGGTTGCGATTATTCCTTATACTTACAAGGTAACGAACTTTGGCAATTACAAAGTTGGTGACAGGGTGAATATTGAATTCGATTTTCTGGGCAAGTATGTGCAGAACATTTTAAATACAAAAATCAACCAAAAATAAAAAATATTACAAACAAAACATCGTAATTTGTTGATTAATTCGTAATTGATTTTATAGGGCTATTTGCCTAAATTTGCCTGTAATAAATGTTGTTCAAAATTCCCGCTCACCTTTATTACATTATATTAAATACAGTAAATATTAGATGTTAATATCTTCTAAAACTATACACCTTATTTTGAAGTATGGCACTTCAATTTTTGTCATTTTATTTCTCTTATACGGAGGAATAACACAGGCAGATGATGATAACTCACACTATACTAACGTAGGAAATATCGGATTAACCATAACAAATTTCGGTACACTTGGTCATGGATTTACATTATGGCCGCAGCAGCCCTCATGTGAATATCCAAAAGCTTCCGGTATAGAGCACTTATTCGACGGCGGATTGTGGATTGGCGGAGTAAAAAACGGAGTTACATATGTCACAACAGGAGCAATTGATGCTTCAGCAGCTAACCGCGGTGAAGGTTATGAATTCACAAATGAAGCAGGACAGATTATTTCACAAAAATCTTCATTGAACACTTCCCCGTTTTACAGTCCCAGTGCAATTTCACACCAGGATTTTATTTGTGAATACACCGATACTAATACGATGGTTGGCGGACAGATTATTCCAAATCACCTGCCGCTTGGAGTTAAAATAATACAGCAATCTTACTGCTGGAATTACCCATACGCTGATTTTTTTGTTATCCTCCGGTACAGAATTGTTAATATTGGCTACAGGGGCAGCAATGCTCCAATACAAAATATATTTGCCGGCTTATGGGCAGACCTTGTTGTTAGAAATACAACCATAACAAGACCCGGCGGCTCTTCTTTTTATACTAAAGGCGGTAATGGATGGGATAGTGTATATTCTATAGGTTATGAGTTTGATGCAACAGGTGATATCGGTTATACAAACAGCTACATCGGAGTAAAATTTCTCGGCTCTACACCATTTGGTATTACTTCACAGGACAGCTTAAAGGCACCGGGAAATTTTGTAACATGGCAGTTCAGAAATACTGTTGACCCGGTTTATTTTGCCCCGCAAACAGATGCTTCAAGACTTGAAAAGATGAAAGGATTTTTTACCGGTACAACAAAAGTTAATCCGACAATTATCAACCAGATAAAACAGCCGTCAAACCGCTCAATACTTGTTACGGCAGGACCTTACACTCAGCTTAATTATCTTGATACACTTGAAGTTGTTTACAGTATGATTTGTGCCAAAAAAACAGGAACCGACCCGCAGCAGTGGGATTCAACATATCAAAGAGCTGAATTATATGCTCATGCAGATTGGGCACAAAAAGCATACAACGGTGAAGATAAAAACGGTAACGGTAAGCTTGACCCGGGTGAAGATATTAACGGCAATCAATTTCTCGATAGATATTTGCTGCCTTCTCCGCCTAATACACCAACCACTAAGGTTATTAATGAAAGCAGGAAAGTAACTTTATACTGGACAGCTAATGCAGAATCGAGCATAGACCCAATTTCATTAAAAAAGGATTTTGAAGGGTACAGAATTTACAGAACAAATGCCGGGGCTGATATAGACCCGACAAAGCCGCTGTTATCTTCGTTTGTATTAAACGGTGATTTTGACAGCATAAATAATATCGGTAATAATACAGGATTTAATTATATTAAGTTAAGTGAAGCTAAAACTTTTCCTGATGATACAAATCACTACCGGTATAAATTTGAATATGACAATCAATTGAATGGATGGCAGTATTTATATGCCGTTACTGCATATGACAAAGGCGATTCGGTGAATAACCTTGAATCACTAGAAAGCAGCTTGCTGGCAAATGCAATGAGGATTATTCCGGGTGCTTCGGTAAACGAAGATGAATCAGTACCAATCGGTGTTTATCCAAATCCATATTACGGAAATGCATTATGGGATGGCTCGCAGGAAAGGCAGAGGAAGCTGTACTTTTTCAACCTGCCTTCATCATGCGAGATAACAATTTACACAATAGCAGGTGATGTGGTTGACAAGTTTAATCACGATGCAAAGACATATAACGGAAGTGATATTGAATGGTTCAAAACGTATGGAGACGGAACACAGAAAATGTCCGGCGGCGAACATGCATGGGATTTAATTTCAAATAATGACCAGGCAATTGCAACAGGTTTATATATATTCACAGTGAAGAACCTTACCACAGGCTTTATAAAAAAGGGAAGATTTTTAGTGATAAAGTAGAGATAGAGTGTTTGGAGTGTGTGGAGTGTATTGAGTGTTTGGAGTGCTTGGAAATTTAAAAAAGTTACGATTCCCCTCTTGAGAGGGGTGGATTATCAATCCTGTTTCACGGGATTGATAAGACGGGGTGTGTTTTTTTTAATGATAAAAAGGTTAATCTACTAATTGAAGTATAAAAAAGTACCTTTGAAAAGAAAAATCATTCCATACAATCCAAAATTAAAAGAAATAGCAAAAAAGCTAAGAAAGCAAGGAATTTTGTCAGAGGTATTATTATGGAATGAGTTGATGAACAGGAAAATGATGGGATTTGATTTTCACAGACAAAAACCTTTGGACGAGTACATAGTAGATTTTTTCTGTAATGAATTAATGCTTGTAATAGAAATAGACGGAGCAAGTCACAATGAGGATGATACTGCAACTAACGATGAGAAAAGACAAAAGAAATTAGAATCATATGGATTAAGTTTTTTGAGATTTTACGATGGCTATGTGAAGAATTATTTAGGTGATGTTGTAAGTACAATTCGGGAATGGGTTATCGAACACAAAGTTGAGACTGATTTGGATAATAAATGAACTGGTGTGAAAAAGAGTACAAAAGAAATAAAGATTTGGATTTAATTAAGGAAACACACCCCGTCTTATCAATTCCGTGGAACGGAATTGATAATCCACCCCTCTCAAGAGGGGAATCTTTAGTACTGATTTATTTGATTAAGACTTTTTTTTAAAAATAAAATTATATACAGCAATGAAAAAAATATTACCGATTATAATACCGTTAATGCTGTTCGTGTTTGTGGGATTCTATAATGGATTTACAATAGATTCCTACATTACTACGATTTATGTTGTACAAACGGTTCCGCCGGAATCACTTGCAATCGGGCATGACCGCTCACTGCTTGTCGGAGATACAGTAACTGTAACAGGTAGAGTTGTTGCACCGCCAAGAGTCAACGTATCAGGAGGTGATGTCAGAAGATTATTACGGGGAACAACATCTTTCCAGGCATATATCCAGGATACGGCAAATTTACCATGGGGCGGCTTAGTTGTGAGACAAGGTGATTCGACATCGAATACAAACTTTGACCAATTGGATTCCGGTATGAAAGTTAGGGTAACAGGTATAGTCCAGGAATTTCCCGATATTACATCTTCCGGATTAACACAGCTGGGACTTGACGTTACAACTGTTGTACAAACATTACCAACAATAAAAAAACGCCCTGCACCAATAGTACTAAACGTATCAAACTTCGATTCAGCCGGCATAATAAATTTTTCAGCAGGTGAAAAGTACGAAGGTATGTATGTTCAATTTAACAATTTAACTGTTGGACCTCAGGGGTCATCGGGTGCAAGACATATAAGGGCTTTATATGATGGAAATGGTAATACAATTTACCTGAGAGACTTTTCTAATTTCTTTTCAGTAAGTCCTAGTCCCTCCTGGGGTTGGACACCTGTATGGTCTCCGCCTTCAATCGGAGCATCTGTAAACTATATCAGAGGAGTGATAATTAACGCAGCATATGCTGATGGACCGGGTGGAACCTATCCTTATGTAATTGTTCCAATATATCCAAACGATTTTCAATTAGGCAATACTCCGCCGTTTATAAACACAGTCACCAGGAATCCAGGTGTACCTAAACCGGCAGATTCAGTACAAGTTAATGCAACAATAACAGATACACTTGATAATCCTCTTTCTTTGGACAGTGTTCAGCTTGCTTATAGAATTAACAAAGGGAGCTACACTTTTAAAAAGATGAACAATTCAGGAAATATTTATTTCTCAAAGCTTCCTCCTCAACCATTAGGAACATTGGTAGAATATTTTATAAGAGCCAGGGATAACCAGGGTTCGGTCAGGTTAAGTCCTACCGATACTTCTAAATCTACTTTCTTTTATTATGTGAGAAATTCGGACACAATGACAATAAAAGATATCCAATATACACCAAACAACGGAGGTTATTCTTCTTATAACGGGTATGATGTTATAACCACAGGTGTTGTAACCTGCGATACATCGGATATACCTGCATTCCAGTTCGGTTCATTAGGCGGCAGTCAAAGCTCACCAAGGAGAGTCATAATTCAGGACCCGTCTATTGCCGGAGGATGGAGTGGTATATGGATTAGTGGTAATCCAACCGACTTTCTTCAGAAGGGACAACAGGTAAGGGTTAAGGGAACAGTATCGGAAACAAACGGCATGACATCCATGATAGTAGCTACAGCAGGTGATATTACTGTAATATCATCAAACAATACACTTCCTCCATATGAAATTTTAACCCCGGGAGTAGTCGCAAATGCAAAATCAGATGGAGATACAACAGCCGAGAAATGGGAAAGTGTATTAATAAGATTTGCCGGACAATGTGTTATTACGTGTATTAATGCTCCTGCAAACCTTGGATGCACCAGCACTTTGCCTATACCTGATTCTACATTCAGAAGAAATTACGGTGAAATATTTGTAGTTTATCACGGTGAAAATATAGAAGCAAGAATTGAGCTGCAGGATGGAAATCACTCATTTGTAAATGGATGGGATTCGTCACTCGCAAATTGGTATCATCCGAATTATCCCGGCACTTTATTATATCAATTGGACGGTATTAGCGGATTACAAGGTGTTTTATATTATGCATTCAACAGGTATAAACTTGTTCCGACAAAGAACTCGGATTTTGGACAGGTTATTGGTGTAAAAGATCCATCTATAAAAACACCTTCTGTGTTTTCATTAAACCAGAATTATCCAAACCCGTTCAATCCGGTTACAAATATAGTATATAATATTCCGTCAGCATCTGAAGTTACACTAAAAATTTACAACCTGCTGGGTCAGGAAGTAAAAACTATTGTAAATGGAATACAGAATGCAGGCAAATATAACGTACAGTTCAACGGAGCAAACTTAGCATCAGGAATGTACATGTATGTGCTTGAAGCAAATTCACTTGAGGGACAGAAGTACCGTGAGGTAAGGAAAATGGTTCTAATTAAATGACGAATTGGTGATATCTATAATACTTCTTTCCCAAATGGAAATTTGGGAAAGAGGTATGTGGTATAATGGAAGTTACATCAGAACAACAAAGCTTTATAAATGAAAAAACTTTACATATTATTATTCATATTATCTTTAGTACTGATATCATGTAATGATGTACCAACAGGTACGTCAACTAACCGTCCGCCGGATACATTTTTATCATTGTTCCCGGATAGCACTATCAGTCCGCAAAAGACAAGAGTTAAAATTACCTGGTGGGGTGATGACCCTGATGGCTTGATTACAGGATTTAATATTTCTTTTGACAGCTTAAACTGGTCTTACACAACAGGGAATGACAGTACGTTCCTGCTTGCCATAAACGGAAATGACAGCACTTTCAGGTTCTGGGTTGCGGCAGTCGATGATAAAGGTTTAGCTGACCCTACTCCGGCATCAAACCTGTTTCCTGTGTATAACTCTCCCCCGTCTGTAAAATTCAATACAGGTACCGAACTGCCCGATACAACATTTACGGTTGCAACATTTATATGGACAGGTACAGACCCGGATGGTAACAGTACAATTAAAAAATATCACTGGGCTTTAAATGACACTTCAAACTGGCACTCTTTAAATGGAAGTGTATCAAGTATTACTCTACGGCAGAGTGATGGTTTGATTATTAATCAGAATAACAAATTTTATTTGAAGGCAGAAGATATTGCGGGAACATTCAGTCCTGTAATAAGTATGCCTGATTCAAATAAAACATGGTTTGTAAAAGAACCAACAGGCAGAGTACTTATCATTGATGATTATTCAATCATTGCTGATAACGGCACTGCAGCAGCATTTTACGAAACTGCTTTAGATACTGTTCTTCACAGCATACTTGATATTAAGGTAGGTAACGGAGCTAATATCCCCAAAGTCAGAAACCCAATGTTTGTTGAAACAATGAAATTGTTCAGAGTAGTGATTTGGTATGCAAGCAGGGGTAATTTAGCAAGTGATAATGCTAATTTTGTTCTTGCACAGGAAACACTTCCCTATTACATGGCTTCCGGAGGCAAAGTATTTTTCTCAACCGGGTTCCCTAATTTTTTAAATGACAGCGTTCATGTGGAAGATTTTGTCCCTGTGGATAGCGTTACTTCATACAGCTCGGGTTTAATAGATATTGGAACGGAAGCAATCGTAGTTGATAATAATTATCCGGTGCTTCAAACAGGTGATATGTTTTCGCCGGATAAGATAAGAGGAGTATATCCAAAAGCCGGAACAAATATTATTTACAGGTTCCCTGTTACACCTCCGTACAGTCAGCAAAATTTGGTGATATGTTTGAAGAACACTTCTTCTAATCCCAATATTGTTTTTATGTCGGTACCGTTGCACAGAATGAATAACCTGGGCAATGCACAGATTTTCTTAAAAAAAGTAATTTACTCAGATTTTGGATTATAAAATAATGAACTCAGCCACAGATAATCCTATAATGAAATATATATTAATATTAATTGCTTTCCTGGCAATTACGAGTGAGCAAACTTATTCACAAACAATAAGCGGAACAGTTACCGATTCATCAGGTATGCCTCTGCCGGATATTAATGTAAAAATAAAAGGCAGCTATATTGGCACAGCATCCGATAATGACGGTAAATATTTGCTTAAAGGAATGAATGACGGTGAATATACAATTCAGGTCTCATCAGTTGGTTATAAAACAGTTGAATATACAGGAATAAAAGTTCGAAAAAACGAAAACACCGAGCTTAACATAAAGCTGAATGTTGCATCATACAACGTAGATGAAGAAATACTCGTAATTGGCGAAAGACCTTTGCTCGATATTGAACAAACAGAAAGCAAGCACATAATTTCAAGTGAAGATATACAAGGAAAAATAGTAGAGAACGTGATAGATGTAGTTACACTACAGCCCGGAGTAATTAAGCAGGATGATGCTTTGTTTATCAGGGGCGGACGTTCGGATGATAATTCATTCCTGATAGACGGTATTTCCGTTCAGGACCCGCTTGCTGGCACAGGATTCGGTTTACAGCTTTCATCAAATGTACTTGAAGAAGTTGAAGTTATAACAGGCGGTTATAATGCTGAATTCGGACAGGCAACATCAGGCGTTGTGAATGTAAAAACTAAAGATGGAAATTATAAAAATTACGGACTCAATATAAGTTATAAAAAAGATAATCTTGGCTTTAACAAGAACTGGAAATCGACTTTCAATACTGATGTACTTGAGGTTAATTTCAACGGACCGGAACCTGTTACAAAATATTTATTAAAGGACCTGATGAAAGTAAAATTCCCCGGTGAAATAACTTTCTTTGCAAATTTCTTTATGAATATTTCCGATGGTTTTCTTTCTGTACCGGAACTTTACGAAGGCACAATATCAGGATTTAAGGCAAAGCAATTAAATTCTTCTATCTTTGAAGGAACACGGTTTGCACCAAGGCAAAACAATAATTGGTACTGGCTTGGCAAGGTAACATGGAAGCTTAAGGAAAATATGAAAATTGCTTATTCATATAACCAATCGGTAGCAATTAACCAGAACTCACAGAGCTTACAGACAAATCTTGAATATGTTGAGCCGGACCCGGGTTACCAGTACAATTTCCAGGAGATTTTGGATAATGCAAATACCTACACACATCTTAACATATTTAATACCATAAGCTGGGAGCATGCAATCGGAAGCAAAACACTATATGAATTAAAATTCAGTAAATATTTCACACAATTGAGAGCAGATGCAAACGGTTTAAACTGGAAAGATTACATTGAACCGTTTGATATAGTTAAGCCCCCGTTTGTTTATTACCAGACAGGTGATACAAATAATCCTTATGCAATAATTCCCGGTGACGGATTTTATGATATCGGAAATTCCTTCACATGGCATGACCATTATGTAAAAGAATACAGGGTTAAAGGAGACCTTTCGGAAAACTTTAATCCCAAGAACAAGCTTAAAGCCGGGTTTGAACTAGCATTCCAGGAAATGCAGCTTGTTGATATTTATAAACCGTGGATTGGTGTGATGGGATTAAATAATGATGTTTACAAAGTTAATCCGGCATTCGGTTCTTTTTATGCACAGGATAAAATTACATTTAAGGGAATGATTCTTAATTTCGGATTGAGGTTCGATTATTGGTTCCCCGGAAAAGTTGTTGATGATGCAATTAAAAATCCTGACGCAATAACAATACCGCAAAAGATAAAAGATGATTACATGAACGACACCTACAGCTTATTTGGCAGAAGATGGAAAGGGCGTATATCACCGCGTATCGGTATTTCACATCCTGTAACCGATAACCAGACATTGTTCTTCAGCTACGGGCATTTTTCCAAGCGTCCGAAGCCGCAGTTTGTTTATGCAAAAATTCAGAACGTGAATGCAAAATCTTCTTTCCAGAAATTCGGCAATCCTAATTTAAATCCCGAGACTACCGTATCTTATGAGCTGGGATTAAGAAACCAGTTTACGAGCAATGATGTGCTTACAGTTACTGCATATTACAAAGACATTTACGATTACGTTGCTACTGTATCTGCAAAAATATCTGACCCGCGTTTTGCCGGACAAAGCTTTATAACTTATGTGAACCAGGATTACTCCAAGACAAGGGGAATTGAAATAGATTACAAAAAGAGAATCGGTAAATGGTTCAACGGAAATATTAATTTTACTTATTCAATTGCAACAGGAAAAAGCTCTTCAAGCGACCAGGGATATCTTGTAGCTACAGGCGGTGCATTTGAAACGATTGGTGAAAATTTCCTTAGCTGGGATAGGCCGCTTCAGCTTTCTGCTAATGCAAATTTCTTTTTCGAAAAAGGAACGGGAATCTTCGGATTTGCAAGAAATATACTGGATGATATTTCAATCAAGTCACGTGTATTTTATCAATCCGGCAAAAGATACACACCTCAAATACTTGTTGGGTATTTAAGCAATGGAAGACCTGAATATGAAGCGGATGAAAATAATACATTAAGCAAATTAGCGGCAGACTGGTTCTGGATGGACTTTTCAATAGACAAATATTTTAAGTTCAGTAAATTTAAATTAGTTTTATCGGTTGAAATAACTAACCTGCTTAACAGTAATAATTCAGCGATTATAAATCCTGTAACAGGAAAAGCATACGAATTTGGTGACCCTACTCCAAACGGATATAATGACCCGTTATATCCCGATGTACAGGCACCATTATCACCTTTTCCTTTTAACCCGGCAAGATATTTATCACCAAGACAAATAAGATTCGGAGTTTCATTTCAGTATTAGAATATGAAGTTTAAAAAAATATTAATATTATTTCTCATTTTTATATCTGCAAAAACTGCTGAAGCCCAGTTAATTCCTGTGCTTGGAAGCCAGAGAGCAGGAACATCATCGCTCCAATTTTTGAAAATTGGTGTAGGCGGCAGAGCAACTGCAATGGGTGAATCATTTGTAGCAGTTGCAAATGATATTACAGCTTTGTACTGGAATCCCGCAGGATTAGTGCAGTTTCCGGAAAATGGTGTACATTTTTCGCACTCAGAGTGGCTGGTTGACCTGAAACATGAATATTTCGGCGGTGTGTACAGAATAGGCAAAAATAATGCAGTCGGTCTCAGTGTTACTTCTTTGCATACACCGGCAATGCAAAAGACCACCGAGTTTGAACCTAACGGTACAGGTGAATATTTTAAATACGGCGACCTTGCCTTCGGTCTGTCTTTTGCAAGAAAGCTTACTGACCAGTTTTCATTCGGCATTTCACTCAAATATGTTGAAGAAACACTTGCTGAATTAAAAATGAGAGGTTACATGTTTGACCTTGGCACATATTACTGGACAGGTTTGTACAATTCAAGATTTGCAGTAACAATATCAAATTTCGGACCACAGGTAAAGCCAACTGGAAGCGTAACACTTGTTGGTAACAGGACACTGGATAATTTTCAATCTTTTCCGCCTCCGACAATTTTCAGGATTGGCTTTGCAATTGACCCAATTGATAATCCTAAGAATAAGTTAACAACATCGATTCAGTTAAATCATCCTAATGATAATGCGGAAAACATAAACATTGGAGCAGAATATGCTTTTAAAGATATGCTTTTCATCAGGGGCGGATATAAGTTCAATGTAGAATCCGAGAATTTCTCGGCAGGTATAGGATTAAAAGTGCCTGTACTTATTACAAAGACATCTGTTGATTACTCAATTGCAAATTATAAGGATTTAGGATTTACACACAGATTGAGTATTAATTTATTGTTCAATAAAAAATAGAAAAGAGTCGGGAGTCGAAGAGTCAGGAGTCCAAGAGTCATTTAATCCTCTTTCCCAAATTTCTATTTGGGAAAGTATCTCATGGAGGTATATTAATCTTAGGACAGAACCTTACCAAATAGATCCACCCAGGCGGATTGGTGAGGAGTGGTGTGAAGAAATTTTGCAAGGAGTAATAAAAAAGCTATTATGAAAGTTTAAATATGAAATTACATTTATTATATATAACATTAATTATAATTATTATTTTTTCCGGATGCGGAGAAGAGCTTGATTTATCACAATTTCCAACAAATCAAAATCCGGGAGTAATTGGAGATACGGTATATATTCCGCAGTCCCCTGCTTTTATGGGATTCGACCAACCTGCTGATATATTCATTGGCAATGAACCACTTATATATATTGCAGACAGAATGAATAACAGGATTGTTCAGCTTGATATTGCAGGCGGAGTGATAGGTTATTCAATTCCAATTTTAAGACCGAAGAAAATCACACAGGATAAAAACTATGACCTATTAGTTATTGCTACAATAATAGATACTATACCTCCGAATATTCTTGATTCAGTAGATGTTGTTTACAGGTTCAAGCTGAGAAATAATAACGGTCTTATAACAGGTTTACAGCCAACAATTGCATTCAAATCAAACCAGGCAACGCCTGTTCCGGGTGACCATGGCAGGTTTACAGGAATTACTTCGTTTCCTGATAATTATTACGTTGTTAGCAGGTCCGGACCGAATAATTCAAGCCAGATTGACCCGGATAATGCCTTCTTCAAAATAGATAAGTATGATAACACAATCCCCGTGCCGCAAAGATTATCGGGGTTTGAAATTCAGGGACAAGGATTAATGTCTCTGCAGGAAGTTTCATCAATTGTTACTATACCATACAGCTATACTGATTTTATTTACACTCAATCATACAGCGATGAGGTTTTTAAAGTACAATGGGTTGTGTATGACGAAACGGAACAGATATATTTACCCAAATTTACACCGTCAGGAAATATTGATTTGTTGAAGAATGGATTGTTTTCACGTCCTGAAGCTGTAACAGTTGATACACGAGGAAATATTTATGTGATTGATTCGGGTAAAGATTCATTATACAAATTCAGCGGAGCAGGAAAGCTAAAATCCGAATCATTCGGCGGTGAGGGAACAACCGATACTAAATTTATGAATCCATCAGGAGTGGCTTTCTTTTATAAAACCTTATACATCTGCGATACAGGCAACAACAGGATTTTGCGGTTTGTACTTTCAACAGACATAAACTGATTGCGAATTACGAATTGCTAATTGCGAATTGAATGTTGATAAAGGGGTAATGTCAAGTAAGTGTTAACGTAAAACAACCCGAGGATTAATAACTTTACTTTTTAAAAATATTTACAAAAATTTTATTACTTCCCTATTATTTTATTTAATTTGTAACCGATAAGAACAGATAAAAGATTATTTCTTATTTTATTTGTTTGGTCACTTAAAACCCGGATATAGGTATTGGTAAAATTTGGTTCAAATCTTAGCTCAGTTAGAACTCCATTTTTAAACTCTAATCCTGCACCGAATGTAACTCCAAACTCGAATTTATAATTATCAATCGGGATATATTTATCTTCAGTACTGTAGTTAGCTATTCTGAAATCCCATCTTGGTCCGATAAGTCCATAAAATGTCCTGTTCTTACCCGGAATAATATTTAATTTAAACAAAGACTCAAACGAGAGATAATGAAACTTATTGCTGACATCTACAAACTTCGGTTCAAACGGATCTGAAGGTGACCATGAGACAGGTTCACTTTTTTCTTTTCCCTTCATTGAATAATGCAGTTCTGTTAGGACAGAAAATGCTTTCAACTGAAAAAACTCAGCAAATAATCCGACATCGAATGTAATCATTCCAGCGTGTGATTGATAGTAGGGATTATAAACATACCCAATATGCTCAGTCCTTTGAGTTGAACCCGCCGGTCCCAGTTTTATTCCGTAACTTTTTATGATTTGTGAGTAGGAATGATCATTCAGTGCTAAAAGTAAAATAAAAATGATGAAAATATGCACTTTCTTCATATTCTTTTTGAATAAAATTTGAAAAATTGAGTATGATTACGTTACTTTTAATAACCGCTGCCTTTAAATTATAAACTAATTACACAATTATCAAACTATATCCCAATGTGTTTTGAATATCTTGATTTGTTTTTTATTAATATATTATAGTTTATCTAAAAAAAAATAAACATGACTAAATATTTACTTATTCTATTTATATTAGCTTCACAGCTTCAGGCACAGGTTATAACAATTGACTCAGCCCGCAAGGTGCCTTTAAACACAATCGTAACTGTTCGTGGCGTTATTTCAACATCATCAGAGTTGGGCATACCAACTGTATATTTTCAGGACCCGACTGCAGGGCTTGTCGGATATGATGCTGCTTTCTTTAACGGAACCGACTACGGAGACAGTGTCCAGGTTACAGGAACAATGACCGAATATAACGGATTAAGAGAACTTCAACCCGTAAGCAGCTTTACAGTTCTTGATTCCGGATTAACTGTTGTTCCAAAAGTTGTTACAACAACTCAAATCAGAGTAACAGGTGAAAACTACGAAGCCCAGTTAATCAAAATAAATAATGTTACCGCTGTTCATAATTTACAAGGTGCTAATGTTACCACATGGACAGTAACAAGCTCAGGAACAAATTACAGGATAATATCAGGAGGTGACTCGTGTGAGATAAGAATATACGGTTCAACAAATATTGCCAACACAGCAATTCCGCCATTCCCCTTTTCTGTGATTGCTTTGGCTAGCCAGTTCAGTACAAGTTACCAGATTTTACCGCGTTCATTGAGTGATTTTATTCTTCCGTCAGGCGGCGGACCTTTATTAAGCTTGATTACTTATTCAAATATACAGCAGAACAGTGTTACAATTAACTGGACAACTTCTGCACCGGCAGATTCTAAAGTTAGATGGATGTTATCGGATTCAAATTACCAGCCGGTTTTATTTAATGACTCTGTTTATAATGCTTCGTTAGTTACCAATCATACTGTTATATTAAGCGGATTACGTCCCGGCAAAATATATATGTTTAATGTTTCATCTACCGATACATCTGGCACAAAGACAAGCAGTAATTTATATTTTGCTACACAATCAACTTCATCAGGTACAATTAATGTGTACTTCAACCGCGCTGTTGATACAACATTAAGCATTGGAGAGAAAGCACAGGGTAATACTAATTTCCAGACTAAGATTATCTCACGTATAAATGCAGCTCAGTATTCGATTGATATGGCAGTTTACAGCTTTAATGAGCTTACTCAAATCCGTGATGCTTTAATTAATGCGAAGATAAGAGGAGTCAAGATTAGGTTTGTATATGATTCAAGGACTAACCAGGCACTTGTAAATGACCTTATAGCTGCAGGAATTCCAATACAAAAGAGGAATTACCAAACCGGTGATATTATGCACAATAAGTTCTTTATATTTGATAACCGTGATACATCTTCCGCAAATGATGATTGGGTATGGACAGGCTCTACAAATGTTACACAAGACCAGTTCTTTACTGATGCAAACAATGTTATTGAGATACAGGATAAAACATTAGCTGCTGTTTACACAAGAGAATTTGAAGAAATGTGGGGAAGTGCGGCAGAGTTACCTAACCCAACATTAGCAAAGTTTGGACCTGCAAAAACGGATAACGTTCCTCATATTATAAATGTTAACGGAACCAGGATTGAAGCATATTTTTCGCCAAGTGATAATCCATCCACTCAAATTGAAAATATGATAGCAACGCAAACCGATTACACAATTTACTTTTGTGCATTTGCATTTACAAAATACAGCATCTCCAATGCAATGAAATCGCGATTTAATGCAGGAAGAGATGTGAAAGGTGTATTTGACGGCGATACTTCCGGTGGTGTATTCCGTGAGATGAAGGGATTTGGACCTTATGCATGGAATCCCCCCGCTGATGTGTGGATAGATAATGCTGAACCGGGAATATTGCATCACAAATATATTTTAATAGATGCACCATATATAAACAGCAATCCTGCAGTTGAAACAGGCTCTTTCAACTTTTCCAATAATGCCACGTTCAATAATGATGAAAACTATTTGATAGTTTACTCGCCGAGAGTTGCGAATTTATATTTGCAGGAGTTTTATAAACGATACAGAGTAAGCGGCGGTACAGGTGTTATCGTAATTGGAGTTGAGCCAATTGCCGGAAAGACTCCCTTTAAATTTGAATTGCAGCAGAATTATCCGAACCCGTTTAATCCTAAATCAACCATAGTATATAATATTCCAAAGACCTCAGATATAAAGCTGAAAGTTTATGATATTTTGGGACGTGAAGTTTCCGAGTTGGTTAATACTGTTCAGCAGGCAGGAAATTATAAAGCAACGTTCGATGCCTCAAATCTTGCAAGCGGGATTTATTTCTATTCATTATTTGCTGATGGGAATAAGATTGACAGCAAGAAGATGGTGCTGATCAAATGAGGAGTTGCAGGTTGCAGGTTGCAGGTTACAGGTTGCAGATTACAGATTACAGATTAAACAACACCTCTATCCCAAATGGATCTTCCTAGGCGGATCCATTTGGGAAAGTTTTCTTTGGAGATTTACAATTGGAGTTAGACAAGGGGTTACTGATATTAATATGTGTGAACTAAATTAACAGCAAATTTATATAAACAACTCCAGACTTGGATTACAGGATTACCCCTTGCCTATGTTCAATTGTTAATCCATTATGCATTAACACGGTTAATGCACTCCATACATATGCTCCATACACTCCATACACTCCATACACTCCATACACTCTACGCACTCTTTATTATGATTGTTAAAGAGCGAAATATATCATATTATTGCAAAAATAAAAAAAATAAATATGATGAGAAAAATAGCATATTATCTGATATTTACTTCTATATTACTTTTTAACACATCAAATATTTTCTCGCAATGGACAGAAATTACAGTAGGTACATTTTTAACTTTATTTTCTGTCTCTGCTATTAATAATGATATAGTCTGGGCAGCTGCATCAGGGCAGAATATGTTCAGAACAACAAACAGTGGTCAAACCTGGGAAAACAAAGGGTTGAATATTCCTGACCCTCAGGGAGTTCATACAAATGTATTTGCAATAGACCAGAACACTGCTTTATTCGCAACTTATGCCGGCTCGCCAACACGTGTAGCATATGTTTATAAAACTACAAATGCAGGTGCAAATTGGTCGCTTGTGTTTACACAAGGAAGTAATGCTTTAATTACAGCGATATGGATAAAGCCAAATTTGCAGGGTTTTATGTGCGGATGGCATGTTGGCGGCAGATGGTCATTGTGGAGAACATCAAACGGAGGTAATAACTGGGATTCAACGGGGCTTTATATTCCCGAATCAAATGCTTCATACTGGACATTTGAAAACGCTATGCAGTATATGGGCTCTAATATTTGGTTTGGTGTAAGAGGAAAAGGTATCTACTATTCTAGCAATGACGGGAATTCATGGACATTGCAGGACCTGACAAGCGGTGGTTTCCCCTACCCTGCAGGATTATGGTTCGATGATGCACAGAACGGTTTTTCAAGCGGTAATTTGAATATTATTAAAACGACAAATGGCGGTACTAACTGGACTGTTACTCCCGGAAGCTCCGGCTCCGAGGTAATTAGAGGTATAACAGGTTCCGGCTCACAATGGTGGTATGTGAGAGAGTTTACACCATATATTTATTATACTTCCAACAGCGGTGCAAACTGGGTTCTGCAATTCACTTCTCCATCTAACGGAGGGTATAAGCATATTACAAAAGCAAGAGACGGGAATACGTTGTGGGCAGTAAATATTACAGGCAGAGTTTCTAAGTCAACAATAATGACAAGTATTAATCCGGTAAATGGAGAGGTGCCAACTTCATTCAGCTTAAGCCAGAATTATCCTAATCCTTTCAATCCTGAAACAAAAATAAAATATCAAATTCCTAAAAATGCTTTAGTGAGTTTGGTAATATATGATGAAACAGGGAAGGAAATCCGGAAGCTGGTGAATGAGACACAGCATGCAGGCACATATGAAACAAGCTTTAATGCCTCTAACCTTGCAAGCGGGATTTATTTCTACTCATTGTTTGCTGATGGGAATAAGATTGATGGGAAAAAGATGGTACTGATTAAATGAGGAGTTACAAGTTGCAGGTTATAGGTTGCAGGTTATAGGTTGCAGGTTAAAAGTTGGAAGATTGAAAAGTTGGAAGATTGAAAAGTTGGAAGATTGAAAAGTTGGAAGATTGAAAAGTTGGAAGATTGGAAGATTAACCATTGCAGTCAGACAAGGGGTTACTGATATTGGTTCGGACATATAGAAATTACTACATCATTATATAAATAACACCGGACTATGATTAACGAATTACCCCTTGTTCATTTTCCGGCTTATGAGATTTACAATTGGAATTAGACGAGGGGTTACTGATATAAATATGCGTGAACTAAATTAACAGCAAATTTATATAAACAACTCCAGACTTGGATTAACGGATTACCCCTTGCAAATCATCCGTCTTGCAGCATTTACAATTGTATATGAGCGATTGCTTGTCAGCAATTATAAATCCTGCAAGTTGGATAGTAAGCAAGGGGTAATCCGGAAATTAAAATCTGGAGTGGTCAATTAAATTTATTCTTATATAACCAAACATCCCTATCTATATCAGTAACCCCTTGTCTATCTCCATTTGTAAATATCTGTGACTCTTTGCCTATGTTTAATTGTAAATCCATTATGCATTAACACGGTTAATGCACTCCATACATATGCTCCATACACTCCATACACTCCATACACTCTACCCACTCCAAACACTCAATCTTACTTGCTATCCGATATATCTATAATTCTTTTTTCAAACTTCGGCTCAATTACTTTTTGCTTTTCAACAACTTCAATAATTAAATCCCTGTCAACGCGTCCGGTTTCTTTTACTTCGAATTTTTCATTCACTTCTCCGAAGAATTTCTTAAACTGGCTTACAACATAATTATTTGTTGCTATGGAATAAATCTTATTATCATCAACCGGTTTACCATCTACAAAAGCACTTACTAAAATATTCATGCTGTCTGAATCCATTTTCTTTGAATCATAGGTATAAGTAAGTCCCGAGACGTTCAGCATTTCACCGGATTCCTCTTCTCTTTCCTTATTTATCTTCAAGCGGATATTATTACTCAGCATTTCTTTCAAAGTTTTACCCGATACTGAAAATACATTGAGTTCATTTCCAAAAGGATTTATTTCCCATATGTCACCTATTGTAACATTGCCTTTTGCCAGATTCTTTCTTAACCCGCCGCCGTTTATAAAAGCAATATCGGTTCCAATTTCAGTTCTGAATGCATCTGCTTCATATTGCCCGAGGTTTGTTTCCTGGTTATATGATGCTTTCCAGTCATCTTTTAATTCTGCAATTACTTTTAACAATTCAGCACCAACTGAAGAGACCATTTCTTCAACTTTTTGACCTGCAGCTTTATCATATATAGCCGAGTCCATGACTGTTTCTATCAGCTTACCGTAATAGCTTATTACAGTATCCTTATCCACATCAACTTTTAAATCAAGCTTACCCAACCAGCGTGAATATGAACCTGCCTGTACAATTACAACACCGTTTTGATTAGCAGGTTTAAACAACGGGATATGAGTATGACCGCCTACTATAATGTCCACATCTTTATAATACACTTCCGCCATCTTTTTATCATCATCCAATCCCTGGTGAGTGAGAAGAACAATCAAATCACAGCCTTGTGCTTTTAGCTGCCCGATACCTGCCTTAATGACTGAATCAGTGTTCAGCATAACAATATTGTCAACATTTTTTGGAAGTGTTAATTCGAAAAGTCCCGGAGGTGATATGCCAAGTATACCGGTCTTAACTCCGTTTATATCTTTAATGATAAATGGTTTACCGAAAGTTGAATTGCTCAGCTTATTATAAATATTTGCTGATAAAATATTAAACTGTGCAAGCTTTAATGCCGAATCAAGAGCATACTGGCTGTAATCATATTCATGATTACCTAATACAAATGCATCGATACTAAAGAGGTTCAGCAATTCTATCTGTGACTTGCCGCGTGTAAAAGTAGAAACCGGAGTCCCCTGGAAATCATCCCCTGCATTTAGCACTAAAGATTTTTCATTTCTGAGCTTATTAACATAGCCAAGCATATTTGCCGTGCCGCCGTAATAATAATAAACACTTTCACCCGTAGCACTATCTTTTTTAGATGATTTTACCGGCTGATTTCTTGCATGGAAATCGTTCCAGTGCAAAATTGTAACCTCTTTTACATTTTCCTGAGAATAAATAGAAAATGTAAGAATAAATAAAACAAATAATATATATTTCATAAATAAATTAAAATACTTAACTAAGAATGACAAATATAAGCATTCTTAATTAAGTATTAAATAAGAAACGTATGATAAGAATTTTTACTTCATTAATATCATTTTTCTTGTATCAAATAAAACCCCATCAACATACATTGAGTAAAAATACATTCCCGAAGCCAAATCACTGCCGTTAAAATTTACGGAATAATTACCGCTCTTCAACCTGCCATCCGCCAGAGTTCTTACTTCCCTGCCCACTATATCATACATAACTATTTTAATATCCGATTCAGTAACTAATGAGTATTCTATTTTCGTAACAGGATTGAACGGATTCGGATAATTTTGAGAAAGCGAATAATTTACAGGTATAGAGATATTTCCCACTGCAATAGGATTATAATAACCAATGTTAATACTCCAGCTCACTAACTGTCCGGTAACTGTTGTTGAGTTATTAAATATTTTAATTACCCATTTACCGCTCATTGATTTATCTTTGTATAAAGAGAAGCTTTGCTGCGGTTTGAATGTGCCTGTAAAAGGTGCTGTTCCCTGTGTAATAGATATTTGTGCTTCATCATCGAGATTTGTATTTGTATAGTTATCTCCTGTGCCGCCGTTTTTAGTGCTTAACGGAAGCTGGCTGAATCCTTCTTTTGTAAGATATATATACAAATCAGAATCATTTGAATGATTGATAGTGAAATTTAAGTTTATATCATTTACCATTCCTGCAGTATTTACAGTTATCGTATCATAAGTTACCTGCATTGGGTTTAATGTTTTTGGTACTGTAGTTGAATTAATAACAAGTGCTTTATTTATATGATAGACAAGGAAAGACTGCGGCGGTATTGTACCCGGCGGATTAAAACCTCTTGCTCCGCCTGGATAAGACCCAATCAGCGTTCCCAGTGAATCCTGTGCCGCTATATAATAAGATACGGTTGAGCCTTTCGTCTGGCCCGGAATTGAAAAATAAAATGTATCAAGATTATTTGATTGAGCTGTTACATAATTAAAGCTCCCATTGCCTACCTTATAATACAATCTTGGCTTATTAGCATCCTTGGCTATAGGCCAGCTTGATTTTATAACAGCTTTAGTTAAAATGTTTGTTGTATCATTTGAAGATGGAACTGATGTATGAGTAAAATATATCTTATAATTATTTAAAATTCCTGTGGCAGCACCTATAACAACTTTTATAACATTATACATATAGGCATGATTAAGTGTATTAAACCTGTCATTAACTGTATGATAATAAAGACAAAAATCACCTAAATCTTCATGGACCGAAACACCTTTAAAGCCCCTGTTATTAAATGAAATATGGTCACTTCCGTAAGAACCTATATGCACCTGCGGTACCAATGAAGGCACATAAAATAATGATGTGGTATAAAGCTCTTCTGCAAGTGCCTGTGAATTTGTGTTCGAAGTTATCTGGAACCGTCCGTCATTATTCAGGTCCCATGCAATCATATCCATATTGATAACTGCGATAATCGAATCACCGTGTGCAAAAGCAGAATCAGCGTAGGCTTTGCTTCCGAATAGGCCTACCTCTTCTTCGTCCCATGCCGCAAAAATTACAGTATAATCAAAGCTCATCGTACTGAATATACGGGCAGCTTCAAGTACACCGCACATTCCCGATGCATTATCATCAGCACCTGGAACTGTATCGGACTGCGGGCCAAAGGAAATCATATCATCATAATGAGCGCAGATAATTAATTTTTGATTGGGATACTTTGTTCCGGTTTTCTTTGCAATAACATTTACGCCATTTGTATTGAATGGCATGTATTCTACCTGTAATCCGTAACTCAGCAGTTTCTCAAAAATATACTGGGTTGCTTTACTGTTAGAAAAATGGTTATACTGCCTGGATATAATCCGGTACGGCTGGCCGCCTATTGTTGTAATTGTATCGCCGGATAGCTCTTTGTCAAATTTATTTATTGTAGTTTGTGATACTTTTGATATTACGGAATCTATATAAATATTATAGCTTACCTGGCTATCTGTTGATTTTATTGAAAAAAATATAATTGATATAGAAACGATCAGCGGAATATATCTGGAAAATTTCATATTTTTAATAAGTGGTTATGAGTTATTGGATATTATAAAAAAGGAAAGCTTAAATCACATTAAACATTAATATCAGCTTTCCTTTTTAATTTATTATTTTAATTTTTATTTCATTAAAGTCATCTTCTTTGTGTCGAACAAAACACCGTCGATAAATAATGAATAGAAATAAATACCTGATGATATATATGTACCGTCAAATCTTGCTGTATGTTCACCTGCATGCATTTCATCGTTTATTATAGTGTTTACTTCTTTCCCTAAAATATCATATACAGCCAGTTTCACATGACTCTTTTTTGCAAGAGAAAATGAAATGACTGTAGCCGGATTAAACGGATTGGGATAATTCTGGCTAAGAGAAAATGTTATTGGTTCATTATTGTTAGATGCGGTTCCGACCATCACAGAATAGCTGAACAATGTATCGGGTGGAATTAAACCGGGCGGTGAAACACCTTTTCCGCCAAACGGAAGTGTTCCGACGAATTTATTCGCTTCATCCTGTGCCGCTATATAATAATACACTGTACTTCCCGGCGGCTGGTCTGGAATCATGAATTTGAATGTATCCAAATTATTATAATGTGCATTTACATAACTGAATCCTCCCGGGGCAACCTTATAATACAATCTGGGACCATTCATTATCTTTGCAATTGAGTGCGGTGATGTGATAACTGCATTTGCAATTATAGGTGTGTATTCATTTGCTGATACTATTGGTGTATGTTCAATATTCATAAAATAATCACCTGCAAATGTCATCAATGCCGCTATTGCTCCTCTTGTAAAATAAAGGAAATAAGGCAAAGCCACATTTGAAAATTTATCATTTATTGTATGATAGTAAGGATTGAAGTCTTCCATCATTTCAATACCGCATAAAGCCTTATATCCATTTTGCTGAAAATAGTAATGGTCACTTCCGCTCATATTTTGGATGATAACATATGGTACCAGGTCATGTACATATAAATTAATAGCTTTTTTTACATAGTTGGTAAATATTTCATTTGGAGCAATACAGAAAAGGGTTGCTTCAAAATCGTTATCTCCATCCCACGCAATCATATCAAGATTTATAACTCCCATGATAGAGTCACCATTTGCAATTGCTGTATCAACATACCTGTGGCTTCCAACCAATCCCTGTTCTTCTTCATCAAAAGCAATAAATTTGATAGTATAGTCAAAAGTAAAAGGTGCAAGCAATCGGGCAGCTTCAATTACTGCACAGGTTCCTGAACCGTTATCGTCAGCACCCGGAGCAAGAACACCCGATGGCATATCGTCAAAGTGCGCACAGATTATATAATACCTGTTAGGATATTTTGAACCTGTTCTCGTGCCTATTACATTTTGCCCTGTTGCACTGAATGTCATATATTGAACCGTTAATCCATAACCCTGGAACCTCTCAAATATAAACTGTGCAGCTTTATCATTACTTGGCTGATTCTTATTGCGTGATACAATGGTATAAGGCAATCCGCCGATTACCGTTTCTGTATCACCGCTCACTTCACGGTTCAATAATCCAAGCGTTTGCAGTGTTGATTTGGTTATAGTTGTATCTATTAGCGGACTATAACCTATTTGTGATAATGTACAGGATGTTATTAATGAAATAAATAAAACTGAAAAAATAATTTTCGTTTTCATTTTATTACAATAAAATTAAAAAATTTATTAATATACCGGGAGTTTGTTAAACTTCTTATGTAAGATTTATATAGACAGTATTGTTTCATGCTATAATATGTAGTTCATTATAATATAAATTGTAAGATATAAAAATGGAAAAAGAGAATATCTGAAACCATGACCCCTAAATCGTTCCAAATGAAAAAAACATTTATCAGATTTATCAGATTTATCAGATTTATCAGATTCATCAAATTTATCAGATTCATCAAATTAGTAAAGTAGCTTTAAACACAACGGTCACTAAGAGCACAAATACACAAAGAGCACAAAGAAAGATATTTGATGTGGGCTAAAGCCCGTGGTTACTTACGATGCAGTTTAGATAAGCTCAAGGTATGTGATTTATCATTATTCAGATTAAAAAGTCTTTATGAACTTTGTGAACTTTGTATCCTTTGTGTTCTTTGTGTTGAATTTTATAATCTGATGAATCTGATAAATCTGACAAATCTGATGAATCCTTCATTGTCTTTTCAATTGCACCTATCCTAAAATTGATTTAATTTTGATAAAATTAAACATTTTATCTTGAAAAGAACTATAATTTTATCTTTAATATTACTATCTGCATTATTTATTTCCTGCAGTAAAAAATCCGTTCAAACAACTGAATCAGGTAAATTAAAAGTAGGCCTCGTTTTTGACGTTGGCGGAAGAGGCGACAAATCATTTAATGATGCCGCATACCGCGGACTTGAAAAAGCAAAAAATGAACTTGGTGTAGATTTCGAATATATAGAGCCCGGACCCGGTGCCGATAGAGAAGCTGCTTTAAGGCAATTTGCTACCAGACCTGATATTAAGCTTATTTTTGGTATTGGTTTTATTTTCACCGATGAGATTACAAAGATGGCACAGGAATTTCCCAATAAAGATTTTGCATGTGTTGATTATACTTATGACCAGACAAAAACTATTCCTCCTAACCTGTTAGCACTTGAGTTTAAAGAAGATGAAGGATGCTTTTTAGTTGGTGCAATTGCCGGGCTGACAACTAAAACCCAGGCAGTCGGTTTTGTTGGCGGAATGGAATCTCCGTTAATAAAAAAATTCGAAAAATCTTATGAAGCAGGTGTGAAATATGTTAATCCTGAGTGCAAAGTGTTTATATCTTATGCAGGAGTTACAGGTGATGCATTCAAAAATCCCGGTAAAGGAAAAGAGCTTGCTTTAGGTCAATATTCACAGGGTGCCGATATTATTTTCCATGCATCGGGCGTTACGGGATTAGGTGTATTTGAAGCTGCAAGGGAAACAAAGAAGCTAGCAATAGGTGTCGATTCCGACCAATATAATGAAGCTCCGGGATTTATCCTGACAAGTATGATAAAGAGCGTTGATGTGGCTGTGTTTGATTGTATCAGGCAGGAAAAAGACGGCAAGTTTAACGGTGGAAAAGCCGAAACGTTCGGTTTGAATTCAAAGGGTGTTGACTATATTTATAATGATAAGAATAATAACCTTATTTCGGAAGGAACAAGGAAGAGAGCAGAAGAAATCAGGGAACTGATAATTGCCGGCAAGATAGCTACATTTTTAAAGTAAATGAGCATTAAAACAATGTGGATAACCTCTGTTAATTTTTATCATTCTCTTCTTTAACTGAATATCAAGAATGAAGTTCTTCAATACATTTATGGGATTGCTTCGCTCTTGGATGTTTAGTAAAATATTTTAAACATTACAGATTATCTTTATTGTTAAGAATTTTCGAAAAGTACAGGCTCGCAATTGAACTTAACATCAAATAATGTTAGCAGTAGAAATGATAGCCATAACAAAAACTTTCGCCGAGAAAGTTATTGCTAACAATTCAATCAGCCTATCGGTAAAGAAAGGTGAAGTGCACGCAATAGTTGGTGAAAATGGTGCCGGCAAATCAACACTCATGAACATTCTATACGGAATGTACCCGCCCGATAAAGGAAAAATACAAATAAACGGGAACGAAGAAATCATCAATTCCCCTGCCAGGGCAATTCAATTGAAAATCGGAATGGTGCATCAGCATTTTATGCTTGTACCCCCTCTAACTGTGCTGGAAAACATTATACTCGGGTCTGAACCGGAAAAAAATTTACTGCTTGATTTCAAAAAAGCGAAAGAGAGAGTTTCTCAAATTACAAGCTCATTCAAAATTGATGTAAACCTTGAAACAAAGATTGAAAACCTTCCGGTGGGGCTGCAGCAAAGAGTTGAAATCCTGAAATTATTGTACCGCAACGCAGAAATATTAATACTTGATGAACCAACCGCAGTACTCACACCGCAGGAAACGAACGAGCTTTTTAATACAATAGACTTTCTTAAATCCGAAGGCAAGACAATCATTCTTATCACTCATAAGCTCAACGAAGTAAAAGCCATAAGTGATACAATCACTGTTCTTAGACACGGGAAAGTTGTTGGTGTAACTGGTACAGAAAATGCTACAATTGAATCAATTGCAAGGCTAATGGTTGGTGAAGATAAAATATATGAGGAAAAGAAAGCCAACATCAGAGAAAAAAAACTTATACTGGAAGTGAAAAATGTAACGGTATTAAATGAGAATTCTGTTGAAGCAGTAAAAGACGTATCGTTTGAAATAAACTCAGGTGAGATATTGGGAATTGCGGGGGTAGAAGGCAACGGTCAGCATGAATTGGTGGAAGCAATTTCGTCAATAAGAAAGCCGGCAAAAGGAAAAATAACATTAAATAATGCTGAGCTTAAAGAAGAGCACAACATCGCTCATATTCCGGCAGATAGGCACAGGAATGGGATAGTAATGGATTTTTCTGTTGCAGAAAATTTGATTTTGGGAAGAGAGAAGGAGAATTTATTTAAAAAAGATATTACAATTGATGAAAGCAAAGTAAAAACATTTGCGGAGAAATTAGTTCATGAATATGATATAAGACCTGTTGATATAGATATAAAGATTAAATCCCTGTCAGGCGGCAATCAGCAAAAAGCTGTTGTTGCAAGAGAAATAACAAAAAATTCAGACCTTATTATAGCAAGCCATCCTACAAGAGGGCTTGATATAAAAGCGGCAAGCTTTGTTCATAATGCTTTAATAAAAGAGAGTGATAAAGGTAAAGCAGTTTTGCTTGTTTCATCCGACCTGGCTGAGTTATTAAAGCTTAGTGATAGGATTGCTGTGATTTATAACGGACAGATAAATGTAATCTTTGATGCAGACAAAACAAATGAATATGAACTGGGATTGTATATGACGGGGAGTAAGGTTAAGAATGAATAAAGTCATTTACTCCATACTTGGTCCTCTTGCTGCAATAATTATTGCATTATTTATTGGAGCTATCATCATTTCATTAATTGGTAAAGACCCGGTTGAGGTATATGGTGTATTATTTTACGGTACCCTTGGTAATTCATACGGAATTGGGCAGGTATTATTTAAAGCTACCCCGTTAATCTTTACAGGATTATCCGTTGCATTTGCATTTAAAGCAGGATTGTTTAATATCGGTGCAGAAGGGCAAATGATTATTGGCGGATTTGCTGCTGCATGGACCGGATTTACTTTCGTCACACTACCCTGGATAATCTTAATTCCTCTTACAATTATTGCAGCATTTGTTGGCGGAGCATTATGGGGATTTATAGCAGGATATTTAAAAGCAAAATACGGCTCACATGAGGTAATTAATACTATCATGCTTAATTTTATTGCTGCAGCACTCGCTAGTTACCTGGTTAATGAAATTTACGGCATACCTGCAACTATTCATACTCCTGAAGTAAGCGGTTCATCTTTTCTTCTCCGTTTTGATGCAATCACCGGATTATTTCCTGGCTCTCCTTTTAATACAAGTTTTCTTGCTGCAATATTATGCACAATAATATTTTATTTCATAATAAACAGAACGCCATTTGGTTACCAAATAAGAACACTCGGCCTGAATAAAAACGCTGCCGAATATGCAAGAATGAAAATTAAAAAACTTGTGGTGTTATCAATGTTAATTTCAGGCGGTATAGCGGGAATTGGGAGTATAAATTTTATTTTCGGGTATAAACATTATTACGAATTGGGCTTCTCCGAGGGGGCGGGTTATATCGGGATTGCTGTTGCTTTGATTGCACGCAATAATCCATTTGCAATAATAATTACTGCATTTTTCTTCGGCATACTTGAGTACGGCGGATTGACAATCAACACTATGGTACCAAAAGAGCTTGTTACTATTTTGCAGGCATTATTAATCATTCTAGTTATTACATTTGTCAGGATTATCGATGTTTTAAAAATTAAATTTTTAAAGTCAGCATAAATGATAGAAAATATTTTTACATATGCTTTTCTTTTGCAGACATTAAGAATTTCTGTTCCCTATTTTCTTCCATCGCTGGGAGCGGCATATTCCGAAAAAGGCGGTGTTGTAAACATTGGGCTGGAAGGTATATTATTAACAGGTGCATTCTTCACTACACTTGGGACATATTATACACAAAATATCTGGATTGGAATTTTATGCGGACTTACCGCGGGATTTTTAATAGCTCTGATACATGGCATAGCAACCATAACATTTAAAGCTGACCAAATCGTAAGTGGTATTGCATTGAACTTATTTGCTCTTGGCTTAACAAAATTTTTATGCAGAATTATCTTCAACAGCTCCAGCAATTCAGCAAGAATTCCCGGATTGGAAACGGTTAATATTCCCCTGCTGTCTTCCATACCTATTCTGAATAATATTTTTATAACATTTTGCATAATATTATTGATATTATCACAAATAATTTTTTACAGGTCTAAGTTCGGGTTAAGGTTAAGGGCAGTGGGTGAAAATCCAGCGGCGGCTGATTCACTTGGAATTAATGTATTAAGAATAAGATATGCAGGAGTATTGATAAGCGGATTACTTGCAGGACTCGGGGGCGCATGGCTTGCATTTGACCAGCACAGCTTTACAGACGGCATGTCGGCTGGAAGGGGTTTTATCGCTCTTGCCGCCATGATTGTAGGAAAATGGAAACCCATGGGTGCTGCAGCAGCTTGCCTTGTATTTGGCTTTGCTGAAAGTATTTCCATACAATTTCAGGGGACTGCAATACCAACCCAATTCATTCAAATGCTGCCGTATATATTGACAATTATAATACTTGCAGGATTTATCGGAAAATCAACACCCCCTGCTGCAGATGGAATTCCTTATGAGAATACTAATAAATAGCTGATTTAACTTTACAACGGAACATAAAATTATTAATTTCGTTAAAAAATAAAAATAAATATGAAAAAATTAGTAGTTTTATTAACAGTAATTTTAATACCGGTAATGGCTTGTTCGCAGTCACAGCAGGATTGGACAGAACTGATGTATCATTACCAGACAGGTTCAGTTCCGCCGCAATATTATTTCAGCTATGATATGACAGTTGCCCAGAGCGGAATACTGACACTTGTGTATCATCCCGGTTACCAGACTGATTCATCCTGGACGTACCAGTTAAATGTTCCTGCAGATGATATTGCACATTTAAATAATGCTATTAAAGCAAGCGGCATATTGAACGGGACAATTCCCGAAGCACCTCAGGAACACAGACCGGTTGGCGGACCTATTCAGCATGTTATGCTTATGCTGCCGCAGGACCCCAATCTAGACCAGATGCCGCCAAGAATTACAACTCCCGATTTCCCGGATGATGCTTACAGAGAGAAATTAGCAGTACTTTATGAACAAATTCAAAAATTAGTTCCTGCTTCAACATGGAATGAGATTGAGACAAGAAGAGGTTTGAAAGACAAGTAGCAGATAATCCCAAATGGACTGCTTCGCAGCAAATAACAGTATTCCTTCCCAAATGGAAATTTGGGAAGGAGATTTCAATATTTCATCATTCACTATTTCACTCCGCCCGGGCGGATTCAATGTTTGAAAGAAGCATTTACCAAATACATACAAATATTAAAAGAAGGCAAATACCTTTTTTTCCTTAACATCAGTGACAGGTTATTTACATTTCTTTTTTTCCTTCTGCTGGCAAGAAACCTATCAACAATTCTTTATGGAGAAATAATTACCTTCTTCGCAGCAACAGGTGTGTTTGTTTCACTGCTTGATTTTGGCTTAGCTGCTTATTTGCAAAGAGAGATTGCAGCAAATAAAACTGACAGGACAACAATATTCAGTAATATTTTTATTGTTAACCTGTTTTCGTTTGTATTATATATTTCATTACTGCTTGCAGTTTATTTCATTCTATATCCCGGCTCCAGTATTGCTATATTCTTAATAATATCCATATCGCTTTATTTCGGTCTTCTCACTGAAACATGTAATAAGGTTCTATCGGGATTAAAAAATTTTAAAGAACAATTCACCGGTTTTACATTAGCAAGGATATTTATACTTATTCTTTTTACTATTGGAATTTACTTGTTAAGTATTAATATAGTTTATCTATTCATGGTGTTTTTTGCAGGTATGGTGTTTAACTGGCTGTATGTTTTTATTGCTTTAATAAGAAATAATATAAGGATATCTATTTCCGCAATTAAGAAAACATCTATCGTTAATATACTTAAGCATGTCTCACCTCTTGGCCTAGCAGTAGTTTTTACTTTTTTATACAATAAGATAGATGTAATAATCATTTCCAACCTGCTTGATTATTCGCAGGTAGCGTTTTATTCGGCAGCATATGGTGTTTACAAATCATCCACGCTTGCTTTTACATTCCTTCTTGCAGGCGGCTTTACAAGAGTATCTGAAATTGCCGGTAATAAAACGGAAGTACGGCTGTTTTTAAAGCAATATATGATACTTATTACAATAATTTGCCTTTTGGTCAGCATTTTATTGTTTTTCTTTTCAGATGTAATAGTTAAATTTTTATATTCAGTTAAGTTTTTGCCGTCTGTTGATGTATTAAAGATTTTGTCGTTTGCAGTTATAGCAATTGGATTAAATAACCTGACAGGGATAATTCTAAACGGTATCGGAATATTTAAAGTCGTGATGTATATAACATTATTTGCACTTTTTATTAATATAATACTTAATTTTGCTTTTATTCCGGTTTATGGTATAGAAGCTGCAGCAGTTGTTACGGTAATTACTGAGTATTTTATTTTTTTGTTTGAATTATATTTCCTGATGAGAGTAATAAAATAAATTTTCCTTTCAAAATTAAAAAGTCACAATGGAAAAAGTTATTGATTTATTCCAAGATATTTTATCGGTTATAAACATATTATATGTTGTTATTGTATTTTTAATATTTACTGCATCCTGGATTTTATATTTCTATATAAAAATAAAACAAAAATTCACTTACGAAGATTCATCTGATAATGAAATAATAGATTATATTGGTAAAATGGCATACATAATTGACAGCGAGCAATACTATTATGATGAAAATAGTTGGAAAAATTACGGTTTATTATCTGACAGCAGTAAAAGCTTAAAACGAATAATTAAAAACCATGAAATTGTAACTATTGTCCGACTCACTGAAAATTATGGCGTATGTATTAAGGATTCAGAAGGAAACAAATTTTATGTTCCTCCTTCTAATATTGAGATCATTAAAAAAGATAAGCTTGTTATCCACTAAATATTAAATTTATAATACTTGAGCACTTCCAACTGGCAAAATATCTCATACAATATAGAAATTGTAAGAAATTTAAATCCTAAATCTATACTTGATATTGGTACGGGTTTTGGCAGGTGGGGTATATTGTTCCGTGAATTCCTTGAAACGTGGGAGCATAATAAATATAAAGGTGATTGGGAAAGAATAATAGATGGTGTTGAAATATTTCCCGGTTATATACAATCATATCATAAATTTTTCTATAATAATATATTTATCGAAGATGCTTTACAATTTATGCGTAATGTTAAGAATAAATATGAACTGATAAATTGCGGGGATGTTATTGAGCATTTTACAAAGAATGATGCTGAAGAACTAATTAAATTATGCTTATCAAAAGGAAAATGGATTTTAATAAATATTCCAATAGGTAAAAACTGGGAACAAGGACCTGCACCGGAAAATCTCTATGAAGAGCACAAGAGTTTTTGGTCTATAAAGGATTTTAAAAAATACAAATATAGAATAATTAAAGTCTTTAATGATAATACTTTCAGGGAATTTGCAGTTATACTAATATCTAACGAAAAAATTGAGTTTGATAAAAGAAACGGGAAATACTTTTTATTGAAAAATCTTATCCGTAATAAGCTTGGATTAAATAAATTAGTAAAGAAAATTGAGCAAAGGAAAAGATAAAATTAAAGTATTGTTTGCAGGGAGATATAATTTCTCAGAAGTTCTTTCCGGTACAGGGAAGACAACGAAAAGGATATTTGCCGCTTATGCAAAGAGTAATACAGCAGTTTTTACTTCATATTTCTTTGATGGAAGAAAATACGGCTTGCTGAAAAAATTGTTTGGCAAAGAAGTTTCAGTGCAGAGTGAAAACGCTTCGGTTTATACTCTTGGCTTATTCAGGATATTTCCCGTACTTTTTAAAACCAAACCGGATATTGTTCATATAATTACTTATGAAAGATTTGCTGTTTGTTTTATCTTTTTGAAAATATTTTTCGGATATAAAATAATTTACCATAACCACGGATTGATATCTTTAGAAAATAAAATAAAAGAGCTTCCCTATTTTTACAGAACTAAAGATAAGATTTGTGAAAAACTTTTTTTAAAATATTCCGATAAAATAATATTTCCCTCAGATGTAATTATAGAGGTTGCACTTAATTTTCATAAGTTTAACAAGAACAAAATTCGCATTATCCCAAACGGCATAGATGCGATATATCATTTTCCTGACAATACCCGTGTATATAATAATAATAAGCTGAATGTGATTCTTGAAACAGAAAAGATTGGTTTTGAAGATTCTGTTCTGTTTATATCAGATGCTCTGGAATTAATAAAATTTCCGGTTCGCCTGAATATAATAGGAAAAAGAAAAAATATTTTTAAGGAAAATGATAAGCTAAAAATTATATATGTTGATAAAATGGAGACACACAAATTTGCAGATTTTTTGATGAATATTGATGTTTTTATATCATTAATACGTTATGACACCTTTTCAATCAGTGCAGCCGAGGCAATGGCAGCGGGGGTAATTCCCATAATCAATAAAAATATAGGGATTGCACACTACATAACAAACGGTGTTAACGGGTATAAAATTAATTATGATGATTCTGCTTCACTTGCAAAATACCTGGATATACTGAATTGCGATTCCGGAAAAAGAAGAACTATGTCATGTGAAGCAAAAAAGATTTATGATGAGCTATCTTGGGATAAGGTTTATAAAAAATATGAAAAATTGTATTTTGCAGAATGAAAGTATTATTATTAGCTGATAGCCTTGGAACGGTTGACGGAGTAACCACACATCTTTATAATCTTATAAAAGGTTTATCGGTTTATAATGAATTAGAGTTGTATCTTATCTGCGGAGAAAATAATACTGATAAGTTAAATCCTTTAAATATTGAAATAATTACAGATAAACTTTTTCTGCATAAAAACAGGAGTTATATTAATTATCTGCAAGCTGTTAGTTATTTGAAAAAGTTTACTGATAATTATAAAATTGATATTATTCATTCACATACACATTATGCAGCTAATATTGCGAAGCGGGCAGTAAAAAATGATAAGGTAACAATTCAAACAAACCATGGGTTATTAAAAGATGAAGGCAGGTTAAAACATTTTTGTGCAGATAAATATGTTGCGATTAATGAACATATATATGAGCATTTGCTTCAAAATAACATTGCAGAAAAGAGTAATATTTATTTTATTAGGTGCGGCATAGAAGTACCCGAAGAACCTGTTAAGAAAAATACCGGCATAATAAAATTTTTCGCTGCATCAAGATTGACTCAAGACAAAGGATTGGATATATTTATTAAGGCAGTCAGTAAATTATCCCGTGAAGATAAAGCAAAAGCGGAATTTTATATTGCAGGTGACGGTCCGGAAGAATTAAATTTGAAAAATTTGAATAATGATTTAAAAGCCGGAATAGTTTTCGCGGGTAAAATAGAAGATATGAAAAATATTTTAACTGATTCTCACGCCTTTGTTTTTTCCGGGAGAAGTGATACAGAGGGCTTCCCCGCTTCAATAACGGAAGCTGCTGCATATAATAATCTTGTTATTACGTCAAGCTTTTTCGGTGTTGATTCTGTAGTTAAAGATAAAACAGACGGATTTGTATTCGCTATGGAAGATGATAACGCATTAGCAAATATTCTTTCAGATGTAATTAATAATTATACAAAATATATCTTCATTGCAAATAACTTTTATAAAAAGGTAAAAAACATGTACGATTTAAAAACAATGGCGGAAAAACACTATAACATGTATAAGGGATGTCAGCCGGAATAAAACAAATTACGGTTTTAATGCCGGCATATAACTGTGCGAAGTATATAAAAGCTTCTATTAAAAGTATTCTAAATCAAACGTATAAAGATTTTGAATTGCTGATTGTAGATGACGGCTCTACAGATAATACATGCGAAATAGTGGAAAGCTTTAAAGATGAAAGAATTATCTATAAAAAAACAGAGCATAAAGGCACAGCTGCAGCTTTAAATTACGGATTGGATAATGCTTCGGGAGATTGGATTGCCAGGATTGATGCTGACGATTTAAATGTACCTGTACGCCTTGAAAAGCAGGTAAAGTTTTTAAATGCAAATCCGGATTATGATGTTATATCAAGCTGGTCAGTTTATTTTAATGATAAAAACAGAATACTTTTTCCCCTGCGTGAGCCGATTATTCATGAAGATATTGTATTAAATTTGAATTTACACAATCCGTTAAACCAATCCGGAGTAATGTATAATAAGGAATTAATTAAAAAAGAAAGATACGATGAGAGTTTTTTATTATATGAAGATTATGAATTATTTTACAGGTTAAGGAATAAAGTAAAGTTTTATAATATTGCTGAGTTTCTCGTTTATACACGTGTAAGAAAAGATGCAAAATCATCAGCTTTGAAAGATGAGAAGATTTACGAAATGCTTTTTAATAATGCATTTAAAAAGCTGATAAATTCATCAAATTCCAAAGGCGAAGCGTTTTACTGGACTTCCAATATTGCATGGATAAACTATTTTTTCGGTGATAAAAAAGATGCAAGAAAATATTTGTATCATTCATTTTCAATGAAGAACATACTTGCTTATGCGGCAACATTTTTACCCGAAAATCTATTTCAAAAGCTATTAAGATTAAGATTAAAGTACCGAATTAACGCAATTAAAGAAAATAAGAAAAAGTTTAAAGAAGAGCTGAAAAGGCTATTGAAGGATTAACAGATTACAGATTACAGATTACAGATTACAGATTACAGATTACAGATTACAGATTACAGATTACAGATTACAGATTACAGATTACAGATTACAGATTACAGATTACAGATTAATAACCGTATAATGTTTCGTTAAATGTCATTTGATGTTTGAAGTATTACATTTTTCAATTGACGTATCACTTTTTTATAATTTATAATTATTAAATGTCTTTTTTAAAAAGATATATTTACTTTTCTCTTCTGCTGTACTTTTTCTTTACCATGTTTCTTTCGGTAAGCGGATATTTTAAAATTGGCTTGCTCTCGGATGATTATAATAATTTTTATGATGCGGTTAATACGGGACTTACAAAAAAGTTCACAGGGCATCTTCCTTACACAAATGACCTGCATTTAAGACCATTATATTATTTATCATTGCAGGTCAGCAAATCAGTTCATGATGCACTGGGGTACGACTATGATAACTTTATTTTTTACCGCTTCCAGAATCTGGCTGTTTATTTTTTACTGACCTTTATTGCCGGACTTATTGTATTTCAAAACACAAACAGGCCGGATATTGCTTTAGTTGCTTCATCATTAATTTTAATCTTTCCTAACAACCTTCACAATATTTGCTGGACTGCAGGCAGAGATGATATAATGCTTACGCTGTTCTCCTTAACAAGTATATATTTTACTTTCAGATATCTTAAAAAAAGGATTTTAATCAATATTTTACTTTCTTTTTTGTTTTTTATTCTTGCTCTTTTATCCAAAGAAACAGCAATTGCCCTTCCATTTGTAATAATGTTTTTGATATTCACAGAATATGGAATCAATACATTCAGAAATAGGAAAGTTTTATTTGCAAACTTTTTCATACTTGCTGTTTACATTATTTATAAGTTCTCTTTAAATCAGGTAAAACCATCTGCTAATTCCGTTTATTATATATTTACAGCCTTCATTAAGGCGTTAATATCACTTATAATACCTTTTGATTATCTAAGCTTAAGGTCTTCGTTCAGTGAAGCTAATATTTTTCTGTTTATCTATATAATGTTATTAGTAATTGTGCTGATATTATTAATTAAAAATATCAGGGAATATAAAACAGTAACGTTACAGGCATTTATTTTATTTCTTATAATAATATTCCCGAATTTATTAGCCGGATATTTCAGACCGCAGCTTATATTGTTCCCTTTCTCAATCATTACAATTTACATTGTAAGCAAAGCTTTGTATAATTATAATTTCAAGAATTCATTAAGGATAGTAAGTACATATTTTTTTATAGCTGTTATCTTTTTCTGGTCGGTTACGGCTAAAGAGACCGTTAAACAATGGAGTTCATCTTATGAGCTGGCACGCGGAAGCCTAAAAGCCGCTTTAAGTGTGCCATTTGATTTTACAAAGAAGAATGTTATCATCGGGCAGCCGGGAAGAGTAAAACAATCGTTCATGTTTGATAAAATAACAGGACCGTATAATTACTTCAGATATTATGATAACGTTATCAAAGATACTTTATACGACATGGTGCTATTGGGTGCAATCAATAATGAAAGTATAAAAGCACCTTTAATATACAAACGCATAAACAGTGATGAATTTGATGTGCTGGTAAACAATGAACAGCAATTTTTTTATATAGAAGGAATCGATGACAAATCATTTTCAAGGGGAATCATGAGCAATGGAGTTTTTGTAATATCACTGGAGCTTAACAGTTACGGCAAGTCAAAAAAAATAAAAGTACGTAAGCTTGCAGGTGATATAACCTGTTATATTTATATAAAAGATAATTACCTTAAAATATTTTAACCTTTGAACATACTTCACATAACACCTGATTTTAACTATGCCTGCGGTAGGTCGTATTATGTGTACCTGTTAATGAAGTATTTCAAAAAACGCAAGCATCATCCGGTGCTTTTAACAAACGGGGGCGACTCCATTGACCGGCTTGAGGATATAAAAGCGGATTACAAAATAATCAATTCACTTCATTCCAAAAATCCCCTTTCATTTGCAAAAAATGTATCGGAAATAAGTAAGATAATAATCGAAAACGATATACATATTATTCATACCCATCACAGGTTTTCCGAGCTCTTAGCAATTCAGGCAGTAAATTTATTAAAGGAAAATCACGTAAAAACTGTTTTCACTGCATTAAGTATAGTTGATAAGCGTTATAACATCGAATTCAAATCCGACAAAATAATTGCTGTAAGCGATACAGTCAGAAATATGCTTATAAGGAAATTCAGAGTTGAGGAAAATAGAATACAAAAAATATCGAAT
>Ga0209819_10000020_pt1 | contig 53973 bp, 50 predicted proteins | sample PPLLak2March2015_FD_187248 | JGI IMG/M metagenome (GOLD analysis project Ga0209819, IMG submission 187248) | Freshwater sediment microbial communities from Prairie Pothole Lake near Jamestown, North Dakota, USA - PPLs Lake P7 Core (1) Depth... | ecosystem: Environmental > Aquatic > Freshwater >... | reverse complement strand
CTTTTTTTAATATTATTTCAGCAGCACCGTGCGGACCCATAACAGCAATCTCAGCACCGGGCCATGCATAATTGAAATCACCGCGTATATGCTTTGAATTCATAACATCATAAGCCCCGCCATATGCCTTGCGGAGTATGACTGTAATTTTGGGAACGGTGGCTTCTGCAAATGCATACAATAATTTCGCACCCTGTTTTATTATACCGCGCCACTCCTGGTAAGTGCCCGGCATAAATCCCGGTACATCTTCAAATACTATAAGCGGAATATTAAATGCATCACAGAAACGGACGAACCTTGCTCCTTTTACTGACGACTCAATATCAAGTGCACCTGCCATCTTTGACGGCTGGTTTGCAATTATACCTACTGACATTCCATCCAGCCTTGCAAATCCTGTAACAATATTCTGTGCATATAACCGGTGTACTTCAAAAAAGCTGCTTTGACTGTTTTCATAGTCAACTATAAGCTCAATTACTTTTTTTACATCATATGGTCTTGAACTATCTTCGGGAACAATTGAGTTAAGCAGTTCTTCCCGTCTATCGGGTTTATCATTGCTTTGTATTACAGGCGGCTTTTGTTTCCAGCTTGATGGCATGTAAGAAACCAACCTGCGGATATAATTTATGCATTCACTTTCATCCTTGCAGGCAAAATGTGTAACACCGGATTTTATTGCATGTGTTTCCGCTCCGCCAAGGTCTTCAAAAGTTACTTCTTCATGTGTTACAGTCTTTACCACATTGGGACCTGTAACAAACATATAGCTTGTATTTTTCACCATCAGTGTAAAGTCGGTAATAGCAGGTGAATACACAGCACCGCCGGCACACGGACCCATCACAGCAGAGATTTGCGGCACAACACCGGATAATAAAGTATTGCGTAAGAATATATCAGCATATCCGCCAAGACTCGCGACACCTTCCTGAATCCTCGCCCCGCCTGAATCATTAAGCCCGATTATGGGTGCTCCGACTTTTTTTGCCATATCCATTATCTTGCATATTTTTTCCGCATGTGCTTCGGATAAAGAACCGCCGAATACTGTAAAATCCTGGCTGAAAACAAACACCAGGCGTCCATCTATTCGACCGCTTCCGGTAATTACACCGTCACCCAGATATTTTTCTTTATCCATTTCAAAATCATATGAGCGGTGTTCAACAAAGGCATCAATTTCTTCGAAGCTTCCCTGGTCGAGCAGGAGATACAGACGTTCACGTGCAAGAAGCTTACCTTTACTGTGCTGAGCATTAATACGTTTTTCTCCGCCTCCAAGCTTCGATTTCTCACGCATTATTTTAAGCCGTGTAAGTTTGTCTTTAGATTTATCTTTTGACATATTATTAGTTATTGTTCTTCTATTACTTATTGAAATAGATTTTATGCAAATTATTGTTCCGCTTATATAAAAAAAACTCAAAGCTGAAGCTTTGAGTTAAATTATTTCAAATATAATAAAAAATTATTGTATGAATAATGAAGAGAATAATTAAACAAGAAATATATCACTTCATAAGAACCATCCTTTTTGTTTGAACAAACTCATCAGTAATTATCTTATAAAAATACACACCGCTTGAGTACCTGCTTCCATCCCACATCACTTCGTAGCTGCCCGGTTTTCTTTCATCATTTAATAATTGCTCAACTTCCCTTCCGAGCATATCATAAACTACAATTTGCACATGTGATGATTTGGGAATATCGAATTTAATTGTAGTAGATGGATTGAAGGGATTTGGATAGTTTTGGGAAAGAGAGAAATTATTAGGTGAATTAGTAATTTCATTATTAATTCCAATAATCATTCCACCACCATTTGTAGTACCATAAATACTACTATAGTCACCGCAAAACCAAGCCTTAGATGAACTTAAAGCAAATATGTTACGTGGAATTTGATAGTAATCAGTAAATTGCAATAACCAGTTAATTCCGCTGTTTGTAGTTTTATATAAATATGCGGTTGAAATTAAATTACTACCACCAATCCAACCAGTGTTTGAATTAAACATTTTTAGGCATGTAAAATCAAGCGATAGGTTAGTTGAAAAAATTGACCAATTATTACCCCAATTGGTTGTTTTTAAAAGCTTATCCTTTTTTAATAAATAACCAGTTCCATTTGATAACATTTGAAAATTAGTAAAAGGGCTAGTACCAGAATTGGTTGAAAAAAATGCAACCCAATTTTCGCCTGCATCGGTTGTCTTCAATAAATTTGTGATATAATAGTAACCAAAAGAATGGAATTCCCAGTTTAATAAGTAACCGATCGTATCATCTTTAAAACCAATATCAGAAGCATTCTGATCTTGCTGAACAATAGGCAATATACATTCATGCCAATTTAGTCCACTGTTAGTAGATTTAAAGCATTTTGCTGATCCAGCAGTAAAAACAGTATTGGCATTTAAATATTTAACAACCGATAAAAGATGATTTTGAGGAAATGAAATTTCCTGCCATGAACTACCCCCATCTGTAGTACAAATGAGCTTTACATAAGTATTGAAAATTGATCCTGATGCACAACCATTGTATCTGTTTCCAAAATCTAATGACGATATTTTAAAATTACTATTTTTATAACAAATATTCCAATTTATTCCGGAATTTGAAGTTTTCAAAATGATTCCTGAGTCGGCTACAGCGAAACCTGTTTCTGTATCCGTAAAAGTAATTTTAATAAATGTATAAGGATAAGATAAATTCTTAATAGACCAATTTGAACCAATGTTTGTTGATTTGCAGATAAAGTTGTATGGTTTTAATGAAGTAAAATGATTTCCAGAGTATCCGCCTCCTGCAAATAGTTCATTCGAATTATTAGCAAACAAAGAGAATATTGTAGGTTTAGTACTTAAAATAGAAATAACGTTTTGTAAAGTCCAATTTACTCCCGCATTGGTAGTTCTAGACACATATTTGTAAGAACCATTTAAAAAATAAGTTGATGGATTAATGTTAAAAATTCTATAAAAGCTGTTTCCATTCGAGGTTAATGAATCTGTATAGCTATAAATTAAATTCCAATTATATCCACTATTTGTGGTTCTAAACAAATTAGAATATACCATTCCTAAATTATTGAGACTAGTAACCAGAGCAATGCATTCATTAATGCTAAAACTTAACATGCTTATATTATTTGCATAATTGTAAGGAATATTTGTAATAATTTTAGTCTGCCAATTCAGCCCACCATTAGTTGTTGTTGCAATTAGACGGTTACCTAAAATCCATGCATTATTGGTATCAAAGAATTTCACATACCTGATTTCATATGAACCGGGAAAATCTTGTTTTACCCAATTATTCCCACCATTTGTAGTTTTCAATAAACAGCCGATTGAATTACTAATAGAAGAACTAACCCATCCTGTATTTTCATTTATAAAACATAAACAATAATTAGATGAATTATTGAAACCTGAATTTTGTTTTACCCATGTTAAACCACCATTAGTAGTTTTTATAATTACGCCTTTGCTATAATAACTATATTCACCAACTACCCAACCTGTCTGTGAATTAATAAATTGAGCATCATATATATTATAAATAGAATCAAGTGCAAATTCTTTTATACTTTGCCAGTTGTTACCTGCATTTGAACTTTTGAAATAATATTTGCTATCATAACAAAAAGCAAAATAATTTACGCTGTCTTTAGCTACAACTTTGGTTATTGTATTGTAGTTATTAAAAAAAAGACTATTCCATCCGCTTTGTGAATATAAATTTTCCATCGATGAAGATATGAACAGGAAGCACAGCAATGAAGTGTAAATTAGTTTTTCCATGATTGAAAAATATTTTATTTTATTAAAATCATCTTCTTAGTCTCAACAAATTCATCACTTATTATCTTATAAAAATACACACCGCTTGAGTACCTGCTTCCATCCCACCTCACTTCGTAGCTGCCGGGCTTTCTCTCCTCATTTAATAACTCATCCACTTCCCTTCCGAGCATATCATATACTACAATCTGCACATTTGAGGATTTGGGTATATCAAATTTAATTGTAGTAGAAGGATTGAAAGGATTGGGGTAGTTTTGGGAGAGGGAGAAGTAAGAAGGAATAGATGAACCAATTAGTCTAATACCAATTGGATTAAATACATTTGTATTTTTTAAAACAGAACCATTACTTCCACAGATAAAGGCAGTATTAGAATCAATAAAGTCTATTTGGTGAAAATGAGTGTTCATATTAGTAGCCAAATTTTCAGCCGAAGTCAATTGAATCCAATTTATCCCTCCATTTGTAGTTTTAATAATTATCCCTCCTCCTAAAGATCCTGTCCCCAAATTACCATCAGATTGTCCAAACATATAACCAGTATTGTTGTTTCTAAAATATGATGAGTTAAAAATACAATTATACTGAATTCCACTGTACTGCTGTCCCCAATTTACACCTCCGTTTGTAGTTTTTAAAATAATATGATATCCTGTCGCATAGCCAGTATCAGATGATGGATAAAAAATTGAATACAATTTATTTGAAATTTCACTATTTAATGTGATCCAATTTTCACCTGCATTTGTAGTTTTTAATATTTTGCCAAGAAATCCACAACTAAAACCTGTTGTATTATTTTGAAAGTATATATCATATAAATCGCCTAAATCAATAATATTTATCCAATTTATTCCACAATTTGTAGTTTTTAAAATTCCACCTGGTGAAGATTGTTTATAATAAGTAGAAAATCCTGTATTTTGATTTAAGAATAAAATTTTGGACGCTATACCAAGTTCATTATTGTTACCATAGATTAAGATCCAATTTGTACCAGCATTTGTCGTTTTATAGATTTTGGTTTTTAAATTAGAATAAGGGGGAATATATTGGTAATCTCCACCTGCTATAAACCCTGTATTATAATTAACAAAACAGACTGAATTAAAAATATAACTATAGCCTAATGAATTATAGGTCCAACTCTCACCCTGATTGGTCGTCTTCATTATTGAAGAATTAGTACCCACAGAATAACCTGTATAATTATTTATAAAATCAATTGAATTTATATCATATGTATTTTCTCGACCATTAAGAAATGTAAAATTGTTACCATTATTTGTTGTTTTTACGATTGTTCCAAAATGACCAACAGCAATAAAAATTGAATCATTAATTTTTTCCAAACCTATCAAATCTTGAGAAATACCATAGTTTATTGAATCCCAATTTAGACCTCCGTTTGTCGTTCTTAATAAAAATCCACCTTCATTTGCAAAAGGAAGTTCTCCTGTTATAAAACCTGTATAATTATTTTTAAATTTTATATCTCTTAGAGTAGAAATTATTCCTGTATTTTGTTGAAACCAATTATTTCCACCATTTATTGTTTTAAAGATAGCTCCCCCGCTTCCAACAATATATCCTGTAAGCAAATTAATAAAATTAATAGATTGAAAATCATAATACATGTTCTCAATTGCAACACTCTGCCAATTTATCCCTCCATTTGTGGTTCTATAAACCATTCGGTCATCTGCTGCAATAAATCCAATAGAATCATTTAAAAATTTTACATCATGAAAAGCATTATATTGAATAAATAATAATTGAGACCAATTTTCTCCTGAATTAGTAGTTTTGTAAAAAAACCCGTCAATAACAGCATAATTGCTTGCAGCAATAAATCCTGTTTTTGAATTCAAAAATGAAATTGAATTAATACTTCTATTGTTGAAAGTACTCTGTACACACCAGTTTTCACCGGCATTTGTAGTTTTTAATATTTTACTTATTGATGGGTAATTATTATTTGATATAGCAATATATCCTGTATCTAAACTTGTGAAATACACAGAATTACAAAAGAAATTGGTACCAATTTCTGTTTGAATCCAATTAATACCACCATTGGTAGTTTTAATTATAGATCCATTCCAACCAACTGCATAACCTGTATTTACATTTATAAAAAAAACATCTTCTAAATGACTACCCACAGGATTTGGATAAGACCAATACCAGCCAAATTGAGAATATAAATTTTCCTTAGATGAGAAGATGAGCAAGAAAAGCAGCAATGAAGTGTAAACTAACTTTTTCATAGCTGAAAATAATTTTGTTAGGTTGTCTTTAATATAATGCTAAATCATTGGTTTAGGTATGTAATATTTTATTCCTACGGGCGGCTTCTTGCCTGAGCTGTCCGCAGCCTGCATGTATATCAATTCCGCGGCGTATGCGGAGTGTGTTCGGTATGCCGTTTTTTGTTAGTATTTCACGGAATTTACGGATATTTTCACGGGTTGATTCCTGCCCTTTGTAACCAATAGTGGGATTTAACGGTATAAAATTTACATGACATAACATACCTTTCAATATCTTCACAAGCAACTTTGCCTGCTCTCTTGTATCGTTAACATTATTTATCAGTGCCCATTCAAAGCTTATTCTGCGGTGTGTTTTCACTGTGTAATCTCTGCATGCAGGTATTAAAACTTCAAGTGGATATTTTTTATTTATCGGAAGCATTGTTTCACGCAGCTCATTTGTTGCCGCATGAAGCGATACTGCTAAGTTAACCTGACGTTTCTCTTCTGCAAATTGTTCTATCATTGGCACAAGTCCTACCGTGCTTATTGTAATTCTTCTTGCACCAAAATTATATCCATTTGGGTCGGTTAATATATCAACAGCCTTCATCACTTCTTTATAATTAGCAAACGGCTCACCCATACCCATAAAAACCAAATTGGTAAGCTTAGCATCTTTTAGCTGAAGTACCCTGTCAAAAAACAAAACCTGCTCAACAATTTCACCTGCTGTAATATTTCTTTGCAGACCTGCCTGACCCGTTGCACAAAACGTACATCCCAGACCGCAGCCCGCCTGTGTTGAAATGCATGCGGTTCTTCTTTCTTCATAACCCATTAAAACAGTTTCAACCTGGGACTTATCGTGCAAATCAAACAATATTTTTCTAGTCCACCCGTCACTTGAAAGCAAATCGGTATGCGGCGTTAAATGCGTAAAAGTAATTTCCTGCTTCAATTTTTCACGCAGGTATTTGGGTACATCGCTCATTTCATCGAAGCTTCCTGCCAGCTTTTTGTATGTCCATTCCCATACCTGCTTTGCACGGAATACAAGCTCACCCCAGCTTTTAATTAATTCCTGAAGCTGCGGGAAAGATAAATCAAATAGAAATATGTGTTTATCTCTGCTTATCAATTGTTTGATTATAAATAGAATCTCAATATAAAAAATTGAGTCCACAGTTATAAAGCAGAAATTCAGTAGATTTTTTGGTATTTGACATACAACTTTAGACTGTTAATTTTAGTTAAATATAATAAATACTATGAAAACCATAACTTTTATAATTATTGCTTTTATAATGACCGGTGCTGTTCAGGCAGGCACAGGTGTAAAGACATTATCTCCATCTGCTGTATTAGACCTTGAAAAATTTGCAAGACAGGTTTATGATATTTATCAAACCGATGAAGTAGCTGCTAAGAAAGAACGTCTTGTAAATAAAAAGCTCAGTGAGCTTATCGGCCAGACATATACAATGAAAGTAACAACTACCGATTCCATCAGGTATGATAAGAAGGAAGATAAGACATCTATCAAATCAAAAGAGATTTATTATTCCGATAACCAGAAAGGTTATATGGGAATATTTGTTATCTTCGAGAAAAAAGGTGATGAATTATTAATGACTTCTTCACCGGATAAGGATATGACTATAAACGGAAAAGTGAACGATGTAATTATAACCGGCTATTTCAAGAATGATATGTTCAATAAGGTCTATACTTCACTTAAAGATTTTGATGACAGCGGAACAACAATTCAGCAGATAATATTGAGAGTGGAAATATAAATTTTTTTTATATGGAGTGCAGTAACATTATGGAGTGCAGTAACATTATGGAGTGCAGTAACATTATGGAGTGCAGTAACATTATGGAGTGCAGTAACATTATGGAGTGCAGTAACATTATGGAGTGCAGTAACATTATGGAGTGCAGTAACCGTGTTACTGCAAATGTGATTGCACAGTAACACGGTTACTGCACTCCATAATTATTTTCACTTCGCATTATTTAAAAAATCTATCATCGGTTTCATTGCTTTAAACACTTTAACGGAATAATCAAATATCTCTTTTGAGAGAAGCTGCTTTTCGTTTATTTTATGTTCAACAAGAAAGCTCTTGTATTTGAGATATTCGATATCAGGATGCTCTTTCGGAAAACCTTTTGGCGGTGTTTTCAATTTATTATCCCACAATCCTCCAAAATATTTCTTAAACTCTTTTGCATTCACAATTTTTCTGAACTCACCGTTACTGTTTAAGATAGCATTTCTTACAGCGAACAGCTTATCCGGTTCAGGCATATATAAGCCGCCTGCCAAAAAATACTGGTTAGGCTGTAAATGAAAATAATATCCTGCAATCGGATTTTTCCTGCCCCCTTCATTTATAACCGCACCCATCCAGGTTTTGTAAGGTGTTTTATCTTTCGAAAAACGAATGTCCCTGTAAATCCTGTATGTACAATCCTTCGGCTGTAAGTGTTCTACTGAATTATCAAATTTGCAGACTTTCTGTATCAATTCATCAACAAACTCATCAAAATCATTCTTTGCATCTTCGTAAAGATGTTTGTTTTCGTTGAACCAATCGCGGTTGTTGTTCTGTTTTAATTTTTTTAAGAAATTTAATGTGGATTTTTTTAACATTACTTTTTCTCCCTGTTAAGAAACTTTGCAATTCCGTTCTTGAAATCCTCTGTCATTCTGGTATTGGCATTTAAATCGCATGCATAATCAAGCGCATTTTCAAATGTCATTGCAGGTACATTCCTGAACATCTCCTTGGTAAGTGCCATTGAGCTTGCTGAGTTCTTTGAAAAGATACTGCAAAGTTCTTTCACCTCTTTATCAAGGTCTTCATTGATTGTTATTTTGTTTATTAATCCAATTTCATATGCTTCAACAGATGAAATAATTCTTGCAGTTAACAGCAAATCTTTTGCATGAGTTTCAGGCACACGTTTCATTAAGAACGGCATAACTATAGCAGGAATAAACCCTATCTTCACTTCAGTATAGCCGAACTTAGCAGTTTCATCAGCAATAATAAGGTCACATGCAGTAGCAATTCCGCATCCACCGGCAAGTGCATAACCGCTGATTTTCGCAATTACAGGTTTTGAACAATTGTAAATGCTCAGCAGCATGCTTTTGAATCTCTGTGAATCTGCTTTGTTCTCATGTATATCGTATTGTGATATCTTCTGCAGGTAATCAAGATATAAACCCGAGCAGAAATTTCCTCCTGCGCCTGAAATGACAACAGTTTTTATATCTTTGCTTTCACTTATCTGATTAAATAACCCTGTAAGCTCTGAAATAAGAACCTCATCCAGGGAGTTCATCTTCTCCGGACGGTTTAATATAATTTCAGCAATACCACCGGAAACATTGTAAAGAATATTTTTGAATGACATATTATGAATTTAAGTTAATACCAAACCTGCTGCTCCAAGTACACCGGGCTCTTTAACTTTTGAATGTAACACTTTAAAATTACCCCTGATAGTTTTTAAAGCTCTTTCTTTAATTGTAGCAGTACATGATTTAATAAAATACGGGTAAGCATTTGCAATTCCGCCTGTTACAATACAGGTTCTCACATCCATTAAATTGAAATAATTAGTAATTCCGGCACCAAGATAAAAACCATATTTATCGAACAATTGCCGGGCAATTTTATTTCCCTGTTCTGCAAATTCAGTGAGCTCTTTGAAATCGATATTTTTCCCGAGTTTTTTTATTTCCTTTTTCTCACGTTCAAGAAAATAATTTCTGCCTATATAAACTTCAACAGCTCCCGGATTCCCGCCGGGTCCTTCCGGTCCGTCAAAGTTAATTGATGTCCAGCCAAACTCTCCCGCTCCGCACTGCTCACCTCTGTATATATTATCATTTATTATAACAGCACCGCCGATTCCCGTACCAAGAGTAAGGAAAATAAAATTTTTTATTTTTTTCCCATATCCGAATTTTAATTCAGCAAGTCCTGCAGCATTTGCATCATTATCTACTTCTGTTTCAATTTTAAATTTATTCTTTATCTTATTTTTTAGATTGACAACTTTCCAATCCTTAAAATTCGGAGGATATTTTACTATGCCGTTCATTACAACTCCCGGTGCACCAATGCCTATTCCGGATATCTTTTTTTCGAAGCCACCCTTTATATCATTTACAACTTTTTCAATCTGTGATATTACTTTCTTCGGTGAGATTTCTGCATATGAATCTGTCTTTGCTTCCTTTAACAGCTTTCCGTTTGAATCTACTATTCCTGCTTTAATAAATGTACCGCCCAGGTCTATTCCAATTGCATATTTAATATTGTTGCTCAATTTCTATGTAAAATTTCTTAATTATAAACTTCGTTGTTTTCTATATGATTACCCTGCATTTAATTTTTCTTCCACTTGAATTAGAAGTTTTCAAATTGTAAACCTTCTGAGATTTTCCCAAATGGAAATTTGCCTGCCTGCCGCAGGCAGGGGAAAGAGAGGTATGGTTTAATCTTTCAACCTTCCAATCCGCAATTGGCAATCCGCAATTCGAAATTAAATAATTCATCATTTTGGATACTTCTTATTCTTCCAAAGCTTCTGCAATCTCTCCCTTATCCTGTTCTCCCTGTCATTATTTCCCGGAACATAATATATTTTATTCTTTATTTCATCGGGTAAATACTGCTGCTCTTCAAAGTTGCCTTCATAATCATGTGAGTATTTATAATCTTTTCCGTAGCCAAGTTCCTTCATTAGTTTAGTCGGAGCATTTCTTATATGCAGCGGAACATCATAATTTGGTAAATTCTCCACGTCTGAGTTAGCACTGCCAATAGCCGCAACTGCTGCATTGCTTTTGGGACATGCAGCTAAATACGCCGCAGTTTGTGATAATATTATCTGTGATTCAGGCATTCCGATATATGTAACTGCCGTAAAGGTACTTACAGCTAGTGTAAGAGCATACGGGTCTGCATTACCGATATCTTCAGATGCGAGTATAACCATCCTTCTTGCAATAAACTTCGGGTCTTCGCCGCCTTTGAGCATTCTTGCCATCCAGTAAATTGCTGCGTCGGGGTCACTGCCTCTTATGCTTTTTATAAAAGCAGAAATTATATTGTAATGTTCTTCCTGGTTCTTATCGTATCTTATATGTTTAGTCTGGAATGCTTCCTTAAATCCTTCATTTGTCAGCTTTATCACTCCTGCTTTACCCGGTTTTGTTAATTTTATTGCAAGCTCAAGACCGTTCAATAACCTTCTTCCATCTCCGCTTGAAAGCTTGATAAGGAAATTCTCATCTTCTATTTCAATCTTCTTTTTGCTTAACAGAACATCATTCTCCAATGCATTTTTAATAATGAATTGAAAATCATCCTTTGATAACTCCTGCAAAACATATACTCTGCATCTTGAAAGCAGCGGCGATATAACTTCAAAGGAAGGATTTTCTGTTGTAGCTCCTATTAATGTTAACACACCTTTTTCAACCGAGTGAAGCAGAGAATCCTGCTGTGCCTTATTGAACCTGTGAATCTCATCAATAAATAATATCGTTCTCCGGTTAAGCTTCTTCAAGCTATAATTAGCTTGTGATATAGCTTCCCTCACATCTTTCACACCGGAGGAGACTGCAGAGAGCTGAATAAAATCAGCATTGACTGCCTGGGCAACAATTAACGCCAATGTTGTTTTGCCAACTCCCGGCGGACCCCATAATATCATAGATACAGGGTCATTGTTCTCTATCATTAACCTGATTGGCCTGCCATTGCCGATTAAATGCTGCTGCCCTACAAAATTATCAAGAGATACAGGACGCATGCGTTCTGCAAGCGGCAGCTTGGAAGGGTCTATCTTTTTATTTTCAGTTTCGAATAGGTCCAATTTTCAAATAATCTTCTGGCGTTATTGCTGGAATATCTTTTAATTTAAAATCCGAGACGTTTCTTGTTAATATTATTGATTGTTCATTTTCAATTGCAGTAAAATATTGAACAGCATCTTCAAAATCCGGAAAGCCAAAATTTATAGCTCGTTTAATAATATTTTCATTTACAGATAAAACATTAACAATCTCTAAAAGTGATTTGACAAGTTTTTTTGCGTTTTCTGTATTGGAATATTTCTTAAGAAAATAAAACACTGTAGTAAAAGATACGGCAGATGCACTTAAGATTAAGTTATTTTGCTTTGCTTCTTCAAATATTATTTCAATTTTTTCCGAAAATGGTTCACGATTCCACAATAAATCCAGAATTACATCTGTATCTAAAAATACTTTATTCATTTAGAATATTTTTTTATTATATACTTTCTGTACTCTTCTTTATAGTTAATATTTTTGGGTGCTTTAATTGCTCCACGCAAAGCTCTTACTTCCGGACTGATTTTTCTCTCCTTTGATGCATACTCTGTTTTTTTGTCAGAAACAATAACAGTTAATAAATTCTCTACCAAATCCGATAAACTTCTGCCCTGATTTTTAGCATGTGCTTTTGCTTTATCAATTATTGTTTTATCAATATTTAACGTTAATTTAGTATCCATGTTTATTCTCCTACGTATAAAATTACGAACTTTATTACGTATAAACAAGTTCCATTTTTACTTCCACCTTATGCCATTTTCATTGAATACCGATATACCTTCCGGGATTATAAAAAACTTATTATTGTTATTATCAACTTCAATTGAGCCAACATAATCACTCAGTAAATGCGAGTTATAAATATTGTAGTTTTCAAACTTATTGTTTTTAGCATCAAATTTTATTATACCCTCACCCATTGTTCCAATCCAGTAAATGCCATTTTTATCAACATTCATGCAATTAATTCTATCTCCCAACAATAGATATTCTCCACTCATTTCGGTCAATACACCATCTCTATATTTCAACAATCCATATGTTGTACAGAGCCATGAATTACCCAAACTATCATTAAAAATCGAATTTAACTCCGGTTTATCATTTCCTTTTTTTCCAACCATTAATTTCCAGTTTACGCCATCGAACATCACAATTCCATCTTTTGACTGCATCCAGTAATTATTTTCATGGTCGAATAATATCAAATTAGAGGACAAATTATAATCGGAAGGATTATTATATATCATCCAATTATTATCCTTGTAAACTGCTAAAAGGTAATTATCAAATACATAAGTATTGCCTTTCCAACCTCCGTCGTTTATTAATGCAGTGATATTATTATTCAAATCAAAAGAAATATTACTGATATATTTATATAAGCTATCTGACCCGGTTGAAGTTAATAATTTCCACGAATCATTTTCCAGCTTATATATGCCTTTAACCGGTTCCACAGCACACTTTACAAATAATCCATCTTTGCGGTCATGATAAATTTCTCCGCTTTCGCAACCGGCAGGTAAGTTAATATGCTCCCATTTTTCACCGTCGAACTTCACTAACCCCTCGTCATATGCATAAAAATAAAGATTATCATTATTATCAATTTTCATTTCCGGTTTATTTCCATCTTCAAAGATTTTAAATTCATCTTTGTAATATTTCCATGCTCCATTTTTTAATTGTGCAAGTCCGTTGTACGTAGCAGCCCATATGCCTTTATTTTTTAGTGTTGCAACAGCATTATACTGCGTCGGTGATTCACTTAACTTAATATCTGAAAGCTTGTTATTTTTGTACATCCACAGCATACCTTCTTTCATTATATAATAACCGATTACCGAGTAAGTCATTTCACCAAACCAAATAGTATTTGAATCATCACATATTAAAGATGAAATATGGCCGCCTTTTAGATCTTCCACTTTCTTCCCGTCAAATTGATATAATCCATCTAAAATATGGTTAACTTGTGCATGCCCTGATTTAGCTATGTATAAATTTCCATTTTTATCAAATACACATTTATCTATGTTATCAAATGTTAAATTTCTTTTATCAATTTGCTCTTTTCCGTGCGAGGTAAACAATTCCCAGTCATCTAAATCCCATCTTAAAACACAGGGAGTAAATTCATCTTCTTTATAATCAATTAAGAAGAACAAAAACCGTCCTTTATTATCAATAACAAACTTATCCCCTGGATATTCTTCTTCAATCTTTAGATTCTTAAACTTGAACAATTCAAATTTTTCATCTTCAAATTTTATAACCCCTTCTTTTATGTAAAGCCACAAAGTACCTTTACTGTCACAAGTTAAATCCAGAATTTCATCACCGGGTAAACCGGAATTTGCCTTTGTATAAAAAGTCATCTTTTCATTATCAACTTTTATCAATCCATTCTCAACGGCAATCCATAATATCCCCGAGCTGTCAAGAACTGCGTTTTTAAAATATCCATATTTGTGTATATTTTCTTCAAAGCCGGGTATATCTGTTTGTGTATAGAATTTCCATTTTGAATTTTCCAGCTTCCCGAGAAAGGGCTTATTTTTTATTGAATCATCATTTAAGGAATAATAATTAAATAATACCCATAATACATTCTTCTTATAGCTTAATAAATGAGAAATATCATTCGAAGGTAAGATACCTTTTTCTTTATTAAATACCTGCTTATCAATAAACATTTTATTGCCGGTTGGCTTTTCAAGCTTGATTAATCCTGCATATGTTGCAACCCATAAATAATCTCCGCCGTCAGCAAGAGCAGTCACATCATTGGGCTGGTCATGGAAATTCAGCCATTGTATTTTTTTCTGCTCTGTTGAATAATACTGTTCCTGAGATTGTAAGTTATACATGCCAAATGCGGTCAATAGAATAATAATGGAGAAAATTATTTTCTGAAGAACTGTTTTCAAGAATTTGATAGTTTATTTATTATTTATTGATAGAAGGAAATCACGCACTTCATTCGTCCACTCGGGCTTATATTTTTTAAGATAATTTTCGTGCCCTGCTTCGGGAAATGTAACAAGCTTCTTTTTGCAGTTTAAGTAAAAATATATTTTATCAATTTCATCACGTCCTACCCGGTCATCTTTTTCACCAAAAAGCAGCAATGTAGGAGATTCAACGTATTTAGCATATTCATGCGGATTAAAGCCGAATGCCCAAAAACCGTTTTGAACTCCGCCCCAGAATGTAAGCATTTGTGCCATCGGGAAACGCGGTATTTTTACTATATCAAACCTGTTGCAAATTGTCCTGTATAATGAAGCAAAGGGACACTCTAATATTAATGCCGCAGGTGTTATCTGGTAATCTTTTATTGCTTTTAAAATTGCGACTGCTCCCATTGATGAGCCAAACAGGATTATATTCTTTTCACCGTGCTCTTTAATATAATCATAACAGGTTTTTACTTCTTCTGATTCTTTATATCCTATAGTAGTATGGTTTCCCTCCGAGCCGCCTGAACCCATGAAATCAACAAGCATAGTATTGTAACCCATCTTTAAAAATTCATCTGACCTTTTAATATTGGATGATTTTTCATCTGCGTATCCGTGAAATAAAATCACTGTTCCTTTTGAGCTATCAGCTTTGATAAGCCAGCATTCAATCTCTTTATTGCTCTTAAGTTTTATCGTCTCATAATTTTGTGAAGGATATGAACTTGTATATGCTCTGTGGACAGTTATGCCAAACAATAGTCCTTTTATTTTTTCTAAAACAGATATTTTTTCAGGAACAACGTATGTTAATCCTCCGTCAGGATCAAAGTGAGTAAAGTGGTATGCATGCATATTAACAATAACGTTAATAAGAATGAATATTAACAGCAAAATCCATAATAGCCGTTTTAATATTTTTTTATTCACATTATTGTTTTTGATGTGATATTGTTTTTTGTAAAATCCCCTCTCCTTTTTTAGAAGAGGGGTTGTAGTAATTTTTCAGCACACTACTTCTTACCAAGGTTTCCTTAGACTCTTCAGACTAATTGGAAAAGATGTATAAACCTTACAAACCTTACAAACCTTACAAACCTTATAAACCTTATAAACCTTATAAACCTTATAAACCTTATAAACCTTATAAACCTTATAAACCTTATAAACCTTACAAACCTTATAAACCTTATAAACTGGTTTACTCTATCGAAAAGCTTACACTCACGACTGCTGTGATAGTCTTATCAAGTGATGACACATCATTCATTCCGTAGTCAGATATATCCGTCGAGTTTTTTGCGTTTATCTGAATTACACCCATTCTGGATGAGCGGACTTCTCCTATCTCGTTGTCTGTGCTGTTTGCAATCTGCTCTGCTCTTGTCTTTGCATCTTTTGAGGCAAGTCCAATCATCTCAACTTTCAGGTCACTGAGCTTTGTATAGAAAAACTGCGGTGGATTTGAACTAATTTCCACATCCTGGTTGATAAGTTCAGTTACTTCGCGTGATAACAGGTCTACTTTGTCAACATCATTAGATTCAAGTGATACATCCTGTGATAACCTGTAACCCGAGACTTCATCTGTTGCATAACCCTGTGCATTTTTCGGATGAAGTACAGTTGTGTTAATTGATGAGAAGACGAGCTTATCTGCCGGGAAACCTTTAGAGACAAGGTAGTCTTTAACTTTATTGTTGCTAATTTGCAGCATTGCATAAGTTTCCTGCATATCACCACCTTCATTGGAAAAGGTTGCATTCCAGGTTGCAAGGTCGGAGCGTATTTCTTTTTGTGCGGAACCTGTTACAGTGATAGTTACATTACCGCGTGATACGTTCTTCCAGGTGTTTCCGATAATTACAGCACCGATAATAAATCCTAACGCAAGGATTACAGCAAATGGAATAAGAATACCTCTGTTGTTATCATTCATGGCTGATGAAATTTAAGTTAGAAAGAAATTGAAAAAATATAAAATCGTTATAATCTTGTTTTTTTAAACCTCTCATGGAAACGCCACAGAGCACACAGAGTTCACAGAGAGATTAAAATTAAAAAAATACATTCATTGAACATTTTAAATAATAAACCTTTTGATACCGTCTTTTAAAAGTTTGTTATTGAAATTAATCAACAGCCCAAGTCTTCTACCGGCTAAATGCATATTATTTAATATTTGAGATGAAAAAACTGCCTTTTCTTTCTCTTCGCTTTTTAGTTCTAATACTATTGAATCTTCAACAAGGATATCTACTCTGTATTGTCCTATATCATAACCTTTATAAACACAATCAAGCAATTTCTCGCATTCATGCTGTATTTTGTTAAGAGATAACTCAATACTCATTGCTCTTTTATATAAAACCTCATACAACCCGGGACCTAAATGTTTATGCACTTCAATGGCACATCCAATCACTTTCTCACTCATTTTATTTAACTCATCTAAATCTGTTATTATCATTTTCGTTATTTTAATCTATTGAAATAATTAACTGACTTATTTTTTCTCTGTGATCTTTGTGTGCTCTGTGGCTATTTTTTCGGGGGTATGGTCATATTTATTCGTTTACCCCTTGTCTTTTATTAGGGCAAATTTTCATTTATTTAAAAAAATCTTCAATATACAGCTTTGTTAACTTATACGTCTCATCCAGTGCGTTCTCGTGTGTGCGTTCTACACCGTGAGAGGCAGATACACCGGGACCAATCAATCCAACCCTTACATCATAACCGGCGGTAAGAGCGGCACTGCCATCAGAGCCGTAATACGGATATATATCCGTTACAAAATTTATCTTATTTTCTATTGCAAGCTCTCTTAAACGGTTTGTAACAGTAAGGTCATAAGGACCTGACGAATCTTTTACACATATCGAGCATGCATCTTCCTTACCCGCACATCCTTCACCTATCACCGCCATATCAAGCACGAGCAGTTCCTTAGCTGAGTCCGGGATTCCCACACAAGCACCATGCCCCACTTCTTCATAATTTGAAAAATAAAATGCAACTTTTTTACTGTAACCGCTGTCCGAAAGTTCCTTTATCAATTCAATCATTATTGCTGCACAAGCTTTATCATCAAGGAAACGGCTTTTTACAAAACCGCTTTTTGTATATTCAAACCTTGTGTCATAAAATATAAAATCACCTACATCTATTCCAAGATTTTTTACATCATCAGCTTTCCTTACAAGCTCATCAAGACGGATAGACATATTTGTTAACTCACGCTTTGCACTGCTCACTTCTTTATTTACATGTGTGGCAGGATTATTCAATAAAAATGTTCCCCTGTATGTTTCACCCTTGAAGTTTCTTATTGTAACATATTCGCCTTCAAAAGAAGTTAGAGTTAAGCCGCCGAGCTTATCGATTGCAATTGTTCCGTCACCTTTAATTTCTTTAACCATAGCTCCGAGTGTATCTATATGCCCGGATATAACCAGCTCAGGATATTTGTCAAATGATACAAGCAATGAGCCCTTATTGGTTTTCGTTATAAATAATTTTTTTTCATTAAACAGGTTCTCAATATATTTTATTACTTCGATTGTGTAACCTGTGGGTGAGTGAATTTTTAAGATTTGCTCAAGAGTATCAACAATATTTTTCATTTTGTGCTGTCTATTTGAATTTTATAAATTTCTTCACCGTCTTTTACCATGCCGTATTTTTCACGCGCAGTTTTTTCAATCTTCTTATCGGAAGTTTTTAAGTCTTCAATCTCTTTTTGGAGTATTAAAGTTTTATCCTGTTCCTCTTTCAGCTTTACGCGGAGTTCTTTAACTTCCATTTCAAGCTCAACACGCTGAAGTATTCCTTTTTTCCCGAATACTGCATATGAAGCAACAACAAGAAGAATAAGCAGGTAAATAAAAAATTTCCTGCGGCTGAAAATATACTTGAAAATATTTTTGAAAAAACTATCGTCTTTATTTTCCGGCATGTAGAATAGATTAATATTAAAGTTCGATTGAATCTAAATTAAGCAATAAAGTGAAAAAAATATATAGAGTTCGGAGAGTCGGGGAGTCGGGAGTTGGAGAGTCAGGAGTTGGAGAGTCAGGAGTTTCCTTCCCAAAAAGAATGAAGAATCTAATTTCAATATCTGATAAATCCCGTACTGTAACGTAGGTCCAGCTTACTAAATGATGAATCGTCTATATGCTCAACTCAATTATCTTATTCAGCAATTCACTGAACCCTATGCCTCTTGCTTTAGCGGCTTTGGGTACCAGGCTGAGCTCAGTCATTCCCGGTAATGTGTTCACTTCAAGGCAGTAAAACTCGTTGTTATCGTTTAAACGGTAATCTACTCTTGAATAAGCTTTACACTGCAATGCCCTGTGAGCAACTAATGCGTTGTTCTGTATTTTCTGGCAAAGGTCTTCGTGCATCTCTGCAGGGCAAAAATATTCCGTTCTTCCTGAAGTGTATTTATGCTCGTAATCATAAAATCCGTCATTTGGCTTTATCTCAACTATGGGCAATGGTTCATCACCCAAAATTGCAACGGTTAATTCCCTGCCGGGTATGAATTGCTCTATCATAACACTATCTGTGTACTTAAATGCCAGCTCAAGAGCGCTTGTTAACTGCATGTCTTCTACATCAGGCTGAACAATCGATAATCCGACGGTACTTCCTTCATCATTCGGTTTTACAACTGCGGGATAATCTATATATGCATTTACTTTTTCATCAACGTGATTGAAAGAGTAATTCCCTTTTTCAACCATAAACCAGTTAGGCGTGGGAACACCAAAATGATTGAACATAACCTTAGAAATATTTTTATCCATTGCCATAGCACTGGATGTAACACCCGAGCCGGTATATTTCACACCACGCATTTCGAGTAGTGATTGTATTTTTCCGTCTTCGCCAAATTTCCCATGAAGTCCAAGAAACACTATATCAATATTATCAAATAAATCTGAGCTTACGCATTCAATCACTTTCCTGTTGCTGTATGCCATAAGCTCCTCAGCAGTTGGAAACTCTTTGCCAATTACCGGGCGGACATTTAATATGTCTTCTTCCGGAGGCTGGATTGCACCGTAAATAGGGTCAACTACTATTACTTCATGACCTGATTCTTTTAATCCTTTTGCAATTGCACGGCTTGATGCAATTGAAACGTTTCTTTCGGATGATACTCCGCCGGTTAATACTATTACTCTCAATTTTTTAAAAGGTTTTTGAGTTTATTAATTTGAAGTTCGTTTAATTCTTTTTCTCCGCCAAGCAAACGCGAATAAAAGCTTACCTCGGCAATTCGTTCCACTTTTTCGGTTATGTAATATGCTTCTTCAATAGTAGCGGCGAAAGCGACAAGTCCGTGGTTTGCTAGCATAATTGCATTATGTTCTTTGACATAACCCGATATCGATTCAGGCATTTCATCCGTCGAAGGGGTTGCATAAACAGCAAGCGGTATTTTGCCCAGCTTTATAAATATCTCGGGAAATACAACTTTATCAAGTGCTATACCTGCAGCAGCAAATGCAGTTGTAAATACAGGATGTGTATGTATTACAGCATTAACATCATCTCTTTTTTCGTAAATGTATTTGTGAAGCTTAAATTCAGATGATGGAATGCCAATGCCATGAATTTTATCTCCCCTGCTGTTAACAGTGATAATATCTTTTTCTGTCAGCTTGCCTTTGCAGAGATTTGAAGGAGTGGTTAAGAACTTATCTTTTGCTTTCCTGATGCTCAGATTTCCGTCAGTAGCTGCAAGAAACCTGTTCTTATAACATAACTTTGAAAAACGGACAATGTCTGATTTTAAGCTCATCGTATTTTTACATCTTTAAAAATTCAAACATCTTCTGTATCGGCTTTGCACTCTGCATAATATAAAAATGTATTGAGGGAACGCCTTTGTTAAGCAGCTCTTCAGCCTGTTTGGCAGCCCATTTGGCACCGATCTCAAGTATATGCTCCTGTTTTGCTTCAAGTACTTCGTTGGCAAGTTCTTCAGGGATATTTACGTAAAAATTCTTTGGAATATTTGCAAGGTGATGCTTGGTTGTTAAAACTTTTAATCCCGGTATAATAGGTACGGTAATTCCTGCAGCACTGCATTTATCGACGAAATCAAAATAACATCTGTTTTCATAGAACAATTGAGTAACAACATAATGTGCTCCCGCATCAATCTTCTGCTTCACCCTTGTTATTTCGACACTCATGTTTGGTGCTTCAAAATGTTTCTCAGGATAGCCGCCAACCCCAATGCAGAAATCGGTAGGTGATGCATCAAGTAGGTCATCTTCAAGGTAAATACCTTTATTCATATTAGAAATTTGATTCACAAGCTCGTATGCATAAATATTCTGCGTCTTATGGTCAGGAAGCGGTTTCACATACCCGAGGTCATCTCCTCTTATAGCAAGAACATTTTCAATTCCAAGGTAATTAAGCTCTATCAATGCATCTTCCGTTTCTTCGCGTGTAAAGCCATGGCATAATATATGCGGTACTGTATCTATATGAAACTGGTTTTTAATAGCTACACTGATACCTATCGTTCCCGGTCTTTTTCTTTTTATCCTTTTCTTTATGCCATGCGGTGTTTCAATATACTCCACCTCCGCTGCATGTGATGTAACATCAATGAACGGAGGGTTATATTTCATAATATCTTTAACAACATTAAACAGCTGGTTAATATCTCCGCCTCTTCTGGGAGGTATCATTTCGAAGCTTATTAACGGATTTGTTGCTTTAGCTAAATGTTCTACTACTTTCAATTAGATGCCTCAGTTTAGTTCTTTTGTACGCAAGGATTAATATTATTGGCCTTTTCTCCTGTCAGGTTAGTTATCTCCCTTGTTTCGAGGTTAATAATATTAATACTTGAAACTGCATCCTTTTGGTCTTCGAACAATATCTTGTTTCCTTCAGGAAACCAATCATACTCGATTGTATTACCGCTGTTATTGGTCATTTGTTTGATGCCGGAACCGTCAGAATTACAAACATAAAGGTCAAAGTTACCTGCCTTGTTTGATACAAATGCGAGCTTTGTACCATCAGGAGAAAACTTTGGATTGTAAGAGCTTCCCATTCCTCTCGATACAGCTATATCCGAATTCCCGTTTGTAGAACAAATGTGAACTGTACCTTTATAGTTAATATCAAAAGAAGAATAAGAAACTAATTTACCATCAGGAGAAAATGTCCCGTATATCTCTGCATCTTTCGAGGCTGCAATTGTTATTTGTGCGTTATCTGTTGTATCCTCAAGGTCAAGAACAACAAGGTCAAAGTTTTCATCCATAGAAGATGAATATATTACTCTTCTCCCGTCATAGGAAAACTTAGCATGAGTAGAAAGACTTCCGTCACTAATGGCAAATGAACTGTCTGTCTCAAGGTCCATTATGTATACTGCATTGTTGAGGTTTTTTTCAGAGCGGTAGAGCAGGTAACGTCCATCGTTTGAAAAAACCGGGTCACTTCCGCCATCAACAAACTTAGGCCATGTAAATGTGGTCGTGTCATCAAGGTCTATCATATATAAATAATCCGAAACCATATTTGTAGCAATGAAGATAATTTTTCTGCCATCCGGTGAAAAACGCGGAGCATAGCAATCGAGGTCATTTTTGAAACTGACCTGTTTAACTCCATCTCCATTTTCATCCATAATGAATATTTGCTGTTTGTCACTTGAAGCAGCATCGGAACTAAAGGCTATTAAACGGGTTTTCCCGGTAACATCATCCGGCAGATTATTTGCATGAACCGGAGAAAGGTACGCAATAATTACTGCGAACAAAATAAAGAATAAACGCATACTGTGAATTTGATTGAAATATAAATTTTTAGGAATTAATCACAATTTTATCGATATATTTCGTATGATTCAAGGGAGAACAACAACGTTATCACGGTAAGTTCTTTAAGTTCTTAAAGTTCAGTATGTTCAGTAAGTTTTTTAAGATTATAAAGCTTGTAGAGTGTTTTTGTAGAATATTATAGAGTAAGTAATTTCTTAGATTCCGCAGTTGTGTTTACCTGCCTGTTTTATTCAGGTGCAGAGTCAGACACTGCACTCAAATAAACTTCAAACTCACAAACCCACAACTCTCTAACTCCCAACTATAAGAACTCTATGAACTTCCTTGAAATATGAGGTTATTTTACTTAGTTTCGTAGTTAAACCTTTTCGACCCCGGTATTGCAGATTTTTGGATGGAATTTAGTAAAATTAGAAAAATAATATATTTAGAATGCAGGAAAAAGTAAAAAATAAGATGGAGCACTATGAAGAGCCGGCTCCGTATAAGAAGGACGTAGATAATCCGTATGAATCTATGATGGCTCGTTTCGATAAGGCAGCTGAACTGCTGAATCTTGAAAAAGGTGTTTATGAATACCTGAAAACTCCAATGAAGCAGGTAATAGTCTCTATCCCTATTCAAATGGATAACGGGGAAATAAAAGTGTTTGAAGGATACAGGGTTATTCACGATAATATACTCGGTCCATCCAAAGGAGGAATAAGGTATTCTCCGGACGTAACATTGGATGAAGTAAAAGCACTTGCGTCATGGATGACATGGAAATGCGCTGTTGCCAATATTCCATTCGGCGGTGCTAAAGGTGCAGTAAAATGCGACCCGTCGAAGCTTTCAAGAGTTGAGCTTGAAAAAATCACCAGAAGATACACAGCAAACATGCTAAGCGTTTTTGGTCCTGATACCGATATTCCTGCTCCTGATATGAATACTAATGAGCAGATAATGGCATGGATAATGGATACATACAGCATGCATGCTCAAAAAACCGTTACCGATGTAGTAACGGGAAAGCCGTTAATTATCGGCGGCTCACTCGGGAGGTTTGAAGCTACGGGACGCGGTGTAATGATTACTTCGATGGAAGCAATGAGGAAATTGAAAATCAATCCGAAAGATGCAAGAGTTGTTGTACAGGGATTTGGAAATGTCGGCTCGGTAAGTGCCGATTTGCTGAAGAAACGCGGAAGCCGGGTAATCGGGATAAGTGATATTTCAGGCGGATATTACAATAAGATGGGAATTGATATAGAAGCAGCAATAAAATATGTCAGACAAAACCGTTCGCTTGAAGGAAGTGATTTTGGTGATAAGATATCGAATGAAGAGCTTCTGGAGCTTGAGTGTGACGTGCTTGTTCCGGCAGCTAAAGAAGACCAGATAGACCAGCATAATGCTCCAAAATTAAAAACAAAGTTAATAGTAGAAGGTGCAAATGGTCCCACATCATCCGATGCGGATGATATACTCCAGGATATGGGAATTATGGTTGTACCCGATATATTAGCAAATGCCGGCGGTGTGACTGTATCATATTTTGAATGGGTGCAGAACAGGCTCGGATATTACTGGGATATTGATGATGTTAACAGAAGGCATGACAGGATGATGAGAGAAGCTTTCCAAAATGTTTATGAGACAGCTTCCGAATATAAATCTACATTAAGAATTGGTGCTTATACATTTGCTATCGATAAAGTTGCAAGGACACTTAAGATAAGAGGAATTTACGGTTAATAAATAATTAATAATTTCAGCTTGGCACGTATAATATCAATCTTTTTATTTTACTGTATTATTAGTACAGTTATTTACAGCCAGGATGAAAGAAAAACAAACATAGAAGTTTTCGATAATATTATTACAGCAGAGCTCGAGAAGTTCTTGTATTACCCGGGTTTAAACAGAAATTTTGAATTCATTTTTATTGTTAATCCTGTTGAAAGCGGCGGCAGTATAAAAAGAGCCGGTGACATAAACAGGTATTTAAGTTCAATTATAAAAAAGACAGCATCTTCAAATAAATTGAACTTTAGCATTGCTCCTGATACACTTTCTGTAAATAAAGACTCGGGCTATTATGCAGTTGCTTTACAGGTTTTCGAACTGGAAACAAAATATACAGGCTTCAAAAAGAATAAGTTTCTTGGTGAAAAAACTCTGGAAAGGAACATAAAAGTCAATATCGGAGTAAACATAACATCCGGCAGCGGCTTTAATTTAAGTGATAAAATATTAAGCAATTACAAAGACGAAGTGAAATATGACGACTACGAAAATCTTGAGGCATCACAATATAGTTTTACTCATGCAGATGCACCAAAATTAAGTACGTTCGAGACAATTGTATTTCCGGTTCTTTTAATTGTTGCATCTGCTGCGGCAACTATTCTATTTTTTACAATCAGATCCAAATAAATTGAAAAAGAAGATATTTCTTTATTTTGTTTTTATAGCGTTATTAACTCCATTAATTTATAACTGCTCTTCATCAAAGGGCAGTGATATTCAGACTGATGACCCTGAGCAGGCTTTCAAAATTGCTAAAGGAAAGTTTGACGCAGGAGATTATGTTGATGCAATAGAAGATTTTTCTTTTATTAAAATTAAATTTCCGGGCACTTCAAATGCAGACCAGGTGCAGTTCTATCTTGCCGAGTCTTATTATATGCGGGGTGAACATTTGCTTGCTGCATATGAATACGAAACTTTGCTCAGGAATTACCCTTTAAGCCCATTGATTCCCGATACAAGGTATAAGCTTGGCTTATCATATTACAAGCTTTCACCAAAGTATCAGCTTGACCAGGAATTTACTCACTATGCAATCAGCGAGTTACAAACTTACCTTGAGCTGTACCCGACAGATAAACACGTTGCTGATGCTGAAGCAAAGCTTCGTGAGCTGAAAGATAAGCTGGCATATAAAGATTACCGTACCGGTGAATTATATATGGGATTGAGAGATTTCAAATCAGCTGCTATATATTATGCCAATGTATATGAGACTTATATCGACTCGCAATGGGCAGATGATGCAATGCTCGGACATGCTGAAGCTCTTATAAATATCAAGAAGTCTGAGGAAGCAAAAAAAGTACTCGACAGATTTTACAAGCTGTTTCCCGGCAGTACCCTGAAATCAAGAGCCGATAGATTAAAAAGTAATTTATAATATGCCGGAAAATAAACCAAAATTTGTAAAAGATTCACAGGTTATTATGATAGAATTGGTATTGCCTAATGATACCAATATGCTTAATAACCTGCTTGGCGGAAGGTTAATGCACTGGATGGATATTGCCTGCGCAATGGCGGCAGCAAAGCACTGCAATAATATTGCCGTTACTGCTTCGGTTGATAACCTGGCATTTCATACTCCTATACGGCTTGGCAATATAGTCACTCTTAAAGCATCTGTTAACAGGGCATTCGGAACATCAATGGAAGTTGGCGTTAAGGTAGAAGCAGAAGATTTCGAAACAGGTGAAATAAAACATTCAAACAGCGCCCACTTCACATTTGTCAGTGTTGATAAAAAAACGGGAAAGAAGATGAAAGTACCGGAAATAATTCCACAGACCGAAGAAGAGAAAAGGCGTTATGAAAATGCACTGGAAAGAAGAAACCGGAGAATGGCTATGAAAGACAGTATAATAACAGATACTGAAAAGAAAGTAACCAAATAATAGATGCTCTCCAACACTGAAGTAAAATTAGAAGTTACTTCCTTAAAAAAGATCTTCGACAGGAAGATAATATTTAAGGATGTTGATTTTACATTAAACACACTAGACTCGCTTGCAATTACTGGAAAGAACGGTTCCGGAAAATCTACTCTGATAAAAATTCTTGCCAATGTATTCACCCAAACAACAGGACAAGTATCACTTTCCATAAACGGCAAAAAAATCGAGAAGCAGTATTTCTATAAATATATAGGTTTTGTTTCACCTTATTTAAATTTGTATGATGAATTCTCCGGGTATGAGAATTTGAAGATAATTGCAGGAATAAGAGGATTACCCGATAATAATATTGAACCTGTTTTGAAACGTATCGGATTATGGGAAAGAAGAAATGATATGCTGAAAATTTATTCTTCGGGAATGAAACAAAGATTAAAAATTGCTTTCTCAATAATCCATGAACCGCAGATACTTCTTTTCGATGAACCCACAAGTAACCTTGATGCAGAAGGTGTACAGCTTGTTGACAGTATAGCAGAAGAATATAAGAACAGGTGTATTTTAATTATTGCTACAAATGATGAGCATGAACGTTCGTTATGTGCAAAAGAAATAAACCTGAATAATTATAAAAAGGACGGAACGAAATAATATGTGGAAGCAGGCACTTGCAATATGCAAAAAAGACTTCCGTTCTGAAATTAGAACCCGTTATTCCATTAACGGGCTTATTATGTTTATCATTGTTACAATTTCAATTATAAAATTTTCACTCGGAGAAGAAAAACTTTCGAATGAACTTCATGCAGGATTGCTGTGGATAATAATTTTCTTTTCCAATTCAAGCGGATTATCAAGAGTGTTTGTTGCCGAAGAAGATCGCGGCACGTCATTTGTATTAAAACTTACAGCCAGCCCCAAATCAGTTTTTCTTGGAAAATTAATATTCAATACAACTTTATCTTTTGTAATTAATTTATTTGTAGTACTGCTTTTTCTGGTTACAATGGATGTGAAGATAGCAAGCTTCGGTCCTTTCATGCTGATTATAGTGCTGGGAAATTTCGGTTTATCGTCAGTAATGACAATTATTGCAGCATTAATTTCAAAATCAAATTCCAAAGGTTCATTGTATCCGGTGCTTTCATTCCCCCTTTTACTCCCGCTTTTACTCTCCACAATCAACGGAACATGGCTTAGCTTCGAAGGTTCCGGAATAACAGAGCTTTTAAGCGAGGTGCAAATCATTGTTTCTTACACAATTGTAATAATAACCGCATCATTTCTTTTATTCGATATTATCTGGAACGAATAAAGTTTTTGATTCATTTTATAAAGAACTGTAAATTTAAGGCAATATTATGTCGAGGTAAAAATTTTTGCATGCAAAAATTTTTGCATACATAACTCACAAATATTATCTTGACATAAATGCAAATTGTTTTTAGATTGATGTAAATAATGAGGAACCAATTATGGGCTACTTCGACGATATAGATTTTGAAGAAGATTCACAGGAGAAGAAGCAGGATAAAGAAGCTTTAATCAATGCTCTTCTCAAAGGTGAAAAACCGGCTCCTGATCTGGACCTGGAAACAATCGATGATGTCATTAACTACCTGCTTGAAAAAAATGAAAAAGATAAGGCGCTGGGTTACATAGATTCTCTTCTGGATTTTTTCCCTTACTCAAATGAAATTTGGCAGCGTAAAGCTATCATATATGATAACTGCGGCGACTATGAAAACGCTGTTGAATGTTTTGAAAAGGCAATCAACTTAAATCCGTATGATGAAGAAGCTATAATTAATAAAGGCATAACACTCGATAATGCAGGAAACCATGAAAGCGCTATTGAATGCTTCGACAAAGTCATCAGCTTCGATTCAAATAATATCGATGCACTTTTTAACAAAGGATTGATACTCGAAAAAATTGATAATTTCGAGGACGCAATTGTATTGTTCGAAAAAATCATCTCGTTAGAGCCTGACCATAAGGATTCTTATTATGAGCTGGGATATTGTTTCGACTTTCTTGACCAGCTTCCCATAGCACTTGAATCATATAACAAGCATATAGAGCTGGCACCATATAACTATAATGCATGGTATAACCGCGGAGTTGTACTAAGCAGAATGGGCAGATATTATAAAGCAATCGAGAACTACGAATTTGCTTTATCTATTAACGGTAAATTCTCATCAGCATGGTATAACAAAGGCAATGCCTATGCCAGCCTGGGAATAATAACCAAAGCTATAGAGAGCTATCATATTGCTATCCAGCTTAACAAAAAAGATGTATACGCTCTTTACAACCTTGCAAATGCTTACGAGCAAATAGGTAAATATAATGAAGCCATAGAATTTTTCACAAAAGTTCTGCAGATAGATACAAAACATTTCGAGTCTTATTTCGGAAGGGGTAATTCATATTACCAGATAGAAGATTATAAACGTGCATTGAATGATTACGAATCGGCGTTACGCATTTACGGTGATAATGCAGAGCTGTGGTATGCTAAGGCAGATGCTGAATATAACCTCGGACGGCTGCAGGATTCTGTTGAAAGCTATTGGAAAGTTATTAAAACAGACCCGCACAATTACCATGCTATGCTTGACCTCTCGAATACATTAATAGAAAATGAAGAATATGACAGGGCTGAGAATACTCTTAATATACTGCTTGCCAAGAAACCCGGCTGGAGCGAAGTATATTATTCCAAAGCCAAGCTGCATTTCCTGAGAGGCGAAATTGAAAACGGGATGAACATGATAGAAAAAGCTTTTGAAGTAAACCCGGATGACAGGTTTGATTACGATTTCGAAAAAGACTGGGAGAAAATATTACATTTTCTTCTTGACAGGCAAAACTAAATTAATCTTTTAAAACTACCTCAAATACTTTCTTATCTTTTATTTGCATAAGACGCTTACTTCTTAGCTTCTTTACTATTTCATAATTGTGAGTTGCCACAAGCACTGCCGTACCTTTATAATTAATGCTTAACAAAAGCTTTATTATTTCAAAAGATACAAACGGGTCAAGATTGCCTGTAGGTTCATCAGCAATCAGTACAAGAGGTTCATTTACAATAGCCCGTGCAATAGAAACCCTCTGCTGTTCACCACCGGAAAGTTCTTCAGGCATTTTCCTGTAGCTGTCAAATACTCCTACTTCATTCAGTACATTAAACACTTTCTTTTTTATATAAGCAGGTTTCACACCGGATAGATATAAAGGCAGGGCAACATTATCAAATACATTCCGGTCATTAAGCAGCTTGAAATCCTGGAATACGAACCCGATTTTTCTTCTTAATAAAGGTATCTCGGGTTTCTTAATTGAATTGGTGTTGAACTCGGCAACGGTAACTTCGCCTATACGCGGCACAAGCTCCATGTTTATCATCCTCAGCAGTGTTGTTTTTCCTGTTCCGCTTTCACCAATAAGGAAAACAAATTCGCCTTTATCAATCTTAAAATTTACATCCTTGAAAATTTCTTTCTTAGGATATGAGAAATGTACTTTGTTGAATGTTATCAAAAGTTTTTTACTCTAAATTTCTTTTCTGTTTTTTGTAATAATATCTGCTGCTTTAATTGCTTCGATAATACTTGCCGGGTCAGCTATATTTTTTCCTGCAATATCAAATGCGGTTCCATGGTCAGGCGAAGTCCTCACAAAGCTTAATCCCGCTGTATAGTTTACACCCTTCAACCCTGCAATCATTTTAAAAGGGATAAAACCCTGGTCGTGGTATAAAGCAAATGTCATATCATACCGCTCATATGTTTTGTTACCAAAATAAGCATCTGATGAAAAAGGTCCGTCTAAGGATGAAGTTTTGAATGTCTCTTTTAATTTTTCAAGAACCGGTGTTATTACTTTAATTTCTTCATTTCCAATTTGTCCGTGTTCCCCTGCATGCGGATTCAGTGATAATACTCCGATTTTCGGTTCTTCAATACCAAAATCATTTTTCATTGAATAAAAACAGGTTCTTATTTTTTCTTCCATTAGTTTTTTAGTTATTAACCCTGCAACTTTATCAAGCGGCGGATGGGTAGTCGCAAATCCAATTTTCAATTTATCGCTTATCATAACCATTGCAGATGAAATGGGATTATCTAGCTCCGTAAGCATTTCTGTATGCCCGGCATATTTAAACCCGCCGAGATTCAAAGCATTCTTTGAAATCGGTGCCGTTACTATAGCATCATATCTTTCTTCCACGCAAAGATTAACAGCCATTTTTATTGCAAAACCGGCAATATAACCTGCTTCTTTTGATTCTACTCCCGGCTCAACATTAGCTTTTCCTTCACATATTGATATAATATTAAATTTTCCCTGCATCGGTTCAAGACCTAAAAGCCGGTAATAATATTCAATTACGGTTGTTGGAGCAATAAGCGTTATATCATACGTGTCGGTAATACCCGGTGTACCTAATGCTTTTAGGATAATTTCCGGACCGATGCCGTTCATATCACCTATGGTTATCAGTATCCTTGTCTTCATAGAGCAAATATAAATTTTATGCAGGGGATAAACAATGAAGAATAGAGTTAAGAATCAAGAGTTAATGGGTCGGGAGTCAGTACATAACAACTTAAACACTCGTTACGAAGCTCCTCCCCGCGAAAGCGGGGATCAGTAACGCCTGGGTGTACAAAGCTCCTGCTTTGCCCCGCTACAATAGAAACAGGAGTTTCCTTCATCAGTGCGTTCCCAAGCAGAGCTTGGAACGAGCATAGAAGTTATTCTCTGTTTATTCTTACTCTTAAAGGCACACCCGACACTGTTTTTAATTTAGTTATTATATCTTATTATGTGACCTTACGCAAAAGTATAATAATCAGGTAGCAATTTTGTTTTTTTATTAATTTCGGTAACATTATGATTTGCGTAAGGTGACTTATTAAATGAGGTTACGCAAAGAACGAAAATCCCGAAGGGATGATATTATGGTAGAATTACATCTGCTGCATGAAGGAAAATCCCGAAGGGATGACATTATTAGTTTTTAAAGAATTTCAATAGTTAATCTCAGTCATTAATAATTTCATCCCTTCGGGATTCTATTTCCAGGTGAAAAATTCATTCTACCATAATATCATCCCTTCGGGATTTCTTCTTTTTGCGTAAGGTGAATTATTAAGTGAAATAAGCTTACGCCGGATTAAAGTTTGTGATGTAATATCTCTCCCCTGCTTCAATTCTTCTTTTAATTGAAGGATGCGAGTAAAACCATATCTCAACAAGCTTTGAGGGCTCTTCATTTGCAAGGTTCTGGAATGCAAGCTTTTCCATTGTTGATTTAAAGGCAGTAAAATTTCCTGTCGTCATAATTGCAAACTTATCTGCTTCAAACTCATACCTTCTTGAAATGTATGCCCAAAAAGGCTTGGTAAAAAATCCCATCACACTGCCAATAACAGCAAGCAGGGGCAAAGCGGCAATATCCCATGTATGCTCAAACCCCGCCATCTGGAACAGGTTGTTATATAAATAAGATACAACATACAGCGATATAAAAGTGGAAAATATAGAAATGATAATATTCTTGGTTATATGCCCTTTTTTATAATGACCAAGCTCATGTGCAAATACCGTTTCAATTTCATCTTCGGAAAATCCTGATATTAATGTGTCGCCCAATATAATTCGTTTTGATTTTCCCAGTCCGGTAAATGCGGAATTTGCCTTCTTGGTGTTTTTGCTCATGTCAAATGTATAAACACCTTTTACTTTAAACCCGACCTTATCGCAGAGTGCTAATATTTTTTCTTTTAAGCTTTCATTTTCAATCGGCTTAAACTTATAAAATAATGGCATAATAACAACCGGTGCAATTTGTGCCAGCACTACAGAATAGATAAGGATTATACATCCAAGCCAGAACCACCATAATTCATAATTAAGAAGCAAGTAATAAAACAATAAAAGTATAGGTGCTCCCAGTACAATTCCTACTGCGGCAGATTTCAAAGATTCAATTATCCATTTTTTAAAGGTTTGATTTGATAATCCGAACTTATGCTCAAGCCTGAAGCCAAAGTAATAATCCACCGGGAAAGTTATCACTGTTGATACGACACCAAATACAAGCAGATAAAGAAATAAAGCAAAGTAATGATTTGAAGTAAATGTGTAAACAAACTGTTCTAGCTGTTTGCTGAAACCGAGTGCAATAAACAAAACAAGAAGTATAAAAGTGGAAATACCTTCTGTTATTCTTACAGTTAATTTAATTTTTTCGTATTTCTTTGCTAGTTTTTTTCTTTCTTCATCCATAAATGTATAAGTAAGAACCTGAGTATTAATCCGCAGGTTTCATTCATTATTTTCTAAATTTAAGGTAATTAATAAGCCGGGCATCTTATTACAATTAAAATAGAATAATGAATTAATAAATTCAGTTCACAAATTGATGTATCTAACCACTGATTACGCTGATTTCGCTGATAATAAAACTTTATTATTTGCATAATATACTAATTTCAAGAAATGAGCTTAAAAATTATTCGTCATTCGTAACCCGTCATTCGTAATTCGTAATTGATTGAAACTGCCTCTTTAAATCTATATATTTGACAAAATTAACAAAACAAAAAAACCGTAATGAAAGCAATTAAAATATTATTTTTACTGTCATTTTGCATATTTCTGGCATCATGCAGCAAAAAACCCGATGTAATATATATAAACGGGAAAATTTATACTTTGGATAAAGATAATACAATAGCAGAAGCTGTTGCAGTCAGTGAAGGTAAAATTCTTGCAGTCGGTAAATCGAAAGAACTGACCGATAAATATTCTTCTTCACGAATAGTTGACCTTAACGGAAAAACAGTTGTTCCCGGATTTATTGATGCAGAGGGAAACCTGATGGAATTCTCACGCAACTTATCATTTATTGACCTGCGTTCTGCAAGAAATCTTGACGACATAATCAGAATAGTTTCAGATAAGGTAAAAACTTCACCTGCAGGTGAATGGGTTGGCGGATTTGGCTGGGATGAGCTGCTTTTACCTGATGCAGATTTCCAGAAAATTGACCATACCGTTCTGGATAAAATTTCTGCAGTACATCATATTTATCTTATCAACGCAAGAGCAAATATCACCTGGGTTAATAAAATGATTCTTGATGAAGCAAAAATTAACAAGAGCACCCCTGACCCCGAGAACGGTGAAATTGAAAAGGATGAAAAAAGCGAGCCAACAGGTCTTCTATATGATGATGCCCAGGAATTAGTGATAAAAATACTTCCGCAGCCAAGCCAGGCACAGGTTATCAGTAATGTACAGAAGGGAATAACCGAGCTAGTAAAATACGGGATAACGGAGGTCAATGATGCAAATATGTCTGAAGAAGTGCTTGAAACCTATAAAAAAATGGTAGATGATAATAAGTTTTCAATCCGGCTTTATGCTATGATACCGGGTAAAGGTCCGTTATTTGATAAATATGTTGCTTCAGGTCCGGAAACTTATAAGGATAGAATTGATATTAAATGTTTTCACCTGGAGTATGACGGGTATTTTGAAACTCAGGATGCAGCAATGGAAAATGATTATTTAAAAGAACCGAAAAGGAAAACTCCGTATAACGATGAATATGACATAAAAGAAATGACAGCGAAAGCGTTTGAAAAAGGTTTCCAGGTTTCGGTGAAAGCAAACGGCGACAGGGCAGTTAAATCATCTTTAAATGCAATTGAAACTGTTTCTAAAGATGTTAAATCCAAAGTGGGACGTACGCGGTTTGAATATGTTGAGTTTATTCAGCCGAACGACCTACAGCGGTTGAAACAGCTTGAGATTATTCCTTCAGTAAGACCTGAGGTTGCAATGGAAAATAAAATGGCTGTGAATGAGCTTATAAATCCCAATGATTCCAAAAACCTGGGACTATGGAATACTTTGTTCAAACTAAATAATATTATCATGGCAGGTACCGATTTCCCGTATCATTACATTAATCCGCTGTACCAGATGTATTTCCTTTCAACAGGCTTATCACTTGATACGGCAGCGAACAGGATATCGAACAATACAGCTCAAAAGCTTTCTGTAATAGATGCATTGAAGGCATTTACCGTTTGGGCAGCATACGGCTCTCTTGCTGATGAGTTCAAGGGAACATTAGAACCCGGCAAGCTTGCCGATATGGTTGTATTATCGGATAACATACTGGAATCCGACCCGCAGGTTTTATTAAAAACCAGAATATTGATGACTATTATCAGGGGTGAAGTTGTTTACGAGAACAAAACTCCTGCAGCATATATTTATTAACAAACTGAATACTGATGGAAAAGACATGGACATTACTGGAAATAATAAAGAGCTCGGATGAATTACTTACAAACAGGAATATAAAAAATTCCCGTTTAAATGCCGAAGTGCTTTTAGCCGATACTTTGAACATAAAACGGATCGACCTGTATCTGCAATTCGATAAACCGCTTTCTCAGGATGAGATAAAAAGATTTAAGGAGAAGCTTGTAAGAAGATTGAACTATGAGCCCCTGCAATATATCAGGGGCTTTACAGAGTTCTATGGTATTAATATAAAAGTAAACAGAAGTGTTCTTATCCCGCGCCAGGAAACAGAAGTGCTTGTTGAAAAAGCTATTGATCTGGTAAAATCATACGACACTCCCCCGCATATTCTCGATATTGGTGCAGGCTCGGGATGTATATCAATTGCAATTGCGAAAAATACTCAATGCCCGGTAGAAGCAATAGACCTAGACGACAACGCTTTGGCTTTGGCAAAAGAAAACTCACAGCTAAATGATACGGGGAATAAAATCTCATTCCAGAAAAAAGATATTTCTGCTTTCCATGATTTCAACGCTTATGATGTTATAGTCAGTAACCCTCCTTATATTCCATTGAGTGAATATCATATACTGGATAAGGAAGTAAAAGATTTTGAGCCGAAGCACGCCCTGACCGATGAAAAAGAAGGCATGTCATTCTATAAAATTATCTTCGATATTGCATCAAGAACAGAAAAGGATATCAGGCTTTTACTTGAAATCGGTGACGGTAAAAGAAAAAAGGTTGAGGAATTACTGAGCAATTATAGTTTCAGTAATGCAGTGTTTTACCCTGATTTAATGGGTATTGAAAGGGTCGTTTACATAGAACACCACAAGCAGTAATCCAAAAAAATATTAAATGATAGCATTATCACAAAGAGTACTTGAAGCATCTGTAACTGTTGATTCGCAGATGGTTGACCATATCAGCAGCGGTATTCTTGTGTTGCTTGGTATAAGGAACGACGATACCGAAAATGATGCTAAGTATCTTGCTGCAAAAACAGTTAATCTCAGAATATTTCCGGATGATAATGATAAGATGAACCGTTCATTAATTGATACCGGGCATGAACTGCTGGTTGTTTCACAATTTACACTTCATGCAGATACCCGCCACGGTAACAGACCCAGCTTCACTGATGCATGCGAGCCGGAACGTGCCGAACATTTATATAAAACGTATATTGATGAATGCAAAACCCTTATTGGATTCGATAAGGTGCGTAAAGGGAAATTCGGGGCGATGATGAAAATTAAGCTGATAAATGACGGACCTGTAACTATTATTTTAAGAAGCAAAAATGATTACCAGTAATGAATAACGTTATGATAACCGGTTTTGGGAAGCTTGGCTCTCATCTGATGTATTCGCTGAAAAAAACCGGTTTATATAAGAATATTTTCATAAAGAAAAGCTCAAAAGATAAATTAAATACTGCACAGCTTAAAGAAAGTGCAATAGTATTTATTTGTTCAGAGGATGAAAAAATTGCTTATGCTGTTGATGAAATAATAAGCAGCAATTTAAATTTAAAGAATAAATTTTTCCATCACACATCAGGTGCTTTAAAAGCAGATATTCTCGGTTTATTAAAGAAGAAAGGTGCATACATTGGCTCTTTCCATCCTGTTCAGACATTTGAGCTGGTCGCAAAAAAATATAGTGACAGGTTTAAAAATATTTACATAGCACTTGAAGGAGACAGGAAAGCGGTTTTGCAGGGTGAAAAAATCGCCCATGCTCTCGGAGCCGTTCCGTTTAAAATAAAAAGCGAAGATAAAATTCTTCATCATATTTGCTGTGTTGAAGCATCCAATTATCTGGTATCGCATTTTAAGCTGATAAATGACATTTCCCGCAAAATTTCGCCAAAAAACGCAAATAAAAAGATATTGAAAATTGGATTTAATAATCCCTCTTTTTTCGACATATATAAGCCGTTAATTCTGCAAACTCTGCAGAATGTCAGTGAAAAAGGAATTAAAGATTCTTTAACGGGACCTATTGAAAGAAATGACCTGAAAACAGTCAAGCTCCACCTGGCTGCTATTAAAGAAAATATTCCGGGTATTTTACTGCATTATATTGTGATGGGAATACAAACGGCTGAGCTCGCATTAGAAAAAGGAAGCGTGAATGCAAATGATGCTGTCAAGATGAAAAACCTATTAAAGAGCTACTTAAAATAAAAAAGAACAAAATTGAAAAAGACAATTTTTTTGCTTTTTGTTGCTTTATTAATTGCGGCAAACAATGGTTTTGCCCAGGATGTAAAGTATAATAATCCTTTATTAAAGCAAAACGTAATTAAGAAAAATTTTACGGGATTGTTAGATACAACAAAACCGGTAACTCAGAAGACTCAAACTCTAAGAAGAAAAGTTTCTCTGGGAGGGATATTCATCAGTGCGGGAACGGGACTAAATGTACCGTTAACCCAGTTTTATGATAATTCAACTCCCACCTTCGGAATAATTGGACGCCTGGAATACAGCTCTTATACAATATTTCCTTTTGTAATCGGAGGTGAAGTAACATATTTCAGCTATAACGGCTCGGATGAATTTAAAACATTAAATATACTTTCAAATTATAAAACCAAGATATTATCATTTGGTTTAAGCTTTGAATATACTTTGTCAAAGGTGCTTAACTCATCTTATACAATACCGTTTATTACTATAGATGTAAAGAGCAATAGTATTAAAAGAGATTATGATGCAGATTCCACATTAGCTGATCTGCCGCGGACCGATTCAAAGATAAGTGTTGGAGCAGGTTTCGGGTTTACATTGTTTGTCCTGGATTTTTATGTGAAATATAATTACATGAAGAACCTTTCAAATTTCGGCGTTTATACTAAAATAAAAATTCCAATAATTAGATTTTAATTTATTTGAACTTATCAGGTTATTTAGATAATTTACATATTATACCGATACTTATTTTTTCGGTAGTAATACATGAGATGGCACACGGATGGGTTGCCCTGAAATGCGGCGATAACACTGCAAAAGATATGGGAAGGTTAACATTAAATCCTGTTCCGCATATAGACCTGTTCGGCTCTATACTTGTTCCATTGTTCTCAATAATTGCAACTGGAAGAGTTCTTATTGCATGGGCAAAACCTGTTCCAATTGACCCGAGAAATTTCAGCAATTACAAAAGAGATGATTCACTTGTCACAGTAGCAGGTCCTGTCTCTAACCTTCTAATAGCTTTTGCCTGCTCTGTAATGGTAATAATATTTTATTACATCAAGGTTAACGGAAATTTCGCAGAAGGGTCAATAGGCTTTGAGTTTGTTGAATTTATGTCGAAAATGTTCGGAGCAGGAATATTTCTGAATGTAACGCTTGCAATATTTAACCTGATACCCATACCGCCCCTTGACGGGTCACATTTATTCTCACACCTGCTTCCTGAAGAAGCGGCTTTCAGGTACAGGCAAATTGGTTTCTTCGGAATTTTCATTATTCTAATATTGTTTAATTATGTACCGGCGTTTCCAAGGTTGTTTTTTACTGTGATTTTGTTTTTTGTACAGCCGTATATTGAGTTTATCGCATTGTTTGTTCCGGATCTTTCGCAATTGAATTTTTAAATGAAAAGGAAATAAAATATGAAAATTAAAAGAGAAACTGAAATTTTGGATGAATATTATACAGGTGAAGAGCTTTCCGAGCTTGAAACACACGTGCTTGCCGGTAGAGTTGATAATAAAATTACAGATAATAAAAGATGGCTTAAAAAAGGAATAATAAAGCACCTGAAAGCTTTAAAAAGCTATTTATTTGATAAGAATGTTTCCTGGTTCAGGAAATCAATAGTTGTAGCTGCTCTTATTTATTTTATTTCCCCAATTGATACAATGCCTGATTTTACTCCATTCTTTGGCTTCCTTGATGATATCGGTGTAATAGCGTGGACTGTTAAGTTCCTGGGAGATGAAATAAAGGGTTACTACATTACTGGAGATTAAAGCTTCTGTTCCTTCCATACTACATTTCCATCGATTATGAGTATGAAAGGCATTAAGAAAACGTACACAGCGAAATAGAACTCAAAAAAGACAATGTAAAGAAGAGTAGAATATTCTTTAAACCTCAGCAGCACAGGAAGTGTAAACAGAAGGTCAATAATAATTTTCGAAGCTAGGAAAATCAGGTAATACTTAAAACTGATAAGCCATCCGGATAAAATAACAGCACCGCTTAACCAGGCCATAACACCGACTAAAATACCCGCAGTCTTAGCATCAAGCCCGCCTTTTGTCCATCTTTTTTTCTGACCGTATAATTCCTTAATATTTTTGCAGGCAAGTGTATAGTTAACGGTATCAAAGTTGACCGGGAACCTGGTTTTCCATTTTGTTTTATTTTTTATTGTTTGCAGCAGCATAAAATCTTCAGTTACAGAAAACTTTATATTTTCATATCCGCCAATTTCATCATAAGCTTTACGTTTGTATGACATATTATTTCCAAGGCAGCTTATCTGATTGTTTATGCCATCAGCTCCTGAGCCGATTGTCAATAAATATATCCAATCGAATGCCTGAATACCCCAAAAAAAGCTTCTGGGTTTAATGATGGAGTAACTGCTAACAAGACCTGTATTGTCGTTGTAATACTTTACCATTTCTTTAACCCATGATGATTTTACTTCGATATCTGCATCGGTTGTAAATATGAGCTCTCCTGTTGATTGCTTGATAGCATAAGCCAGGGCATTGGTTTTGCCCTTTAACTTCCCCTTTAACTCTTTTATTTCAATGTACTTAAGAACTTTATGCTTCTCAGTATAATCGCACATTATCTCCCCTGTCCTGTCGGTTGACCTGTCGTTGACAAGAACGATTTGCAATTTGTCCTGAGGGTAATCAAGCTTAAGCAGTGACTTAATACATTCTCCGATACATGCTTCTTCATTTTTCGCGGCAACAATAACAGATACAGATTGGACATAGCCGGCAGGCGGCGGCAGCTTTAAATTTTTCTGAAGCCCTATAAAAAATATAAGATGCTCCAGAAAATAAAGAGATAATATAAAGAGTATTATTAATTCCATTAAATAAGAAAAGACTTGAGTAAAGGTGCACAGACACTCTTTTCACCTTACGCAAATCATAATTCAATTTGTTACCGAAAGAGATATACAGGTAATTTCAGTTCCTGTCCTCACCCCCCGACCCCCTCTCCTATGATAGGTGTTAGGAGAGGGGGAGTTCCTTTTACTTTTAAGATTTTATTATTTCTCAAGTTCTATATTTTTATGTCTCCCCCCTCTCCTTTCATGTATCATAGGAGAGGGGGTCGGGGGGTGAGGACAGGAACTGAAATTAAATGCAAATATTAAAATCTTACCCTATGATTACGCTCTTGCGTAAGGTGAAACTCTTGTCTGTGATTTTTAGATGTCCATCAATGACAAGAGTGTCTGTGATTTTTAGATGTTCATCACAGACAAGAGTGTCTGTGCTACCGTGATATAATTACTTCACAACAGCAATTTTAATTGATGCAGTTTCGCCGCATCCACCTTCCATTTCAATTACACCAATATAAATCCCGCTCTGAACACTTGATACATCCCATACAACTTCATTATCAAAACCTGAGTTTGTTGTACCTGTTAAAGTTGCAACAAGCTCTCCTGACAGGTCCATTATCTTTACTTTAATACTGCTTGCTTCACCGTTGAGGAAATATCTAATATTAGTCGATTTTCCATATACCGGGTTTGGCCAGTTGTAAAATTTTTCCTTTGGTAAACAAGGTCCTGAAACCACATTGCCTGTAACACCTAAATTAATATTTGAATGATTAATATCCTTAAGATAATTAGCCCATACAATTTGATTGGAATTGTAATCCCATGAAGTCTTCCATCCGTATAGATATCCATCTTGTGAGTATGCAAGTATTCCAAACTTGTGTTCTGCATTTACTATAGCAGGAGTCGACTTTATTTCTTTACCGGCTAATAAGGGAAATCCATCCAGAATTTTTCCATCAGAACCATAGGCATATATTCTGCCGTCTGCTGTACCAAAAATTAAATCATAAATTCCGTCATTATTCAAATCGGCAACTGAAATACCACTTGAAATTTTATCAACACCTGTGACCGAAAATGGGAAATGGTCAATAACTACACCATGTTTATTCACTGCCCAAATCTTGCTGCCGGCGGAAAATATTATTTCCTGGCTTTTATCTTTATTTATATCTGCTAAGGTTGGTGATGAATAAATATTTCCATAAGGTGAATTCTGCGTTACCGGATTGCCGCCCAAAACAATATTATTTGTATTATTTACAATTACAGAGCTGCTTAAAATCTGACCTGTCTGATTTGCCTGAAAATTTCCTTCGGTAAGAAACTTATTTACATTATCAATGAATATAACGGTATAGCCAGGATCCCCGGTTGATTTACCGGCTAATAACTTTAGTGGATTTACCGATACTGAATCAGAGCTAATATAACTGCTTAACAGGTTCAATCTTGTAAGTCTTCCATTCTGATTACCGGCGTAGATATATAATGAATCGTTGTTATCCCTGTTAAACATTGCCGGAGTAGTGATTTGTGTACCTGTATTAAACCTGTTGATAATAGGTTCACTTGTCAGACTATCAATTGTAAAACGCAGAAGGACAATATCGCTGCCATAAACACTGTATAAAGACTGAGGTGAAACCAATGATGTAAAACCAATTATATAATTAGCAACACTATCTTCTATAAATCCGTTAGGCATATCAACTCTTATTGGGTTTCCATTTTCCCTGAAACCATAAAGACTGCCGTTTACATTTACATAATATTCATCAAAACTATTTACATCATAGTCAAAACCTATCGGCTGTGCATTGCCTGAAGTATCTACTCCTACAAATCGCGGAAAAGAGTTTATATTTGTTATGCCGCTGCATTGATCAAAGTAAAATACCAAATTCACATCTGCGGTTGCAATCTCTCTTATGCATATACGTGAATTTATATTTTTATAGCTCTTTGAATTGGGAATAGATGTATTTGTAAACTCGTTCTTATAAATGGTCGAAGGCACATAATGATTGCCGTTATACCAATAGTCAAACGGCGTACCCTCTCCGATAAATTTTCCAAACGGTGTATTAATTGTCACGCCAATATCCTGTGCTCCCTTTGCTTCTTCTAAATCTACGCCCCTGTGATTCATATCGGTGTTTATAGTATTTGAAGCTATCTTTGCATCAATAACATTTTCATCAATATGCCATATAAGCAACCCGCCCTGGTAATCGGCAGTATCATTTTTCAATCCCGGCAAGCTCCAGTCAAGTTCATCTACATCAACTATATTCTTCTTTAATTTCCACACATCACCGTTTTGAAAACCATCTTCATCTTTAGTAAACTTTACCGAATCCGGAATTCCATTATCCATATAATAAACAGTAACACCATCTTTTCTTGCATCACGGTTCCTGTTTTCAACAAGGAAATATTCTTTTGCATCAATTAAAAACTTTTTCACGGAAACATTACCGTCATCAAGAGTTGCAGCAACCGAATTCACATATCCTGTTGAAGTAATAACCAAAGGGTTCACCCACCCCATATATTGTTTTTCCCATGCAGAAGGTTCAGGCGGGAACACTCCGGAATAACTGAATAATGACTGACCGTCCATTAATCCGAATCTGCCGATTGCAGTCTCACCTGTTGCAGTATTGAACAGGTCAGGCAATCCCAAATGGCTTCCTACGCTTGCTGTTAGTATACCGTTCATTCCAAGCTCAAGATAAACATCTCCAAAGGTAGAATTAATTACCCTGGATTCCTGCTCAGGCAGTATGCATGATGTTGGAATGATTGTGCCTTCTTTAGTATAGTACCCCTGCGTAGTATCTCCGTATAAGCTTTTTAATGTACCCCTGCTTAAATAGATAGAAGGCAGGTCAAGCTCACCCTGGAATATACCCTGTGATATCAGGTCTACATCTCTACCAACGCCGGCATGGAAAATAACAAAAGCTGCACCGGGTGGTATCTGGCTGAAATCATAGACGCTGTCAACCGACGCCCATGTATCATAAAACAAGCTTCCAAGCCGCTGTATATTTGGTTCAGTTCTTCTTGGTGAATAATCTGACATTGTTTTAGGCAGTGACCGGACTCCGCCTATCATTTCAAATTTTATGACCAGGTTACCTTTAGAAGATTTATAATAATAGTTTTTTACGAATTCAAGATGCTGTGCAAAATAAGCACTGTCATGCGGCGGTGCATCAATTGAATCAGGATAATTATTCGACAGGTCAAACCTGCCATCGCCTGTCGTATTGGGGTCGTTATCAGCCAGGAACTGTACCCTTACACCATATACCGTAAGTGTTTCAGGCAAGCTGAATATACTGAACTTAGGTAATCTTTTTTCGGGGAAATAATTAAGCTGATGATTTATTTTTAACCGGTTATCCTGCGAAAAACAATAGGTGTATGAAAATAAAAGGAGTAAAGGTATTATAAATACCTTTACTCTATTGATAGAACTTCTGAAATTCATTATTATTTATTTTTTGGGCTCTTTATTTTCTCCGGGAGTAGTCGGAGTTTTTGAAACGGGTTTACCAAAATTAACGGATAAAGTGAATCTTAGTGTATTATCAAGCGGGTGGTTACCTTCCATCGTGCTGATATAACTAAAATCAAAACCATACAGGCTGTATCTTAATCCGGCACCAAGAGTAACAAATTTTCTTTTTCCATGATTAGGATCTTCATAGAAGAAGCCGCCGCGTAAGCCTATTAATTTCGGGTTGCCATACCAGTATTCAGCACCTATGGAACTTTGAATAGATTTCATTACTTCATTAAAACCTACTCCCCACACATTAAACATAGCTTCATATAACGAATAAGAACCGCCTTCAAATCTTCTAACTATTAATTTAGAAAAATCAGCAGTAACGGTAAGATTATTAAATTCGGTCTTCACAACATCATAAGCAAATCCAAGGCGTAAATTTGTCGGAAGCGGATCTGCCTGGTCATCATCAACATATGTAACTTTCGGACCGATATTAGATAAATTTAACCCTATGCCGAGCCGGTCATTGATGAATTTAAATTTTGTTTTAGTAGGTTTCCATAAAGCAGAAACATCAAAGCTAAGGTCATATGCAACACCTGTACCCTTTTCATTACCTACTCTTTGACCACCTGCAAGCTTGCTGTAAATGAATCTTGTTACAACTCCGACACCAAGGTCTTTTGTAACCTTTGTACCATATCCGACAGCAAAAGCACCGTCAAAAGCTTTATATTCACCGGTTGTTTCGCCAAATTCATTTGTTTGAATAATTGTACCGATATTCAGATATGTGATACTGATACCGATAGTACCATTTATTTTCTTAACATAATGTTTACCGCTTAAATAGTCGTAAAACAAATCACCAAGCCCCAAACCCGGCAGCCATGGTGAATGTGTTATAGATACTTCAGTTCCTTTCTGAAATGCAAGACCTGCAGGATTCCAGAACATAGCTGATGCATCATTAACCAATCCTGTACCTGTTTCACCCATACCCGTATTTCCGGAATTTGGTCCTATTAATAAAAACGGTACTGCAGACTCACCTTGTGCGAATATTTTCGTTGATACCAATGCAAAAAATATTATCACGCACAGCTTGAATTTTGTCATCTAATTTATTACCTCCTGTAATTATGAGTATATCATTTTCTATTTAAAAAATCTATTTTAAAACGGCAAACTTTCCGGTATTTGTGATTGATTTACCGTCTTCCGCATCAACAACTAACTTGTAAATATAAACACCATTTCCTAAACTTTCTCCATCCGCATCCTGCCCTGTCCAGTTTATTACCACAAATTTTTCCGTTATCCCTGTTTGTTTTATCTCCTGTATTAATCTTCCGGCAACCGTATAGATTTTAATTGTAACATTAATTGCACTGGGATAATTGTGCTGGAATGTAAAAGCTGTGTTGCTCTTAAACGGGTTCGGATAATTATAAACATTCGTTACCTGAAGAGCAGCATTTGAAGAAATTACAAAATCAATTTTTGTTTCCGATGAATTATTATATGTATCCCAGGCTTTTACTCTGAGTGTGTGCTTTCCTTCATTAAGTGAAGAAAAGTCATACTCAAAATGTCCTAATTTATATGTTGTATCACTGTTGTAAAAATTAGTCAGGTCGTATCGTGTGTTTTCCAGGTCATCTAAAACTGCTTCCAGCTTATGCCCTATTGTACCGGTTGTATTAATACCTGATTCATCAAAAAGATCTCCGATCAGCTTGAAACTCTGGTTTACAACATCACCGCTTCTGAAATTCCTGTCATTAAGAAACAATTTAATATCCGGTCCGGTAGTATCCAATGCGGCAGAAGTGTTGATACCTCCTACAATAAAGTTTTTATAAATACTTGAACCGTCTGCCTGGTTATTGTAGAAATAATTTATCAGCTTTCCATGCTGGTCAAGGTACGATATGTCTTTTGGTACAATAAATTCAACAGCCCATTTACCGCTAACGACATTTTGAGTACCTGAATAAATTATTCCGCCCGGCAGCTTAAATCTGAATTCATAATTATCTTCATCGTGAACAATAATATTTTTCGTAACATCAAATATTTTCAGGAATAACTTGCCGTTAAAATCACTCCATAAAGAAGAATCCGGATTAATAATTGAACCGTATATTTTAATCCTGCTTAATGCCCGCATAGTATCATTGCTTAAGCCGCTGATACTATCAACTCTTGAACGGAATCTTGGAACCTGTATGCGTGCAGTCGGGTCACAAAGCAGAACAAATTTTAAATCATTAACGCCGTACCAAACCTGCTTTGTAAGAAAAGCCGCCTGGCCAAATCTTTTTTGCAGAAGTAAAGTATCGGTCTGTAAAACCAAATTGCCCCAGTATGAATTATTGAAGACTGAGTTTTGAGAACCGTACACAGGACGGGTAGCTGCCAGTGTTCCAATTGCTCCTTTTCTCGGTGATGTCATCAGAAGCTCACCGCCGCTTGGATTTACAGGATTATCGAATTTGGAAAAATCACAGCTTGCCACAGTTAAGAAAGGATACCTGCAAGTGTTATTTAATTGATTAATAATAACATCTTTCTCCAGAACGGATTCATGCGCCCAGACATCAGGGCTGCCATGTCCTGTATAATTTATTGCAATTGCCCCTTCATTCCAGAATTTTACAATATCCCTGTTTACACCCGGTTTCCTTCTGCCTCCGGAAGTTATTACGGTTGGATAATTAACAAGATATAATTTTATCTTGTCAATTGATTCCGGAAAATAATTTTCAGCAAGCATTTCGCATTGATCTGTATGCTGTGAGCCGTCATTTCCTGAGGTTGTTCTTCCGTCATCTCCAACAAAAATAGCTTTATTTTTCCAGTAACCGTTGTTGTTCTGGTCTTCATAGCAATCTATCTTATCCATGCAATTATTTGCTTCTTCAAGGCTGCCTGCCGGTATTCTGCCATGTGCAACGTCCGGTTTTGTATCAGTTCCTACAACCATTGCAAAAAAGTCATCGGATGTAAAACCGTTTACCTGGTTTATTGCAAGGTCAGTGTATTCATATGCAGGAACATAGTTTTTAGAGTTTGATTGCAGTATATTTTTATAATCAAAGCTGCCGTCTCCGAAAAAACAAATGTAAACGGGCTTTTCCTGCCAGTTATCATAACTGTATTTGATAAAATCTCTTATACCGACAGCATCAACCAATCCGCCTGAAAATTCATTAAATATTTCATCTACATTCACAACCAAAGTTTTCAGGTAATTTGGATTATCCGGTCCGGGAGCTTCACGTTTTGCTTTTAACCTGTCTGCCGCCGCACGGATATCTTTATGTGTTATTATTATCAGGCTTGCACCGTCGGTTATACCATGAAGGTTCTGATTAAGAATTTTTTGTGAAATTGCAGTTGGTGTCTTATAACCGTTCTGACCTACTACAAAATATTTGCTTTCAATTTCAGTTTGAGGTCTCTGGAATTTAACGCTGTTTGACGGTGTACCTATTGGCTGTATAAGCTTCACCTGGTTATGGGAAGTTGCATCAAAAATCTTTATCTGGTTATTTGAAAAAGAAGATACATTATATTCCACTGCGGGATTAATATCATTTGATATTATTCTTATGAAATCATCTTTTACACTGTTAAGCCGCCTCTGGTACTGAATTTCCTGCCAGTCCAGATATCCTTCACCTTCAGGGCTGTTTGTAATAAATGTTGCTTTAAATGAACTTACTTCACCGTTTGTTTTTTGTGATGCGTTTACAATAAATTCAAATGTTGTTGTCCAAATCCAATCTCCGTATCCGGGAACAACACATCCCATAGGATAGAAAATAGATGACATATTGGAATTTTCTTCCTTCACTTCAAACTGGTTTGAATAACCGCACATTACACGTGATGCAGGCCTTATCCTGTACAATATGTCCGAGTTATCTGCAAGTCCTGTTAAAGTATTGCTCCAGGTAAAAGACTGACCATTTCTTTTAGTTTCACTTAACCATACATTTCCTTCGAATATAAGGTTTAATTTATCCGGTTCGTTATATATTTTCTCCAAAAAAGTAGAAGGAGTCAAAGGATTTTGTACATTTTCAGAGGGCACTGATTCCATTCTGATGCCGCTGCCTGAAGTACCAAGCTGTATCCAGTAATAATTTGATGCTGAATATACATTTGTTAAATGAGTGTATTTTTGAGCAACTGTATCATATTTCCATGTATTAACACTCTTACCATAGAACAAAATATAATCGTTTGCATCAAAAGAGCCGTCACCTTCTCCTTCAACATAAATCCGTATCTGCTCAAGGTCTACAGGTCTTGGAAGTTCAGAATTTGCATTAAGCATCTCTCCGCCATTGCCGTACATCTTTATATTACGCGGGTCAATATTATTCAAATTTATTCCGGCACTTTCAAGAAAGCTCTTTGTAATTTTATAGATGCCGTCACTTGCTCCGTTGCTCTTATCGTTTATTTCTATTTTGTACCAATCACCTGAGTTTAAAGCACTATTGCTGACCATTGTTGTTGTACGCTGCTGCAGTAAAGCCGGGTTCATCCAGTTTAAAGCAATATCTGAATTGATACTGATACCACGTAAAAGGTCTAACTCCTGGTATGAACGCATCCTGTTCATCATCACAGGGCTTTGCCCGAAATTAATCCTTACCCGTATGCGGGTGTATTGTTTTAATACTTTTGTTACGGGATTATATTGATAAGGGTTAATAATTAAATTACCGAATAAATTTTCTCTTACACTTCCCTGAACGTTAACGGATGCTATATTTTCGGGTAAAAACTTATTTTCAGAGTAGTACTTCGCATCTTTTTCATATGCCAGGTCAATATTATCAAAGCTATAGACGTTCGGATTCCTGAACTTTACATTAGGAATTGGTGCAAGATTTATATCGCTCACATCTCTTGCTTCAGCTTCTAAAATAGTAACAGTATTGTTATTTGCCGAAGGAAAAATAACAGGAAAAACTCTGGACCTTATATCCGGCTGCCCGACAAACTGCGGACCTTTATCTACCTCATTATAAAGGTTAACAATAAAATATGTCTGCCCGTTATAGGTAACTTTTTGTGCCTGCTGAAATGAAGGGTAATATTCCAGCTCTATATAAGATGAAGTTGAAGCTATTATCTTAAAATCATTCTCTACCGGTAAATTGTCATCGGGGATACCGGTTTCAACGTTTAATTGTTTTGTATCAATATTTAATTTCTCTTTATCCCCTCTTAATTTCCCATTGTCTTTATCCTGCCCAAAAGAATAACTAATAAGAAATAGAAGCAAAAATGAAACTAATACACTTTTATAAGTTTTCATATCTGTAAAATTATTAAAATAAAAAAAACCGAACATTAAAAACCTTCAACATTCGGTTATATAAAAAATCAATAATAGTTAAAGGTTGATTTCAAAAAATCTTTCTTAAAAATAGTAAAATTTAAACCTCTAACAATTATTCTATAATATTTTCCTCGTTTTATTATAAGCAATATAAATTGAGAGAATAGAAATGTCAAGACAAAATTATCATTAAAAATCATTAAATTAGGCTTAAAATTAGGCATAAATTAACAACCTGACTCTAAAAATTTGTTTGTTTCTTCCAAAACTATTTCTAACTGAATATCATTGATGTTTTTTGTGGAAGATTGTATAGACACTTTGTTTTTGCCCAAAGGACCCCATTCATAAGCATTTGTAGGGCCGAACAAAGCTATGACGGGTAAATCTTCTATTCCCGATGCAAGATGCATAATTCCTGTGTCATTTGTAATAAAAACATCCATTAAGCTTATTAACGCCGTATTATTCATTAAAACTCCTTTATGCCTTACAATATTATCAAGTTTATATTTTTCCTTTACTATTTTGATAAATTTATTGACAAATTGTGCATCGTCAGGACCTTCGGAAATGAAAAAATATAAATTATGCTCTTTTGATAGCAGGTACGCCAGTTCAGCATACTTTTCAGGATTCCATACATTATCTTCTTTCCCTGCACCCGGGTGAAACCCTACTTTTTTCCTGGTTTTATCCGGGAAATTAACAGATACAAAGTTATTAACATATTCATTTATTTCGGGTGATATTCTTATTCTCTTTACCAGCGGAGAAATATTTATCTGTCTTATTATATCAAGATTTCTTTCAATCTGGTGTACCTGTTTCCTGTTCCATGAAAATTCTTTTTTCACGTTCAGTAAAAAATCAGCTTCATTTATTATACTGTCAATGCATGATACACCTACCCTGATAGGAGCTTGTGAGTAATATGCTATTAAATGGTTGGTTACCGAGCAGACCACTGTTGAGGGTATTATTGCAAGGTCTATTTTTTTATCTTTGAGCTCTTTGATAATATTAATAAGACTCTCAAAGCCATTTTCATATTTCATTACTTCATTTACTATGGTTGGGTCATTCTGATATATCTGGGAAAAATTTGTGGAATTCTTAGTTAATAAAATTATCTGGGCTGACGGATAATAGTTTCTTACAGAGCGTATCATTGGTGTGGCACAAACCATATCACCCATCCGGTGCCTTAATATTATCAGAATTCTCTTAATGGATGCGTGGTCAATTTCTTCAGGTTTTATTTCTCTCTGAAGAATAAAGAGATTTAAAAGTTTGAGTGTGAAACTACGGAGCGGTTTTTCAATTTGTCTTAGGGCTTCCAATTTATTTTATTTCTTCAAAATCTGCTTCCTCAATGTTGTTTAAATCTTTCTTCCTGTAAAACCTGCCTGATTTTTTCTCATTTTGCGGCTTACCTTTGTAACGGTAAATATTTATTAATTTGCTGAAAAAAAATCTCAACAGCAAATACAGCAAATAAAAAAATATTGCATAAAAAATGTAACGCATAATTACTGAGCCGTTTTCCTTAAAGAAGGATTATAATATTCTATAGCGCTTCTTTCTGATTTAAAAATTTCATTCAGCAGGTTTTCGAAATCTGCCCTGTTATTCACAAAATCCGCTTCTTCACAATTTACTATCATCACCTTTGTACTTTTATATCTTGAAAAGAAATAATTGTAAGCATCATTCAGGTCATCTATGTATGACTCGGTTATATCCTTTTCTATTGCCCTGTTCCTTAGCCGGATATTCCTCATCAGTCTTTCAACCGATGACTGTAAATATATAACAAGATCGGGCTGTACAATGTTTCTGTCAAGGTTCTGGACTAAAAGCTCGTAAGTTTTTAATTCTTCGTCATTCAGGTTCATATATGCGAAAATCTTATCCTTTTCAAATATATAATCGCTAATAATAAAAGATTCAAACAGGTCCTTTTGGTTCAGCTGCTGCATCTGGTGATATCTTTCGAGTAGGAAGAAAATCTGCGTTCTGAATGCATATTCCTGCGGGTTTTGATAGAATTTTTCCAGGTACGGATTATCTTCAAACTTTTCAAGTATAAGCTTTGCATTTAATCTTGCGGCAAGCATACCGGCTACAGATGTTTTACCTGCTCCTATTGCTCCTTCGATTGCTATGTAGCTTAATGGAGTTGATTTAATATTTTCGTTTCGGACTTCCGTCATTTAAGAAGTTGTTTTTTATACAGGATAACCCTGCCTTTATCTTTACATGTTCTTAAAATATCTTTAACCTTTTTTTTGCTGACAGGATGAACAAGCCCGGGAATAAGATCAGCAAGCGGCTTCAATACGAAATATCTGTCTTGTAACTGCGGATGAGGAATATTTAGAATTTTCGATTTATATACTTTTGAACCGTAAAACAATATATCAATATCTATTTCCCTTTGCTTCCACTTTTCCCTCTTTTGCCGTCCAATTTTCTTTTCAATATTTTTCAGTTCTATTAGCAGAGCAGACGGCTTTAACCTGCACAGGATTACAATAACACAATTTAAAAAATTGTTTTGATTTTTAAAACCCCATGGTTCGGTCTCGTAAACAGGCGAAATTGCAAGAATGCTGAAATTTGAAGAAAAATGAATATTTTCTATTGCTTTCTCAATATTAAGAAACCTGTTCCCTACATTGGAACCAAATCCTAAAATTACCTTCTCAAGCATAAAACACCTCACCCCAAAATGTATTAGAAAAGCTTTAAACACAAAGTACACAAAGGAAACAAAGTTCACAAAGGAAAACTCTAATGGTTGGAGAACAAGGGGTGATTTTTCAGGATAAAAGATTTTCGAAATATTGAAATAAAACTTATTTTATGATAACTGTTTCATCTGCACCTGTTTGTGTAATGTAAAGATGATGCAGTTATATTACCTTTTATCCTTTGTGGCTTTCTTTGTGTCCTTTGTTTCCTTTGTGCTCTTTGTGTTGAAGCTTCTTAATCTGATTAAACTTGTTAATTAAAAACTCAAAATCGTAATCGGTTTCATTTTCTGTTTTCTGTATGCTCTACTTCCACATACTCAACAACGCCGCCAAGTGGCGGTGAGGGCTTACGAACTTTAACCGTTACTTTCTGAACCATTGGAAAATTTTGTATTATACTGTTTGAAATTCTTGCTGCCAATGATTCAATAAGAAAAAACTTTTTCCCTGACACAATTTCTTTTATGAAATAATATAATTTTTCATAATCCAGGGTCTTACGCAGATTATCTTCCTTTTCAGCTTCCCTTACATCACATGTAAGCTCGGCATCAATCTCGAAATGTCCGCCGTTTGCCCTCTCACTGTCAAACACACCGTGATGAGCATAAAACCTGGCATTCTTTAACCGTATTATAGTAAAATTTGCCAAGTATTATCTTTTTTTCCTTCCGGTTGTACGCTTTATTGTTTTCTTCTTCGGTGTTGTCTTTTTAGTTTTCTTAAGTGTTACTTTTTTAACCGGTTTCTTAGTTATAACCTTCTTAGCATTCTTATTTTGTGCAGCGGCTTTTTTCTTCTTCAGCTTATCAAGTGCCTGCTTTACTGTGATCCCTATATCGGCAGGAGATTCAGCTACAAAGATACCTGCAGAACGCATAGCATTTATTTTTTCAACAGCAGTACCTTTACCGCCCGCAATAATTGCACCTGCATGTCCCATTCTTCTTCCCGGAGGTGCGGTCTTTCCTGCAATAAATCCTATCACCGGTTTCTTTACATATTTCTTTACATATTCTGCACAAGTTTCTTCGGCATTTCCGCCAATCTCACCTATCATTACGACTGCTTCAGTATTTTTATCTTCATTAAATAATCTCATTGCATCAATAAACTGAGTACCGATTATCGGGTCACCGCCAATACCAATGCAGGTTGATTGACCTAGTCCCAGTGCTGTAAGCTGTGCAACGGCTTCGTAAGTTAATGTTCCGCTCCGGGAAATAACACCGACTTTTCCCTGTTTATGAATCATGGCAGGCATAATACCTATTTTGCACTGACCCGGAGAAATAATACCCGGACAGTTGGGTCCAATCATTCTGACATTGCCGCCTTTTGAGTTTACCATGTCAAGATAATTTTTTACTTTTATCATATCACGTGTAGGAAGACCTTCGGTGATACATACAATAAGTTTTACACCCGAATCTGCCGCTTCGATTATTGCATCTAGTGCAAATGCAGGAGGTACAAACACTACTGAAGTGTTAGCACCGGTTGCTTTAACTGCTTCGGCACATGTATTAAAGATTGGAATGCTGTCTTCGAACTTCGTTCCGCCCTTTGCGGGAGTAACACCTGCTACAACATTTGTTCCGTATGCTATCATTTGCTTTGTATGGAATGAACCCTCTGAACCGGTTATTCCCTGTACCATTAACCGCGTTTGGTTATTTGCAAGAATACTCATTTTATGTATTTATGTATATTTTATTTAATGAAAGTACGAATTTACTAATAGTAAATTTAGGAAAAAATAGAGAAATGAGTTCTTCGGGTTGTGAGTTTGGGAGTTAAGAGTTCGGGAGTCAATAACATATCTTGGCAGTAACAGGTTCATGTTTGATTTTTTACTTCCGGGGCAGTGTCAGGTCTTACTTTGAATCTGTACTTCCGGGGCAGTGTCAGGTCTTACTTTGAATCTGTACTTCCGGGCAGTGTCAGGTCTTAGCTTGAAGATATGGATTAGCTTAGATTAACTGTTTTGTATGCCGGAGAAAGAAAGAACTTAAATTTCCAAAAATTGACCTGACACAAGCGTGAGCTTAAGATGACCGGGGGATTTATAATAGATAACATACATGAGGTCACTTTTTCGGTTAAGAAAGAATTATGATTAACGAATTGCTGACTTAACAATTCACCTTACTCAAAAAGAAGAAATCCCGCCTGCCTGCCTCTGGCAGGAAGGGATGATATTATGGTAGAATGAATTTTTCACCCGGAATAGAATCCCGCCTGCCTGCTCTGGCAGGCAGGCGGGATTTTCGTTTTTTGCATAACATAACTTAACAACTCCAAACTTTGATTACCCCTTGTATGCTATCCCCTAAGAATGATTTACAATTGCACAAAAACATGGAATTTCCTCCTTCCAAAGTTGAATCTGGAAAGGAGTAAACCACCAACTCGTAATTCGTCATTTTGAGACAGCTGCTGTTAAGCCGCAGTCGAAATCCC
>Ga0209819_10000019_pt1 | contig 54356 bp, 51 predicted proteins | sample PPLLak2March2015_FD_187248 | JGI IMG/M metagenome (GOLD analysis project Ga0209819, IMG submission 187248) | Freshwater sediment microbial communities from Prairie Pothole Lake near Jamestown, North Dakota, USA - PPLs Lake P7 Core (1) Depth... | ecosystem: Environmental > Aquatic > Freshwater >... | reverse complement strand
AAATTAAATTAAATAATCCTATGTAATTAAGATATAAGAAGAAGTAAACAATAATCACAAGCTTATGATAATACTTACAGGATATCACCTGAACAGGGCAAATCTTCATCTTTTATTACTCTTTTTTTTACCGTATTTTTAAAGCTGAACTACAACAATTTCATGGAAATAATTTTGTGCTAATTAATAGCGATTAATGACACTTATTCAGCAGTATAAAGAATCGTTAAAGGTTGTTGAAGCAGAAGAGTATTTAGACCTTTTGTTCTACAGACCTGTAGCGTTTTTATTTGTTAAAGCAACATTTGCCTTGCCGCTTACTCCAAACATGGTTTCAACCATTGCCATGTGTTTTGGGATTGCGGCAGGTTTCGCATTCGGACGCGGATGGCATGAGTACCTTGTACTTGGGGCAATATTGTATTTAAGCAGTAATGTGCTCGATTGTGCTGACGGGCAGATAGCAAGGCTAAAAAAGAACGGCACTAAGGTTGGAAGAATTGTTGACGGCTTCCTTGACTATGTTGTAAGCACTGCTGTATTTGTTGGTATTGGAGTAGGGCTTACAAACCTTTATAATAACGGTACTTTCCATTCGTCATGGAATTATTTGAATTTAAATCCTGTAGTTTACATATGGGTCTTAACTGTTCTGGCAGGTTTATCATCGGCAGTCCAGGCATTTTTATTTGATTTTTACAGGAATTTATTTTTGGAAAAATCATTTGGAAAATTCTCATCTCTTGAAGATGAAATAAATGAGTTTGAAGAAGAACAGGAAAGAATAAAAAGAGAACCAGAAACATCAAGGGTGCTGGATAACTTTTTGATTTGGATTTATTTAAAATACACGCGCCTTCAGCTTAAGATTCAGTTTAAGAAAAAGTATGATAAATACGACTGGCAGCCATCACCGGAGGCATATTATTTAAAGAATAAAACATTACTCAGGGCATGGAGCTTTATAGGGTCAACAACCCATATAACCCTCTGTGTTATTTGCGCTTTAGCTAATAGTGTAGAATTATTCCTGGTCTTGTGCGTTTTGCCTTTAAATATATTACTGGCTGTCTTATATTTTGTACAGATCTCCTCAAATAAAAAATTGTTAGAGCAATCAAAAATAAATCAATTGCAATGAAGTCAATAATCTTAAAGATATTATTGCTGTTTATAACAGCATTATCTGTATCAGGATGTTTTGATGTCCGCAGAGAAATAAAGTTTTATCCCAATGGCGGCGGTGTGGAAAAAATGTATATAACGCTCGATAAAGCTTTATTTGATACCTTCCAGTCATTTGCATCCATGGATGTTTCCGGAAGACAAAAAAGAACTCTTGATACACTGATCAATAATGAATTACTGCAAAGAGGTGTTATGACCAGTGTGCAGAAAACACCTGGTACATCGTTCAAGGATATTCTTGTCACAGATAAAAACGACGGCTCCAAAGAAATTTTTATTGAGTATACTTTTGATGACCCGTCTGCAATAATAAGAATCATAAAGGAAGCAACCTATTCATTTTCGAATCAGCTTAATATAAATTTTTCCACGCTGAAATTCTTTGAAGAAAAAGAAAATGTCAGGTATAAATATGTTATAAGGAATGCAAGCAGGAGCTTTAATGATTCTCTTACAATGAATACTTTTTCAAGCATCATAGCTGCAAAAAGAGTTAACTGTATTGTTGAGTTTCCTTTTGAAGTTACAGGAACAAATGCACAAACACAATCAGGGAATATTTTAAGCTGGGACTTCTCACTTTATGATGCAATAAACAGCCAGGTTGAAATGACTGCGGATATGAAGAAACCCGAAGGGATTGACCTGACTTATGCCGAGAAAATTGTTGAACAGGAAAAGGTAACTAAGAACAGCAACCCTCTTATAAGAGTACAGGTTTATAATGCAAACAAAGAGCCCGTGAAAATTGGAACGGGTGTTGTTTTAAAAGTGGGCGGCGATGACTTTATTACATTAGTTACTAATTTCGGGCTGATGAATCTTATAGAGGGACAGGGATATTTTAGTATAATAAAGAACAATGATTCTCTTGCAGGTATAGACGAAATGAAGGAAACAGACCTTATTCCGAAAAACGACCTGTGTTTTTTAAGATATATGCCCAATACATCCGAAAAGATTATGGCAATAAAATATGCAGCAATGGATGCAAAATATGGAGAGAAAGTGAAAATACTTTATTATCCGAATTCACTTTCTTCAGTCGTGTATTCAATTGAGGGAACAATAACAGGACAGAAGAAATGGAATAAGATGGATTTGATTGAAGTGAAGCCGCAAAAGCCATTATCGCTGGATGGAGGAGCTGCATTTAACAGTAATGGTGAGTTTATGGGTATTATTACAACTGCTAACGATGGAGAAGTAGGGAAATTGTATTTTATTCCGGCAATGTATATAAAGGCAAATTTGAAGTAAACGGGAGAGAGCCATGAGTCGGGAGTTTGGAAGGGGGTAATATTTTGTTACCCCTTTTTCATTTATAAATCATATTATAATAGTATGGATAATAATACAAATTGTGTTTTCTGTGATATAAATGCCGAACATGATGAAAGACGGTTCGTTTACGAAGACGATTTATTATTCGTTATTCCAACCATTGAACCGGTGAACAAAGGTCATCTTCTTATAATCCCAAAACAACATGCAGTATATTTTAATGAGCTTGATGATAAAACTTCAGGTCATGTGATGCAAATAGCAAAGCAAATGGCGGAAGCAATAAGGAAATCAAAATATAAATGTGAAGGAATAAATTTATTTCTGGCAGATGGCAAAGCAGCAGGGCAGGAAGTATTTCATTTTCATCTGCATGTTTACCCGCGATTCGAAGGTGATGGATGGGGTTTTAAATGGGATGAAAGTAAAAATTTGATTAAGAAAAAAATCAGAGATTTGGATGAAGTGGTTGAAGAGATAAAAAGGAATTTTAGTTTCTAATATGATTATATAGTAAATACAATAATCAATCTGCGGTTAATTGTAGTAAGCAAGGGGTAAGCGGTAAGTGAAGTCTGGTTTCCATGAATAAATCTGTACGGTCATTAAAAATTATCGTTATCTATTTCAGTAACCCCTTGTCTGACATCCATTGCAAATCTTCTTTCAACTTAACAAACTTAACAAACTTAACAAACTTAAAGAACTCTTACTCCACCGGCTTGAACTGCTCAAACGCCTGTCTGCAGTTATTACAATAATGAAGTGACCTGCAAAGTGTTGGTCCGAATGGACTTTTCAGAACTGTATTTTTGCTGCTGCAGTAAGGGCAGGGGACATGAGATAAAATATCGATTTGTATTACTCCGTTATGTTCGGGAGGCGGTGCCAAACCATGTTTCTTTAACATCTCTTTGCCTTTTGGGGATATCATATTTGTATTCCATGGTACATCAAATGTGGTTTTTACATCAACTTGTTTTATTCCTATCGATTCAATTTTTTCTTTTACCATGTTTTCAAGCATCTTTAATGCAGGACATCCTGAGAAAGTGGGTGTCATTGTAACCGATACGGATTTATCTTCATTTAAAATTACATCGGTAACAATACCAAGGTCAACCACAGATATAGTTGGTATCTCCGGGTCTCTTACGTCTTCCAATGCTTTTAATATTTCCTGCCGTGTTATCATTTATAATTAAATATTCTTTTTCAAATAGAAATTTGCCTGCCTGCCGCAGGCAGGAGAAAGAGGATGTTTTGATACTTAACAAACTTAAAGAACTTAACAAACTTAACGAACTCTCTACCACTCTGCTTCAGGGTCTATTCTGAACACCTCACCCATTTCATCAATCATTGGCTGAAGGAATTCTGTATGAACTCCTTTTCTTCCGCCGTAAGCAGGATTCCATGTGCTTTCATCCGGCAAGGTTAATGAAGCATTTCCGAGAATTGGTTTAATTGCTTCCAGCCACCTGTCACGCAGCTCTTTTTCACCGATAAATACATTCATAAAAACTAACGGTTCTTCATACTCTCCCGGTTCAAATATTCCGAGAGCAAGATTGAACATTTCATTCAGGGTATTCTGCAGGCGTACTTTACTTTCATCAGAGGCATTACCAAGCTCTTTAATCCATACATCAGCATGCATTACATGATATTTAATTTCACCTTTTATTTTTCGCGCAAGCTTTGCAGCCGGTTCAAAGGATGATTCCGAAAGAGCTTCAAATCTTAACAGCTCTGCATGATTGAAAAGGAAGTTCCTCATTAAACTAAAATCATATTCACCGATGGGATACTCTACAAGATGACAGCACTTAAAATCATTTGCATTTCGTGTGAAAGCCGTAGTGTCCGGTTCCGCCTCGCCAAGTGTTTCAAGAATTGAATATATTGAAAAAGCTTGTCCTATCTTATCCTGGGCAATAGATGAAAATGCAATATCTTCTTCAAGAATAGGTCCTAAGCCGGTCCACTCGGAATTCCTGTGACCGATAATCAGCTGGTCATCTGCAATTTTATATAAAAGCTCTTTTATTGAAGCTTGTTCTATATTTTTTCTGCCCATCATGGTTTCTTCCTTTTTAATTCTTTTCTGTCTTCAATACCGTGTGCCTGCTGGTACTTTCTTATTCTATCCATAACATAATAGTCGCTTGCTTCCCGGTAAGTTTTTTCGGGTGTTGTAGAAAATATATCCTGGTCATCATAATCGGAAGCATGTATCTCAGAGCTTTTCACTACCCACAAATTAGCAGTAACTCTCCGTCTTCCGAATTGTTCTTTTGCAAATAACAAAGCTATATCAGGGTCAGGAGCATGAACAATACCAACATGCACATGCTGTTCACCGCGTTTTTTCTGATGAAAGACTTCAAATGTAGCCCAGTTCTCCTGTGGAGTTAATGCTTTCTCCTTATTTTCTTCCTTTGGAAGATTTAACCTGTTTATTCTTGGGTCGTATGATTTCATATTGATTACAAATTACAGATTACAGATTACAAACAAATCTCTTTCCCAAATTTCCATTTGGGAAAGTATCTTCAGGATGATTTATATCTATTATAAAACCCTTACCAAATAGAAATTTGGTAAGGAGGATAAAATATTGTTTAAGCTAATGGTATTGAGTATTGTTCATTATCATGTATTAACGCTCTTCTTACCCATGCACCTTTCTCTTCAGCTTTTCTTCTTACTGCAAGGCGTTCTTTATTGCATGGACCGTCACCGTTTATAACCCGTTTAAATTCTTCCCAATCGGGTTCGGTGTATTCCCATTTACCGGTTTCTTCGTTTTTCTTTAAGTCAGGGTCGGGAATTGTTAAACCTAAATCCCATATCTTTGGAACATACTCATCAAGGAATTTCTGCCGCATATCATCATTGCTAGCCATCTTTACTTTCCACTTCATTAATGTTTCTGTATGAACGGAAATCTTATCGGATGGACCGAAGAAATGCATTATTGGCGGCCACCACCTGTTTAAAGCATCCTGCACCATTTCTCTTTGAACCTGTGTGCCTGTTGCAAGATAAACTACATTATCATGACCGTATTTTAAATGAAATGATTCTTCCGTGCATATTCTTTCCAGTGCCCTGCAGTAGGGTCCGTAAGAACCTTTGGAATTAGCGACCTGGTTTATAATTGCTCCTGCATCGATTAGCCATGCTATAATAGCAGTATCAGCCCATGTTTCGGCTGGGTAGTTAAATACATTGGAATACTTTGATTTACCGCTGATGAGGTCATTAATCATATCCTCACGCGGCTTACCGAGAGTTTCAGCAGCGCTGTATAAAAGCTGTGCATGTCCAACTTCATCCTGCACTTTTGCCATTAAGGCAAGTTTCCGCCTGAAACCAGGTGCGCGGGTTATCCATGTTCCTTCAGGCAAAGCACCTATTATCTCAGAATGAGCATGCTGCTCTATCATCCTGATAAGCTGTTTGCGGTATTCGGCAGGCATCCAGTCCTGCGGTTCGATTTTTTCACCGTGTGCTATCCGGGCTTCAAACTCAGCAAGCTTTACAGGGTCTTCGTTCTCAGTTAAGCTTTTACCGGCTGTCTTCGGTGTAGTTTCTATATATGCGTTTCCGTACATTTCAGGTCTCCCATTATGCGGATCAAAGCCCGGTACCATAATGGAAACCTGACTTATCCCGCTATTTAAAAATCTTTTTTTCTGCTTTTTCTATTGTGTATCCCTCAAAATATTGAGATATCTTCTCTTCAGGTATAAAGAGATAATTACTTACGACATATGGATCACCAACTATTTTTTCACATTGTAAAATCTTATTCTCTTCAACATAAAAATACAAGTATTTTCTTCCATCCATCACAGAATGAAGCTTATCTTCTATCAGGTTAGAAAGAACCTCGCATATTATCAAAGGTCTGTATTTATTTAAAACATTCTCGGCTCCTTTAAGTACTTTATCTTCTGTCCCTTCTGTATCTATTTGAAGTATGTCTAATCCATCAATTTTATTATCTTTAAAATAAGAGTCAAGCTTTATAGTCGGTACATCAATTATAATCATGTCTTCCTGGTCACCCATATCGGTTCTTAAAGATGAGCCAAGCGGAATTTTTGGACTGCTTGTTTTCTGAAGGTTAAATTTACTTATCCCGTCAAAATCACTTACAGCTTTTTTTTCAACAACAAGATTATCAAACTTATTAATTTCTTTGTTTCCTTTCATGATGTCAAAAGCCGAATCAATAGGTTCGAAAGCAAATACTCTCATACTTTTATCGAAAGAAGCAGCAATTAAAGCGTAAAATCCTGTGTTCGCTCCAATATCAATAAAAACTTTAACATTTTTCTGTAAAAGCTTTAAAAAAGTGTTAACAGTGTTTGGTTCATATGCGTGGATTCCTTTCCAGTACAAGTCACTGGCAATAGAGTCACTGCCGTCGCTTTTCATTAAAAAAGAGGTATTATTATCCATTACTACTTTAAATTTTCCCGTGTACGGGAATTTCTGAAAAATATTATTCAGCTTTTTAATTCCTAAAGAAGAAGAAACTTTATATAAAAGAACAATAAAAAGGTTAAAGAATTTAATCTTAAAAACAGAGTATAATATGGTTTTTATTCTTTTTTTCATGGCTGTAATTTAGATGTTTACAGCCACAAACTACGTTATTTTCTTAATCCGTTCAATATAAAAGCAGATAAGTTTTCTGCAATCTCATCGGATGTCATTTCGCCTTCGGGTTTATACCATTCCGTTATCCAGTTAAGTGCAGAGAGAATTGTAAGCACTGCAAATTTTTTATCAACTGTCTGGAAAACATTTTCATCTTCACCATTCTGCAAAATAGACCTGAATTCATTTTCATATTTGTTACGCAGCTCTTTGAACTCACTTAATCTCGGTTCATTAAGATGCCGCCATTCGCGGATGAATACTGATGAAGCATTCAAATCACCGGTTAAAATTTTTATGTGTGATTTAATCGCTATCTTAAGCCGTTCTTCTGCGTTGAAGTACAGGTCATTTGCTTCTGCGATGCTCTCAAGGAACTGGTCTGCCATGCGGAAGCAGATTGTTTCAAGTATTTCATCCTTTGATTTAATATGACTGTATAAGCTTGCCGCTTCAATATCAAGTTCTGCCGCAATATCCCTCATAGAGCTCGCCATATAGCCTTTTTCTTTAAAAAGCCTTTCGGCAGTAAGGAAAATCTGTTCTTTTCTTGTTAATTTTATAGTACTTTCTTCCATTTACCAAACATTTGTTAGCTGCGAATTTAATTATAATAACCAAAAGAAGCAAAAGCGGGTTCCGTTAATTGTATTATTAAAGGATTGAAAATAAGAATTATAGAAGCGGTTTCCAGCTACTGTGAGCAAACGTTTTGTAGAAGAAATGTTTGGAAGAAATTTTATTTAGCAGCTATTAAAATTGAATAAAAGATAGTTTTTATTATTTTATTAATGTATGGCAATATTTTTTAAAGGATCAATCTTCTCAAAGTACTTTCCTCCGCATTTATCAAACTTACCCGGGTATTCCTTAACATTTTCATTAAGCTCAGAGCAAATTCCTTCTTCCGGTGAATAGTTTGTACATGTATAGCAATACTTTTCCAGATATTCTTCATCAGAATGGTCCTTCTCTACAAATTCTTCTGAAAGCGATGGATATTCTTTTCTGCTTTCTATTTCTTCCTCTTTATATTCATTCAATTTTTCTTCTCTTAAAGCGGATTTTTCTTCAAGCGTGTCTTTATTGTCTTCATTGTATCTGTCTAAGACACCTCTTTTTTTAAGCACCATGCCAATTATAAATCCTGTTATACAGCATGTAAATACTGCGAGTAATGAAAATTTAATTTTCACGCCCTCAGACTCAATGCTTATATAATATGTTAATGACTCTATTAAAAACCAAAATATTACAAGAAATGTAGTTTTAAAATATTTTGATTCAATCGCGCCTCCACTTGTTACTCTTAAAAGGAATTTATTTTTGGGGTATAATGCATAATATACGCCAACGATAATCGCAATCGCACCGGAACCTGACGTATAGGGCAATGTTGAATAATAATCAGTAAGCATTACAATAGCAGAATATAGCAACCCTCCAAAAATAAATATGACGAGAAATTCTAAGCGTCCTATCACGTCCTCAGTTTTTCTGCCCACAAGAAAAAAAACCAGCAAAACAACCGGTAACTCCGGAAGATTTGGTATTAAAATTATTGAAGTAAATAATGAGTGTAATTTAAAATGTGCGGGAACAAGACTTAATGCTAATACAGAATTATTTAAAGAATAGCCTTTTACTGATATTATAGTTAGAATAATACCAATAAGAATTATAGTTGTAATAATTGAGTATGTGATAACAGGAAAGTTAACGATAGGGGTATTCCTGTCAGTGATTTCCGAGTGTTTCATTTTATGATATTAACAATTTAAGATTTAACGGAATTAATCTTCAATTATATTTTAACAAAATATTTGCTGCCGCACAAATTATATTTTTCGGGATATTCCAAAACATTTTCATACATTTTAGTACATGCACCTTCTTCAAGAGAATAGTGTTTGCATCTGCTGCAGAATTTTTCTATATAATCTACTATCGTGCCGTCTTCTTCAACAAACTCCTTTTGTACATCACTGTATTTCGGATTGTTCTTTTTCATTATTCTATAATATCCGGCTAATTCAATTTCTCTTTTTGCATATTTCTCTTCAAGTTCTGTTTTATATTTTTCATTGTAATTATCCAAATATCCATTTTCTTTAAATAATCTGCCGAATAGATATCCCACAGTTAAGCATATAATTGCTGAAATTGCCGAAACCGGCACTGAATTTCCGGTGTTATTACCAAAAATATCTTCGCTTATATTATTTATATAAAGATAATTTACAAGTTGGAGAACAGACCAGCACATTACAAATAGCCATAATTTTGCTTTCATTATACTGTATAAGCCTCCTGGGAAATCCCCCTTATAACTTCCGAAAAAGAATACTTCTTTCGGATATAATGCAGTGTAAATACCCAGTAATACAGCGATTGCCCCGGAACCTGCTGTAAAATATTCTGCTGAATTTGGAGTAAATAAAAAAATTAGTGAAGTAAATAATGCACTGCCTGCCAGGTACATTATTAAAAATATCGAATATCCAAGTACGTCTTCAATCTTTCTTCCCAAAAATTTTACAAGGAATATATTAAAAACTATCTCCAGCGGGTTAATGACTATAAAAGAAGAAGGCAGCAGGGCAATAGGTCTGAAATCACGCGGGACAAATAAAAATGTTTTTAAAGCCGGATTACTGGCATTCAGACCCAGTCCTTTTGATGCTAAAAACAAACAATAAAATACAATTATAAAAATTATTATAGTATAAGATATTATCGATGGCTTTACGATTGGAGTATTCCAATTTGTGAATTTATTGTAGGTTTTTCTTAAATCTATTTTCATAGGATTAATATCGCAATTTATTAATAAAAAATTACAATATTAATCTAATTTGCTTCGTACGTATGTTTTCTTATCTTATGTTATTTAATATTCTCAAAAAGTAAAAAATCAATTAATAGTGTTGAAGGGAATCAGAATTGATAAGAAAAAACTCCTTTATTCTCTATCCTCCATACCCAGAGTTTCTCTCTTCTCTTCAATATATTCTGTTGTGCCTTTTTTTTTCAGCTCAAATAAAGAATATTTCAAATTTTCCCTGAAAGAAATAAGTACATCAACATCACTATCATCTTTTAGCTCGTTCCTCATATTTGAGCCAAAAATTGAGAATTCATTTATCCCCCATTTTTCACAGAATTTTTTTATTATTTCTTCCATATACTATTATAACTAAGTTAATAAAGAATGTTTAAAATTAAAACAATAAATAATCTTGATTTTACCTGCAAATATTTATAATTTTCAATAAATATGACTGAAGAAATTAAAAATATTATTTATACTGAAACAAAACAATATATAACTAATCTATTTAGAGACAACTTGCAAAAAATAATATTATATGGATCATTTGCAAGGGCAACAGAAACAGATGAATCGGATATTGATATAATGATATTAACTGAACTTAAAGATGATGAAATAAAAAAGTTCGATGATGATATAAACAATATTGCTGTTGATTTATCCTTAAAATATAATAAAGTATTTTCTTTTGTGATATTAAATGCTAATCATTATTATAAATACTTAAATTTTATTCCTTTTTATCAAAATGTATTAAGAGATGGAAAAGTAATATATGGAAGATGAAATTAAAGGACTTTCCCAATATAGATTGGAAAAAGCGAAATTAGATTTAGAAGCTGCAAAACTTAATTATGAAAATAATCTTTATTCACAATCTATCAATCGTTCTTGTTATGCGGTTTTTCACGCTGTAAGAGCTTTATTATCTTATGAAAGATTTGATTCTAAGAAACACTCCGGAATAATATCCTACTTCAATTTAAACTATATTAATGCAGGAAAAATTGATAAAAAGTTTTCAAAAATATTGATGTCTGCAGAAAAGATAAGAATTAATACTGATTATTTAGACTTTTATATTGTATCAAAAGAAGACACGAAAAAACAAATAGAAAATGCAGAAGAATTTATCATAGAAATTGAAAATTTTATTAAATCTAACTATAAATAATATATAATATATAACCTCACTCTCTATCCTCCATTCCAAGTATTTCTCTTTTATCTTCAATGTATTCTGTTGTACCTTTTTTTCCCAGCTCAAACTTTTTCTCTTTCCATTTACCTCTCCTGAACCATAATGCAACAATCAATCCTTTAAGTATTGAAGTGGAAAATATTGCTATCCATATTCCGTTCATTCCGTAAATCGGGGCAAAGATTGCACATAACGGAATACGCAATGCAGTGATTGGAAGTGAAATCAGTAACGGGGGAACCGAATTTCCCGCCCCGGCAAATGCGCCGGTGAAAACCGATTCGGCTGCTGCAAAGAAAATACTGAATGCCGCAATAGTGTTATAAACCTTTGCTACTTCTATCACATCAATATCAGTTGTAAAAAATCCTGCAACATTTGAAGCCCCGAAAAATAATACAAACGAAATAGCCACCATTGGAATACATGCTAAATAAAATACTTTCCATGCAGCTTTTTCACCTCGCTCAGGGTTATTTGCACCTATGTTTTGCCCGACAAGAATTGAAGCAGTAACTGAAAATCCTTCACCCACCATATACGGCACTGCTTCCGAGCGGTGACCAATACCCAAGGCCGCTAATCCTACCGTTCCAAAATCCGATACAAACCTTGAAACGAAAATATATATCATTGAAAAAAATAAACCTTCAAGCGAAATTGGGATGCCTATCTTTATTGTCTGCTTAATTATTTTCCAATTGTTTGTAATATCTTTAAATACCGTTTTAAGCTTATTTTTGATTGGCATTATTAAGCTTCGTTTACGCAGGAGATAAAAACCTATGAAAAACGTAATGCTGTAAGAAATGATTGTCGAGCCGGAAGCACCCGACATACCCCATTGCAGGTTTCCGTCAATTCCGAATATGAGCAAAGGTGTTAATGTTACCTTCATTATCACTGCAACAACAAGCAGGCGGAACGGTGTTTGTGTATCACCTGTACCGCGGAAAATCGAATTTCCTGTTTCAAATAAGAGCATGGAAGGGAATCCTAAGAGCAGTACAAATAAATACTGGTTTGCCAATATCGATTTAGGAGCATCAAGATTTGTTAAGCTGTACAGAACAGGCAGTAAAGGCATTATAACTGCTGCAATCAGCAATCCGAAAAATAATGCTGCTATTAAATTCATTGCACCGATTTGTCTTGAAGTATCCGGTTGTTTTGCTCCTGTTGCCTGTGCAATGAGTGAGTTAGTACCTACCGGCAGCATTGAGCCGATTGCAAATACTCCCCATGAAAGAAAGCTTCCTACTGTAATAGCGGCAAGCTGTTCACTTCCAAGATGCCCTACCCAATACGAATCGATAATGGGAATAGAAGAACGCACTACAGTTTGCAAAACTGCAGGCCATGCAAGCCGTATTATTTCTTTATTTAATTTTTTATTCTCGGAAGGCAATAATCATCTCCGTACGTCAAAAAAACTTCTCAGTATTTCACTGCATTTTTCATCAAGTATTCCGCCGTAAACGGGTAATATATGGTTGAGTGACTTATTGTTTGTAATATCCATAACGCTTCCGCATGCACCTGATTTGTTATCAAATGCACCGAAGTATAGTGCTTCAAGCTTAGCAAGCACTATGGCACCCGCACACATCGGGCATGGCTCAAGTGTTACATACATTGTACAGCCTAGTAATTGTTTTGAGCTCAAATAATTTGCTGCTGAAGTAATTGCAATTATTTCAGCATGTGCGGTAGGGTCATTAAGTGTTTCTACCTGGTTATATCCTTTGGCAATTACCCTGTTCTCAAAAACAATTACAGCACCTATGGGAAGCTCTTCTTTTTCATATGCACGCTCAGCTTCTCTTATTGCCTGCTGCATCCAAATTTCGTGTTGCGTCATTATAATATTTTATCAATATTTGTCAATAAACTTACTGAAATATAATTTAAAAGCTTTAACACAAAGTACACAAAGGAAACAAAGGTCACAAAGTTAAATAGAAATAAAAAAATTTTATTTGGCTTTTTAACCGCAGACTATTCTTTCTATTCCATTTTTCATTACTTCAACATTGAAATTTAAAATTAATCCTAGCCATACATTTGTTAATTTTAAATAAGTTTTCATTTGTGCCTTAAAAATTGGCGATATTGATTCAACAGATTTTAGATCAACAATTACTTTATTTTCAATCAAAACGTCCAATCTATAGCCAGGCTCAATAATTATTTCCTTATAGTGTACAGGTAAATAAAGCTGATTTTTATACTCCAGATTGTGTTTCGAAAGCTCATAACATAAACATTTTTCATAGCACGATTCAAGTAAACCGGGACCTAAATATTTATGAACTTCAATTGCACAACCAATAACAATATTCGAAAGTTTATCACATTCATATTTATATTCTGTGGAAAACATGGCACTTTCCATTTCTAATTTGCCAGTTTATATTTTCTTAAGGCAAACTCTAAATATTATCACAAAGGTTACAAAAAGCTTTTTCCAATTTTACGAAACAGATATCTAATCAAAAATATAAAGGATAATAATATTATAAAAATTTCCTGTTGTAGTTTTTTAATTAAAGCTTTTTTCTTTGTGACCTTTGTTTCCTTTGTGAACTTTGTGTTAAAGCTTTTTATCAGCGGAAATCTCTTAAATCAGTGTAATCTGTGATTCAGACTATTTATCTTTTGTATGCTTTTTCAATTCCTGCAATTTCACCAAAGCTTCAAGCGGTGTCATTTCTTCAACCTTAATTTTATTAATAATGTCCCTTAATTCTTCATCTTTATACTCGAACAGGTTTATCTGGAACTCATCTTTTCTTCTTGCTCTTTCTTCACGCTTCTCAAAGTTGCCAAGGATTTCCTTCGAGCGTTTTATGACCAGGTCGGGTAATCCCGCCATTTGTGCTACATGAATTCCGAAGCTGTGGTCTGCAGTACCTTCGGTTATTTTATGGAGGAAAATTATTTTATCACCAATCTCTTTTACTTCTACCCTTAAATTTTTTATTCTTGTGTATAAGCTTGCAAGTGCGTTAAGCTCGTGATAATGTGTAGCAAATAGTGTCTTTGCCTTAACATTTGGATTTTCATGTATGTATTCGGTTATTGCCCATGCTATTGAAATTCCGTCATAGGTGCTTGTGCCTCTTCCAACTTCATCAAGCAGGACTAAGCTTTTTTGTGTTAAATTATTCAGGATGTTTGCCGATTCCTGCATTTCAATCAGGAATGTACTTTCACCCCTTGCAATATTATCCATTGCACCTACACGTGTAAATATCCTGTCACATATCCCAATTACAGCTTTTCTTGCAGGTACAAAACAGCCAACCTGAGCAAGCAGCACTATTAGCCCAACCTGCCTGAGATAAGATGATTTACCGCTCATATTAGGACCGGTAATAATTAATACCTGGTCTTTTTCTGAATCTATAACTGTATCGTTTGGAATATATTTTTCACCAGCCGCAAGCAATTGCTCAATTACAGGATGCCTTCCATCATTAATTTCAATTTTATCTGAATTGTTCAGCTCGGGTTTTATATACCTGTAATCTTCGGATGATTCAGCAAAGCTTAACAGCACATCAAGTATCCCAATCATTGCGGCGTTTAATTGTATATCATGTGCATAGTCAACAACTTTGTTTCTTATCTCGTTAAATAACTGTGCTTCAAGGATATTTATTTTCTCGCTTGCACTGAGAATTTTTTCTTCATACTCTTTTAATTCCTGTGTGATAAACCTTTCTGCATTAACAAGTGTCTGCTTGCGGATATAACCCTCGACCCCTTCAATCCTGTCAAGGTTGGCTTTTGATATCTCAATGTAATAGCCGAATACTTTATTAAAGCTCACCTTAAGCGAGTTTATTTTTGTCCGTTCTCTTTCCTTACGCTGGTAATTTTCAATCCATGCTTCACCGGAGTTTAAAATGTATCTCAGTTCATCCAGCTCTTTGTTGAATCCCTGCTTTATCATTCCTTTGTTTTCAGAATGAAGTGAAAGGTCTTCATTGATGGAGCTGCCGATCAATACGCATAGTTCATCAAGCTCTTTCAGATTATCGTTAATTCCCTTAAGTGTTTTTGATTCGGCTTTTGTAAGCTCTTTCTTAACATCAGAAATATTTACGCATGAATATTTCAGGTTTATCAGGTCTCTTGCAACTGCACGCGAAGTTGCAATCTTTGAAATTAATCTTTCCAGGTCACCGATATTTTTGAAAAGGGCAAGTAAGTTTCTTCTTAACGGCTTTTTATTGAAAAATTCTTCAACGCTTTCAAGGCGTTTATTAATTTGCTCAAGCCGTTTTAGCGGACGGGTTATCCAGTTCTTGAGCAGTCTTGCACCCATTGCCGTTTCAGTCTTATCAAGGATTGAAACAAGGGTTCCTTCGCGGCTGCCTTCTGACATGGATGAGATTATTTCAAGATTTCTTTTTGTTGAGTTATCCAGTACTATATAATCGGCAGTATCGTAATAGGATATTTTATTTATGTGAGCAAGGTTTCCTTTTTGTGTCTCCTGTATATAATGTATAATTGCTCCTGCGGCTATAATTCCAAGACGCAGGTCTTCTATTCCAAATCCTTTAAGTGATTTTGTTTTGAACTGCGATAATAAAATTTCACTTGCATAATCATGATTGAACACCCACTCATCAAGCTTTGTAACTGTAATATTCCGTTCTTTTGGAGTACCGGCAGTGCGTTCCAGCTCAAGTAAATTAGTAAATAAATGTTTTTGCGTTTTGGAAATTATAACTTCAGCAGGATTTATCAGGTCAAGCTGAAGTGATAATTGCCTGAAAGGAAATTCACTTGATGAAAACTCACCTGTCGATATATCGCAAAATGCCATACCGCAGGTCTCATCTTTTACGAAAAATGCAGCAATATAGTTATTTGATTTATGGTCGAGCAGCTTATCGGAAAAAGTAATACCCGGTGTAACAACCTCTATCACATCCCGCTTAACAATGCCTCTTGCCATACGGGGGTCTTCGAGCTGCTCACATACTGCAACCTTATAGCCTGCCTTCACAAGCTTGGGAAGATAGTTATCAAGTGCATGGTGGGGGAAACCGGCTAAGGGCACATCCGAAGCACCGCCATTTGAGCGTTTGGTCAGTGTAATTCCCAGAACCTTTGAGGCAATAACAGCATCCTGCTCAAATGTTTCGAAGAAATCGCCCATACGGAAAAGCAGTATTGTATCAGGATACTTTGCCTTTATCTGCGAATATTGCCGCATTAACGGTGTCTGGTTTTCTGCCAAGAGAGTTCTTTAAGTTTATTAAGTTTATTAAGTTACAAAACTAATTGCGAGCTCATACATTTACAGTAATATTTAATAGGTAACGATAAACTTAAATTAATAAATATTCTTATTAAATGAGGAAAGCGCGGCAATCCCATTAATGATACGAATTATTTTTAATAAATTCGATGAAACAGTATTTTTATTATTTAAATAATACTAATCCAGCGAACTCTAAAAATACCTTAATAAGGCGGGAAGTTCAATTGAAAAGAAAAAGCACAATTTTGTTAAAAAGTGTTATTTCAATAAAACTAATTTTTTTGTATCAGCAAAATCACCTGACCTCAACACACAATAATATACTCCGCTTGGGTAATCTGTTGCATTCCACTCAACTTCGTAAGTACCGGGTAAGAGTTGTTCATTTACGAGCGTTGATATTTCTCTTCCAATCACATCGAAGATTTTCAGGGTAACTATCCCTCCTTTACCAAAGGGGGGCAGGGGGGTTCCAATAGCAAACTTTATCTTTGTTGACGGATTAAACGGATTAGGATAATTTTGATACAGCTTATATTCTGCAGGTACTTCACTGCTTATGGGTTTTATTCCAATGGGATTTCCGCCATTTGTGGTTTTAAACATAGTTCCGTTTAATCCCATAATGTAACCGGTAGTACTGTTAGCAAAAAAAATCTTCATAAAATCCCCTGTAGTATTTAAAGTTGTTTTAGTCCATGTTGCACCGCCGTTCGTGGTTTTAGAAAGGTCACCATAATCAGCAACTAAGAAGCCCGTATTTTCATTAATAAAATAAATAGATTCAATCCAGTTAGCTGTTTGAGGGTCCTGCTGCGTCCAATTTATTCCGCCGTTTTCTGTCTTAAACAATTTTCCTAAAGCACCGGCAACATAACCTGTAGCCGCGTTTATAAAAAATATCGTTTGGTAATGTGAAAATACCGGGGGAGGGATTGCAATCCAGTTATTACCGCCATTTGTAGTTTTTATTACAGTGTGGTACTTTCCGCTAATATAACCGGTTGTGCTGTTCACAAAATGCATATGGTAAAATTGTGTGCCTGAACCTGAATTCTGTATAACCCATGTTGAACCTGCATTGGTAGTCTTCATAACTTTGCCTGCGAATCCTGCCAAGTAACCTGTATTAGCATCAGTGAACCATATAGCTTGCATTGGCATAGAACCGAATGAAGTATCAGACCATGACACACCGCTGTTGGTAGTTTTCAAAAAAGAATAATAATCGCCGGCTGCGTAACAGGTATTAGCGTTAAGAAAAAAAATTGAGTATATAGTACTATTAAACTCAGGAGATTGCTTGCTCCAGTTATTGCCGCCATTAGTTGTTTTAATTATTAATCCATTTTCACCTGCTGCAAAACCGGTTTCAGGATTTATGAAGTAACATGATTTAATATTATAAGTAGGGTCAATTTCTATTTTGAACCATCCATTTTGAGAATAGGTTATATGTGCAGCAGAAAAAGAAAATAATAAAAAGAGAATTAACGGGAAGATTTGTGAATAATAATTAAATTTTTTCATTTGTTGAATAATTTGTTAATGTAATCTACTATAATAACAGATATTTATAAAAAATAAAATTGAAATGTAAAGATTGAAGAAGTTATTTTCTCACATATGCCCAAAACGTTGATTTTAAAATTTACTCTCCCCTCTTTTAATACAAGCTTCAGCTTAAGAAGACTGGAAGATTTACAATTGTACACAGACAAGTCGTAGATCCCTGCCTGCCCGTTGCAGTCGGGACAGCCTCCGGTAGTCGGCTTGGGTGAGTAAAAAAAACGCGGTCATCCAATGGTCACTCAGCGGGCACTTTATGTTCATCCAGCGGGCACTTTATGGGCACTTTCCGGGCAGTTTTTGGGCAGGAGTTTTTGGAAAATGGCTGTAACTCATTGCAATATAAAGAGATAACTCGTGACCAAAGTGTCGAAAATCATCCAAAATATGGCGTTTATAAGCAGGAAATGAGGTTTTCGAAAAACTACTCCTGCCCACGGAAAATCCGGGTTTTAGAAACAAAATATGCTAATAATTGTCGCTATAATTTTAGAGCTAAAGTAATACTTTAAACTCATTCAGTTCATTTTAAGGACACACCCCGTCTCCCGATTTCCGCTATCGCTCCATCGGGATCCACCCCTCTCGAGAGAGGAATCCTTACCTGCTTATCACTGCGTTAGTTTAAAAACGTTTAAAATAGCTCAAAATCGCACTCTATGCACTCAACGCACTCTATACACTCCACTCACTCTAAACTATTTTTAGTTTAAACTTGACAATAGGCTATCGCCATATTAAATTTATATAGTGGTGAATACTGCTGCATGTTGCTTCTTGTTGTCGTTCTTTGTCAATATCGAAATCATAATCTTCAGGTCGTGAAATTAATTTATCCGGAACTCAGCCATAGGGTCATATATTGAAACAAAAAAAGAAAAAAATTGAAAAATTTGAGAGTTCGGGAGTTGTGAGTTGGAGAGTTGTGAGTTTGAGCGTTTGAGGGTTGGGGAGATTGTAAATCCTCCGGTCATCTTAAGCTGACGCCTGCCTGCCTCAGGCAGGTGTCAGGTCAATTTTTGTAAATTTAAGTTCTCTCTTTCAATTTCATGCATATCAGTAATCTAAGTTAATCCATATCCACAAACTAAGACCTGACACTGCCTCTGAAGTACAAACTCTATGAACTCTATGAACTCTACAAACTCTATGAACTATTATTCAATTTAATTAGTCCAAATTATTCATTAATTTACTTGATTAAGCAAAAATCAATACATGTTCATAACATTTGAAGGTCTGGACTTTTCGGGGAAATCTACACAGGCAAAGCTGCTTCATGAATATTTTCTTGAGAAGAAGAAAAAATCTATATTACTGCGTGAGCCGGGTGGGACTAAAATCTCCGAGAAGATAAGGAATATACTTCTTGATAAGGAACATCTTGAGATGTTTCCTTTAACTGAGTTTTTTCTTTTCTCCGCATCCCGTTCACAGCTTGTAAATGAAGTTATAAAGCCGCATCTTAAGAATAAGTATATTGTTATTTGTGACAGGTATTATGATTCATCTTCAGCTTACCAGGGACATGGCGGGAACCTTGAAATGAAAAAAGTAGATATAGTTAATGATTTCGCAACAGGCGGGTTGGTACCTGATATTTCTTTTCTCATTGACCTGTCACCCAAAGAAGCATTTTCAAGAGCACAAAACGGAAACAGTGTTAAAGACCGCATTGAAAATAAAAAGCTTTCCTATTACAAAAAAGTATATAACGGCTTTCTTGAAATTGCGAATAAAAATAAAAAAAGATTTGTTGTAATAGATGGCAGTAAACCTATTGAAGCCATCCATTTAGAAATAACCGGAATAGTAAATAAAAAAATACTGATTAATAAATGAACAAACTCAAAATAAATTTATCCTCTTATTTTACCAAAACTCTCCCTATTCTGCTTCTGTTTTTAATATTTGCAGGATTAAAGTTTGACGGCGGAGATGACGATATATACACTAAGATAAATAAAAACATGGATATATTCGGCAGAGTGTATAAAGAAATTGCTCTGAACTATGTTGATGAAGTTGACCCTGATAAATTCATGAAAGCAGGCATTGAAGGAATGCTGGGCACACTTGACCCTTATACAAACTTCATTGATGAATCGCGTAAAGATGAAATTGATATGCTCACAACCGGTAAATACGGCGGTATCGGAATTACAATCGGGATAAGAGACAGTGCAGTCGTTATTACTGAGATTATGGATGGTTATTCTGCTCAAAGAGAAGGATTGAGAAGGGGAGATTTGATACTTGAAATAGACGGTACTATGATATACGGTCAGAAAATAAATGAAATCAGAGGATTGGTCAGAGGTGCTACTGGTACAACTTTGAAAATGAAAGTTCAACGCGGTGATAATCAATATGAATATACACTCACAAGGCAGGAAGTACAATTAAAGAATATTACATATAAAGGTGTTATCGAAGATGGCATAGGTTATATTAAGCTTGAAAGATTTAACCGGTATTCTGAAAATGAAATATTAGATGCGATAACTGAAATAAAAGCAAGAGGCGATGTTAAAGGTATAGTTCTTGACCTGAGAGATAATCCGGGCGGACTGCTTGATGCAGCTGTCGGTATCCTGAATAAATTTGTTGACAGGGGGAGCCTGCTTCTTACAACAAAAGGAAGAAAGCCTGATTCAGAGAAAAAATATTTCTCATATGAAGACCCTGTATTGGGTAGGAGCATTCCTATGGCAGTACTTGTAAATCAAAATACAGCATCGGCGAGTGAGATAGTAGCAGGGGCAATCCAGGATCTTGACAGGGGTGTGATAGTCGGGACTAAATCATTCGGCAAAGGGCTTGTACAGGTTTATACACCGTTAAGCTATAATGACCAGCTTAAGATAACAAACCAGAAATATTTTACACCAAGCGGCAGATGGATACAGCTGAAAAATTATTTTAAAGAAAACAAATACGGTGTATTTAAAAATAATCCTTATTTCAGCCAGACAGAATTTAAAACACTAAACGGGCGTATAGTATCTTCCGAAGGCGGTATATTACCTGATTCAACAATCAGTGCTGCAGGAAATAATGAACTCATGCAGGATTTGTTTATGCACGATGTCTATTACCAGTTTGCATCTAAATATGTTGGTGAACATCCTGTTGATAATGGGTTTATAATTAGCGACGATATATTGAACGAATTCATTAGCTTTGTTAACAGCGGGCAGGTTGAGTTTTCAACAAAAGCCGAAACCGAGCTGGGACACCTTAAACAAGTTTTAAGTGATAAGAAATATTCGGATAAAGCTATGACTTACATTTCAGAGCTTGAATCTGAATTGATGGCTGAGCGTCTAAGGGATTTTGAATCATCTAAACCGGAAATTAAAAGACAGCTTGAAATAGAAATCCTGAAGAAATATAACAGGCCTGAGAAAGAGATTGCTGATATAAACCTGAAAGGCGATATTCAGCTTCAGACTTCATTGATTATTATCAAGAACTTAGAGCTTTATAACAGTATTTTAAATATAAAATAATTGAATACAGAGGTATTCCTGATTTTAGCCGGTACGGGAATAACCGCTGGCTTATTATCAGGATTGTTTGGAGTAGGTGGGGGAATAGTTATTGTTCCTTCGCTTATCTTTATATACGGGCTGTTAAATATAAATTCACCTTATATTGTTCATACTGCAATAGCGACAAGTTTGTTTACCATTATATTTACTGCATTTTCATCCGCTTACAAACATTCTAAAAATAAGAACATCAACTGGCAGTTTGCACTGGTTATAGGTATATCAAGTGCCTTCAGTGTATTCCTGATATCCAAAACAGCTATCGGTATGCCCGGTGATACATTGAAGAAAATATTTGCTGTTATCCTTATATTTGCAGGGCTGAAAATGCTTCTTCAAAAAACTAACAGCAAAGATGCAGGCAGTATACATAAACACAAGAAGAAAAGAAGTATCCTGATAATAAATATGATTGGTGTCCTTAGCGGAACAATTGCAGCTTTTACAGGACTTGGCGGCGGGATATTTATTATACCATTGCTGCATTACATTATGAAAATCCCTATAAAAAAAGCGATAGGTACTTCTACTGTAGCAATTCTTATTACAGCAATAGCGGGGGTTATAGGTTATATGGTCAATGTTCCGGCAGATTTTATTCCAATCAATAAAGGTTCTATAGGTATGGTTGATATAGTTTATGCAATTCCGGTTATAGCTGCTTCTATTCCTTTTGCACAGGTAGGAGTTTTAATCCATAACAAAACACCTCACTATGTTATTGGAAGAATCTTTGGAGTATTTGTGATAATCGTTTCTGTGAGAATGCTGCTTTAAGTTTGTTAAGTTTGTTAAGTTTGTTAAGTTTGTTAAGTTTGTTAAGTTTGTTAAGTTTGTTAAGTTTGTTAAGTTTGTTAAGTTTGTTAAGTTTGTTAAGTTTGTTAAGTTTGTTTGACTCCTAACTCCCAACTCTCTGACTCCCGACTCTTTGAACTCTACGAGCTTTCTCCCTGCTGTTTATTGTTCTCTACCGAGAATTCTTCATATGCATTGATTATATCTTTCACCAAACGATGGCGGACAACGTCTTTCTTTTCGAGGTAAACAAATTCCACTCCGTCCACATGCTGAAGTATTTTTTGTATCTGAACCAGCCCTGATGTTTGTCTTGAGGGTAAATCTATCTGTGTAATATCACCTGTTATAATTGCTCTTGAATTTATTCCAAGGCGGGTAAGAAACATTTTCATTTGTAAAGCTGTCGAATTCTGGGCTTCATCAAGTATCAAGAAAGCATTGTTCAATGTTCTGCCTCTCATATAAGCAAGGGGAATTATTTCAATAATATTTTTCTCGAAATAATTAGTTAGCTTTTCACGGGGTACCATATCTTCCAGTGCATCGAACAAGGGTTTAAGATATGGGTTCACTTTTTCAGACAGGTCGCCGGGTAAAAATCCTAAGCTTTCTCCTGCTTCAACTGCCGGGCGGGAAAGAACTATCCTGTTTACTTTTTTATTCTTTAATGCTGAAAGGGCTATGGCTACCGAGAGGTATGTCTTTCCGGTTCCTGCAGGTCCTATGACAAAAACTATTTCATTATTTTTGGTTTTATAATAAAGCTCCCTTTGTCCAAGGGTTTTTGGCTTAACAAAGTCATTCCTGTCAACAAGAATAACATCATCAAGCTCTTCCCTTGCTACGCCCAGTTTCTTTTCAATTTCGGCATCCCTTGAATCTGTAACCAGCTCAATTATCAGGTTTACATCACTGTCCGAGATCCTTCCCTGGCGTTTCTGGAGCAGCATAAGTTCCTTAAAAATAGTTTCCAGCTGAATAAGTTCTTCCGGTTCACCTTTTAAATTAATACGTTCTCCCCTGACAGTGATATTAGATTTAAACCTGTTCCGGATTATTTCAATATTCCTGTCATTAAATCCAAGGAAATTAATAAGGTCAATACCTTCCAATAATATGTTTCTTTCTTCTGATGCCAATGTAATTCTTAATTCAAATTTTACTAATAAAGTTTTAAAAAAATGAAAACCCCTCATACAGAGTACAAGGGGTTTTACAGTTTGATACTTTTAATTAATCAAAACAATAACTGAAAGACTATTTCTTCACGTCTTTCTTTTCATCTTTCTTTACGTCTTTCTTTTCGTCCTTCTTCACGTCTTTCTTTTCGTCTTTCTTGGTATCTGTTGTGGTTGTTGTTGTTTTGGTTTTTCTGGTTTTTCTGTATTTCTTTGACTTCATTTCAGCTTCTTTTTTCTGAGCGTCTGTCAAAGTTGGGATTCTGAGAACCTGACCCGGATAAATTAAGTTCGGGTTGGTAATCTTTTTATGTCTTGAATTTGTTAACTGATCTGCATTAACAACGCCATTTTTGTTAGCATCCCAAATTGCCGGCCAGAAGTAAGGTGAGTTATATTTCATTTTGGAGATTTTCCATAAGCAATCACCTTTTACAACTGTGTATGTACCCTCTGGAGTCTTCATACCTTCCCAATCTGCCAATTTCTTCTTCATTGAAGCATATCTGTCGGCAAATTCGGGTAAGCATCTTGCTTTATCGTTTGTGACTTCATCAAAGTAAGATTTTCTTGCATCAGCCGGTGTACCGGTTTTGCCGTTAATCTTCTTTTCGGTCTCTTCAAATTTTCTTCTGAAATCAGCAACGCCTGTTTTGGTTGTGCCAACTAAAGCGTACATGTCTGATTCACATTTGTCGAGATCTTTGTCTCTCTGTGAAGAGGTTGCTTTTAAACCGTCTATTTCAGTGTTTAAAGCTGCGAGCCTGGACTGTAACTGGGTTTTCTGTGCATTGTAGTCGTCCATTTGTCTCTGCCACTCTTCTTCATCCATTTCTTCCATCTGGGTCTGCTGCTGGTCATCATCATCATCGTCATCATCATCTTGTGCAAAAAGTTTTGCGTTGGTTGAAAATGATAAACCAAGGCAAAGAGCGAATAATAACATTAATTTATACAGTTTCATATTATTTGCTCTCCTTTCCGAAGTTGTCTAAGCAGCTTCTTGTTTTTGCCATATCGTCATTGCATTTCTTTATCTTTGCATCTTTATCTGAAATCTGTCTCTGTAAAGAAGCTCTTTCGTCTTCTTTAGCTCTTACCTGGCTCTGAAGACTTTCGACTTCAGCTTTCAGGTTGTTTAATGCCTGCATTTGCTCTTCGTCAACGCCGCCACCGCATCCAATGAACATGGATGAACCGGATAACATTGCTGCTACCAGAAGCATATAAAGCATGCTTTTATATTTTGCCATTTGAAATCCTCCTGTATAGGTTATGGCTGTTTATTAAATAAGGGTTAATTAAAATACCTACAAATATAATACACATTTACCATTTTGTCAAGCAACTTTCTGGAAAAATATACAATTATAAATTGCTGATATTAATATGTTTTTGAAGTTTTTTGTAGAAGTGTAGTTTTTTGTATACAGTTTATCTATTTCTTCTGTACTTACTTTTCCTGAGTTCTTTCAATGAACTTTCAAGTTTTTCCTGTGCTTCTGTGAGTGTAGGTATCCTTAATACCTGTCCGGGATATATAAGATTAGGGTTATTAACTGTTTGCTGATATGTGGGTAGAGAATCTTTATTTAAAACTCCGGTTCTGTTCATTTCCCATAACACGGGCCATAAAACAGGACTGCCCAGCTTTTGTTTTGATATGTTCCAGAGGCAATCACCTTTTACTACTAAGTAATTTCCGCCCGTATATTGAGGTTGTTTTTCTTCCTGCATACCGGGCTGGAATTTATTTCTTAAAGCTAAAAACCTGTCGGAAAATTCAGGCAGGCATAATATTTTGCTTGAAGAAATTTCATCATAATAATTGTTCCTGATATCCTCGGGTGATGAACTGCGGTTGTTTATCTTTTTCTCGGTCTCTTCAAACTTTCTTCTGAATTCAACCAGTTCAATTCTTGATATACCGACCAGAGCAAGAAGTTCATTATCGCATTTTTCCAAATCTTCTTCTTTTGAGGTAAGAATTCCAGTGAGTGAGTCGATTTCATTGTTTAAGCTGTCACGTGTTGTCATCAGCTTAATAACTTTTACTGCAAGCTCATCACGCAGAAATTCCCATTCTTCAGTGCTTAATTCATCAATATCATCCTGTGAATAGGATACACAGAATGAAAATATCAGGATAAAAGCTGTAAGGAAAAAGAATTTAATATGCATTAAAAATATTACTTTGAAATTTTATAAGTATCAACTCTCTTTAATCCGTCTTCATATGTCAGAATATTAAGCTCTGAGTTTACCCTGTTATAATCAAGAGATACTTTTGATTTTATTGCGTTGTAAGATACTAACTTATTTAAAGCATTATATATCTGTGCACGTGTTGTATTTCCTTCCGAGATAATGCCAAGTATTATCCTGGCGGCATCGTAGCCGAATAAGAAATTTTTATTTAATTTGTATTTGGTCTTTTTTAAACCTTCTTTCAGATTCGTATAATCTGAATTTTCTTCATCGGGAAAATATTCGGATTCAAATATTAGGTTCTTCAGAAATATTTTATTTTCTTTCAGAACATCTTCGTTATTCCAATCTCCTGTACCTGCAATAAAGAAACTTAAGTTGTTAGAATACAGTTCAGGTACAATTTTGCTTATCTCACTTGAATTTGAAATCGGAATATAAATTGCATCTATATAACCCTGTATGAATTTACCGTTTGTATCCTTCAGCTGGTATGGTTTTATATTCATGGTATCTGCAACCTTTTTCGCATTCTTTCCGAATAAATAATAAATACTGACATCTTGTTTTGAAGCTGCAAGAGAATCAACCAGGCTGTAGCGTATTCCGAAGTTTTCCAGCTTCTTTCTTTGTATTACATTTAGATTTCCTACATTTATAAACAGGTCATTATCTTTAATTAACTTCAGAATGTCCGCAACTATACCGTTTATGTTTTCCGCATTTTTATTGTATGCAGAGGATAAAACTATTTTTCCGTTAAGAAGCTTAACTTCATTTTCAAATGAGTTCTTAAATTTAATACCGTAATTATCTTCGGCTATCACAACAAAATTCTTCATACCTTTTTCTTTTATCATGAAATTAGCCATCAGCCGCCCTCTCATCTTATACGAAGGATTCAACTGGAATAAATATTCGTGTGATTCTGCAATATCGTCTTCAGTTGCAGTAGGGGAGATTACAGGTATTTTGTTTACCAATGCAATATCTGCTACTGCAGTATTCAATTCAAAACTGTATATTGGACCTAAGATGCAAACAACGGAATCCAGTACTGTCAGATCCCTGATACTATTAATACCAATTGACGTGTCTCTTTTGGTATCTTTTATTATATATTTCACTATCGGGTCGGAAGTCCCGTATTCGGCCAGCGCATATTTCATTCCATTCAGAATATCTGTTCCAAGCTGTTTCTTAGAGGGGTCGTCACTGTCTTCAAAAAGAGGAAGCACAATGCCAACCTCAACATTTTGAGAAAAGATATTTTTCATTGAAGTGACCAATGAAAGAAATACGATGAATGCAATTACAAAATATTTGTAACAGTATAATAAGTATTTTAATTTATAAATATTTTTCATTCCCATTCTATAGTTGATGGAGGTTTATTGCTGATATCATAAACAACGCGGTTCACTCCTTTTACCGAGTTTGTGATTTTAGTTGAAATCTCTTCAAGCACATCGCTGGGCATAAAGAACCAGTTTGCAGTCATGCCGTCCACACTTTCTACTGCACGGAGTGCAATTACTTTTTCATAAGTGCGTACATCACCCATTACACCTACGGTGGAAACAGGTAATAATACTGCAAATGCCTGCCAGATCTTATTGTATAAGTTGTGTTCTTTAAGCGTGTTTATATAAATATAATCCGCTTCTCTTAATATTTCAAGTTTCTCTTTATTAACATCACCAATTATTCTCACACCAAGCCCCGGTCCCGGGAAAGGATGGCGTTCAAGTGCAATATCAGGAACTTTCAATATTTTGCCGATTTCCCTGACTTCATCCTTAAAAAGCTCCCTGAACGGCTCAATCAACTTCATTCTTAATGATTTGGGTAAGCCGCCGACATTATGATGAGTTTTGATTGTAACCGATGGTCCTTTAAATGAAGATGATTCTATAACATCAGGATATAATGTTCCCTGTATTAAATACTTTATATCACCAACTGATTTTGCATATTCCTGGAAAAGGTCAATGAACGACTTACCGATAATTTTCCTTTTTCTTTCAGGACTTGCTACTCCCTTTAACCTCGAAAGGAAAAGTTCAGTGCCATCAATAAATTTCAGATTTAATTTTTTCGAGAAATATTTTACAATATCTGCACTTTCATTTTTCCTCATCAGCCCGTTATCGATATGAACACACACCAGGTTTTTCCCGATTGCCTTGTGAATCAGAAACGCTGCAACAGTTGAATCAACTCCGCCGCTTAATGCACAAAGCGCTTTTTCATTACCTACTAAGTCCTTTATCTCTTTTATCTTTTCATCTATGAAGGAACCAATCTCCCATTTCTTCTTTATGCTGCATATTTTATAAAGGAAATTCTTTAATATAGTATTACCGTGTTCAGTATGATTTACTTCCGGATGGAACTGCACCCCATAAATCTTATTTTCTTCATTCTGGAAGCTGCTTATCAATCCGTTCTGGCTTCTTGATGTAACTTTAAACTCTTTTGGCAGCTTTTTAATATAATCAGTATGGCTCATCCATACAGTTAGTTCTTTATTTATTTTATTGAATAATACGGATGAACCGGCATTATGTATCTTTGTTTTGCCGTATTCCCTTATTCTTCCCGAGATAACTTCACCCTTAAAATGATGTGAAAGAAGCTGAAGACCATAACAAATACCAAGAACAGGTACATTGAGTTCGAGTATCTGCTTCGAGAGTCCGGGTGATTTCTGCATGTAAACACTTGCCGGACCTCCTGATAATATAACTCCTTTCAGAGATTTATCATTTTTCAATTGTGAAATATCTGCAGTACACGGAATAACTTCAGAATAAACTTTGCACTCTCTTACTTTTCGTGCTATTAGCTTTGTATATTGTGACCCGAAATCTATGATTATAATTTTATCGGCTTGCATTCTAAAAGGTAATATATATTTTTTGCACTTACTATACTTTATTTTTCCCTGTATGAACCTCACCCCTGCCCCTCTCCACATGGAGAGGGGTGGAATTCTTTGTTTTCTCTTTTAAAATCCTGGTTATTTTTTCTATTACCAGCTTTATATTGTTTTTTACTTCTTTGTTTGTAAATCTTATTACATCAATACAGTATTCGTTTATAGCATTAGTTCTTGCTTCATCTAATTCTTTCTGTTCTTTTTCATTATGATATCCTCCGTCAATTTCTATTACTAATTTTCTTTCATGACAGTAAAAATCAGCAATGTAACAACTCAGGACATGCTGCCTTCTGAACTTGCAATTATCTATTTTCTTATTTCTAAGAAATCTCCACAATATTTCCTCTGTTTCTGTTTTTTCTTGTCTTAAGATTTTAGCTTTTTCAAATGTAGATGTTGCAGCCCCTTTAAACAAACTATCATAATAAGAAATCGTCTTGTTCATAATTTTATAATAAATCCTTTTCACCCCTCTCCATGTGGAGAGGGGCAGGGGTGAGGTTTTTATGCCATTTTACATGCAATTTCAACCGCTCCCCATACAGGCTTATGTTTCGGCTTAATTAATTTTATATTGGGATATTTTTCTTTTACAATTTTTCTGAAATATTTTTCAAGCAGCTTTTCTTCTGTAAATAATGAACCGCAAAGAGCAATAACAGCTTTGTGCTTTTTTAAAGGGATAAAATGTTCAGCAAGCCGCTCAGCTGCTTCACGGATTATTTTTATTGCTTCCTTATCACCCTGCCTGGCACAATCAAATACTACCTTTGCTGCTTTTGATATCTCGAATTTATTATGATAAACTTCTTTTATTATTGTTGAATCACTTAATTTAAAATTCTTGTTTAAAGCTTCCGTTATCGATGTTTTTTTTGTTCTTCCGTCAAAACATTTTACTGCCCGGTTTAAGCCTTCCCGCCCGATCCAGTAGCCGCTTCCTTCATCATCAATATACCTGCCCCATCCGCCGATTCGTATTAAATCACCTTTGCCGTCTATATAATATAGAATAGAGCCGGTACCTGCAATAAGTATTCCGCAGTTTGTATCAATGTGATTGAATATAGATGCAAATGCAATTGCAGTATCGGGATAAATTGATATGTTTTTATAATTAATTATTTGTACTAATTGCTTTTTTATACTTTCCCTGTCTTTTTTAAGTCTTGCACCTGCAATACCTGCTGCTATATAATCAATATCATAAATATTTTTCCCTTTTATTATCTTTTTTATAACAGAAGCTAATATCTCAATTGTTTTTTCCTTTCCGGCAAGGTTAAAATTGATTGGCGGGAATTTAAGCTCTTTATAATTATGATAATTAATATGCCCGTTCACATAACTGCACAGCACAGCCGCTGTAGATGTAGCACCTGCATCTATTCCTATCAAATACCCTGATTCGTTTTTATTCAATTATTTATGGAAGTTGGATTAATATCAAAAATAAGCAATAAATTGATAAACTGAAATGAAGAGAATTAAGAGGAGACAAATTTTACTGTATATATAAACCGCTGATAAGTTATTATATTATAGGTGGAGGTCATAATGAAAAGACTAATATTCCCCATTAGTTTCCTGCTATACTGCTGCGTAACAATTTATTCACAATCAGGATGGTTCTGGCAAAACCCGCTGCCGCAAGGTAATAGTTTATATAGCGTAAAATTGGTTGATCAAAATACCGGATTTGCCGGCGGCAAATGCGGCACTATTCTTAAAACTACTAACCGTGGTGCAAACTGGAAAATTATGTCAACAGACTCAAGCTATATTTGTACTTCATTTTATTTTCAAAATAATAATACAGGTTGGGTTACTTGTTCTAAGGATATGACAAATACAATTTATTATCTTGGAGCAAAAATAATGAAAACTAATAATTCAGGTAACAATTGGATTGAAAAGTTTAATATATTAGGTTGCTATATGTATTCAATTGAGTTTACAAGTCTAGATACTGCATACGTTACAGCCCATAATAATATGTCATTTGGATTAGTTTATAAAACTGTTAATGGTGGACAAAATTGGGTACAACAATACGCTATTCAAAATTATAGTATATATAATTCATGTTTTATCAACAACAATACAGGGTATATTTGTGGAACTTTCGGTATTAAGAAAACTACAGATGGTGGAAACAGCTGGGTAAATCAATTATCAGGCATAAATCCACCAAAAACCTTAAATTCAATTTATTTTGTAAATAATAATACAGGATTTTCGGTCGGGTATATTACTTCTTATCCTACTTCTTCTCAAGCAATTTATAAAACTACAAATGCTGGAATTAATTGGATCTTGCAAACAGGTAGTGGAAATTCATCATTAAAAGATGTTTGTTTTTTGAATGAGAATACAGGTTTTGCTTGTAGTAATATTTTGATATTTACAACAAATAGTGGGGTAAACTGGTCCAATGTTGTGATGCAGGAAAGTTTTAATTGTATGTCTATTGATATGAAACTTTCAAATGGAATAATGGTTGATACTTACGGTAAAATTTTTAATTCAACAAATTATGGAACAACCTGGAATTATAATTATACATCCGCACATGATGGATATGGAGCTTTATGTTTAAAGTTTTTAAATAAAAATACAGGATATGCAATATCGGGAACAAAATTATTAAGAACGTCAAATGGGGGAAATAACTGGTTTTCATTAAATACCGCTTCATCTTATAGCTTAAATGCTCTGTCTGTTGTTGATAACAATATTATTTTTGTTGCAGGAGGAGAACTTTCAGGAGGTTCACCGGTACTTTTTAAATCAACAAACAGCGGTTTGAGCTGGGTTTCACAAAATTCACAGCAGCCCCATGGTATTTGTTCAATTTATTTTGTGAATCCAAATGTAGGTTATTGTATGAGTTGGCAAGGAATTTCAAAGACTACAAACGGTGGTAATAACTGGATATCTATTGGATCTCTCACTGGTTCTGTCAAATCACTATATTTTGTAAACGAAAATACTGGTTTTGTTTCAGCTTTTACAGCTGCTCATAAAACAACAAATGGCGGTATGAATTGGACTACAATACCCGCAGACGGTGAATCAATTTTTTTCTTAAATGAAAATACTGGTTATGCTGCCGGCATGGGTATGATGATTAGAAAAACTACAAATGGTGGGATTAATTGGGTTATTCAAGCTCAATCATCAGACGGTTGGAGATTTTATGGTATACATTTTTTCAACTCGCAAATTGGATATGCAATTGGAGACTTTGGAGCTATTGCCAAAACTACAAATGGCGGGATTAATTGGTATTATCAAAAATCTCCTACAAATAATCTATTAGCTTCTGTTTATGTTACTGACACTAATGAGTGTTATGTTTCAGGTGTAAATAACACAATATTGAAAACAACAAATGGCGGTGTACCAATAGGTATAGAACCAATAACAAGTGAAAAGCCTATTTACTTTTCTCTCTCCCAAAACTATCCCAATCCCTTTAATCCCTCTACTACAATAAAGTTTGATATTCCCAAATCCTTGCATGTGAAAATTGTAGTGTATGATTTGCTTGGAAGGGAAGTGGAGGAATTGCTCAATGAAGAGAGAAAGCCGGGAAGCTATGAAGTAATGTGGGATGGAAATAATTATCCAAGCGGAATATATTTCTACAGGTTAATAACAGAAACTTATTCAGAATCAAAAAGGATGGTGTTATTAAAATGAGAAAAATTATATTATTACTTGTTTTATCTATATCACCTCATGTTTATTCCCAATGGATTACCCTCAATTCAGGCATAAGCCAAAATCTGAATGCACTTCATTTTATTAATACACAAACCGGCTTTGCATGCGGGGTAAACGGTACCATAATTAAGACTACCAACGGAGGCATGAATTGGACTGCACTGGTAACAGGTTCATCTGTTGAGCTCAGGTCAATTCAATTTCTCAATGCATCAACAGGTTTGGTTTGCGGATTCAGCGGAACAATTCTCCGCACAACTAACGGGGGCACTAACTGGATATCAGTTACAAGCGGTACAACTAACCATCTGCTTGGATTATCATTTTACAATGAAGTTAACGGTGTGTGCGTGGGTAACTCGGGTACCACTCTTTACACAACCAATGGAGGTATAAGCTGGTTAATTGGTAATCCTACAGGATACATGGTTACATTTTATTCTGCTTTTATGCTTAATGCCGCAACAGGATATTGTGCGGGAGTTAACACCATCTTCTCACCGTTATTTGCAAAAACAACAAACAGCGGTGCTAACTGGATTTATTCAAGCTTTTATCTGAACAATAATGAAGGCACTTTAAGAGATATTCATTTTGATTCGTTAAAAGGCATTGCCGTTTCTAATGTATGGGACGGGCAGGGAGCCATATCACGAACAACTAATGGCGGTGTGAACTGGACAACTCAGCTTTTTGCAACAGGGTTGTACGGGGTTGATTTTCCTGTTCCTTCTACCGGCTATACTGCCGGGGTAAACGGTTTAATAATGAAATCTATTGACGGAGGGATTAGCTGGGTACAGCAAATTAGCGGAACATCAGTATTTCTAACTTCTGTGGATTTTACAGATTCCGTTAACGGTTACATTGCAGGATACAGCGGAGTAATATTAAAAACCACTAACGGCGGCATGGTGGGTATTGAACCGGTATCTAATGAATTAACATTATCCTTTTCCCTTTCCCAAAACTATCCCAATCCTTTCAATCCAACAACAAAAATAAGATTTGAGATTCCCCTCTCGTCGAAGATCCTGCTTTCAGGAAGAGGGGTGCCCGGCTCTGCCGGGCGGGGTGTGTTAGTGAAGCTGGTTATATATGATTTACTCGGCAGGGAAGTTGAGCAATTGCTCAATGAGGAATTACAACCCGGTACATACGAGGTTAATTGGGATGGAAATAATTATCCAAGCGGAGTATATTTTTACAGATTAATTACTCAAGATTTTTCAGAATCAAAAAGGATGGTGTTATTAAAATGAGAAAAATAATTCTATTTCTAATCTTATCAGGGGCAGTGTCAGGTCCATCTTGCAAATAAAAAAGTATAACGGGAAATTTGATGAATGAAATAAACAGGTATTATCTTTGCTTTCCAATAAATGACCTGTCCTTAGACCCCTGTGGGGACACACATCATCCGGTTTGGAGAATCTCTCATAATTCTTTTGCTGTAATAATATTACCCCTTCGGGGTTCATTTCCTTTTTTGTGATACTACTACTATAATATCATCCCTTCAGGATTAAACGCACACCTCTTTCCCAAATTTTCCTTAGATCCCTTTGGGACCATTTGGGAAAGGTATCACGGAGGATTTTAAATCTCCGGACAAAACCTTACCAAATGGTCCCAAAGGGATCTAAGGAAAATTTGGTAAGGAGTGGTGTGACTTTAATTATTGACCATCAGTGCAATCAGTATGATCAGTGTAATCCGTGATTCAGACAATAATAAATCTTCGGTTAATTATTCAAATACAAGGGATAATTTCTCCCTCGCCCTGTCATTCCAGCTAAAAGCATGCCTGCCCGTACAGGCGGGCTGGAATGACACGTAGTGGTGACACGTAGTGGTGACACTTGGTGGTGAGGAGTGGATGGCCCGGAGTGTAACCCCTAGCTAAAAGCATGCCTGCCCGTACAGACAGGCGGGAATGACATATAAAAAATGCTTGTTAATCCGCAATTCACAATCCCTGCCTGCAGCAGGCAGGCGAAATTCGAAATTATCGGAGTTGGGTTCAAAACAGAGCTAAGTTGGGTTCAAGTTGTGCCGGAGTTGGGTTCAAGTTGGTATCAAGTTGGGTTATCGTTTTTGTAAAACAGGGGTTAAGTCATTGCAATATAAGGAGATAACGCCGTCAAAATCATCGGGATGCTATGAATAAAATGGCGATTATATCCCAAAATCAGTATTTTTCTTCAAATTACAATCTTCACTATATCGTTAACTAAAATAGCTATATGAATTTATAATAGTGGATTAATTGTCGCTGGGAATGGTGGAGTTAAAGTGATACTTTAGGGTTTATCCGGCTCATTTTAATTCACACCCCCTTAGTCCCCCTCAAGGGGGAAATCTAATCCTGTTAAATCCTCTAATCTGAAAATCCCGGTTCTGACGTGTTTTTAATGAGTGATTGAACTATTTTTAGATAAAACTTGACAATAAGCTATGGCTATATTATTTTATAGTAGTGGCATGTATAATGTATCACTGTTAGTAATAACCGTTCTTTGATAATATCGAAATGAACTAAAGCATGTCGTAATATAGCTGTAAAATGCTGCTCACGGATTTAGTTAGATTTTGAATGAATGAAAAAAATATGTACTGAAAAAGGGATTAAAATGTATTATGGTTTTCCAGCGGGATTTATTATTTTAATACCAATTTTTTATCGTGTTCAAACCGTATATTATGAAGTAAATTGGGATGGAAGTAGTTATTCGTGTGGAGTATATTTCTATAAAATAACTACTGACGACTTTATCCAAACCAAAAGAATGTTGATGTTGAAGTGATAAAATCACTTCAACTGAAATCCCGCTTTAGCGGGAGAGGAATTAAAATGAAAAAAATTCTACTGTTTACATTACTCGTTGTATCACAAAATATATTCCCTCAGGGATTTATTAAAATCACATCAGGTCCTGTTGTAAATGACGGCGGATGGTGTTATGGAGGATGCTGGGCTGATTTTAATAATGACGGCAAGCTCGATTTATTCGTATGCAATAATAATTCAAGCAATAAAAATAATTTTCTTTACCTCAATAACGGTAACGGGACATTCACAAAAGTTACAAGCGGAGTAATTGTAAATGACGGAGGAAGCTCTTACGGCTGTACTGCAGGTGATTACGATAATGATGGTAATATGGATTTATTCGTAACGAACTATGGTGAAAACAATTTTCTTTATCACGGAAATGGTGACGGCACGTTTACGAAAATAACAACAGGAAATATTGTCAGTGACGGCGGCAACTCGGTTGGCTGCTCATGGGGCGATTATGACAATGACGGTAAAATAGATTTGTTTGTCTGTAACAGGAATCAGAATAATTTTTTATATCACAATAACGGCAGCGGTACTTTTACTAAAATTACATCAGGTGCAATAGTTACCGATAACAGTAATTCCGGCGGCTGTGCCTGGGGTGATTACAATAATGACGGATTTATTGACCTCTTTGTTGCTAATGCAGGTCCCGCAGTAGATTTCTTATATCAAAATAATGGCAACGGTACATTCACAAAAATTACAACCGGACCTGTAGTTACAGAATCTGCCCACTCAAGCGGCGGAAGCTGGGGTGACTATGATAATGACGGTGACCTTGACCTGCTTGTTACATGCGGTGTTGTTGGCACAGGATATAACAGGTTGTTTATGAATAATGGTGACGGCTCATTCACAAAAATTACAGCTGACCCAATTGCAACGTACAATCATTGGGCAGGGGGAAGCAGTTGGGGTGATATAGATAATGACGGTGATATTGATTTGTTTATCGGCGGTTATGACGGTATTAATCTTCTATTCACAAATAACGGTAACGGCTCATTCACAAGGATTGATACCGGCTCGGTTGTAAATGACGGCAGTTATAAAATGGGAGCTATGTTTGGTGATTATGATAATGACGGCGATTTAGACCTGTTCACTGCACGCAATAATTATTTCGGAGGAAATAATACTCTTTATATGAATACCGGAAACAGCAATAAACAGATAAACATAAAATGTGTTGGAATGATATCCAATAAAGCCGGAATCGGAGCTAAGGTATTTGTGAGAGCTATTATAAATGGTACAGCAAAAAGACAAATGCAGGTAGTATCATCACAAACCGGTGGAGCAAACAGCGGAATGAACAGCCTTAATGCTGAGTTTGGACTTGGCAATGCAACGATTATTGACTCTGTTATTATCAAATGGCCAAGCGGAGTTATAGATAAATATACAAATGTTGGAGTCAATCAATTTGTTACTGCAATTGAAGGACAGGGTATGGTTGAAGCAAAGAACATTAGTTCTCAGATACCCGGGAAATTTATGTTGAATCAGAATTATCCAAATCCGTTCAATCCGAAAACAATTATCAATTACCAATTGCCAATGAGCAGTGATGTTAAGCTTAAAATATATGATGTGGTGGGCAGGGAAGTTGATGTGCTGATTAATCAAAAACAAAATGCAGGCACTTATGAGGTTGAATGGAATGCTTCGAACTATCCAGGCGGAGTGTATTTTTATAAAATATTTACCAATGATTTTTCTGAAACTAAGAAAATGGTATTGATAAAGTAAAAACCTTGAAGCAGGATAGATATATAAACCTATCCTGCTTTATTAATTCTACTCTATTACAATCTCCACGTTCTCACCTTTTTTAGTTGTGATTTCCATAATCTTGCCTTCAATACCGTGTTCAATAGCATCAGCGATTGCCTGCAAATCTATATCGTTGTCTTTATCTCCATCAATATTTATCGGCATTTTCCCGAATGCTTTTAAGCTTGCTTTAATAAACTTGACCGGAAATTTTATATTGACCTTTTCATCTTCTCCCTCTGATATTACTTTTATCTTAAGCATTTTTATTGACGGCTTTTTAGATTCAGAAGGTTCATCTTTTTCTTTTGAGTTTATTGCATCAATAAGCTCTGCCGCTTTGGCTGCATCTATTTTGCCTTCTTCAACCATTTTTAGAATTTTACTTATGTTCTCGTTCATGATATTTTTTATAATTAATTTTTAGTTTTAACCCTTGCATTTTAAAAGAAAGTTACAGAATGATAAGAGAAACCCAGGGATTAATATTATTTATAAGTGCTGATATATTTGAAGAATCTACCTTACCTTCTTCAACTAATTTTAATATGTTATTCAGTTTTTCGTTCATTTTATTTTCCTCCCTTATTTCTTAATTTTTTTTATTGCTTCATCAACATTAATATTACCTTTATCAAGCTCTTCGATTATTTGATTTAATTCACTTTGCTGAATGGGCTCTTCTTCAATTGTATATCCGAGAGCTTTTAATACATCATTCAGCTTAGCCTTTACGGTCGGATAAGAAATCCCCATTTCCCGCTCCACATCCTTAATGCTCCCCCTGTTTTTAAGGAAAATTTCAACAAAATTGAGATGTTCAATGCTAAGGAGCTCAAATTTTGAAAGCGTAAACTCGCTCTCGATTGTTGTGCCGCATGTTGAACAGCTTAATCTGGTGGCTTTTAACTCAGAACTGCAAACCGGGCATTGACTTATTAATTTATATGACATTTTTCTTGTTTTTTACAAATATAATATATGAAATTAATTTTGTCAATATGTATATTAATTATATTAATAAATTTTATTAATTTTATTAATTATATTAATAAAAATCTAAATTATACTATTCTTAATGATTTTTGGCCTTAAATTCAGGATATATTGATTTGTTTTAAATTTGAATTTACTTTCCAAATGGTTTCCAAAGGGAAATGAGGTAAATTTGCCTGCAACAGGCAGGGGAAAGAGGGGTTGTGGACAAACTCTAAGAACTCTAAGAACTCTAAGAACTCTAAGAACTCATTAGTCGTATCTTGTTTCTTCAACCAGGTATGGTGCTTTATCTGCAATTTTTTTATCTGTCCAGAGCAATGCACCGGAAAATTTTTCGGTTCTTATTTCACACTCTTCCATTCTGCAAAGCTTACAGCATTCGGGCTTGCATGGGTCTAAATGCACCAGGGCTTCAACAGATTCAGTGTGAAAAACTTCTTTGAAAATATCTTCAATATCATGCGCAGTTTGATGTCCCTCTGTAACAGACATATAATTAGGAACAGTAAGATGGAAGTCAGTGTAATATTTACCGCCTGATTTCCAGTATCTGAACATATGCATATCAATCCATTTCAAATGTGAATGTCTTTCCGTTTCAAGCCTGTTTGCTATATCATCCAGCAAGCTGTCTTCTGTGATATTCATCAATCCAAGGACAGATTCATGTACCAGTCTTTTTCCTGTCCATATAATATTAAGTGCCAGAATAATTGCAACAATGGGATCAAACAGCGTGTTATTTGTAAAGAGTACAAGCAATAAAGCAATAAAAGCTCCAATGCTTGTATAGGCATCGGTTAAAACATGCTTACCGTCAGCTATTAATATTATGCTTTTTGTTTTTTTACCTGAACGAATGAGATAAAGACCAAGTATTACATTAACTGCACTTGCAATAAAAACTACAATTGCTCCAATATCAACTTCCTTAATATTCGAACCGGCGATAATATCATGTATTGCATAATACAGAATTGACAATGCAGCTATTATGATTAAAGCACCTTCAAATCCTGCAGAGAAATATTCTATTTTACCATAACCGTAAGGATATTTTTTATCAGGCGGTCTTAATGATAAATATAAGCTATAAAATGCAAATGACGTTGCGATAACATGGACTACAGATTCAAGTGCATCTGAAAGAATTGCGGCAGAATTTGTCAGGAGGTAGGCACCCATTTTTCCGGTAAACATTAAGAAACCAATAATTAAAGAAATGAGGGCAGCCTTTTTCTTCAATGATATATCTTTTGATTCCATAATACAATTATATCATATAAAACAATTAATGTTAATACAAAATTCTTATTTTTTTAAAATTTTTTAAAATTTATTTTCACTTTAAATTATTTAAACAACATTTTCGGAAATATTCTATTCATTGCCATTGATTTTTCGGGTTCAGTTCATTATTTTGGAAACTCGAAAAACTAAATAAGTTTCCAATTAGGTAAAACATAAGTGACTGATAATCGGGTAGAAAAAGAAAAAATTCTGAGATTTACGCAGGAAAAGTTCATTAATGAAGGCTTTTACAAAACTACTATGGATGAGATCGCCAGTGAACTTCAGATGAGCAAGAAAACAATTTATAAGCACTTCCCGTCGAAAGAAAAACTAGTCGAAGAAATATCGGAAGATTTTATAACATGCGCAACTACAGACCTGGATGAAATAATTAACTCCAGAGAAAATGTAATTGTAAAATTTGTAAAATTATTAAATATGTACAGCAGCAGGATGATGAGACATAGTGATAAATGGTACAGGGACCTGCAGCTGCATACACCGCAAATCTGGATAAAAGTAGATAAGTTCAGAACAGAAAGAATTTTATCAATAGTTAAAATTCTGCTCGAGCAGGGAAGAAAAGAAAAATTAATTGAGCCATATCCGCCTGAAATAATTATTACATCTTTTATAAGTACAGTACGGGCTATTGTAAACCCTGAGTTTATTTTAAGAAATAAGTTTTCCATGCAGGAAGCTTTTAAATATACATTTGAAATGCTTCTGAACGGAATATTAACAGAACAGGGAAAAGAAAAATATCTTAAAACAAAGAAATTATTAGAGACAGAAGTCAAAAGATAAAAAGGACTATATAAAATATATGATATTTAATCACCATAAAAGAAAAGGAACATTTACAACAGGATTGATATTATTTTTATTCCTGTGCGGTGTTTCGTATTCCCAGAATGTAAAAGTACTAAACCTTACAGAAGCAATTTCCTTAGCACAGCGGTATAATTCAGACTTGATAAATGTCAGATACGAAAAGCTGAAAGCGGAAGAAAAAGTATCGGAAGTTTACAGTGAGAATCTTGTACCTACATTAACTTTAAGCTCGCAATATACAAGAGCTATCAAGCAAAACTTTTTTACCCTGAGTATTGGCGGACAAACCCAGAGAATTGCTGTTGGTACAGATAATACTATTACCACAACACTTAGTGTAACAGAAGCTATCCCGGTTTTGGGTACTCCAATAATGTCGGGTATAAAAATTGCAGAATATTATTCACGGCTGCAGGATGAAATGGTAAACCAGGTAGAACACAGAGTGAAAACAGATGTAACAAAAGCTTTTCTTAACGTTCTGCTGACCAAAGAAGTAGTTAATTTAAATCAGTTAAGTCTTAATAATGCACAGGAAAATTTAAGAGTTGTAGAAGCACGTTTCAGGGTTGGAACTGCATTGGAATTTGATTACTTAAGAGCTAAAGTAAGGGTGGAAACAATCAGGCCTAACCTTATTCAGGCAGAACATAACTTTGAAATAAGCAAGAAATTTTTAAGAACCACAATTGGTCTTAAAGATAACCGGGATATAGATGTTGCCGGAAGCTTAGATTATGACAGTACGGAAGTATTTGGCTCTGTTGAAAATATTCTGAATACTATTTCGGATAAGAACGTCGCAATAAGGCAATTGAGAATAGGACGCTCAATAAATGAAGAACTTGTAAGGGTATCTAAAGCAAACTTAATGCCTAAGTTTTATCTCTTTGGACAGATTCAAAATCAAGCGGCTGAAAATGACGGAAAATCTTTTTTTAAGTTTCCGTTTTTTACTGCTATAAATGCAGGAATAGGTATGTCGTGGGATTTGAATATATTCAAGACCCAGTTTAAAGTTAATCAATCCGAGATAGATGTAAAAAAGACAGATGAAACTATAGCTGATGTCAGAGAAAAATTAAAAACACAAGGTGAAAGTATCCTTCTGAGATTACAGGATGCAAAGAACAGGATTACTGCTCAGAAAGAAAATGTTGAAATGGCGGAAAGAGGTCTTGAGCTGGCAAACATTAGTTTTAAAAGCGGTGTGATAAACCAGATAGATGTATTTGATGCAGAATTGCTGGTTAACCAGGTGAGGCTTGGGTATGTACAGGCGATTTATGATTATTTAAATGCAAGAACCGAATTAGAACAACTTTTAGAAAAGTAATTAGAAATTATCCGAAAAATATAAAATGAAAATCAATAAATTAATAATAATATCAATTGTTCTATTTGCAGCAATAGTTTTTTATTCTTGCGGAAAGAAGACCGAATCACAGATTAGTGAACAAACACAGCTTACAAATGTTAAGGTTGTGGAAGTAATGCCGAAGTCTTTTACGGAAAATTTTAATGTTGTTGGTGTTATTAAACCTAATGCAACAGCCAAAATATCATCTGAAGAAGGCGGGTTAATTTTGAGTATTGTAAAAGATAAAGGTGATTATGTTTCACGCGGGCAGGTTGTTGCACGTCTAAAGAAAGATGTGGAAAATGCAACCTATGAATCTTCTTTAGCACAGCTTGAACTCGCTAAGCTTAACTATGAAAAACAGGAACAGCTTTATAAGGAAAATGCTACAACTGAAGTTGCATACCGTACAGCACTGCTTCAGCTTGAAGCAGCCGAAAAAGGACTTGATGTTATCAGGACTCATATCAATAAAGGATCTGTCCGTTCACCAATAAGCGGAATTGTTGATGCTAAATTTTTAAACAAAGGTGAAATGTCAGCTCCGGGAGTACCTATAATAAGCGTGGTTGATGTATCTAAGGTTAAAATATCAGCAGGTGTACCCGAAAGACATATTAAAGATGTAAGATTAGGTCAGGCAGTAAAAATTACTGTTGATGTTCTTCCCGGGGCAGAGTTTGAAGGTTCTATCAGTTACATTGCTCCTTCGCTTTCAAATCAGAGCAGAACATTTGAGATTGAGATAGTTATAAGCAATCCTGAGAGGATATTGAAACCAGAAATGAATGCTTCGGTTGAGATAGCAAAATTCCATTTATCCGATGCTATTGTATTTCCACAGGATTATATAGTAGATAACGGTTCGGAAAAATATGTATTTGTTCTTGAAGGTGATATAGCAAAGAGAAGAATAATCGAAACAGGCGGCAGGGAAGGTAACGCTGTTCTTATAACCAGTGGATTAAATATTGGAGATAAATTAATTAATGAGGGATTCCAGTCACTTGTTGACGGGGAAAAAGTACAGGTGGTCCAATGAAGTTTTTCAAAACAATTGTAAATAACAAGACTGTAATTTACATAATGACATTTATAATTGTCATTCTGGGAATATTCTCTTACGTTGCACTTCCGAGAGAGTCTTCTCCATCTATTACAATTCCATATATTTTTGTTACAACAGTATATGTTGGCGTATCTCCGCAGGATATAGAAAGCTTAGTTACGCAGGAAATTGAAAAAGAATTAAAAGGGCTTAAGGATGTAAAGGAGATAAGTTCTGTATCCAGGGAAAGCTTTTCAACAGTAGTTATTGAATTCACTCCTGATGTAAAGATAGAAGATGCTCTTCAGCGTGTAAGAGATAAGGTATCTGTTGCAAAGACAAATATGCCCAGGGATGTAAAAGAGCCTATAATAACCGAAATAAATTTTTCGGAGCTGCCAATACTTTATGTCAATATTTCAGGAAACCAGGGGCTAGCACAGTTAAAAGATATAGCAGATAAGCTCAGTGATAAAATAGAAGGTATAACCGGAGTATTAAGCGCGGATGTAGTTGGAGGTCTTGAAAGAGAAGTTAAAATTAATGTTGACGCGAACCGTATGAAATATTACAATATCAGCTTTAATGATATTGTTAATTCAATTTCTGCAGAGAATATTAGCATTCCCGGCGGCGGTGTTGATGTTGGAAGTTCAAATTACCTTGTCAGGGTACCGGGTGAAGTTGAAGATCCTTCTATATTCGGTAATCTTGTTGTAAAGACAACAGGAAACGGAAATGGCAATGGCAATGGCGGTAACGGAGGTAACGGCAATAACGGAGATGCATCACCTATTTATATTAAAGACGTTGCACAGGTTGTTTATGGTTATAAGGACAGGACGACATACTCCAGGGAAAATGGTGTTGAAAGCATCACTTTGGTTATAAAGAAAAGAAGCGGCGAAAACATTGTCAGGATTGCAGATGAAACCAAAGCATTAGTTCTTGGTGAACAGAAAAATTTTCCGCCCGGTATAAAAATAAGCTTCACAGCAGACGAATCCAAAGATGTGCTGAATACCGTGCACGAACTTGAAAACGGTATTATTACAGGTATGGTACTGGTTATTTCAATTCTTCTTCTTTTTCTTGGATTGAAGAATGCATTATTAACTGCTACATCCATACCGCTTTCGTTCCTTATATCGTTTATAGTATTAAGCTGGATGGGAATTACCCTTAACATGCTTGTATTATTCACACTCATACTTGTACTGGGAATAATTGTAGATGATGCAATTGTAGTTATGGAAAATATATACCGTTTGCAGGAGAAGGAAGGGTATAATCCATATGATGCAGCACTCGAAGGACCGCGAGAGGTTTTCAAGCCGGTTACAATTGCAACTTTAACAATTATATCATCTTTCTTCCCGTTATTATTTTTCCCGGGTATTGTCGGCGAATTCATGAAATTCCTGCCAATAACACTTATCGTGTGTTTGTTCTCATCATTGTTTGTAGCTATGGTAATAAGCCCGGTACAGGCAGCAGTATTTATCAATGTAGCAAAGGATAAGGCAAAAGGGAAAAAGAAAAACTTCCTGGAAAAAGCTATAGAAAAATTTGATGAAAAGTTTTTTGGCAAGCTTGTGAGGGATTATGAAAGAGCTTTGAGATGGTGTCTTAAAAGGAGAAAACTTACAATTGGATTAACAGTACTTTTGCTTGTTTTTATGTTTGTCATTTATGGTATGTTCAATAATGGCGTTGAATTCTTTCCTGATGTAGAGCCGAGACAGGCATATATTAATATAACAATGCCTATCGGAACAAATGTTGATAAGACAAATGAACTAACCAAGCAGATAGAAAGTAAGCTGCCTCAATTTAAAGACATCGAGTATTACGTTGCTAATATCGGTTCATCCAATAACCCGATGGATTTCAGCGGTGATGGGATTCCAAATAAGAGTACAGTTACACTTAATTTCTTCGATAAAAAAGACAGACCAAGAAGCTCATTTGAAACCATTGAAGATGTAAGGGGAATCTTAGGAAATATAGCAGGCGCAGAAGTTGAGGTTTCAAAGCAAAATATGGGACCGCCTGTGGGTCCGCCTATCAACATAGAAATATCTGGTGATGATTTTGTCATGCTTGGAAGTATTGCTGATGATATTAAGAAACAGATAAAAGATATCCCCGGCATAAGTGATTTGAAACATGACTTTGACCAGGCAAGACCTGAAATCAAAGTTACTGTTGACAGGGAAAAAGCTGCTTTGTATAAACTCAACACTGCAATGATTGCCAGTACTATAAGAACTGCTATTAATGGTACTGAAGCAAGCACTTACCGTGTCGGTGAAGATGAATATGATATAACAGTAAGACTTGATAAGAACCAGAGAGATAATATTTCTGCAATTGAGAATATGTTCATTTCAAACATGAATGGAAATAAAATACCTTTAACATCTGTCGCAAAAGTTGATTTCTCCGGCGGTATTGGTGCTATCAAGAGAAAAGACCTTGACAGGGTTGTTACTATTTCAGCTAATGCAGAGGGCAGGCTTGGAAATGATGTGCTTAAGGATGTACAGGCAAAGCTGACAAATTATAAACTTCCGGAAGGTTATTCGATGAAATATACAGGAGAACAGGAAGACCAGGCAGAAACATCAGCATTCCTTATGCAATCATTTTTAATTTCTCTGCTGATGATATTTATGCTTATGGTTATCGAATTCAATTCTTTAACCACTCCGCTGATAATTATGTTTTCAGTATTATTATCTTTAATTGGTGTATTTTTGGGTTTGTTAATAACTGGAACACCATTTGGAATAATTATGACCGGTATCGGTGTTATTGCCCTGGGAGGTATTGTTGTAAGAAATGCAATCATACTTCTTGATTTCCAGAAGGAGCTTGAGAAGCAGGGGCTAAGCAGGGATGAAGCTATGATTAAATCTGGTACTATTAGGCTGCGTCCTGTATTTTTAACTGCTGCAGCAACAATTGCAGGTCTTATACCGCTTACAACCGGTGTTGATTTTGACTGGAGAAGCTTTAGCCTGATAATAGGTGGTGAGAATACTGCTTTCTGGAGACCTATGGGTGTTGCAATAATATTTGGTCTTGCTGTAGCTACATTCTTAACTCTTGTTATTGTTCCTGCAATTTATTCAGCAGTTGACGACTTTAAGATTGTACTCAAGAAAAAAGGATTGATAAAAGCAATAAAAGCTATATTTGTTGGAGCTGCTGATGTATTCATAGGTTCTGTTTAATATATAAATTCAAATCTGGTTCCTAAGCGATTGTTTTGGAACATCAAAGGGGTATTCTTTATAAATAGAATACTCCTTTTTTTATTGCTAAATTTTACAATGCTTATCAAAGTGAAAGTAAAGCCAAACGCAGGACGAAACGAGATAAAAGAAATTTCAAAAGATTATTTTGAGGTAAAAGTCTCTGTTCCCCCCGAAAAGGGCAAAGCAAATGAGCGTGTAAAAGAACTATTATCATCCTTCCTTAAAGTACCAAAATCCAGAATAGAGCTTATCAGGGGAGAAACATATAAAGAAAAAATCTTCGAAATACTATAATAAGATTTGATTCTGTATTGTATATTTAAAATGTATTAAATATGTTTTTGAAGCCGGAAATTTTTATTATAATTTTTCTTAATTTATTTTTAGGAGGTTAATAATGAAACAAGCATTCCTGTTACTCTTCTTAATTTTTTCAATTACACTACAGTCATTAGGTCAGTTAAAGGTAGAAGCTATTCCGCCGGGAACATATGAACCTTTTATTACCGATTGGGCAAATGATGTAATTATTTCCAATACTGAACCTTTTGGCAAGATATCGGGAGTCCAGAAGTCTTCAAACGGAACAATATATGTTGCTATTCCTGATACAAATATTATTGCAGGTAGATGCCTGGTGATATATTCATCTACAACACAGGGTAATACCTGGACACCGATTTTGAATGTTACACCCGCGGCAATTATTCCAAAAACAAAAATGGTAAGAAGCGGCCTTGATTCTATTTATTGCTTATTCCAGTTTGGTTCTTCTATTTACTGCTGGAATGTTATAAACAATAATTTTAACCAATTTTCCACAATTGCTGTCAGAGATTTTGATGCCGCAGCAAGTTCAACAGGTGCTGTTTATATTTTTTGCGACCAGTTAAACAATAATGATATCAGGAGATACGGCACAATAAACGGCGGCATCACCTGGCCTGTTACAGGGTATATTGATGCAAACGGTGCTAATCCCAGAATTTACATGTCCGGTAACGGCGATACACTTACATTAAATTATTATGGTCCGGTTTTAGCTGATACTGCTAAATCAGTTATCCGTGCCGTCAGGTATAGGGAATCGACCCCGGGAACAATGGCTGTTGCAGGTTCATTCCTGAATGTTGTTACAAATACATCTGTTTCAAAGACAGAATTCCAGTCTGTGTTCTATGGCGGTACTATTTGGCTTTTCTGGGCGGAAGGTTTGACCGGCAGTATTGATATTAAATGTATGGTAAGTCTTGGAGGAACATCTTACGGTTCCGAATTTCTTGTTGCAGGTAATACAAATGTAGATGAATATTGGTTTGAAGCAAAACACTATGTTTCCGGATGTGAAATAGCTTATTATTCTGACAGCTTGCAAACCGGAGCCCCGTCAAACGGTACTGACAAGATAATATATAAATTTGCAAACCTTACTACTCCGGGTACTTTTACCGGTACAACACAAATAAGCGAGCATCCTCCGGGGTGGTCAGCAAGAGGCTATATTCCTGCTATGGTTGAGTTGTATAATACAACTGATGTTGGTGTTATCTGGGTTGGACTTGATGGTGCAAACAAAAGAGTATACTGGGACAGATACAGCGCTGTTGTTGGTATAAACCCAAAGACTCAATCAACACCACTTATCTATACACTGGGACAGAATTATCCAAACCCGTTTAATCCCTCTACAAAAATAGATTTTACTTTGCCTAAAGATGATTTTGTTTCAATAAAAGTTTTCGATGTACTCGGAAAAGAAGCTGCAGTTTTGATATCAAAAGATATGAAGAAAGGAAGTTACGAAATTGATTTCAATGCTTCAAGACTAAGCAGTGGAATATATTTCTATAAAATGACTGCAGGTGATTTTTCGGATGTGAAGAAAATGATACTAGTGAAATAAAAACTGCATAAAATATTTTTTTTAAAAGGGGCTGAATAAGCCCCTTTGCTTTTTTTAAACATTTCAATAAATCTTTCCTTTTACATTTATTAAAAATTTTTATTATCTTGCAAAAAAATTTTTATAAACTAAACATCAAACATTATGAAAATGGGTATTGGCGGATGGATTGGCATTATTGTCGGCGGTTTAGGCGGCTTAATTGGTATGGCTGTTGCAATAGCTGCTTCTCCATTATTTGGTTCAATTTTTTCTCTGTTCTTTATTATTGTTTTCGGCGGTGTGTTCTGGATGATATTTCGTCCAATGATGGTGCAGAATAAATTAATGAAAACTGGCGTACCTGCACAGGCAACTATACTCGGGGTTTCGGATACAGGTGTTACAGTAAATAACAGTCCGCAAATAAAACTGCTGCTTCAGGTTTCACCTCCAACAGGAATGCCTTACCAGGTTGAAACAAAATTACTCATATCCAGATTGCAGACTTATGCATACCAGCCGGGAATGACAATAGCTGTTAAGATAGACCCGAATGATAAAGATAAAATTGCAATCGATTATTCCGGTGGTGCAGACTCTGCTTCTGCATACAGCAGCAATGGAGGAAGCATGAGTAATTATACTCCTCAGCAGATACAGGATATGACAGCAATGATAAGCAAAATCAATGACGAGAATATGAAGCTAATGGCTTATGGTGAATCCGCAAGAGCAATTGTAACCAAATATACTCCTATGGGAATAAATGTGAACGGTGAAAATCCTGCTGTTACACTTGAGCTTGAGGTTCTGCCGCAATCACGTTCTCCCTTTAAAGCAACAGCTAAGGGAGTAATAATGGCAACGTCAATTCCAAAGTTTCAGCCGGGAGAAGAGATATTTGTGAAATTTGATCCGAATAATATTGCTAAAGTAACGGTTGAACATTCTTAAGCAATTAAGAATTAAGCCCGCCTGCTGCAGACAGGAAAGAAGAATTAAAAGTTGGGAGCTCAAGAGTTTGGAGTTTGAGAGTTGATGACAAACAAGAGTTCCCTTCTTCTTAAAACTGCTTCAATAGAATAATTATTTGATAACTTCCGGTTTTTACAAAAACACGAATAGACTGAAACAAAAGTTATTATTTAATTATATTGTCGTAACACTTTATATATCTTTTCATGAGATTTAATACGGTCTGTTGTATTTTCTTAATATGTTTTTATTCCTGCTTTAATTTTATTCTTGCTCAAATTACTACTGATACTTTCAAAGTTGCAGGTACACCTGTATTTATAAATGCAGCTATTGAAGGTACAGGACTCTCCAATATTAATGAATGTATTGACCCGTACTATCACGCTTCTGCTTTTATTATGAGTGTTGTCACATTTCATATAGGTAAGAACGTGGAAATTCCGGTCAGAATTGCTGCAGAGAACCAAAGCTTTTCTAAAATGTATGATGATGAAGATAACTTTGTTTCATGGATAAAACCTTCTATTAAAGCCGTAATAACTACAGTTCCGCTCATAGACTCTATTAATATCCTGGCAGGAGACCTTTGGAGAATAAAGCACGGGCAGGGATTGCTTCTTGATAATTATGAAGCACATGGAATTACGGCAAAGATGTCCGTAAAAAATTTCTCAATACAATCAACATGGGCAGGAACAGGCGTTTTTGGCTGGGATGACTTGATGACATTCAGCTTAATCTATAAAAATAATTTTGCTGTCAGATATTTTAATGATTATTATTATCATTCACAATTATATCCTGGTTCAAAACCCACGACAAATTATTTTAATGTCATATCAGGAGATGCATTCACTACTGTCAATAAAAATATTTCAATTTACACAGAGGGTGCTTTTAACACCATTACAAAGAAAAAAGCAGCCTTAGCAGGAGTTGATATTTCTTATGAAGGAAAAAGATTCTCAATTACCTGTAATGCTGAATTCAGGCATTATGAAAACAATTTTTTTACAGAGGGGGAAAAATATCAGCCGTATTATATTAAAAGTCTCACTTCTCTTGATAAGCCGTTAAATTCTTATATCATGTATATAAACAATCCTAAACTTTCTAATACATTTTCCGCCAGAATTAAAGGAAAGCTCTTTTTGTACAAGAACTTCTTCGTTGGTGCAGATATAGAGCCAATTTTAGGCGATACTGCTTTGTTAGCTTATGAATCTGTAATTGGCTTTGAAGCAGAGAAAAATGTTAATTTAATGTTTGGGATTATGAATAAATTCTTCGTTACCGAATCTTACGGGTATTATGAATACAGTTCTTTTGAACCTTCAGCGAACATGTTTTATGTACGTAATAAACCGTGGTTAATGCTAAAGGCAACTTTCAAGTTTTAATATTTTAATACACCATTAATTGTAAATTCTCCAATCTGCAATCTCCAATCTGTAATCTCAAATCTGCAATCTTTAATCTTCAATCTGTAATCTCCAATCTGCAATCTGATAAAACTGACAAATTTGATAAATTTCCGTATTTTCTTCTGTTCATTTTTTCCCTTGACTTAATTATTTTATTCTGCTTATTTGTACAAAATATCTATTAATTAATTAAGGAATTATCGAAACACTTCTTCTGTTTTCTAAATTACGGATTTACAATTTAAAACATCAATAAAATGAAAATATTATCATTATCATCATCAATTCTCAGAAGAAGTTTATTGTTTTTTGTTTTCTTTGCAGTATTTGCAGTAAATATATTTGCACAGGGAAGCGGAAATAAGTATGCAGGTGAGTTTTTAGCAATTGGTGTAGGCGGCAGACCGCTTGGAATGGGCGGGGCTTTTGTATCTCTTGTTAATGATGTTACTGCCGGTTACTGGAATCCCGGTGCGCTTGCACGAATCAAGTACCCTCAGCTTTCTGTCATGCATGATGAAAGATTCGGTAACCTTGTTAATTACGATTATGGGTCCGTTGCTATTCCTTTTGGTCCAAAAGTCTCTTTAGGATTTAGTGTTATCAGGTTGGGTGTTGATGATGTTCCAAAATTAGATAAGAGTGCTCTTATCGATTTGAATAATAATGGTTATCTTGACCCGGGTGAACGTCTTGATTACAGTAAAATTACTTTCTTCAATGCCGCAGATTATGCTTTCTTCTTTACTTATTCAAAGATGCAAAGTGAAAAATTTTCCTATGGTGTTAACTTAAAAGTAATAAACAGAAGCATTGATGATGGCTCTGCATGGGGAATCGGTTTTGATGTCGGAGCAATTTACAGCCCAATGACAAATTTCCGTATTGGTGCTAATCTGCAGGATGTAACAACAACATACCTTGCATGGAATACAGGCAGAAAAGAGCTTATCACTCCAACTGCCAAGGTCGGCGGCTCTTATGACATCGAAATATTTAAAACCGGAAGAATAACACCTTCGGTTGATTTTGATGTGAGATTTGAAAACAGGAAATTTGCATCACTGGCTCATTTAGGTCCTGTAAGTTTCGATGTACACGGCGGAATTGAGTATGGTTTTAAAGACCTGTTTGCTATCCGTGCTGGTTATAATGACGTAAAGCAATTTACCTTTGGAGCAGGAATCAAGCTGCCAAAATTAAATGTTGATTATTCATTTGCTAAGTTTGATAGAAATGATAATGACCTTGGTGATACGCACAGGATTTCGGTTATGTTCACTCTCGATGATGATAAGTTTAAGAGAAAAGGCGAGTAAAGCAAATTACGAGTGACGAATTACAAGTGACGAATTAAGAATTATTTTGAGATATGCTCTGTTATAAATTGTAAATCAGCTATCTCAAATATATACAAGATTTGCAGTATTGATATTTGTATCTTGCATGAAGCAAATCACAATTCTTAATTCGTCATTCTTAATTCGTCATTGAATAACCGGGGGCGTTTCTATTTATATTAAATGTGGATAAGAATAAGCAGGAAATAAAACCATACCAGAAAGCCGTATATTCTGTTATACTTGTAATCACATTGTTATGGAGTGCAGGAATACTTGCCGCTCCTTTATGGGCAGGTGAGCCGGGTATCAGGGGCGGTATTTCCGATTTGCTTTACATGTTCTATTCCAAGTCATGCCACCAGCTTGAATCCCGCTCGCTCACTATTGCAGGCCATATTTTCGGAGTGTGCTCAAGATGCACATCTATTTATGCCGGATTTTTGCTGATAACAATGATATATCCTTTCATAAAGAAGCTTAACAATTTCAGTTTACCGCCGTTATGGGTACTGCTTACCGGGGCAGGAATAATTGCGCTTGATGTTTTCCTTGATGCAGTGGGAGTGTACAGCAACACATATTTGTCGCGTGAAATTACAGGCGCATTCCTTGGATTGGTTCTGCCTTTTTATATTATCCCGGGCTCTATTATGCTTATTAACGAATTCTTTACTCCTCCTAAAATAATCCCTCAAAAAGAAGATAATGCAAAAACCGGGTAAAATAATACCAATCCTCATTGGTGCTTTGGTTATAGATGTCATTTCATCTATTCCGGTTCTTAACCTCCTGAACTTTTTCTTCTGTGCAGGGGTAATAGCAGGAGGTATTGCAGGTGTTTATTATTATGATAAAAAGCTTAAAGCTGCCGGCTTACCGCTAACATATAAGGACGGAGCAATAATCGGCGGAATGTCAGGCCTGGTTAGTGCTGCAGCGCTTATATTATTTGTTACCGGTGCTGTTCTTTTCCTCAAAATATTAGATGTAAATTTAGGTTCTATAATAAACGACATATTCAGTAAATTTGGCATACCTTCCGGGAGAAGCGGCTTAACACGCCGGATAGTTGAAGAATATAGAAAGTATGGTTTTAGTATTACGCATATTATTGTAACTTCAGCTGTTTACGGAATTTTTTACCCGCTGTTCGGATTAGCAGGCGGAATTCTCGGAGTTGCTTTCTTCAGCCGGAAGAATAATTCAGTTAAATCAATTTAAATAAAAATATGAAAAAGATTGTTTCTTAAGTTTTCTATGCCAAACTTTGTCCTCACCCCCCTGACCCCCTCTCCTATGATAAGTGTTAGGAGAGGGGGGGAAATGAGCTGCAAATTTTCACGGATTGCAGTAAAAAGGATTTGAAATTAACTGCTCCCCCTCTCCTCTCATATATCATAGGAGAGGGGGTCAGGGGGGTGAGGACAAATACTTAAAAACAAAACAATCATTCAATAAATAAATATTTCCTTATTTGATTAAGTTATATAATTCAGTTAAATCAATTTAAATAAAAATATGGAGACACCAAGCAAGTTCACACCTGTCATTATAAGTACTGCTATAATTTCAGCCATTTCATTATTCCCGCTTTTGAATCTTATTAATCTCTTTTGCTGTGCGGGTGTAATGCTGGGAGTATTTGCAGGTTGCGCCTATTACAACAACAAACTAAAACAAAGCGGAGAAATAATCCAATACAAAGACGGAACAGCCATCGGTCTTTTATCGGGTTTAGTTTCTGCGTTGATAATTGTTATTGTTACTGCTTTATTATCGATGATAACAAATCAAAACCCGATTCCCGACTTTTACAAAATGATAGACAACTATGGATTAACCATTCCAAAAGAGTTAGAAGATTTCCTGCAAAAGATATCGGAAGAATACAGGAAGAACGGTTTCAGCATCACATTAACACTAATATCTCTTGTCACAAATATTATCATTTATCCATTGTTTGGTGTTCTTGGAGGTTTACTTTCCGTAAGCATATTGGGCAGAAGAAAAAATGCTGAGCAATAGATATTTTGAAATAGTAAAATGTACTTCTGCACACGCGTGGAAAATACGGCTATTGATAATTGGCTCTGTTATAGTTTTAACTTTTATAATTTTATACTCGCCGCTTAAGCCGATATTTCAGTACCTTGGTTTTGCCGGTTCCAACGGTTGCCTGTTATACACGTTTACGGGAATCCCTTGTCCCACATGCGGTATGGGAAGAGGGTTCGCCTCGATAATTCATCTTGATACAGCACATTTATTTTATCACAATCCTTCCTCTGTGTTTCTTTATATTCCATCTTTTCTCATAATTTCCACTGTCTTTGTGATAAGCTTATTTAAATATGAAGTAAAGCTGAAACAAAGTGCGTATGGATTATGGAAGCTGTTTATTTTACTGGTTTCGGTTATATGGATAATTAATATCCTGTTCGGACACCATGACATATAGTGAAATGGTGAAAATTCGTGATTTAATAAAGATTCACTCTCAACTCATTAACTCCTGACTCCCCGACTCCTGACTCTCGAACTCCCAACTCTCGAACTCCCAACTCGTTAGGGTATTTTTCAATGCATATTTTTTTTATCCATCCAAAATCTAACTAAATCCGTGAGCTGCATTTTTAAACAATATTACGACATGCTATAACTAATAACGATATTAACAAAGAACGGCTGCTTTTGCTTATACTGCTAAATAAGCACCATCTATATAATTTAATATAGTATTCACTAATTGTCAAGTTTTTGGTGAAAATAGTTGGATGTTAAGCACAATTGCGAGCGAAGCGTGGCAATCCCATCAATTTTAGCAGGATTTACAATTATAAGAAGTTAGATGTCAGAGGTTAGAA
>Ga0209819_10000018_pt1 | contig 54894 bp, 37 predicted proteins | sample PPLLak2March2015_FD_187248 | JGI IMG/M metagenome (GOLD analysis project Ga0209819, IMG submission 187248) | Freshwater sediment microbial communities from Prairie Pothole Lake near Jamestown, North Dakota, USA - PPLs Lake P7 Core (1) Depth... | ecosystem: Environmental > Aquatic > Freshwater >... | reverse complement strand
GATAAAGAGATAAGTCATTATGATATTCACAGCCAGAGGGAATTGAGAACAAAGAACTGGATGGATGCAGGTTCAATGAATGAAGAAAAATTTGCAGCGTATGTATTTGATGGTGACAAAGAAAAAAAATATAATACCGGAAAACCAATAGATATAATATTAACAAGCGGAGCATCTTGTCCCGATGCAATACTGGATGAGGTGCTGAGGAAGATAGTGTCGTTTTTTCCGGATGTGAAGGGATTTGATGAAGTGCTTGAGCCGTTTAAAGCAGAAGTTAGATGATAGAAGTTAGAGGATAGAAGCTAGATGTTAGAAGCTAGATGTTTGAATAAACAGAGGCTTTAGCCCTTCTGTTAAAGCAGGAACTACAAGTATTAAAAATAACCACGGGCTTCAGCCCGTGGATTAAAGCAGGAACTACAAGTATTAAAAATAACCACGGGCTTCAGCCCGTGGATTAAAGCAGGAACTACAACGGACTTTAGTCCAAAATAAAAATACGATTTATACAGAATGCAAGCAATAATACTCGCAGCGGGCTTATCAAAAAGGTTACGCCCATTAACGGATTCTACACCCAAATGCCTATTAAAAATAGGCGAAAAAAATATTCTGGAACGGACAATTGATAATGTCCTCAAAAACAATATCACTGAGTTTGTCATGGTTACCGGTTACAGGGAAAATATGATAAAGGATTTTATCAAAGAAAGATATCCTGAGCTTAACATACAATATTTGACTAACTCAGATTACGAGAACAATAATAACAGCTATTCATTATGGATGACAAAAGACCTGATAAAGGGTGATTGTTTGTTATTGGACAGTGATATTTTATTCGATTATCATATAATTTCGAAACTTTTATGCTCCGGTTTTGATAACTGCCTTGCCGTTAATGCTAATCATAAGCTTGGTGAAGAGGAGATTAAAGTTATAGTTGATAGTGGGAATAAAATTCTACATATTGGAAAAGAACTGCAGCCGGAAACATCCTTTGGAGAATCTATAGGAATAGAACGGTTTTCTTATGATTTTTTCAGGAAGCTGGGAGAGGTTCTTGACCGTAAAATTGCTAAAGAAAATAACGTCAATGAGTTCTATGAAGCATCTTTCCAGGAATTAATAGATGCAGGGAACGGGATTTTTGCGGTTAACGTTTCAGAATATAAATCAATGGAGATAGATACTCCAACCGACCTTACCAGAGCGGCGGATGAATTTAATAATTTTTAACATCAATGGGATTATTTAACAGAGATAAGGACAGGTTCCAAAATTACAATTACAAGTATAACAGGCCGTCTATGTTTGGCGGTTTTGCTTTCTTTCCGCCTGTTATAAAATACTTGTTATTATCCAACGTATTGATTTTTATACTTCAGATAACGCTGTTCAATGCTTATAAAGTAGGAGGTCAGCCGCTGTCTTTAGTTTTTATGAAACTGTTTGCTCTTAATCCTATTGGCAGTACGGTATTCCCGTTTTATCCGTGGCAGTTAGTAACATATATGTTCCTGCATGGAGGTTTTTTCCATTTGTTCCTGAACATGTTTGCCCTCTGGTTATTTGGTATGGAACTTGAAAATATCTGGGGTTCGAAAAAGTTTTTATCGTATTATATTATATGCGGTATTGGAGCAGGGCTTGCTAATCTGCTGATTGCCCCGTTATTCACCGAAATAAGCCTGCCAACGGTCGGAGCTTCAGGCTCTATATATGGTGTGCTTGTTGCATTTGGATTGATGTTCCCCGACAGGCCTATACTTGTTTATTTTCTCTTCCCGATAAAAGCTAAATATTTAGTTATGATATATATGGGAATTGAATTGCTTTCTATCGGCAGCAATACAGGTATAGCACATGTTGCACATCTTGGAGGTGCAGTAGTTGGTTTTGTTTACCTGCTTATGACTAACAGCAATGTAACAAATATATTCAGGTTTAACAGGAGGCCCAGGCCGCGTTCCGGCAATGCATCAAATGTTTACCGTAACAGGTATTATGAAAAATATAATACCGGCAGTGAATCTGATGATGTCTCGGATGTTGATTATTATATAGAAAAAGAAAAAGATAATAACGAAGTATCACAGGAAAAAATTGATGAGATTCTGGATAAAATCAGTAAACACGGATATAAGAACCTAAGCGATGAAGAAAAAAGAATATTATTTGAAGCCAGCAAAAAGATTCATTAATAATTGTGAAATGTAAAACGTGAAACGTCAAACGTGAAACGAAGGTAATAATTTTTACTTAAGTTTCACGTTTGATGTTTATGATTGCTTACTAAATTGGAATTTTCTTTCAACTTAACAAACTTAACAAACTTAACAAACTTAACAAACTTAACAAACTTAACAAACTTAACAAACTTAACAAACTTAACAAACTTAACAAACTTAACAAACTTAACAAACTTAACAAACTTAACAAACTTAACAAACTTAACAAACTTAACAAACTTAACAAACTTAACAAACTTAACAAACTTTTGCATACTGATTTAACAACATATAAAAGATATAATAACAGCCTGACAAAATACTCACGTTACAAAACCCGTGTTGTAAATATAGGTGATGTACCGCTTGGCGGCGATTATCCCATCCGCGTGCAGTCTATGACTACAACCGACACAATGAACACGCTTGCAACTGTTGAGCAAAGCATAAGAATGATAGAAGCCGGTTCGGAGTATGTCAGGATAACCGCTCCCGCATTAAAGGAAGCTGTAAACCTTGAACACATAAAAAATGAGTTACGAAGACGCGGATACAAAACACCTCTTATTGCCGATATACATTTCACTCCAAATGCAGCAGAGCATGCGGCAAGAGTCGTGGAAAAAGTGCGTGTGAACCCGGGTAACTACGCCGACAGGAAAAGGTTTAAGATATTTCAATATACAGATGAGATGTATGAACAGGAGCTTGAAAGAATCAGGGAAAGATTCATGCCGCTTGTAAAAATATGCAAAGAATACGGCACTGCAATGAGGATCGGTACAAACCACGGCTCACTATCCGACAGGATTATGAACCGCTACGGTGATACGCCGCTTGGCATGGTTGAGTCTGCACTTGAGTTTGTGAGGATTTGTGAAGAAACCGGATATCATGATATTGTTCTTTCAATGAAGGCGAGCAATCCGCAGGTGATGGTTCAGGCTTACCGCTTGCTGGTAAACAAGATGGAAGAAGAAAAAATGAATTACCCAATCCATCTTGGGGTAACCGAGGCAGGTGATGGTGAAGACGGCAGGATAAAATCATCTGTTGGAATCGGTACACTGCTTGAAGACGGTATAGGAGATACTATCCGTGTTTCACTTACAGAAGAACCCGAAGCGGAAATCCCCGTTGCAATTAATCTTGTGAAAAGATATACCGGCAGGGAGGAACACGCTGAAATTCCGCATATAATAAATTATCCAATTGACCCATTTGAATATAAAAGAAGGGAAACAAATGAAGTTGATAAAATTGGGAGGAAGAATGTTCCCGTTGTTATAATATCAGCCGATGCAGAAAAGATTATTAGTCCATTAAGTCTGGCAGGAGCGGGGTATACATATTATCCGGAGTATGATAAATGGAATATTGGTGATGCTGCACCGGATTTTATTTACCTCGGAAGTAAAGATATTGAATATAATTTACCCGGTACACTGAAAAAAATATTTAATTATTCCTATTGGAATGGACTGGAAAATAAGCCGGAGTCATTTCCATTGTTTACTGCAGAAGAATATATAAATACAAAAGACAGGTCAGATAGAATAAATTTTGTTTCTGTATCTATTGATGAACTGAAAAATAAGCTGCTTGATGAAATCAAAGCTGATGAAAAATGTATGCTGATACTTAAGACAAGCAACAAACATGCAATGGCAGACCTTAGACGCGGCTTCGTTGAATTAATGAATAATGGTTTTAATGTTCCGGTTGTGGTACAAAGAAAGTATGACGGATTAAGTGACCAAGAGCTTACATTATACGCTGCAACAGATTTCGGCGGACTGCTGGTTGACGGGCTTGGCGATGGGATATGGATTGAATCACAGTATAATGATTTAAGCGTTATTAACAGCATCAGTTTTGGGATTCTGCAGGCAACAAGAACAAGAATATCGAGAACGGAATATATATCTTGCCCCTCATGCGGAAGAACCCAGTTTGACCTTCAGGAAACAACTACAAAAATAAGAAAACGCACCGACCATTTAAAAGGAGTGAAGATTGGAATAATGGGCTGTATAGTGAATGGACCCGGTGAAATGGCAGATGCGGATTTCGGATATGTCGGCAGCGGTCCCGGGAAGATTACACTCTACAAAGGCAAAGATGTAATTGAAAGAGGAATTGATGAAGAAATAGCAGTGGATAGATTGATAGAGCTTATTAAGGAAAATGGCATGTGGGAGGAAAAGAGTTCTTAGCAAAGATTATGGAGTGTAGTAAACGTGTTACCGCAAATACTTCTTCGAAAATCTGCCGGGTATACTTTAAATCAGAATACTATCAGCGTAATCAGTATAATCTGTGAAATCTGCGATTCAGACAACCGGTGAAATCAATATAATCTGCGGTTCTTTTCTGTCCTTAATTTATTCAATTAATTTATTCCTGGTTTTTTGTTAACTTCCTGTAACTTTACATTATATTCAGCCATGAAAAAACATTACCTTTTCATACTGCTTCTTTTTGTATTTACCTCTGTTTCCTATTCCCAGATGTTTGGCAATGAGCCCACTGAAAGGGAAAGAACTTACGATGTTGAACATATCAAAATTGAAGTTAAGCTTGATTTAAAAAATAAAACGCTGGACGGGATTGTAACAACTGAAATTCGTTCTGCAGCAGATGATTTCAGAAGCTTCAAGGTTGATGCAGTTGGAATGAATGTAAAGAGTGTTAAGGAGTGCCTGTATAATCATACTGATAATCCTGAACTGGCAGAGACTTATGAAGATATTCCTTTTGAATATGATAAGAAAGAAATAACTGTAAATTTAGAACACAAGGTTGCGAAAAATTTTCCATTTAAATACCGGGTAGAATATTCCATTACTGACCCGGAGAAAGGATTGTATTTCATAGCACCCGATTCAATTTTTCCAAATAAAAGATATGAAGTGTGGACACAAGGCGAAGGTGAAGATAACCGCTACTGGTTCCCGTGTTATGATTATCCCAATGACAAAGCGACTACTGAAGTAATAATAACGACTGATGTTGCATACCAGACATTATCCAATGGAGAGCTGATAATGATTATTGAAAATCCTGATGGAACAAGGACATGGCACTGGTCATTAAGCAAACCGCATTCATCATACCTAGTAATGCTTGCAGTCGGAAACTATGATGTAGTTGAAGACGGCTGGAAGGATGTTCCGATATTCTCATATGGACCACCCGGTGAACTTGAAAATATAAAAAGGTGTTACGGCGAAACAGATGATATTATAAAATTCTTTTCAGAGTATTCTAATTACAAATACCCGTGGGGCAGGTTTTCGCAGGTGGCAGTGCAGGATTTTATTTACGGCGGTATGGAAAATACAGGAGCTGTGGTTTTATTTGACGGTTCGGTTTATGATGACAGGGTTCCGCCTGATTATAATGCTACCGGTCTTGTTGCACATGAATTAGCACATATGTGGTGGGGTGATGTGGTTACATGCAAAAACTGGAATGAAATATGGCTCAATGAAGGGTTTGCCACGTATTTTGAAGCATTGTATAAGGAATACTCATTGGGCAAGGATGAGTTTGATTATTCAATTTTGAAGAAAAGTGATGAAGTGCTCGAAGTTGATTCGATAAAAAGAATGCCTATTTATACACGGCACGGACTAACAACAAACACTTACAGCAAAGGTGCATTAGTTCTGAATATGCTAAGGCATCAAATGGGTGATGAGATGTTTAAAAAAGCATTGAATAATTACATTACAAAATATGAATATCAAAATGTTGTAACGAAAAATTTACTTGATGAAGTAAACGGTATCTTCAATAATAATCCTGAATTTGACAGGAAACCGGTTGATTTCTCTTACTTCTTTGAAGAATGGATATATAAAGCAGGACAGCCGGAGTTTAAAGGGAACTATAGATTTAATTATAGTACAAATGAGCTTAGCTTAAATATACTGCAAATACAGAATCCTAAAGAAAGCTCAGTATTTCAAACACCGGTTGAGGTTGAGCTGGTAACTGAAAAGTCGAAAAAAAAATACACTATTCGTACTACTACTGTCCGCGGTATAAGCAATGAATATAAATTAGACGGCAAATTATTAAATGTTAACTTTAATCCCGGCAATAGTGTATTATGCAAAGCTTATGTAACAAAGCCTAAAGAGATGTGGCTTTACCAGCTTGAAAAATCCGAAAATGCAATTGACAGGATTATGGCGGCAAGGGGATTGAAGGATTTTATCAATGATTATGATGTAATAGACAGGTTATCATGGTATATGAGAAACGACAAATTCTGGGGTGTGAGAAATGAAATCCCGGCAGTTTTTACACAGCTAACTGATTTTGATGTTCCACTTATGTTAATGACAGATTTCGATGACGAACAGGATCCAAGGGTTAAGCGTTCAATGCTCACAGCAATAGGCAGCTATTTTGTAAATAACCCGGATTATAAAAACAGGGATACGGTAATCGGACTCATAATGAGCAGGATTAAAGGGAACAAAAGCTATTATATAACAGCGGATGGAATTATTGCATTATCAAAAATTGCAGATAAGGATAAACTTTATGATTTGGTTGCACCGTTTATTAATGAGAATTCACACAATGAAATTATCAGGAGAAGCGTAATTGAGGCATTGATAGAATCAAAAGACAGCAGGGCAGTGGATATTTATAAAGAATATGCAATAAGAGGAAGTACATCAAGATTAAGAAGTTATGCAATTGCAGGATTAGAAGATTTTGTTGATGATGCAACTGTGATTGATGTTTTAAACAAAAAGCTGTCCGATAGAAGCCGCGGTATCAGGTCAAGAGTAGTTGATATTTTATCAAGAGCTCCATCAGCAAGCTCAAAACCATATCTTGAGGAATTATTGAAAAGAACGAATGATGATGACCTTTCTATTAAAATAAAAGAATTACTGAGTAAGATAGAAAAGAGTTTATAGAGTTCGTATCCCGCTAAAGCGGGACCTTCGCTTCGCTGCGGGAGTTCTGAGAGTTTGATGAGAATGGGCAGTGTCAGGTGTTAGTTTGAATGTATGGATGAATATAGATTAACCGGTTATTTTGATAGGCAAAAAAAGAGCTTAAATTTCCTAAGATTCACCTGACACAAGCGTTAGCTTAAGATGACCGGAGGATTTACAATTGGTGCCAGACAAGGGGTTATCTCCAATTAAGAATTAAGAATGACGAATGAAGAATTGGAGGATTTACAATTGGTGCCAGACAAGGGGTTACTGATATAAATATGCGTGAAATAAATTAACAACAAAATTATATAAACAACTCAAGACTTTAATTCCCTGATTACCCCTTGCAATCTATCCGGCTTGGATGATTTATAATTGCTGCGGAAGGTCTTCATTTTACTTACTGCAACTAATCTAAGTGTTCTATTTTGTCAGTGTTCTCTTTTTCCATTATTTATGAAATTCTCTTATTGGGATTTAATCTATAATTACTTATTACAATCTTCTTGAGTAACCGCCGAGTTCTCGGGGTGGACACACTGCCAGTACGGTGCTCTGTGGTTAATTTATGCAAAAATCCCCCAAAACTGCATCTTTTATTGTCTTGTTAATGTTTATAATTATGCGGATATTATAAGTCCTTTTTCAGAAATAATAAATTTTAAATATTCATTTTTTCTGTAAATAACCCTAAAAAGGGCTAAAATTTTATTTTCACGGAGGAATGCCTCCGGCTTAATTAACCCCCACTCACAATGGGAATTTATAAACTTATTTTTTAATAAACTTTTTTAATGGCAGAACAAAACGATCCCCAGGTAAACCCCGTCAACGATGTGCTGAATATTCCCAAACCGGTAGGCGAACCGATTGAAATTAATTTGAAAGACAGACCGGTTATTAAGACTAAAGATTTTGTTGCTAAAGACTACTCAGAAGACGAATTCAGAAAGTATATTGAGCTTTACGAAAAAACTTTCAATGTTATAAAAGAAAATGAAATCGTCAAAGGAAAAGTTGTTGCTGTTTCAGGCAATGACGTATTGATAGATATCGGATTTAAATCCGACGGCAGAGTTTCTATTGATGAATTTCCTGACCCGGACAATATCAAAATAGGTGATGAAGTTGAAATATTTGTTGAGAAAATTGAAGACAGGGAAGGACAGCTTGTTCTTTCACGCAAGAGAGCCGATATAATAAGGAACTGGGAAAGAATTATCAGGGCAAAGCAGAATGATGAGCTTATTCAGGGTAAATGTGTAAGAAGAATTAAAGGCGGATTTGTTGTTGACCTCGGCGGAGTAAATGCATTTTTACCGGGTTCACAGATAGATACAAAACCTATCCGCGATTATGATGTGTTTGTCGGCAAAATGATGGATTTCAAAATACTGAAGATTAACCACCCGAACGAGAATATAATAATTTCACATAAAATACTTATTGAAGAATCGATGGCTGACCAGAGAGAAAAACTCCTCAGCACTATCGAAAAAGGACAGATTTTACAGGCTACCGTAAAAGCAATTACAGATTTCGGTGTATTTGTTGACCTTGGCGGCGTTGACGGATTAATTCATATTACCGACCTTTCTTGGGGAAGAATAAGCCACCCGTCAGAAGTTGTAAATCTTGACCAGGACATCGATGTTATAGTACTTGAGTTTGATGAAGAGAAAAAGAGAGTTACACTTGGATTAAAACAGTTAACCCCGCATCCATGGGAAAATATTGAAGAGAAATTAAAAGTTGGTGATAAGGTATCAGGTAAAGTTGTATCAATAACCGATTACGGCGCATTTATTGAGATTGATAAAGGCATCGAAGGATTGATTCATGTTTCCGAAATGTCATGGACCCAGCACATTACAAATCCTAACCAGGTTGTATCAATGGGCGAAATAGTTGAAGCAATAGTTTTAAGTCTTGATAAGAGTGACAAAAAGCTTTCACTCGGAATAAAACAGCTAACTCCTAATCCATGGCAGTCATTGCTTGAGAAATTCCCGATTGGCTCAAGGCACCAGGGTAAAGTTTGCAACATCACCAATTTTGGTGTGTTTGTTGAGCTCGAAGAAGGTGTTGACGGGCTTGTTCATATTTCAGACCTTTCATGGACAAAGAAAATATTTAATGTAGAAGATTTTGTAAAAGTAGGCGATATGCTTGACGTTCTTATTCTTGGTATCGATATTGATAACCACAGGATAGCATTAGGACATAAGCAGATAACCGATAATCCGTGGGATTCACTCGAAGGTAAATATACAGTAGGAACCGAAGCTAATGTAAAAGTTATGAAAGCTCTTGAAAAAGGCATTATAGTTGAATTACCCGATATAGTTGACGGATTCATTCCGGCATCACAGCTATCGGTTTACCAGATAAAGAATTTTGCAGAGCTGTTCCAGTATGGTGCAACATTAAATGCAGAAGTGATTGAATTTGACAAAGAATCGAAGAAGATAGTTCTTTCAGTTATCGAATACCTGAAAGATAAAGACCAGCAGGAAATTGATGAGTACATTGCCAAGTTCAAGATAACGAAGAAATTCACTCTTGCAGATGTAATAGATAGAACGAAAACAATACAGGATTTAAAAGAAGAAATAGATTTCAAGATAGATGATGTTATTAATGAACCGCCAACAGAACCGCAGCAATAAATATTATTGATGATATTTTTTATTAAAGCATCCCTCAAACAGGGGTGCTTTTTAATTTATGACTTGTTCATAACCTTTCTATCCCTCTCCACAACGAGAGAGATTGAGATATTCTTAGTAAGTTTTTCTTAAAAATAAATTATATTTAAACGGAAAACCATCTTTTACTGAATTATTTATTAGAATAAGAAAATTGAAAAACTTGCTAAGTGTATAAAAGAGGATAAGTTGGATGTAAATGACTTACAAATTCACCTTACTCAAAAGTATTATCATATGGTAAGATTTTAGTTTTTGTATTTAATTTCAGCTCCTGTCCTCATCCCCGACCCCCTCTCCTATGATACATGAGAGGAGAGGGGGAGAAATGAATTTTAGATTTTCTTTCTCATCGAGAAACTCTAATTTACTGCTCCCCCTCTCCTAACACCTATCATAGGAGAGGGGGTCGGGGATGAGGACAGGAGCTGAAATTACCTGTATATTTTTTTTGTAACAAATTGATTTATGATTTGCGTAAGGGGTGAGGTGGTGAACGCAGCAATAAATATCAAACTTAAAAATAAACAATAAGAATAATTTAAAATGGAAGATTTAAAGAAATATAAAGAAGTTTTATTTGAAGCTGCTGAAGAAGCAGGAAAAATAATAACCGAAAGTTATAATACGGTATTCAGAATTGGAAGAAAAAAAGAATATAATGACCTTGTAACTGAAGTTGACCATAAGAGCGAGAAAAAGATAATCGAAGTAATCCATAAACATTTTCCTGAACATAACGTTCTTTCAGAAGAATGCGGCGACCTGAATATGACATCGGATTATGTATGGATTGTTGACCCGATAGACGGCACGGTAAATTATGCTCATGCTTTACCGATATTTGCGGTTTCAATTGCTCTTGAAATAAAAAAAGAAATTGTATTAGGTGTTGTTTATAATCCTGTTTTAAATGAAAAGTTTCATGCAGAGAAAGGAAAAGGTGCTTATTTAAATGAACTGCAAATTTCCGTTTCAAAGATAGAAAAATTGAGAGACAGCCTGCTTGTAACGGGATTTCCTTACCTGGCAAGAGAAAATACAGGCAACTGTATTGACCATTTTAATAATTTTATTAAAGAAGGGCTGCCAATAAGACGCCTTGGTTCTGCTGCTCTTGATATGTGTTATGTTGCATGCGGCAGGTTTGACGGCTTCTGGGAAGTTGCATTAAATCCGTGGGATATGGCTGCAGGATATCTGATACTGGAAGAAGCCGGCGGAAAATTAAGCAATTTTAAGGGTGAAGAGTTTTCTATTTACAAAAAGCAGCTCCTTGCAAGTAATGGAATGATTCATGAGGAAATGATGGAAGTGCTGGGAAAGGTTGAATGTTAAAGGTTGCATGTTACAGGTTACAGGTTGAAAAATTGAAAGATTGAAAGATTAATAAGAAAATTCATATTTCCAAACTAACACCTGACACTGCATCCAACTCCCGAACTAGCAGCTCTTGAACACTCTAACTCCCGGCTCTTCATTGATAAATTTATGTGATGATTATTAAATCAAAATCATATAATATAGATATTATATTTTCTATTTAAAAAAGGAGAGGGAAAAATGATAGCTTTAGTAATTTTTTTAATCATTGTTGTTATAGTAGTTTCTTCATTAAGGAAAGGAGCTGCAGGAAATCCGCAAATGCAGCGTGTAATATCTATTGTCCGCAATATTGCGATAGTAGGTATCTTTATTGCTATAATCTTTTCAACAATTGTACAGGTAGGACCGGGCGAAGTTGGAGTCCAGGTTCTTTTCGGAAGTGTGCAGGATGGAGTTCTAAGAAGCGGTTTAAATTTTGTTAACCCGCTTGTTAATGTTGAAAACATGGATATAAAAACCCAGGCATATACTATGAGCTCGATACGTGATGAAGGTATGCAAACAGGGGATGATGCTATTACAACGCTTTCGATGGATGGGCTTACACTTAAGCTTGACCTGACTGTCTGGTACAGATTAAGCGAAGGAGATGCTCCGCAGGTTTACAGAACTATAGGAACTGATTATGTAGAGAAAATCGTAAGACCTGCAATCAGAACTTCTATCAGGGATGTTTCGGTTGGCTATTCGGCTACCGATATTTATTCAACCAAGCGTGAAGATTTTGTGAGACAAGTGACAAAAAATCTGGAAGATGCATTTAACGGAAGAGGAGTAATACTTGAAAGAGTATTATTAAGAAATGTAGAGCTGCCGGATATGGTAAGAGCTGCAATTGATGAAAAAATAGCCGCAGAGCAAAAAGCACAGCAGATGGTGTATGTTCTTCAAAAAGAAAAACAGGAAGCTGAAAGAAAAAAAGTTGAAGCCCAGGGTATATCCGATTTTAACAGGATAGTTTCACAAAGTATAACAGACCAGACATTGCAGATGAAAGGTATAGAAGCAACACTTGAGCTTGCAAAAAGCGGTAACAGCAAGATGATAATCATGAATGGTAAAAATATGCCGCTGGTGTTCGGAACCCCGAACTTCTAATGAGTTCTTAGAGTTCTTTATGTTTGTTAAGTTCTTTAAGTTTATTACTTGAGATAGATATTTATTGTCTCTTTCCCAAATTTCTATTTGGGAAAGCTTTTGATATTGAATTGAATATTTATTATCAATTGTAGTTCAAAACTTTCCCAAATAGAAATTTGGGAAAGAGGGGTGCTAAATCATTCTTAATTTTTAATTCTTAATTGCTATGAAGGGTGTACCTTTAAACGAAGACCTGTATAATTACATTGTCGATACATTTGCAGCGGAAGATGATATTTTAAAACAGGTTGTAAAACATACTGAGGAAATGAAATTTCCTTTAATACAAATTTCACCTGAGCTGGGGAAGTTTTTATTTCTGCTTATAAAAATGATCAATGCAAAGCGTGTGCTTGAAATTGGTACGCTTACCGGCTACAGCTCTATATGGATGGCAAGAGCATTGCCTGATGATGGAAAGCTGACAACGCTTGAAATCAGCAAGGAGCACGCAGGTGAGGCGATGAGTAATTTCAAATCGGCAGGACTGGATAATAAAATAGAGTTAATATTAGGCAGTGCAATGGAATCACTTGATAAGCTGAAAGATGAAAAGTTTGATTTCGTTTTTATTGATGCAGATAAAACGGGCTATCCTGCTTATTTTGATAAAGTGATTGGGATGGTAAGAAAAGGCGGAATAATTACTGCAGATAACACTTTGAAGGATGGCAGAATAATAGAAAAAAATCCGGATGAGTTTATTAGGGCAATACAAGTTTTCAATAAAAAGGTTGCTGATGATGAAAGAGTGGAATCATTGCTTATGCCAATATCGGATGGCTTGACAATGGCATGGGTGAAGTAAAAAATTTGTGATAACATTTACTTCAAACGCATCTGTTTAAATTCTTAAATTTCTTTAATTTATAATATTAGTTGTTTCCATCATACCAAGGGTAAATCAAAGAATATTTCTTTTGATTTACCCTTTTTGTTGGAAAATAGACAAATATTGACATTGTATTAAGAGATTTAAACAAATAATGACAAAAACGATATTAAACTATTATATGTTTGGTATTATGAGTTTTATTAAAAATGAGGATTTTATGAAAATAGTTAAAATATTAATAGCGATTTTAGTCATTGTGTTTATTAAAAAATATAATAATATTAAGAACAGAGGAAAAGTGCCATATTTAAATAACACATATCGAGAAAAACTTCTTAATGCTGTTCTATTTTTCGTAAAAAACGTAAGAAATCCTTCAAAATTGAAAATATATAAATTATTATATTTTTTCGATTTTCGACATTTTAAAGAAACAGGCAGGAATGTAACAAACTTAGATTACTATGCATTAGATTTTGGACCTGTACCGCTTGACTTTTATAATGAAACTCAGGATAATTTAGTCCCTCCAGATTTTAGCAATTATTTGGTAATAGATATTTTCAAGAGTGATGAATCTGGTAAAAAAGGAGGATTGTTTAAGGTAAAACCCAAAGTACAATCTAATTTAGAAGTATTTACTCCTAGAGAGAGAAGGATATTAGAAGAAATTGCAGAAATATATAGGGATGTAGATGCAAGTTTAATTTCAGAAATATCACATTTTAAGAATCAGCCATGGGATAAAACGAGAAAAAATCTAGGCGTTAATAAAAAAATTGATTATCTATTAGCTTTAGATAAAGAATCAAATATTAGTACTGAAGATGCAAAAGAAATGATGGAATCAAGAGATGAAATGTTAAAAAACTTTCCTTTTAAAAGAACTTAAATCAAATGGCTTGTGGAGATGTATATCTTCATAAAAACTTTAGATTTTCAGATGGTCAATATGGCCGGAAATATTTTGTTGTAATATATGAACCAGATGATAATGAAAGCTTTTATTTAGTTTTAAAAACAACTTCTCATATAAAAAGCTCAAACATATCCATTGGATGTAATGAGTCAATAAGAGGGTTTTATATCCCCCACGGTAATAGCTCAGTATTTCCGATTAATACAATTATTCAAATTCAGGAAATATTTGAACTAGATTTATCGGATTTTTTAAAAGGAGCCAATCAAAGAGGTGATATTTCATATATCGGGTGTTTAGAAAAACTATTATTATCACAGCTAATAAACTGTATTAAAAGATTGAAGGACGATATTTCAGAAAAGCATTACAAATTTATCATAAAAAAGAAATAATTTTATAATTCTTCAGGCAATACCGTAAATAGAAAAGATACTTATTATATCTGCCAATAATTATTATGTCTCCAAACCATCCAAAACCACAGCACATAAGACCAATTGCAATCTGCATATTCAGCCATAATGGCAAAATTCTTGTTTGCGAAGCAATAGATTCGGTCAAAAATGAAACATTCTAACCGTCCTGAGGTGGTATGATTGAGTTCAGAGAAAAAGCTGAAGATACACTAAGACGTGAAATCATGGAAGAAATTGGTGAAGAGATAGCTAATATAAAATTGCTGAATATTCTTGAGAACATTTTCACATATGAAGGCAGGCAAATGCATGAGCTTGTTTTCATCTATGATGCTGAATTTGTTGATAAATGTATTTATGAAAAAGATGTAATCCGTATTACCGAAACATGTGATGTATGGTGCAATGCTTACTGGAAATCATTGGATGAATTTGGAGATGGAAAATTGAAATTATATCCGGATAATTTGAAAGAGTTACTGGTTCAGCTTAACAAGTAAGTAGTCGAAAGGCGAGGAATCGAAATATTTAATTTTTCCACAAACCTTACAAACCTAATAAACCTAATAAACCTTACAAACCTTATAAACCTTACAAACTTTACAAACCTTACAAACCTTACAAACCTTACAAACCTTACAAACCTTACAAACCTAATAAACCTTACAAACCTTATAAACCTTACAAACTTTACAAACTTTATAAACCTTATAAACTTTAAAAACCTTCTTATTTCCCTACTTTTTGTTTTTATGTAAATTATACCCCAATTTTTGAATTGTATTCCCCTCAATATGGCATTATATTATAGTTTTATTTTTTAGTATAAATGCCAAAAATAACACAAGTTAAAGCAAGGGAAATCCTTGATTCCCGTGGAAATCCTACGGTTGAAGTTGATATCATCCTGCAGGATGGGACATTAGGCCGGGCTGCTATACCCTCCGGTGCGTCTACAGGACAAAAAGAAGCTGTCGAGCTTAGAGACGGCGATAAAAAGAGATACCTCGGCAAAGGGGTTTCTAAAGCTGTCTCCAATGTTAACGACATTATTTCTAATGCACTTATAGATGCTGAAAGTACAGACCAGACAAAAATTGACTGCATGCTGAATGACCTGGATGGTACTAAAAATAAGTCCAATCTTGGTGCAAATGCTATTTTAGGTGCATCTCTTGCTGCAGCAAGGGCAAGCGCTAATTATTACAAAATGCCTTTCTATAAGTATGTTGGAGGCAGTAATGCAAAGGTTCTGCCTGTACCAATGATGAATATTATCAACGGCGGGAAACATGCTGATAATAACCTCGATTTCCAGGAGTTCATGATTGTTCCGGCAGGAGCTAAATCATTTTCCGAAGCATTGAGAATGGGGGCTGAGGTTTTTCACAACCTGAAGAGTGTACTCCACAAGAAAAATTACAATACTTCAGTCGGTGATGAAGGCGGGTTTGCTCCAAACCTCCAGACAAATGATGAAGCATTCGAAGTTATTTTAACTGCAATTGAGCATGCAGGGTACAAAGCGGGAAAAGATATATTCCTTGCAATGGATTCTGCCTCAAGCGAAATGTGGAACAAAGGCAAGTATGATTTCTTCAAGTCTCATATTAAATCAAAATCATCCGAAGAGATGGTTGAGTATTACAAAGAGATGGTGAATAAATATCCGATAATCTCAATCGAAGACGGCATGGGTGAAGAAGACTGGGACGGGTGGAAATTAATTACAAAAGAGCTTGGTGATAAAATACAGCTCGTAGGCGATGATATATTTGTTACCAATAAAGAAATCTTGAAAAAAGGAATTGAACAGCATGTTGCAAACTCGATATTAATAAAGCTGAACCAGATAGGAACATTGACCGAAACACTGGATTCAATTGAGCTTGCAAAATCAGCCGGATATACGAATGTAATCAGCCACAGAAGCGGTGAAACGGAAGACGTTTCAATTGCCGATGTAGCTGTAGCAACAAATGCGGGACAGATAAAAACAGGTTCTTTATCAAGAACCGACAGAACAGCTAAATACAACCAGCTCTTAAGAATAGAAGAAGAGCTTGGTGATTCAGCCATTTACGCAGGAAAAAATATTTTCAAAAGCTTAATATAATAATCATATCAGTACATTAATGAAATCGACGGACTTTAAGTTTCCGCTTCCGAAAAATCTTATAGCCCAGCATCCAAAACTGCCACGCGACGAATGTAAATTGATGGTAGTTGATAGAAAACAAAAATCCATTGAAACAAAAAAATTCAAGAGTGTAATAGATTACATGGATGAAGGCGACTGCCTTGTTTTAAATGATTCCAAAGTTTTTGCCGCACGCCTTTTCGGCTTAAAAGAAAAAACAAATGCAAAGATAGAAGTTTTCCTTTTAAGGCAGCTTAGCCAGGAAGAAAACATATGGGATGTTCTTGTTGACCCGGCAAGGAAGGTAAGAATCGGAAACAGGATTTTCTTAACGAAAAACTTGTTCTGTGAAGTTATTGATAACACAACTTCAAGAGGAAGAATAGTCCGTTTTAATTACAGGGGAGATTTCCAGAAGTATATAGAAAAGCTCGGAAAGACTCCGCTTCCGCCATATATAAAAAGAGAACCGACAGAGCAGGATAAGGATAATTACCAAACGGTTTATGCTCATAATGTCGGCTCAGTTGCTGCACCTACTGCAGGGCTTCATTTTACTAAAGAACTGCTGAGAAAGATTGAAAAAAAGGGAATAAATATTGCTCCGATTACACTTCATATCGGGCTTGGTACATTCAGACCTGTTGAAGTTGAAGACCTGACGAAGCACAGAATGGATTCTGAATTTTTCTATATTCCCGATTCTACTGCATCAATGGTTAACCAGACAATAGATAACAGGAAGAAAATAATTGCAGTCGGTACATCAGTTGCAAGAGTACTTGAAGCAAATACAACAGCAGGCAGAATGATACGCTCAGGTCAGGGCTGGACTGATAAGTTCATATATCCCCCGCAGACACTGAAAGTAGTTGATAAGCTTGTTACCAATTTTCATTTGCCGCAGTCAACTCTTATAATGCTTGTTTGTGCTTTTGCCGATAAAGACTTTGTAATGAAAGCTTATAAGAAAGCAATTAAAGAGAAATACAGATTTTACAGCTATGGCGATGCAATGCTGCTGGTGTAAGCATTTACACCCTCAATTGCGAGCCAATGATTGACAGATGATTTAAGTAAGGATTTGGATTTATAATATATCCGAAGATTTTTCAGATTTGAAAGCGAAGCGGGTACCCTCTGGGTCATCCCAATAATCGATGTGATGATTTTGGAGATGACCCAGAGGGTACCCGCTTCGCTTCGTTATTTCAAAACCTTGTCCTCACCCCCCGGCCCCCTCTCCTATGATAGACGTTAGGAGAGGGGGAGCAGTTAATCTAAAATCTTCTATTGAAAAACAAAATCTAAAATTGATTTCTCCCCCTCTCCTTTCATGTATCATAGGAGAGGGGGCTGGGGGGTGAGGACAAGAGTTTGAATTATATGTAAAAACTATCATGTTAACTGATTACTATCCTTTTGCTTAAGGTTAATCACTAAGTTTTGTTCTGCTGTGTTTTTATAACGATTTTTATTACAATGTTAAATATATTTACCATTAATTAAGAGTTCGTAATAAATATTTTTATTAATGATAGCAATCCTTACAGCAGCAGGAAAAGGAGAGAGGTTTAGAAAATCTTCCCTTGTTCAATCACTACCCAAACAGCTTATTAAAATTAACCGCAAGCCGGTTATTTATTATTCATTAATTGCACTTGAAAATTGTGATGAAATAGATGAAATATTCGTAACATGCTCAAATGAATATATTGTTACGATAGATAAAATTGCTTCCAAAAATAATATTTCAAAGCTTACAATGTTTGTTGAAGGGGGAAAAACACGGTTTGAATCGGTGCGGAATGCCTTTAATCAAATTATTGCAGGTGATGATGAGCTTGTGTTAATTCATGATGCAGTGAGACCAAACATTACTTCCGGATTGATCGATGACATGATTAATAACATTGGTAAAAATGATGATGGAATTGTAATCGGAACAAAGATAACAGATACCGTGAAAAAAGTTAAGAATGGAAATATAAAAGAAACCATTGACAGAAGTGAGTTATGGACAGTGCAAACACCGCAGATATTTAAATATTCTGTGTTGAAGCAGTCATACAAAAAAGCCGGAAGAAAAAAAGATTTCACGGATGAATCAGCAATGGTGGAGAATTCAGGATTTAAAGTAAAGATTTATGAAGGAAGCATTGAAAACATAAAAATTACCGTTCCTGAAGATATTGAGCTTTTAAATAAATTATGGGAAAAAAAATGAGTGTTGGGAGTTTAAGAGTTTTGAGTTTGAGAGTTAGGTGACTAATTAAGTTTTGTTATAGAATGAATAAAAGAACCGGATGAGGGTTCTATCAGAAATATTTTTAAGAGAAGGTTACTCGTCCTACGACTATCGGAAATAAATGAATGATTTAATAATGCCGGATGATTTAAAATAGAACAGGTCGTAGGACGAGTGAAAAACCGGAGAATCTCTCATCCATCCAAGCCGGTAATCCAGGAATTTTTTCATCCATTGCAGGTACTCATCCGACGACCTGTGCTTCATTTAATATATACAGAAGAGTAAATTAAATTATATTTATCCCGGTAATCGTCGGATGAGCGTTCTATTTGGATTAGCGTGATGAAAAAATCGGAGTTGGGTTCAAAACAGTGCTGAGTTGGGGTCAAAACTGGTCGGAGTTGGGGTCAAGTTGGTATCAAGTTGGGTTATCATTTTTGGAAAACAGGGGTTAACTCATTGCAGTATAAGGAGATAACGCCGTCAGAAATGTAAGATTTTTGATTTAAAATTTGCGATTTTGAGCCGGAATCGCCAATTTTTCATCAAAATAAAACTTCACTATATCATTAACCAATATCGCTATGGGAAAAATCCGGCAGCAAAATATTGTCGCTGATGTTGGAGAGTTAAAGTGATACTTGAAGGTACTTCCGGTTTATTTCAGGACACACCCCTTCCGCTTCGCTCCCTCCCCTCTCGAGAGGGGAATCCTTACCTCTTTATTTATCTATTGATTAAAATTGCTTAAAAAGCACTCTAAACACTCTATACACACTAAGCACTACACGCACTCCATACTATTTTTATGAAAAACTTGACAAATGCAAATATCGTATATACATTTGTATAGTGATACGTATTATCACTCAATACCGTTCTTTGATAATATGAAATTGAAATAAAGCATGTCGTAACATTGTCTAAAAATGATACTCACGGATTTGGTTAGATTTTGGAATGTTCAAAAAAATATGTATTGAAAAGTGCACTAAAGAGTCAGGAGTCTGAGAGTCAGGAGTCTGAGAGTCTGAGAGTCAGGAGTCTGAGAGTCTGAGAGTCAGGAGTTGATTAAATTATAAAAAAAGGCGTCCTTATTCAGAACGCCTTAATAAATCTAATTATTTAACTCGCGTTAATTCGCTATTATTTTATCAGTACCATTTTCTTACTCATTACAAAATCTCCGGCTTCAATCCTGTAAATATAAATTCCTGAGGCAAAATTTGAAGCATTAAATACTGCTTCATAATTTCCTCTTTGCTTTACATCGTTCACAAGTACTGCAACTTCTTTTCCAAGCAGGTCATATACAACAAGTTTCACCACGCTTTGTTTTGGAACCGAATACATAATCTTAGTCGATGGATTAAAAGGATTCGGGAAGTTCTGTGACAATGTAAAAGTATTCGGAACATTATTCTGTGAATTCTGAATGCCTTCTATTGGAACCATGTTGAAGCAGAAATTCGGCCTGGTTGCCGCTGCTGAGCCCAATGTGAATGCGCATCCTGTACTGTCATCCGAATGCTGTTCCCATGTTTTGCCCGGGTTTGCGGTGCTGGATATAGATGATGGCTCTGTATAGCTTGTATCATCAAAACATATCTCAACAATGAAATTTTTTGCTATTGGATAAGGATATACTGCATAAAACGTTATTTCCTGGTAACCTGTATCAGGAACTGTGTAGTCTTCATTATAGACTGTAAACCAAGTTCCCGATGAAACAAAACCATTCAATGATGAGGAATCGGTTGTTTGTATTCTAATCCTTAAGTTTTTCATGGTTTGTGATGAAGCACTTATCACATTGAATCCGATTTTGTTTATTCCGGTATTAAAACCATAAATGGCCGGAACTTCACTGCCCAAATATAAAATTTGGGTTTTTGAATCATGCCAGTATGTATTGAACGGATAAGGCGCTGGAGTTGTACCTGTACCTGCACAGAAAGATGTTGTTGCCGTAATCTTAAACGAATACATAGTTGTTGAATCTCTGTTATGACTTGCAGATATATCCTGTGCTATTATCCTGTAGAATATGGAATCACCGACAGCTACTTGTGATGTATCTGAATTGAACAAGCCGTAGTAGTTTCCGCCAAGTGAATCAATCAGTTTAAATTGTTTAATACCAGTTGAGGTATTATTTTTATACCATATCACCCAAACGGAATCAATTCCGACATTATCTGTTACAACCGGTCTGACTGCAGCCGGCCAGTTTGTTTTCGGGATATTGGGTAGTGGTGTAAATGTTATTACCGGTGGTGTTACATCTGAAGATGCAATAAAGGTGTGAAGAGATGTCGGTGCATTTAAAGGACTCTTTACAACCCTGTTAAGGTTATCTGTTGCTTTGATATAATACCTGTATGTTGCTGATGTTCCGTTGCCTACTATAGTTGCAATCCAGGTATTGCCTGATGAATTTATCAACAGTGAGCTGTCTGTAACTGCCGGGTTGTTCCTTGACCAATACAGTTTAGTTAATGCAGGGTTAATAGGTGAACCTGATGGTGTAATAACGCAAGTCAAATTATAAGGGCCCCAAAGATCTTCAGTATTAGGAAGCGGTGTATGTGTAATAACCGGACCAAGTGATTGTGTTGTGTATTTCAGTAAGTTATATGCATTGATAATTCCATAACCCATTTCATTATTCCAGCCGCCAAGATTTCTGGGTCCCGGCTGTGTGTAAGAGTAACTTCCGGCTTTTACTGCTGTATAATTTACTCTTGCTCTTAGTGTATCGAATGTTAAATTTGAATCCAATGATAACACAAGTGCACAAACGCCTGCTGCATTTGGAGTAGCACTGGATGTTCCGTTAAATGTAGCAATATAATTTGTTGTTGAATATCCGACAGAACCTGTTCTGTCTGTTGTATATATTTTTGTACATGGTGCAACAAGGTCAAGATTTGCGCCATAGCTTGCACCCCACCATGTTTCAGCATCACAGCTTGAGGGAGATTTTCTCTGGTTGCATGGGCTCACGCCTCCAATAGCAATAACTTTAGGATGTGTGTTTGAAGGATATCTCATTGCACCGTTCTCATTACCTGATGCAACTACGAAAGCAGCGCCTTTACCACCTCTGCCTAAAGTAGCGGCGTCAGTTATTGCCTGGTCAAGTGCTGTGCTTGAGCCGCCGACAAATCCCCACGAGTTGCTCAATACCCATGCACCCTGTTGGTAAGCATAGATAGTAGAATTAATTGCTCCTGTATAGTTTCCGCTGCCACCTGAGCTAAGCCATTTTACCGGAATAATCTTACAGTTCGGAGCAACACCGGACACGCCGAGTATGTTATTTCCCAATGCTGCAATTATACCTGAGCATGCTGTTCCGTGGTTACCGTCATCATATGCACCCGGTGTATTGTTGTAAAAATTATAACCCGAGCCAACAACCATATTTGCCGCAAGGTCTTCATGCAGTGTATCTACACCTGTATCTATAACTGCAATTTTAACTTTATTGGAACTTAAATTAATATCCCAGGCGCTGTCAACATCCATATCGCAATCGATAACGCCGGTGATTCCTCCGGGAATATTATTACCGGCATTTCTTATTGACCATTGCTGCGAGTAAAATTCATCGTTAGGTGTATAGCAAAGCAGGTTTGTGAAATAAAGATTGGGTTCTGACCAGTTCACTATTCCTGATCTGTAAACTTCATTTGCTGCGTCTATTGCATACTTGTCTTTATGTGTTCTTAAAATATAAGAAGCACCGCCGGTTAAATCCAGTTTTTGGGCAATTACAAAATTATTATCTTTTATATAATTTTGAATGTCAGTCGAAGATTGTGTTGACTTGAACTGAACAATAATTTCATTTTCTACCCCGATAAGTGTTTTGCCGTTATCGGGTGAAAAAACCGGTGAGCAGTATTCTACATCATTATTACTGATGATGTTAGTTACTAAGTTAGTAATTCCTGCATCGGTTAATGGCGTGTTTAACTGGACAAAATGTTTTGTCTCTTTTACATCAAATGATGCGGGTGATTGGATAACAGAATAGTTTCCAATAATTTCTTTGAACCTGCTCTCACTGACAGGTGTGTTTAATTTAATGAACAGCCCGTCAGATTTCTTTGTCAGGTGAAATTGTGCATCTTTATAATAATAAAAATCAGTAATTCCCTGATACATGGGGTTATCCCATCCGATAAAGCTAAAAATAAAAACAAGAATTATCGATAGGATAAATTTTGTGTGTTTCGATTTCATTTATATAGTACTCCTAAGTTAATTTACGGAATAGAAACAGCTGTGTGTTTTTTCTCACATTCCCTTACATTCAGTGGATTTGTATCCGATCTAAATGATATATTTCTACGAGGTTATGCAAAATACCTTATATACAATACTTTATCAATGAGAAAGTATAACGAAATTAGTTAGGCGGGAATTTATGCAAAAAGAGCGGCTTTTTTAGGTATTTGGGAATTAAAGGTGTGCAGAATACCTTTGGAACAGACCGGAATGTTAGTAATATGAATTTAGATATAAATTGTTTGCTTAACATTTCGAAAATTTTCAATAATACGACAGAAAATCAGAATCAAAATAACGTATTTTTAAATAGGATAAATTTTTTATTTTTATCATTCAATAAAGTTGCGTAATTTACGTAAGAATCATTAAAGAATTTAAATTTAAGTTTATAAAAATGCATCAAACTGCAGTATCGCCGGTATTAACAATGAGCAGGTTTAAAGGACTCAGCCATATAATTGGCAATACACCTTTACTCGGAATTAACTTTACTTATAAAGGCAGAAAAAGAACTATATATGCAAAAGCTGAAAATATGAACATGACGGGAAGCATAAAAGACCGCATGGCATTATATATATTGCAAAGCGCATATGAACAGGGAAAAATTAAACCGGGTGATACTATAGTTGAAGCAACCAGCGGTAATACGGGAATATCATTCTCTGCATTAGGAAGAGCACTCGGTCATCCTGTAACTATTTTTATGCCTGATTGGATGAGCCGCGAGAGAGTTGACCTTATTACAAGCTTGGGAGCAAAAATACATCCCGTATCGCATGAACAAGGTGGTTTTCTTGGAAGCATCAAAATGACGGAAGAGCTTGCACAAAATGAGGAAAATATTTTTCTGCCATGCCAGTTCTCTAATGAAGCCAATGTAGAAGCACATTATAAAACAACCGGTCCTGAAATTTGGTGGCAGCTTGCATTTGCTTCATTAAAGCCTGATGCATTTGTTGCCGGTGTAGGAACAGGCGGCACTATAATGGGGGTTGGAAAATATCTAAGCCAGCATAATAGTAATATCCGTATTCATCCTATGGAACCGGCTGAGTCTCCAACAATGAGCACCGGGCATAAAGTCGGTAAGCACAGAATACAAGGTATATCAGATGAGTTTATTCCATCTATTGTTAAGCTGGACAATTTGGATGATATTGTTCCGGTCAATGACGGAGATTCTATATTAATGGCACAAAAGCTTGCATCAAAGCTTGGGCTGGCAGTCGGTATATCTTCCGGTGCTAATTTTATTGCAGCTTTAAAAGTCCAAAATGAAATAGGTGATGACGCTGTTGTAGTTACTGTTTTTGCTGACGATAATAAAAAATATCTCAGCACAGACCTGCTGAGAAAAGAACCTGTAAAAGAAGGTTATTTATCACCTGATGTGGATCTTGAAAATTTTAAAGCTCATAAAAGAGTATGCCACACCTGCTGTGATATGGATGAGTGCGAACAGAAATTACCCGGGGATTTTCAAATTACAGTATAAAGAACTGAATTTTTGTTTTCAACACAGCAGTAGTTTACCGGGGTTCGGATTTATTTTATTATTCTTTTATCCTGTAATGGCTTATAATTTTCCATCTGTTTAATACATCTTCTTCTGCTACATAACCAGGACTTGGAAAATTATGTACCAGGTATATCTTATCTTCAGAGAACTTATCAGATACTATACCAATATGATCACCCCATGAATCTTCATTCATGTCCCACGCTACAATATCTCCGGGCTGATAATCGTCGTCTGTTATTGTATTCCAATTTTTTGAAAACCATATCATCTGGTTCGGAACTCTCCTGTGGTCAATATTTTTATCCGGCTTTTTTGCGTTCCATCTTTTCATAGGGTAATCACTTTGGTTTGATTTAATATCATTGTATATAACTTCCTGCAGGTCAACCACTCCTCCGAATCGTAATGCTCTGATTGTGACATCAGTGCATACACCCAAATTAGGCTCCAGGTCGCCATTCGGAAAAACAGGGGAGCCGGTATTTTCGCCGTTTAAGTATGTAAGAACATGATATGCCTGACCCATATCATAATCAAATTTATCCTCAAGGCATTTCTTTGCTCCGGCAAGAACTTTTTTTTGTCCTTCAGATAAAGCAAATGTTTTAAGCGAATCATTATCTTTCTTTATATCTGTCCCGGATTGCATTTGCTTCTTTGAACAGGAAAGAAAAATGATTACGATGAATACAGCAAATGAAAAATATTTAAATTTATACACAGATAATTTTGTATTTTCAATACAGACTTTTAATAGCCAAAATTACTTAATAATCATAATAAAGCCAAATCAAAAAGGAACATTAAATATTATTTTTTATAAAAGATGTAATGTCAATCATTATAAGCTCTTCTGTCGTTTTCATTTATGCATACACTTTCATTCTCATTCCATTCCAGATATCTACAGTAGGACCATTACCCACTCTGTCTTTTGTATCTTCATCACTTTTGAAAAAATATGCCATTGTCATGCGGTGTGCTGAAGAAAAATCATTTTTATTTAATGTTCTTTCAATTAAAGGCATATAGGTACCTGTATTAATATACATTTGTGTTTTTCCGTTCACTTTATTAGAAAAATACCTGCTTTTTGCATCGTGAGTATGTCCGTAAAGTATGTATTGTATATTTATGGGTAACTTGCCTTTTTCAAATTCTTCTTTGGCTCCGTTTACATATTCATCCTTTCCGTTTCCGAAAATATTATCAAAAAATTCATATATATCTAATCCTCTCATTAGATTAACTTTAATTTCGTCAAAGCTCTTATTTTTAATAAAGCTTGCAAGCTGGTCCAGCCTGTCTGTCAGATCACCTCTGAAAAGCCATATTTCATTAACGAGATTATCCCATCTTCTTGCAAATTCAGATTCTAATACCCCGTCTATTGATTCCCTTAAAGCATTAAGGATAATTTGTTTTTTATCCGGTAACTTATCCCTGCCAAACCATTCAAGCCATAAAAAGACATCAGATAATGGCCTGACATTATTTGCATCTTTAACATTATTAATAAATTCAGGCTCAGAAACTCTCTGGCTAATCCTGTAAATAATGCCTCCCATTAGTTCAGCTGTAATTACCTCACCCAATGACATTACTTTATAGACATCGCAATCAAATCTTCCCACTTTTGAACCGGGTTTTAGCACTTTAGTTAAAAACTGCCAGCTGTGGCAGTTTTCGTCCCATTCATACCCATGCCGTGCACGAACACCGTATTCAAGGGCATCGAGTACATTACAAAATTCAAACAGGTCATCCCTTGTGCCATCTTTGGTGACTTTATTTAATTTATTACGCAGCATCTTTTGCAATGATGGGTAGTTATTGAATATCCTGTCATGGTTGCCTATTACATATGTTACTTTTGTTTCAAGATTACTGATAACGGATATTTCATTAAGCATGTCTGTAAATGCGATTGAAGCAAGTGTTTTAAAAATATCATTAAAAATATCCGTGAATTGTCTTTCAACAAGGTCGGCATTATTATTCATACCGGTATCGCTGTCAAGTATTCCGCCCCATGGCCGTTCATTACGCGGAATTGCATTTCTAAGCCAGTAATCTGTTCTTACAGGATCAAATATATCACCAAGTAATACAATATGAATCTCTTTTACTTCCTTATTACTATTAACTACCGTCATAATTTCATTTTTTAGCAATTCAAATGCAGCAGGATTAACATTTTTAGATGTGGATTCGTCTGAAATATGCAGGTCGCTTATTATTAATAACATTTTTTACCTCCTGGCGGTCAATTACTTTTAAAAAATCACTGTTTTAAAATTGTTATATTTTTATAAACCGGTTTCTTACTTTCCCCAGCCTAATTCTAATACTCTCATTGCATTGCCGCCCAGGACTTTTTTAATATTTTCTTCTTTTATACCTTTATCTAACATACGCTGGGTGAGTCTTTGCATCTGGGAAGCTTTATACAAGTCATCTACCGGTTGAGTAAAACCATCCATGTCACTGCCGATGGCTATGTGGTTGTAATTTAAATCATCTTCATATGTACTTGAAGTCTCTGCGCATATTTGTGCTATTCTTTGTATTGTTTGAATAATATTATCTATACCTTCATCCTGCCCGCTTTCAGTTCCTTTAAGCCAGTAGTTCATAAAAATTACGCCAATTACACCGTTACAATCCCTTATTTTCAAAATTTCTCTTTCATCCGGAGCTGATAGTTCATTAGGAATATATTCCCTTATTCCTATATGGGAAAATACAAGAGGTCTCATGTTCCCGCTTCCTCTGGCTTCGTTGAGTGAATACACATCTGTTCTGCCAGCAGGTGAAACATGATTCAAATCTACTATCATCCCCAGATCAAGCATTAAGCTTACAACATCTTTTCCGGTTTGAGTCAAACCTATATATGTATTCGGTTCATAATTATAATGAAATCCCATATGCTCCTTTGTTAATGGAGAAATACCATTAGGAGGAAAGCAAATACTATTCGGCATGAAGTGTCCCAGAGTAATTGAACATACCCCAGAATAGGATAATGATTCTATCCGCTGCAAGTAAACATTTGGATCACTGAGGCAGTTTCCAAGTATATGAGCACCTTCAATGCTGTGAACAAAGCAGATTTTCCCATCCCGAATACCCTGCTGGAATTCGTCAAATGACCTGGCATAAATAGCATTAAATCCCTTTTTCTGTGCATTTATCATTTGTGCTTCCATTGTCTCCATTAACTGAAGCGTCTGGTAAAACGGCTTATCGGGTGTTTCATTATTTTCTACTGCACGGTCAAATTTTAGACCCAATCCTTTAGTCAGCCAATAAGCAAACTTGAGAGGGTCGGAATGATCAATAAGACCTCTTTCAACAATATAAATAGAATCCCATATTCCTTTAACACCGCCTGCACACATTTTCGGCAAATCATATTGCATGTGAAAGATTTCATCTTTTTTTGGAGATTCAATGTCGAAAAATAAATAATGGTGTTCCGGTAAATATATTTTATAATCAAATAAATTTACCTTTAGTGAGGGATGGCAGTGAATATCAATAACGTTAGATTCAGTATGGATTCTTTCTGCCTCATCTGATATGAAAAAATTATTTCCCAATTTGTTAATTTCTCCTTTCAGAGGTGTTAGTTCTGTAAATATTTGTCTTATCTCAATAAAGAAATTACCAGGGACCTGAATATTCATCTGTCTTCCGAAAAACAATGAATCTAACCGGAAATGTTACTTCAATTATCTGTTATAAAAACCTATTTATATTTTAAAACAGGCAGTTCCAGATAATCATATTTACTTTTATCAATTGGAATAACATTTATCTTGAAATTTTTCTTCTTATTTACCTGGATGTAATATTCTCCTACAGGAACATCATAGAAATAAAATTCTCCATTTTCGTCAGAAATTGTTTTTGATATGAGAATCCATGATTTATCCTGAGTATTTAATTTATAAAGGGCAAGAGTAACCTTATTAAAGGGAACATTACTTTTTTCGAATTTATTATATTTTATAACCTGACCTTTAATATCTATATTTTGAGCTTGCGAAAAAGTGTTTAGGCAAAAAGAAATAAAGAAAAATAGAATTAAATATATTATGTTCTTCATATGATTAATTTATTTATATTTTTTTAATTATTATTCTCCTCAATAGGGGGGCCTGAATCTTCATCGAGAGAATTAAATTTTATCGGAGATGTTTCTGCATCCTGCTGTTTATATGAATTTAAATCTTCAGTTCTTATAAGGCGGACTTCATCGATATTTATGGTTCTATTAGCTTCATCAATTTTATATTCGTTTTTTTTCATGTCATACGGAAAAGTTTTCGAATTAAATTTTTTCGGGTAACCGAATGTAATAATTGGAGTTTCTCCATCTGTAGGTACACAGAATTTTGCCAAACTTGAATTTTTAACTCTTTCTATGGGTGGCTCAAAATCTATTTTTACTCCATCGATTATTTGATCAACATCGCCTTCTATCTGCTTTCCATTTTTATCAAAAAAAGTGATTTTAGTGGTTACTGTCCAGACCTGATGACAGCTGTCTTTGATGTGTCCTTCAATATTTTTTACCAGAAAAAAGCTCATTGTTGCAACAATAACATAAGCTGCAAATGCGCCTGATGTATTAATCTGCAAATTTCCAATCATACCTGTTGCTTTGATTGGAGTTTTTGGAAAAAGTTTAAGAATCACAATAGCAGGTAACAATGGTAAAGCTAAGTATAAAATATAAAGTAAAAATGAATAAATAATTGGTGTTTCCATAGTTATTTAAATTTATGAATTATGACAAATTATTATTTAGTTTTTGTATTTTGTATTGACCTGTCAGGTGATATTTAGTTAATACAAATCAGATTGAATATGTATAAACAGGTAATAAATAAAACATGTTGTATCGATTATAAAATCAATGTATGTTTACAGGTTTTTCAGAATAGATACGGATTTAGTCTTTGTATTTATACCAACTAAATGTATTGAGATGAATAAGTAGTTAACCGAAAATAGTTAGGTATATCACTCAGTTAGTTGAAAATTTCAGATAAAATATTTTATCCGCACGGCTATCAAATTTTTGTAATTTACGACATCAATAAGACAATCGCTAATACTAAAATAAATTGTATAAGTTGTATTGTCAAAGAGAAATTTTTAAAAGAACATTAAAAAAATTCAGGCAATGTTGTAATATTATTGTAAAAAAATGATTATTTAATAATATTCCGGAATAATTATACACAAAAAAAACCAAAAATTTGTTAATTTCTTAATATCATTCCATCTTCAATTCTTATTACATTATCCGCAAAATTAATAATCCTGCGGTCATGGCTTGCAATTAAAACTCCTTTATTTGCCTCTTTTGCGTAAGAGCATAATGGAATATTTGAGCTGCACAGCAAAATTTATTTGCTAATCCTTTAATGTTCTTTTATAAATATCAGGTTCTGTTTTTTATTCCACGAAAAAGTTCTATTCTCCATTCCTGTAGTAATGTAAGTATATAGTTTATCATTTTTTTCTTTCAATGATGAACCGGCTTTTCTATATTTATAGATACCCTTTGTATATTTCTTCTGAACAGCAGAAACAACAAATCGGGATTTTTTTTCTTGCATATCCTTAATTGTTAACAGCAAAATATTGTCAAATAACTTTGTTTGCTTGCCAATCCGGGCATTTACAGAATAAGAATTTCTTTATTAATACGATTTTATTGAATATGGTTACAATCCGGAATTCAGCAATTCTTTTTCCAGCTTATCAAAAATCTTTTTTTCTATTCGTCCATTTGAATATAGTTTTTGATTTCCCTTATCCATGTTACCTGAAATTGGATTTAATTCCTGCCACACGCCTGCAAAATCAGTGGTTATTGTAACAGTAGATTTAACAGAATCTCCTCTTACTTCTATAAAAACTGAATAATCTGCACCGGTATATTCTCCGCCTTCGGTAGTTGTATATTTATATATTTCTTTTTCTGTAATTACGCGGTAATCATATTGGACCATATGTTGTTCATTGCTGATAGATTTAATTACTTATGAATTTCTGCCAATAACAACACATGTCCACATTTTCTTATATCTTGTGAATACAATAGATTCGGTCATTTTTTTTATTAAAAGTACCCTTTCTGTTTATTAATTAATAAAGCTTTTCATCCGATTCTTCGCATACAATTTTTTGCTGTAAGGTTTCTGTAATAATTCCGATAAGGTTCAAAAATAACTTTGTATCAACACTGCTGAACAAAAGAAAAGACAGTGGGGAATACAAAAAATAATTTTTAAACCTTAAAAGAAAAAAACAATGAAAAACTTAACCTTTTACGCCATCTTTACAGCATTTGCAGTTCTTTTTGCAGTCACAACATCCACAACAGTTTCTTCAACTTATGAGAGTACTCAAGACAAAAGTATAATTTGCGACCCTGAAGATTCAACCGGTACACCAATAGATACAACAATCGATGGTAATCCTATTATTATCCCTCCAATTGGTCACTAAATAATTATTTATTACTAAAAAAGCAGGGTTAAACCCTGCTTTTTTGCTTTAACAGCTCTTCTGCTTTTTCTATTAACCAGTTTCCTGCGTAGATAAACTTCTTTTGTACCTTTAATTCATCTATAAAGTAGTTAATGTTCATATCATCACTTTCGTACTCCATTGAATCCTCCTGGAGCTTTAGCAGCTTTAAAAGGGAATTAATGAACATTAAATATCCTTCGTAGTAATTAGCAGGAATTTCCTTATGTGATTTCAAATATTTTCTTACAGTATCCGCAGCATTTAATAGTTCTTCTATGTCACCTGTTTCATATCCTATCCTGGCTAATATAAGCTTTGCATCAATGTAGTGAAAATAATCTATGTAACTGATATTTTCCTGATATTGATGTGCCTTTTGATAATCTTTCTTGTATAAGTATAATTTTGCATAAGAAATATTAATTATATTATCCCTGTATTCGGGATTTATTAACTTTCCGTATTTTACGATAAAATATTCAAGCCAGTCAAATTCTTTCTGTCCGATACAGGATTCAATTACTATCTTAAAAGTTACAAAATCCAATTCATTCGCTCTTTTAATAATATCAAGTTCATCTTCCTTTTTTACCAGTTCAATAATATCTTTTTCAAACTCAATTTCACCATTATTTACTTTTAACATACAAAAATTTATTAACTGGTCGAAAAAGGCTACCTTATCATCTGTCTGGATAAGCTTTTCGTTTTCCAGAAGATATTGTTTTGTTTCATCAAAATATTCTTTTTGGTCCGGTGATAATAATAAATTAAGCAGTAGGTAATTTATATAAATTGTGTAATGGCTCTCTTTCAGGAATACAATATTTTCTTTAACAAATGCATTAATTTCATTTAGAAACTCCCATTCATATTTGGGGGCATTTCCCAGGAAATATTGTCTTGAAAACATTGCCTGGAAGATATGTAACTTGGAATATAAAAAGTTCAGGTCTATGCGGAGTGATTTCTCCTGTTCAAGTTCCGGGTTTTCAAGTATATTTTTACTGAATTTGTAACTTAGCTCCTCATCTATTAAATCAAGGCCAAATTTATAATATTCTTCATCGCGCTTTGTATTTTTTAAATAATGTTTTTTTAAATCCTGGAATTTTATATCATATTTATCTGTCAAACATTTTTTTCGGAGATGTTTTAAAAGCAGGAGTTGATGTTCTTCTTCATTTTGTCTTTCAAATTCCAGGTGTATTAAAAACAGTTCAAATGTCCTGACAAAATCAGATATAAGCTTTTTGATATTACTATCAGTTCTTTTTTCTTCATCCTGATAAATTAATTCTGCTATTTCTTCACGTGATACTTCCGGTGTTTTATCTTGTGTGTATTTTGAATAAAAAATATCATACAGTTTATGAATTCTATTTGGAATCGAAAAGAATGGCGATTTAATAAAATCACCTAGTTTTTTAAATTCATCTTTAGAAAGGCAGCTGAGCAGCTCAGTTATATCACTTTTCTTCATTGGCCTGAATTAATTTTTTTAAGAAAATTCACATCAGTAATATAAAATCAGTAAAAACAACCAATTAATAAATACTTTTTTTATTCCACGTTTTAAAAACAGTTCACATAATAGCTTTTGATTCTTTTGCCAAAGGAACAAAAGCTGTTACATTTGCAAGAGAATCAATAAATACTGGAACAAAACCACCTATTTCTTCAAAAAACACAGAAAATGCATAATAAATAAACCTATGGCACTGAGAAAAAGAAAACCTACCCGGATTATGGAAAAAGCATTATTAAGGTATTCAGCTATGAAAAAAATAGATGATGATATGTGTAATGAAATAGACTATGGTGGTCCTGGAATACCTTTGACCAAGGTGCACTTTAACCGGCAGATTGACCTATGTAAGCATCTCTTAAGCGAATATAATGAAATATTAAGCAAGGCAGATGAAAAAGCTGTTAAAATAAAAGAAGCAGAGGGAATACTTTCTGATATGTTCACTTCTGTTCTTGCAGGTGCCATAAGCAGGTTTGGAATTGATGCACATGAAATTAATTTATTGGGCGGAACAAGAAAATCAGACAGGAAAAAAACTGTCAGAAAAAAAGAAGAAATATAATTGATTTGAACTTCCCTGTTAAAAGGCCATAATAACAGGATACACTTAAAATTAATATATTAACAATAATACTTTCTTGAAAAACAAAGGAAAGTGTAAAGTCACACTACTTTCACTTATTAAGAATCCTATATTTAAAACCTGGTCTTATTTAAAAATGTTAATCCTGTAGTTTTATTTCTGAAAGCCATGATAAGGAAAAGTAGACTTAAATCCATAATCAATGCAGCGTTTTTACATAATCGAAATTTAAATCAATCATTAAAAAGAAAAATATTTTTTGAAAGATTAATATGAAGATATTAATAATTATCATTCTAATTGTTTTTGTACAAGTTATACAGGCACAAAGTTTTATGTGGGCAAAAAGATCCGGAGGTCCATCTAGTGATGCTTCAAAATGTGTTGTAAGTGATGTTCAGGGAAACTCATATGTTACAGGAAGATTTAAAGGACCGGCAACATTTGAAAGCCAAACAATTTACTCAACAGGTGCGAATGATTTGTATGTTGCAAAATATTCCTCCACAGGTAATTTGTTATGGGTGAAGCAAGCCGGAAGTACTTCACAATATGGTCACATTGTTGGAAGAGCAGTAGATGTAAATTCTAACGGTGATGTTTTTGTAACCGGTGATTATGACAGTACAATAAACTTTGGAAGTGGATTATCAATCTCAGCAAATGGACACGCAAGTGACATTTTTGTAGCTAAATATAATAGTTCCGGGCTTATTCAATGGGTTATTTCATGCGGAGGTACTGAGCATGATTTCGTTGATGATATAATTGTGGATGAAAGCGGTAATTCGTTTATTACCGGGCAATTTTATGGCAATGCTCAATTTGGACCATTTAATTTGGTTTCAGGTGGATGGGCAGATGTATTTTTAGCGAAGTTAAATTTCTCCGGTAACTTTCAATGGGCAAAAAAAGGAGGTGGTTCTAATTTCGATGCTGCTTATGGTTCAGCGTTTGATAATTCGGGAAATCTTATTATAACAGGTACTTTCACATCATCAGCTTTGTTTGGAAGCATTAGTTTTACTGCAAATGGAGCAGCAGCTTTTATTTTAAAATACGATAACAATGGTAATGCGCTTTCCGGACTACAGAGTTCAGGAAATACTGATGGTGTTTGGCCGACTGATATTGCAGTTTCGGCTTCTAATGAAATTTATATCTGCGGTTTTTATTATCAAAACATACAATTTGGAACTATTAATTTATTTTCTGCCGGAATCAATGATTGTTTTATTGCAAAAATAAACACTGCATTAAATTGGGAATGGGCAAAAAGCGGAGGGGGAACCAACTACGATTATTTTGAAGCACTTAGCTTGTTAGAAAACGGAAATGTCTATACTGTGGGTTCCTTCAGCTCAACTGCAAATTTTAACGGAATTAATCTTGTCAGTTCAGGTAACACAGATATTGTTTTTGCAGGGTATGAATCCAATGGAAATATTGCATGGGCTATTCGTACTGGTAATACAGGTATTGACCATGGTAATGGAATTAGTATAGCAAGCAATAACTATATATTTTTTACTGGTGAATTCTCGGGCAATACTATCTTTCCTCCAAACATCCAGTTAACAAGTAATGGCGAAGAAGATAGTTTTTTAGCAAGATTAGACAGTTTAGTGGTTTTTGTTCAGAATAAGCAGACCCGGATACCGGATAATTTTTCATTATCTCAAAACTATCCCAATCCTTTCAATCCTAAAACAAAGATACAATTTTCCATACCATGGACATCAAATGTAAATTTAACTGTGTATGATATTCTTGGCAGGGAAATTTCTGTACTTGTTAATGAAGAACTGAAAGCCGGAAATTATAATGCCGATTTCGATGCAGGTGATTTATCAAGTGGTATATATTTCTATAAGATAATAGCAGGTGATTTCAATGAAACAAAAAAGATGATTTTAGTAAGATAAAATAAACAATTCATCTGCTTCTTTGTATCTGCAAAGAAGCAGAATTAAAATATAACATATAGGAGAAAAACAAATGATAAAGTGGTTCAGTTTGATTTTAGCAATATTAACAATATCTATAGGATTTTACTCTTGCAGTGATGATGTTATCAATCCCGGAAACAATAATGGTTCGGGTGCGATGGTTAAAACTACAGTGATAGGTATTGTACAAGATGAAAACGGAAATGTCTTAAATGGTGTAGAAATTACCATTGGAGACCAAACAAGAATTTCTAATAATAATGGGTTATATATATTTCAGGATATTAATGTACCTCAAAAACGGGTATTTGTAAAAGCCAGCCGTTATGGTTGTTTCAATGCAATATCGGCGGCAATACCAAATGCAAATTCAGTTACACAAATTAGCATCAGTATGTTAACAATGGATGTTACATACAATCTAAATGGCGGCACCGGAGGAACAGTAACCTTGCCGGATGGAACGAGTATTCAGATTCAGGGAAATTCATTGCAGCTTTCCAGCGGTGTAACTTATACAGGGGATGTTTATATCATTTCAAAAACCATTGATCCAACGTCAGAAGAATTTCCATTAGTAGTGCCGGGAGGAGATTTATTAGCCAGAAGGTCAGATTCATCAGATGCAATTTTATCACCTTATTCAATTGTGAATACGGAAATATATACTCAATCAGGTGAAAAGCTTTACCTGAAACCCGGAAACACATCAACAATTACTTTTTCAATACCTGCCGGCTTGATTGCTAGTGCACCAGCCAGTTTACCATTATGGTATTTTGATGAAAATACCGGAATGTGGAAAGAAGATGGTTCAGCACAAAAGCAAGGTGATAAATATATTGGGAATGTAAGTCATTTCACATGCTGGGGCTGCCTGAAGCCATATTACAGTGCAACTATTAAAGGCAGAGTAGTAGATTGTAATAACCGTCCATTGCCATCAGCAATTATATTGACCGGTTATATTTGGAATTTTACTAATGCCCAGGGATATTTTCAGCGATTAGCACCAGTTGGTGAACAATTTATTGTTGGAGCACATCCAATTTGGAATCATGGATTGTTTACAATTTCGCCCTTTACAGTTGGTCCTCTGGCAAATCAACAGGTGTATGACATGGGCAACATTAAAATTGATTGTCCGCAGATGTTTGTATTGACAAAAGGTAAAGTCATTTGCGGAAACCAACCTGTTTTTAATGCGATATTATTATTTAAAAATTCTGAAAATGAAGTTTCCAGTACATATACAGAAGGAGACGGGACTTACAGATTAACAACAAAAGCAAATACCAATTATGAAGTTTTTGCTTTTAAACATTTGGCATCTGCATGGAAAACTATAACAACAACTCAATCCGGTGATACTACTATAGTGGACGATATTTTATTATGTGACACTACTTCTTCAGATAAAGAAAATTGCTTTACAATAAACGGAGATGGTTTTAATAATGAAAACGTATTTTTCCCGGAGCCGTTAAATGCAGGATACTATATGACTGAATACAACTCCACTTCTATTTCGGTTCAAAGAACCTATGGTGATTCAGCCCTTTTTGGTTTATTATTTCCAGGTAATCAGACAGGTACATTCGATAGTACAAACTCTAATTCAAATATATATGTGGGAGTTATGTACCAGTTAAAATATTATTACATGCGTTTTATGCCATATAGCATTACTGTTGATGAGTACGGACCTGTAGGAGGATTTATCATTGGAAGGTTCAATGGAATACTATATAGAGATAATACAATACCTGTCAATATAACAAATGGAAAATTCAAAGTAAGAAGATTAAGTTAAATATATTTAACAATTCATCTGCTTCTTTGTATCTGCAAAGAAGCAGAATTAAAAAATAACAATAAGGAGAAAAACAAAATGTTTTACAAAAATTTACCAAAGATGTTGTTGTGCTTATTAATACTTGGCTTTTTCCAGTTGGCACAATCCAGCGATAAAATAAAAATTAAGCTTCACCAACCCCCTCCAAACAAATTGGGAACCGGTTCGCTCTGGAAGCTTGATGTAACAAACTTAACTAAATCACCAATCACAATTTACCTTAAAGGAACCTTAACAGAAGAAGCCAACGGATTCATTGTTGAAGGTGAAACCAAACCATTTGAAGTAAAGTCAGGAAAATCAACTTATGGATATGATGACTTCAAAAGCGGCAATATAAAATGGGTAAATAAAAAATATGAAGAGCCGATTATAAGAACCGGTGAAGTACCCAGTGGAAAATATACCATTTGTATCTCCGCTTATTTTGAAGATGGTTCTACAGCAGATGTAGAGCAATGTATAGAACAAATTATTAATAAAGAATCTTTATCTCAAATTGTATTGATAAGTCCGAATGATGGTGAAGAAATTGATGCTAATGCAGGAATTAATTTTGTTTGGACAGGAACGGGATTGAAGGGACCTTATACTCTGCAAATCGTAGAGCTAAAAAACGGTCAAACACCTGAGCAGGCTTTTAAAGAGAATAGGATATTTTATAGCAAAGAAAAGATTGGCAATACATCATACCAATATCCACCAGATGCCCCAATAATAATAAATGGTAAATCCTACACATGGATGATAAAAACAGATAAATTCAGAAGCGATATGGTGTCATTTACAACATTGCAGGTGAACATTTGTACAAATATAGATGCCGATTTGCAGCCAATTATAGGAAATTATGGAAACTTTACATTTAAAATAAATACTACGGTTAGCTCCTATAACTGGGTAAAACTTCTGGATTACCCCGCAATTTTTACTTCAGCAACAAGCAATATTTCGGGATGGAATATAAATTTAAATCCCAGCAGCCCGCCTTATAATTGGGTAAGTTGGGGAGGAAGCTACTACTTACCAACTGGTAATTATAATATAGGGCAGGTAGGTCTTAACGTCGGATTATTACCAACATATATTAGATATGAATGTTCAACAAATAATGGGACAACAATTTATTGTACCGATAGTTTTTATGTTAAGAAGCCAGATCAACCCAGTGAATGTATATTGTGTGATGCCGGAACTGTACAAGGTCCCAATCTTTTAATAAATGGGAATTTTGATGCCGGGAATACAGGATTTACAACCGTAAATAGTAATTTTAATTCCGGTTCATTTTTAGGTAATGGTGGTGAGTATGATGTGGTTGCAGATGCTAATACTAAAAATTCTGCGTGGCATTCATTTGACCATACATCGGGTACCGGTACGGGAAAGTTTTTAGTATGTGATGGCAATAGAAATTTACAAACAGTTATATGGAAAAATAATATATCAAACTTACATACAAACACAAAATATATTTTCTGTGCATCCACTATAAATCTTGTCAGACCTAATGTTCCTCAAAATGAAGTGGATCCTATACTACAATTAAGAATAAACGGTACTGATATAGGTAGTACTGTCACACTTACAAATATACAAAACTGGAGAACGTTTAGTGAATTCTGGAATTCGGGTACGTCTACACAAGCAATAATTGAGATTGTTATGATAAGTATTCCATATCTAATCGGTAACGATGTAGGATTAGATGATATTTCATTTAATGCTTGTAATGCATTAGAATGTAAAGTCTGCGGTGAAGGAACAATTCAAGGTCCTAATCTTTTAACAAATGGAGATTTTAGTGGAGGAAATGTGGGATTTACATCCGGTGCATCATATAACCACACCACTGCATTAACACCTAATCAATTTGATGTTTGTTCAAATGCTTCACTAAAAAATAATGCATGGAGCCCTTTTGACCACACAAGTGGAACGGCATCAGGCTCATTCTTTGTATGTGATGGAGCTAGTACAGGAAATACAAGTCTTTGGCATACATCAAACTCAATCACTGTTAATAAAAACACAAAATATGTGTTTTGTGCATGGGCAAGAAATCTTGTCACACCACCGAATAATATGGAAGATCCAGTACTAGTACTAAAAATAAATGGAATACCTATTGGCAATCCGCAAACACTTTCAGAAGGAGAGGGATGGAGAGTTGGCTCAATAATTTGGAATTCCGGAACTTCTACTTCTGCGGATATTGAAATAATATTAACCTCACAAGGATATGGTGGAAATGATGTAGCCTTAGATGATATATCATTCAGTGAGTGTTCAGTTACTAAATGCAGTGAGTGTGAAAATGAACCAACAGGTCCTGCGCTAACCGTAAATGGTAATTTTAATGCCGGTAATTTAGGATTTACATCAAGTGCTGCGTTTGATAATACTTCACCTTATGGCCCTGGGACATACAACATAGTGCAAAATGCACATACAATAAATCCTCAATGGCATTCATTTGATCATACGTCAGCTAATGGAACCGGAAGCTTTTTAGTATGTGATGGGTTCATGAATAATACAACTGTAATGTGGGAACAATCAATTGATCAGCCGGTTGAAGAAAATAAAATTCAACCATGGAAGCAATATGTTTTTTGTGCATGGTTAATAAACCTTGATAGTTTACACATAACAGGTGCTGTAAATCCCAAAGTGCAATTGAGAATTAATAATGTTAATATAGGTCCGGAAATTGAGCTAAATAATTATGGAGTTTGGACAGAATTAAGTGAAACATGGAGTTCCGGAAATTCAAGTTCGGCAAATATTGAGCTTGTACTTACAACCCAGGGTTATTTGGGTAACGATGTAGGTTTAGATGATATTTGCCTTCAGGAATTGATGCAGCAAGTTGATATACAATCTACTCATTTCACAATTCAAACAAATTGGGTCAGTGCATCAACTTATAATATCATTGCAACTCAACCACCACCGCCATCAGGACATTCATTTAATTGGCCGGGAGATTGCGGTTACTGGTGGAAAGTCTGCGCCATTGATGCAAGTGGTAATTGTACAGCTCCAATTGCAGAAAACCTTCCAGCATGGTGGACCTATAATTCAACTACATTTCCCGGCTATAATGGTGGAACTGCTAATGGCAATTTTGAGGTAGGCGTGATTTACCGTATATCATATGGTGTTTGGTGTCATTGTCTAAGCTGGAATTCATTTAGCTGTGATATACAAATGGGAAGTGATAGAAAACTAAAGGTAATAGAAAACAAAGGTACTATACCTTCACCCAAATTAAGTGAATTAGAAAAATAATGATAATAAATTCTAAATGTGAAATTCATTAGAATTATTTTTTGTGCTGGGTGGAAATCTGCCCAGCACAATTTCACAAACTTTATAAAATTTATATAAGTCTAAAACATGAACAACATTAAATACATATTAATAATCCTGGTTTTCATTGCAAACGGACTGGTTTATTCTCAGGGTGAGGTTATAGTACGTCTAAAACAGCCTCCTCCTTATAAAATAAACCTTGAAGATATGTGGAAACTTACTACCACAAATAATTCCGGGACAACTTACTCCGGTTATTTTAAAGGCATTATTACAAAAGCAGGATTTGGTGTTGTGGTAGAAGGAACAACCGCTGTTATGAATATACCTCCGGGGACTAAAATTGTTAGTCCCCGTGAAGTTGAACCGGTAGATGTTGATGAAAAAGCAGATAACATTAAAAACGTCCTCAAAACAACCGGTACTTTACCAAATGGCTCTTATGAAATATGCATTACTCTTTATGATAATGCTACAAATCTTCCGCTTGGGAATACATGTATTATGCAGGAAGTTTTAAGTGTTTCACAAAGTGAACTTATCTCACCACAGGATGGAGAACTTGTAACTGCTCATTTGCCGGCATTCTCGTGGACACCGCCAAGACCGCTGCGTTCAACTTCTAATGTTACATATATGATTTCTGTGGTTGAAATAATGAGCATTCAAAGCGGAACCGATGCAATGGAATCTAATCCGGAGTTTCATCAAATACAGGGATTAAGAAATACTTTTTATCAATACCCCACATCATCAAAGCAATTTAAGCCGGGAAGAAAGTATGCCTGGCAGGTTAGCTGTTATATAGAGAACTTCTTAATCAGTAAAAGTGATGTGCAGGAGTTTTCTTATTCAGCTTTGAACGACACAAATATTTTTCTCCAGGTGAGCAAGGAAAAGCCGCATATACCGATTCATAGGCCACCAATGTCCTTTAACAACTTTCGGTTAAAGCCATCATCAGCAAGTGAATTACAACTGAAAAAACAAACTCCTTTGTTTTTATTTTCGGGCAGTTCGGAAATTTATGGAGAATCTTCAAACCGTACGGGGACTTTATCCAACAACCCGCAAAGGTTCGCTGATTGGTCGATAAATCCAACTCTATATATAAAAGGAGTTCCGTTAGGGATAAACTTATTAATTTCTACCCGGCAGCAGGGAATAAAACAAAGCATGAATATGGCCGGAATGTCTTTTGACCCGGCTACTTTAAAAGATGTAGTTGAGCAGAAAGTGCAAAATTATCTCGAATCTAAACGAGATGAGATAGAACAGAAGGTTACAAAAGAAGGTGAAAAATACAGAAATAAGATAGAAACTGAATATAAGAACAAATTCACAAGCGGACTGCCATTTATATTTAAAGCATTTAACTCATTTAAATCACTTGGTATTGGCACAACTTATCCTGAATGGACAAAATATACTTTGAGCGGAGTACCTCAAACAGGATTAAGCTTTGAGTTTAATCCCGGATTATTTTACATTGCGGGTTCAGCTTTCAAGAACAAAGACCCGATAGAAAACAAAACTTTCCGCAGGAATATTTATGCAGGCAGACTTGGTATTGGAAAAAAAGAATATTCGCATTTCTTTATAACAACATTGTTCGCAAAGGATTTTGAAAATTCAATAAAAGTTAATGATACGAATTCAGTATTAAGACCGGCAGCAAATTATATTGTTGGAACCGAAGGCAAGCTCAGCCTTTTCAGAAATAAATTCTCTATTGAAGGTGAGGTAAATGCATCATTATTTACATCAGATGTTACAGCACCTGAGCTTGCATCGGATAAAATACCAACAATTTTGAAGAACATTTTCAATCCCAGGTCAACCAGCAGTATAGATGGATATGTATCCGGAAAAATGTCATACGAGAACCAAAAATCAAATACAAAGACATATTTCAAGGTAACGATGATAGGACCCGGTTACAAATCGCTTGGCAGTTCATCTACACAAAACGATAAGCTTGAGTTCGAATACAAGCTTGACCAAAAGCTGGTAAAGAACCGTATTGCTGTAAGTATAAAAGTGCTGAATTTCAGAGATAACCTGATAGAAAATTGGAAGAGCTTCACGTCAAATACAACGATGGGTATTTTAAACTTAACATTGAACTTTCCCAAATACCCGCGACTTGCAATAATCTACATTCCGTTATTTTCAAAAAACAACTCTTCCAATGATACTGATAAGACTAATGACCAGACACATGCATTTACATTTGTTGCTTCGTATAATACAAAGGTAAGCAGTTTAACATTATCGACTTTTGTAACTGCAGGGATAACGGATAATTCAACTTTTAAATCCCGGAATGACGGCTTTACAAAAAATATTACATTAACCGAAATGTTCAACTTCAAATTCCCGCTGACACTTTCAGGAAACATTGGTTTGGTTCAAACGTCAGATAAGTTAAACGGTTATACACGATTAATTACAGGCGGATTTACTGCGGGTTATGTTCTCAAAAATAATTGGACAAACAATGCGGGTTTCGGGATTGATGTTTCACAAGATATGAATAAAAAGTTTATTTTCTTTCTTAATTCAACATATGCTTTTAACGAATATCTATCTCTTGATGTAAGAGCTGAAAAAAATGTTTATAGAGACTGGATATATAATAATTCAAATTATGATGAGTTTAATTTAATATCTACTCTTTCTGCGAATTGGTAAGATAATAAGCTGAATATAAAAGGGTGAAGCAATTTATGCTTTGCCCTTTTATTACCAAATATTCTTTTGGTAAAGTTTTATTTGAGTGATAGTTAAGATTAATTAATTAAGATGTTTATTAAATTAATCACAGTTGATCTCATGCAGTAGAAATACTGGAAGTTGTAAAATAAAATGTATAATATTACTGCGATAACCTGAAATATTGAAACTATGTAATTTATTGTTTTCATTTTTTTCTCCTGTTATGTTTAAATTTTAGTTAATGTCAATGTTTGATTTGCTTATGTAGTTACTGTTCAGGAATTGGCTGTAATCGGATTCATTGTGTTTTTGAATGGCTGCACCGTCAGGTAAAAAAATCCAGTAGAATTTGAAATTGTCAGTGCTGTTTGCCTGTATTTTGTTCTTTTTTGTTTTGGTTGCGGTTTTCATTTTTATAGTCCCTTCTATTTTGGTTGTTTTTCTTATACAAAGTTATTTTCAAAGCTTAGGGACTTTCTTACAAAAACCTTACAGGAAAATTGTTGAAAAACAGAGGGAATTTGCGAGATTAACCACTTTTTTGTGAAAGGTACGATTTACTCAAAAGGTTATTATTAATAATTATAAACCATAATAAATATTTACCATATGTTTAAAAAAAAGTTTATATTTAACATCAGTTTATCAATAAGCTGTAAATAATAGTATATTATGCCCGAGCTTATTTTCCAGAATAGAGTTTCCCCCAAAAAAATACCTGATAATATCGTTTCAAGGAAACGATTATTAGATAAAATGCTTGCTAACAAGCAGAAAAGTGTGATTATTGTAGAATCACCTGCAGGATATGGCAAAACCACATTAGTCCAGGATTTTTTATTGACTTCAGATATTCAATATTGCTGGTATTATGCCACTGAGGATGTTAATAACTTTTACACTTTTATAAGCTATATAATACATTCGATAAGAAAACTGCAGGAGAATTTTGGCGGGAATATATTTGAAGTAATTGAATCACTCCGGCAAAGCATGTCCCTTCCTAATAATTTAAATACAATAATCACTACAGTTCTGGGAGTATTTATTAATGAATTTCTGCAATGTTTTAAAAATGATGTTTACCTGGTAATAGATGATTTGCATAAGCTTGAAGAAGATGAATGGCTGAATCTGACTTTTAAGAATTTAATAGCCGATTTACCCGAAAATCTCCACATAATAATTACAACCCGTACTTCACCGAAATTTGACACGGCAGTTCTTTCAGCTAAAAGAAATCTGCTTTATATAGGTTCAAAAGAATTATATTTTGATAATAAAGAAATAATTCTTCTCCTGGAAAAAGTTTATTCTATTAATTACCGTGAGGAAGATATTTCTGCATTCGGAAAAAAAATTAACGGCTGGATAACCGGAATTCATCTTGTATTACAGTCATATGGTAAGGATTTCTATAAAGCCACTTTTGGAAAGAATGAACTGCCTGAAAACATATTTTATTTTTTTGCCAATGACATCTTTAATGACCTGGATGATGATGTAAAAACATTTTTAATTAATACTGCTCTGCTTGAAAATTTCAATCCTGAAACATGCAATAATATATTAAATATTAGTAACAGCCAAAAAATTATCAGTTACTTATTACGAAAAAATATTTTTATTGAAAGTACTGAATCATTTCCTGAAGATACAAGCTCAAAGAACACCTGTTATAATTATCACGGGCTTTTTAAGCAATTCTTGGTTACAAAATTGAAGAAAACATTAACGGGGGATGAAGTTTGCGGACTTTCAAAAAAAATATATACCTACTATAAAAATCACGATGATCTTGAATCTTCAATTAAGTTTGCTCTGCTCTGTAAAGAATATGAGTGTGCAATCGAAATAATAATAAAGTTATTTCCTTCCCTTTTTGATGAATTGAGATTCAATACATTGTGGAATTGGCTTTCTGAAATTCCGGAAAAATGTATTTCAAATAATTATCTTCTTAAGTTTTATAAAGGCAAATTACTCAAATCTTTAAAAGGTGATATTAATAACTCATGCATATGTTTCAGGGAATGTCTGATGTTAAATGAATTTATAAATAACGAAGATTTGTTAACCGATTGTATTGTGCAATTAACGGATGTATACCGGTTACTGGGGAATGCTGATGAAGCATTATTCTATCTTAACGACGCTATAGAGAAAATACATAAGCCGGAAAATAAAGTAATATTATATTATTGGCAAGCAAGTATAAATTACAGATTAGGTCCCATAAAATATGATGAAGTTGTTGATATTATAAACAAGTGTTTAAGTTTACTTGAAGAAAATGGAATAAAAGGAAATAATGCTGAAATCTTTAATTTATTAGGCAATATATACTTAGATAAAGGTGAATTAGTTAAAGCATTTTTTTATTACGAGTTGGTTATTAAGAATGAAAAAAATATATACAAAAAATTTCAAGCTTTAAATTTAATTCAATTATTATCATCCGCTGGTGAGTATGTGAAAGCAAAGGCATACCTTGATGAAGCTTATGAAATATCTCAAAAATATCCTTCTGCATTTTTTGAAAGAAATTTTCTCAGGATTAAAGCAATGTTTTGCCTTGAATGCGGGGATTATGAAGAATGTATTAATTCATACTGGAAATTAATAGATATTGAAATAAAAAATAATACACCCCAATTTATTTTTTGGTATTATCTTCTGATGGGTGAGGTGAGTACTTTCTTAAACAAATATGAAATTGCAGCTCAGTTTTATGAACTTGCAGCTAAGTATATAATACAAAATGATGAATATGAACTTCTGGAGTATGAATTGCGAAAAACAATCCTGTTGAATAAAAGCCAGACAGACCCTGAGTTTGAGAAGTTGCTTTTAAAAACATTAAAATATTATGAGTCACATAATATGTTGAATAGTAAGGTCCAATTGGAGCTATATTTAGCAGATTATTATTTTAAAAACGGTTCACTGGATGCTGCACTTGTATATCTGACTTCTTCGCTTTCTGTTTCTTCAAACAAGAAATATGTTTCATTTCTTGAACAAAATTATTTGAATTTCAGATATCTTTTTGATCTGGCTTTTTCATATGGTATTGAAAAAAATCTAATCAATAATTGTAAACTGCAATTATTCGAAAAAATAAATTATCAATGGTTATCAGAAGATTGCAAGTTACGTCTTAAAAATGAGCTCGAATGTCTATATGATATTAAATTATTTACATTTGGAAGCATAGAATTATTTGTCAGGGGAGTTCCTATAACAGAAGAAAGATGGATAAGGAAAAAAAGTAAATTAATTCTAGTTTACCTGTTACTGAATCCAGAAAAAAAGTTTACCAAAGATAAAATGATGGATATGTTTTTTAGTGACCTATCAGCAGAGTCTGCAGAAAATATCTTTCACCAGGCAATTACCAATATAAGGAACTGTGTTAAACCGGTTTATAAAGAATTTAATAGTGGGATGACAAGTGTAGACAAACCAAAATCTAAAAAGGATAAAAAAACAGGAGCTTCAACTTTTCCGGAAATAAATTTCGTGATTTATGAAGATAAAATTCTTCGATTGAATGAAGATTATTATTATAAGGTTGATGCTATTGATTTCAATAAACTTTACAATAAAGTTAAATCCTCAGAATCCAGTATTGATATTAAAGAAGACTCAGCAACAAAAGCTATTCGTCTTTACAATGGTGATTTTCTTGCAGGACAATATGAACAATGGTGTGAAGAAATGAGAGAAGAATATTTAAACAAATATATTGTTCTGTGTGAAACACTGATAAATATTTATCTTAAGAAGAAAAAAGATTTTGAACTTACAGTTTATGCAGAAAAGCTTTTAAAAGTTGATAAGTTAAATGAAGATGCATATTTCAATTTAATTCAAGCATATGTAAATATAGGTAACATTAATTTAGCCAGAAGTAAATATTCCAATATGATGAAGGTATTTTGTGAAGAATTAGGAGAGAAACCTTCCTGCAGTGTTCTAGATAAAATAAAAAAGATCTTACTTTAAAAAATAAAAAAGAAACACTTATGAAAAACTTTTACATTTTATTAATAATTGCTGTGTTTTTTTCTGATATTTATTCCCAGGTATGGAATGAACAAATTCAGCCTCCTCCCATTAAAACATTTTGGTGTGTAAGTGTTGTTAATTCGAACATCATTTGGATATGCGGTGAGCAGAATTCAATTCTATATACTTCTAATGGAGGAACTAGCTGGCAGTCCAGAAATAACGGCCTACCTGCAAACTGTGATGTTTATTCTATTACTTCAATTGATTCATCCACCGCTATTTGTGCACCTTATGTTGCGTCAATTGGGGGATATATCTACAGGACCACTGATGCCGGATTAAATTGGACCCAAGTGTTTGAACAGCAATATGGTCTTATTTGCGGTGTAAAATTCTTATCTTCAACATATGGATTAGGATTCGGAAACCCTGTTGGATATAGATGGACCTTGCTCAGAACAAATAATGGAGGTATTTCATTTGATACCAGCATATCTAATTTGCCATCTTTAGAAACTGAAACAGGCTATCCTAATTCTTTGTATTTAAATGAAAATGTTATGATGTTTGGAACCAATTGTTATGATAGCTCAGGAATTTATAGAAGTTCAAATGGAGGTGTAAATTGGACATTAACTCAACTTCAAGGAATGAATTTTACAGCTGGGATTTCTTTCAGAACAGATTCTTCTGATTATGGTATTGCAGTTGGCAATTTATGTTACTATTCGAGTAATAGAGGTAACACTTGGACATTAAAAAGTGGTATGCCAGATACAGGTTATTTTTATACAGTCGCCAACATGGGGGCAAAATTCTGGGTTAGTTCATATAATAAAATTTTGTATTCTTCTAATGGTGGAGCAAACTTTAGTGTCCAGTATGTTTCTCCTTCAGGAGGAATTTACACAAATTTCGGATTTACGCAATCCTCAACAGATAATATACTGACCACAATTAAAGGCTGGGGAGTTACAAATACTAATGCCATTGGTGGATATGAAGACGTTTTTGGAGTTAAACAAATTAGCTTTGAAGTACCAAATGATTTTTATTTATCACAGAATTATCCCAATCCTTTTAATCCTTTTACAAAAATTCATTTTGCTATACCACATCCATCAAATGTGAAATTAACTGTACTTGATATTCTTGGCAGGGAAATCTCTGTGTTGGTTAATGATAATTTAAAGGCAGGAAATTATGAATCAAACTGGGATGGTTCATCATATCCAAGCGGGATATATTTTTGTAAGCTGGAGTCCGGATATAATTCTGTAATACGCAAAATGATATTGTTGAAATAAAACAAAAAAGGTTTGTATTATATTCCGGGATTTATTTTTTATAAATCCTTTTAAAACTATATGTGCATAGCTAGCTATTGGTGCTTTCACATTATAATATTATTGAATTAGTTTTTAAGTAATTATTAAAAACAATTAAACAGTTTGCCGTTCCTTTTAGTGCTGATGCGTATCTCACTTTTATCCTTTAGAACAACTATTTCAGATATCCGGCTTGAGCCCTCATTAACTTCATAAAAAAGAGAATTGGCAAGTATTGCATCGGATATCCAGTAAAGTACCGTTTCAAGTGCGGCAGGTTTAATTTTTACCGGCCACCTTTTTTAGTTCATCAGAAAAACTCAATAATCATTCAGCACCGGGGGCAATAACCCATGACTCTTTTATAATATTATCTTCCAGCCACTGCTCAATTATATTTTTTTCTTATTTGAATATTTATACAGAGCAATGTGAAATGTATATTTTTTTGAGTTAACTGTATTTATATTTGTATATATTATTTACTACTAATTAAAGCACAAATATGTTTACGAAGTCTTGCGATTATGGCATCTTGGCAACCTTCTATATTGCGAATAATTCAAATGAAAAAAAATATGTAGGTCTTAAAGAAATAGCTGATGCAACATCTATTCCACCGCATTTTTTAAGCAAAGTTTTGAGTATCCTGGTTAAAAATAAAATTCTCAGTTCAACAAAAGGTTTGAACGGCGGATTTAAATTAAAAAGAAATGCTACTAAGATAAATATGCTGGATATAATTAAGGCTATTGACGGTACCGATATTTTTGATAATTGTTTGCTGGGATTAAAAGAATGTTCGGATGAAAATCCATGTTTAATACATGATCACTATAAGATTATTAAAGAAGATTTTATAAATTTACTAAGCAAAGAAACTTTACAGGTACTTATTGAGCATTTGAAAAACAGGGAAAATAAGAATTAGACCCGGTTAACCGAACAGTTCATCATAACACTGCTGTAAATAAATTTTAATCATTTCCTTACGGTATTTCCTCGAAAGCATGTCGTTATCTACAGAGCGTGAATTTTTAATTGCTTCTTTACACATTGCTTCATAATCTATATGATTATTCCCACTAACAACTACAGGCTTAGGGTCAACACCACTCATGCATATAACTACATTACCGGAATTATCAGTTGTTACTGCGATTGACAGGGAAGTATAATCTAATGATTCTCTCTGCCTGAGCTTTTTAAATATTGTTCGGTAACCTTTATCCATTGGCAGAACAATTGATTTAATAATAGATGTTTTACTTAAATTAACGGGATTCACACCATCTCCGGTATAAATATCCTCGAGATTTAAGATATTTGTTCCGCTTATATCTGCAACTTCAATTTTTGCATTCATGCTAATTAGCACAGGTGCTGTATCTGAAACAAATTCAGAGTAACATGCTTTCCCTGTACCTGTTACAATGCAAATATCACCGTTGCATTTCAGGCAATAACCAACAGCTTCCCTCCACCATTCGGACTGATTATAATACAAACACCTGTTCTCGCACAATAAATTACCGCCCAGAGTTGCAGTGTTCCGTACAAGCGGAGATGCAACCGAGTCAGCCGCCTTAATTAATGCAGGAAAGTTTTCTTTAATATAAATATTGTCCTTCAGTTCCGACAACTTTGTTAAAGCCGGAATATAAATTAAATTATCCTTTACTGAAAACTGCTTTAGCTCATCTATGCCTGTCAGGTCAACCAGGCATCCTGTATCAATATTTCCCTGGTATTTATTAACCAGCAGGTCCGTTCCTCCGGCAATATATTTAAAGCCGTCTCTATTAGAGGCAGTAAATTCCAAAGCTTCTTTCAAAGTTTTAGGTTTAAGGAATAATTTTTCTTCTGTATTCAAATTTTACTTTACTCCGGAAAAATTCTTCTTTTTCTTTTTTAACAATTTTAAACCATTCAATATATCCTCCGGTTTAATCGGTAAAGAAGTTATTCTTACACCGGTTGCATCATATATAGCATTTGCTATTGCCGGGATCGAAGGATGTAAAGCTCCCTCACCGCATTCTTTGGCTCCAAATGGTCCTTCCGGGTCAATACTTTCTATAATTGTAGTATCAAACTCAGGCGTATCAAGTGATGTAGGTATCTTATAGCCAAGCAAATTTCCGTTAAGCAAAAGTCCTTCATGGTACCGCATTTCTTCACTCATAGCCTGTCCAAGTCCCATATGCCATGAGCCTTCCAATTGTCCTTCCACTGCGAGCGGGTTCAATGCTCTGCCGCAATCGTGTGCTCCCCACATATTAAGTACTTTTACGGCCCCTGTTTCTACATCCACTTTTACTTCAGCAACTAATGCTCCAAAGCTGTAAGAGGGGCTTAGCCCTGCACCCGCCCCTTTAAAATCTCCCCCCAGCTTAGGTGAGTTGTAATGTCCTCCGGATTGGAGTGCACCATTCTTCTTTGTTGCAATTCTTATAGCATCTTCCCAGCTTATTTCAACAGATTTGTCATTAGAAAATACTTTATTATTGGTAATATTTAATTCATCTTCAACTACTTTAAATTCGCTTGCAACAGCTGTGAGAATTTTACTTTTCATTTCTTCTGCTGCCATCTTAGCTGCATTGCCTGCCATGAATGTTACCCTGCTTGAGTAACTTCCCAGGTCAATAGGTGTTAATAAAGTATCTGCCGCTAATACAAAAATATTATCAACTGAAATTCCAAGAACTTCGGCAACTATTATTGCAAGCATTGTATCGCTTCCCTGCCCGATATCACTTGCTCCAGAGCTAATTACAACACGTCCGTCCATATCTATTTTCAAATGTACTACTGATTGCGGGTATTCATTCCAGTGTATTCGTAAAGCACTTCCGCTAATAAAAAATCCGCATCCGACACCGATTCCGTGACCTTCTTTTAATTTCCCGAATTTTTCTTTCCATCCGGAGCGTTCCATTACTGCTTTTAAGCTCTCTGCACTGCCGTTGGATGTAATTCTGAATTGCCCTACGGTCAGTGTATTTGAATCGAGAAAGTTTTTCAATCTCAGCTCACACGGGTCAATATCAGCTTTCCTTGCCAGTTCATCTATTAATGTTTCAACTGCAAAGCGGGAATTAACTGCACCATGACCTCTCATCGCTCCGCTTTGAGGTTTATTTGTATAAACTCTTCTTGTCCGGAAACCGAAATTATTAATATTGTATGGAGCTTGTAATAAAACACCATTATAATATGTTGTAACAACACCGAAACTGCCATAGGCACCTCCATCTATTAATATGTCTGCGTCAAGAGTTTTAAGTTCACCTGAACTCCCCATACCAAGCTGCATTGTCATTTTAGTCGGATGCCTGCCATGATTGGTAAGAAAAACTTCTTCCCTGTTTAATCTGACACGTACGGGTTGTCCGGTTAATCTTGATAAATGAGCTACAATCATTTCATGCGGGAAAGGATCACTTTTCCCTCCGAATCCGCCGCCGACATATGGTTTAATTACTCTTATCCTGTTCATCGGTACTTCTAATACTTTTGCAAGATATTTATGAAGGTAATGCGGTACCTGTGTTGCCGTAATAATTGTTAACCCGTTTTCATCCCAATATGCTGTTGCAGCATGCGGCTCGGTGAATGCATGGTTTAATCCCTGGAATTTAAAATCAAGCTTGCATGATAATTCGGAATTTTTTATTCCCTCTTCCTGGTCACCGAATCTGAGTTCTGCTGTTTTATGGATGTTATTGTTTAATTTAGTCTGATGATGTATCTTTTCATTTTCACCTGTATCTTTAAGTGAGTCTTCTATCTCAAAGAATGGTTTAAGCTCCAAGTATTCTACCTCAATTAGTCCGCATGCTTTTGAAGCTATTTCTTCCGTAACGGCAGCAACTGCAGCAACTATTTCTCCGATATATCTTGTTTTTTCAACCGCCATTGCAGTTTCATTTTCCGAAATAGGCAATACACCAAAACTGATTGGAATGTCCTTTCCGGTTATTACGGCTTTTACTCCCGGCAATTCTTTTGCTTTTGCAGTATTTATATTAACTATTCTTGCATGAGGATAAGTGCTTCTAAGAAACTTGCAGTGAAGAGCATTCTTTATTCTGATATCATCTGCATATTCAGCTTCTCCTTTAACTTTCTTTTTTGCTTCAATATATGATCTCGGCTTTCCTACTACACTGAATTCTGAATCACTTTCTGCTTTTTTTTTCTTATCAGGTAAAGCATTACCGTTCTTTTCTGAAACATATTCGGAAATTGCTTCAATTATTTTTTTATAACCCGTGCATCTGCAAAGATTACCTGATATAGCTTCTTTTATTTCATTGGAGGAGGGATTAGGATTTTTATTTAAGTAGCCAAGTATGCTCATAACCATTCCGGGTGTGCAATATCCGCACTGTATTGACCCTTTTTCTACAAACTTTTTTTGCAAATCATGAAGCTCACCATTTACTGCAATTCCCTCTATAGTTGTAATGCGGGCACCGTCATACCTGATTGCAGGAGCAATACAGCTTAATAGGGGAGAACCATCCACTAATACAGTACAAGCCCCGCAGCTTCCTTGTTCGCATCCTAACTTAGTTCCGGTTAATCCTGCCTTTTCCCTTATTACAGTTGAAAGCATCTCATGACCTTTAACTAAAAAGTCATACTCTTTATTATTTATGTATAATTTAATTTGCTTCATTAGCTGCTAAAAGTTTGCTCCAATACTTTTCCCGCCATCAACATAAATGGTTTGACCTGTAATAAACTGTGTCTTTTCATCTGATAAGAAAGCAACAGCATTTGCTACATCTTCCGGTTTGCCGATAGTTTTTGTTGGTTGTGCCTGTATTAATTTATCCCGTACTTCAGGAGTTAATGCCTGTGTTAATGGAGTATCTATTAATCCCGGTGCAATAGCATTTACAAAAACATTATATCTTCCCAGTTCCAGTGCAAGAGCGCGGGTTAACCCTACTATACCTGCTTTGGAAGAGGAGTAATTGGTCTGTCCCGGATTGCCAAGCCATGCCCTTGATGAAATATTTATTATTCTGCCGGCTTTCCGGTTTTTCATTACAATGGCTGCTTCGCGGCACATTAACCATGTGCCTTTCAAATTAATATCTATAACCTGCTCGAAATCATCGAGGCTCATTTTATTGATAAGCCTGTCTATTATAATCCCGGCATTATTAACTAAAATATCAACCTTGCCGTATTCCTTTACAATACTATTAAAAAGATTCTTTACCTGTTGTTCATCTTTAATATCGCAATTAAAGTACCTTGCTTTCTCTTCTCCCAACTCATTAATTAACTTTTTCCCTTCGGTATCATCAATATCAACAGCACAGATGAAGCAGCAATCCTCTGATAGTCTTTCAGATATTGCTTTGCCAATTCCTTTGGCGGCACCTGTAATAATGGCTATCCTGTTATTTTTCATGCACCGTGTTTTTTACTTTTATAATTTCAGCTAAAATACTAATTGCAATTTCTTCTGGTGTTTCTGCATTAATATCCAGTCCAACCGGCATATTTACTTTCTTAAGGTCTTCTTCAGTGCCTATATCACCTTCCAGAAAAAGTTTTTCAGTCATCTTTATCTTCCTGCTGCTGCCTATCATCCCTAAATATGCAAATGGCTTTTTTATGCAGTATGCTAAAATATCCCTATCTGCCTGGTGGCTGTATGTTAAGATAACTATAAAAACATTTTCATCAAAAGGAAGAGCTTTTAAAGCAGTCAGAAATTCCAGGTTCATCTTGTTTATTCCGGCGACATTAATTGAATCAATATATTCTTTCCTGTCATCTATAATGAATATATCAAAATCAAGCGATGATGCAAATTGTGCAAGGGCATTTCCTGTATGTCCTGCACCAAATATATAGAGCTTTCTTTTATTCATTAATGGTTCTATAAATATTTCAACAGTTCCTCCGCAGCACATTGCATGCTGGTAGAGGAGATCGTGTTTAAAAACACAAGCTTTGTTTTGTTTGATAACCTTTAATGCATCCTTTATAACACTTAACTCCAGTTCACCGCCGCCTATACTGCCTTTAACCGTGCCATCTTCATATACTAGCATCTTAGCACCTGTTTTACGCGGCGTGGAACCTTTCGTAGAAATTATTGTACATAATGCGGTCTTGCGATTATTTCTTCCCGCTTTTAATATTTCGTCATAGATACTGTTCATTTATCAGAAATATTTTTTATTTA
>Ga0209819_10000017_pt1 | contig 55793 bp, 47 predicted proteins | sample PPLLak2March2015_FD_187248 | JGI IMG/M metagenome (GOLD analysis project Ga0209819, IMG submission 187248) | Freshwater sediment microbial communities from Prairie Pothole Lake near Jamestown, North Dakota, USA - PPLs Lake P7 Core (1) Depth... | ecosystem: Environmental > Aquatic > Freshwater >... | reverse complement strand
GCAATTCACAATTAATCAGAATTGAATGCTAAATCCTCCGACAGGCAAAAATGCCCATTGATATATCGTTCCTTGCTGGTTCTTGTACTCGTTCCAGAAATACTGGTAAACATTGGTGGTATCAAATACATTCTGCAATTCAACATACGAAATTATAGTTAGCTTTTTGAAATTCCATTTTTTGTCAACGCGTATATCAAGCCTGTTGTAATCCTTATAGCGTGCTTCATTGAACTTATCGGTCTGGTACACGCCCCTGCCTGCTATAATTGATTTCTCCACATCAAATGGTGTGTATGGTCTGCCGGTAGTGTATCTGTACTTTATGCCGATGAGCCAGTCATTGGATAGCTGGTATCCCGCAATGATGGTCAGGTTATGCCTGTAATCAAAGCTTCCCGGCTTGGGTCCGCCTTTTAATGCAGTGAACTTACTTTCCGAGAGCGAGTAGTTTATCATGCCGTAAATACCGCTGCCGGTTAGTTTCTTGTGAAGTGAGAAGTCGATGCCCTTAACATAGCCGTAACCCTTGCTTGTTGCTTCACCTACAAAGTTAGGTCCGTTCTCCGAGCCGCCGTTGACAAGTATAAGTGTCGGTATATATACACTGACGGGATAATCGCTGTAGCTTTTATAATATGCTTCAACTGTTACACGCAGGTCATCTGCAAATAAATGTTCAATGCCTGCTACATAATGATAGGTCTTAATATATTTAAGGTCTTTGTTAAGCGGGTCAGAGGTTACCCATAAATATTCGGGTGCCTGAGTGTAAATACCTGTTGAGAAATTAAGTGTTGTGATTGGTAACAGCTTAATGCTCAACCCTGCTCTTGGAGATATAGCATGTTTTTTATTTATGCCTGAAAAGTAATCATACCTTAAGCCGGCATTAAAGATAACATTATCTTTAAAGAGCTTTAAGCTGTATTGTGCAAAGGCAGAGCCCTTATTAAATTCAGATTTCAAATTTATATTAAGCACGGGAAGCGGGTCACCAAACTCAGTTGTATCCGGTCTTACATACAGGTCATTTTTGAATCTTATATATCTTCCTCCTCCGCCTAATGTAATGCTGCTGTTCCTGCTGAGCTGGTAAAAGATTTCGGTATTTAAATTGAAATCGGATTCATATGAATCGTAATCAAATACTACAGCATTGGTTGTGATGTCGGTCAGCAAGTAATAATAATAGTTGGATGAATTGGCAAAGGTAGTTTGTATGAATCCCTTTTTAAATAAGGTAGTCAGGTTAAACCCTGCAGTGAATTGCTCCTGGTCTCCCTTGGCATTTCCGTAAGGATTTTCATCTGAAACTTCAGATGCACTACCTTCAAAGCTGATTTTATCAAGTCCTGCAATACCGATAAATGTGAGCTTGTTATTTTTATTTATATCATACACAGCTTTCAGATTAAAGTCCCAGTAATTGGGAACTGCGGCTAACCTAATTGCACTTCTTATTAAATTCAGGTAGCTCCTTCTGAAGGAAAAAAGATACGACCCGTTTTTGGAAAGCATTGGTCCTTCAACCACTGCACCGAATCCTGCAGTGGACAGGTTAATATCGGCTAGGAAGCTTTTCCTCTGTCCTTCCCTGAACTTGATATCCATCACGGAGGAAAGCTTATCACCATGCTTTGCAGAGAAGCCGCCCGTTGAGAAGTTCACTTCATTGATGAACTTAACATTAATCATTCCAATCGGTCCGCTGCTGGAACCCTGCGACGGGTAATGATTGATGTTAGGTATTTCGATACCGTCAATCATTGTTAAATTTTCGCTGGGAGAGCCGCCTCTAACGATTAAGTCATTCCGCTGGTCATTACCGGGTGAAACACCCGGCAGAACCTGCACCATGCGTGATATATCTTCAACAGAGCCGGGAGCACGCCGCACTTCCTCGAAATCAAGATTGAACGTGCTTGTGTTTTCGTCGGTAGATTTCTGGAAATATTTTCCTTCAACATCTATAGTCTCTGTCTTATAGCTTCTGGATGTAAGGCCTGTAACTATTTCAGCGGGACGTGCAGATAATACTACAATATCGGTCTTTACTGCCGGTTCATAACCTGAAGCGGATATCTTTACCCGGTATGTGCCGAACGGCACACCGGTAAATGTGAAACTGCCTGTACTATCGGTATTGGTTATTCTATTCAGTTCAATGATTGTAATTTCAGCGTCCGGTAAAGGAGATTGCGTCTCAATATCCGTTATTAAACCGGTAATTACACCTTTTGCATTTTGCGGATAAACAACCGTTGCAGATATAAGCAATATTAATATTATAGTCCATATTTTCATATTATCTAATAATAAAAGCAATTTTTATTTCAAGATATTCCAAAATTTGGCCATAAAACAACAGGCTGCATAAAACAAAAACCCTGCGAAATGCAGGATTTGAAAAAACTGTAAAGCAGGTTTATTAAATAAAAATCTATTTATCTTTATTTTTTCCGTGTCCGTTATCTTTATCTTTATCTTTGTCTTTATTTTTGTCTTTATCTTTGTCTTTGTCCTTATCCTTGTCATCATCCTTTTTTACATCTTTATCTTCCTGTTTTATTGTTTCAATTGCCGCCGATGTAACATTTATTTTTTTTGTTTTCCGTGCCAGCTTAATTTCATTATTATATATTACGATAGTAAGCTTATGTTTACCGGCATCATTGGGAGCTTTTATAGAAAGCAAAACAACACCGCTTTGTCCCGGCTCGATAACAACTGCATCAGTTAATACAGATGCTGCCGGATTGTTGATTTCAAATGGTCCGGTTACTGAAGTTTTTAATTGTTCGGATGACCATTTTGTATCTTTGGATTTGTTTGTAATGGTTACTGTAATAGTTGAAGTTTGCCCTGCCTGCATTTCTTTAGGGATATCTGTTATAGCACCTTTTACTTTATCGTTGGATTGTGAAAAAGATTTGTTATACGACAGAAAGAAAACAGTAATAAGCAGGAAAGCAACTACGAATGAGTTTTTCATAATTTGTCCTTTCTTATTAATTTATAATAAATTACCTGTTTTTTTTAAATTTAAAAAGTAAGAAAGACCCATCCCGAAGAAGATTAAAAAAGGGAATGTGTGTTGATAAAATAATGTTTAATGTAGTGAAAAATAGAATTATATTATAGCGATGGATAAAATTCAAACTAAAATAATATTAGGTGATAGCAAAGAAGTACTAAAGACTTTACATGCTAACTCTATTGATTTAATTTTTACTTCACCACCATACGCAGACAGCAGGAAAAATACGTATGGTGGAATAAAACCGGATATCTATGTAGAGTGGTTTTTACCTATTAGCGAACAACTTTTAAGAGTTCTTAAACCAACTGGTAGCTTTATTTTGAATATTAAAGAAAAAGCAGATAACGGAGAGCGAAGTACTTATGTGCTTGAATTAATTTTAGCATTGAGAAAACAGGGCTGGTTATGGACTGAAGAGTTTATATGGCACAAAAAAAATAGTTACCCGGGAAAATGGCCTAATCGTTTCAGAGATGCCTGGGAACGTTTATTGCAGTTTAATAAGACACGTGATTTTAAAATGTATCAGGACGAAGTAAAAATACCAATGGGTGATTGGGCAAAGACAAGATTAAAAAATTTGAGTGATACAGACAAACGAAGAGATAATGCAAAAAATGGTAGCGGATTTGGTAAAAAAATTGCTAATTGGGTTGGAAAAGACCTTGTATATCCTACAAATGTTCTACATTTAGCCCCGGAAACAAGTAATAAAAATCATAGTGCGGTCTTTCCAAAAGAATTACCTGCCTGGTTTATTAAATTATTTACAAAGACAGGTGATTGGGTTTTAGATCCATTTTTAGGTTCGGGTACAACTTCAGTAGTGTCTAAAAAAATGCTGAGAAATTCCATTGGTATAGAAATACTGGATGAATATTATAAATTAGCAATGAGTAACATTGCAGAAACAGAATTTACATTATTCTAAAATGAATGTAATAACAAGTGATGATTTAAAGAATTTCATTTCTGAAAATATTCAATCTTTTCATTCAAGGCGTCTTCAAAGCTTACAAACACTAAAGCTGAAAAATGTTCTTCTCAGAAAAAATCCTTACCTTTTCAAAGCAAAAAATATTAATACTGCTGAAACGTTTGTAAAAACTATATTAGATGCACACCTTTCTTCACAGGAAGAAGGAATATTTGGCAGCTTTTTAGAGCAGCTTGCAAAATTCGTATGCGAAAAAGTTTACAGTGGGAAAAAATCTTCTGCCGAAGGAATAGATCTGGAATTTGAAAAAGAAGGTATAAGATATTTACTTGCTATCAAGTCAGGACCTAATTGGAGCAATAGCCAGCAAATTTCGAGGTTAAGGGATAATTTTAAAAAAGCAAAAAAAATCTTGCAGACAAATACTGGGTTAATGAACGTTGTTGCAGTGAATGGCTGCTGTTATGGAAAAGATAATTGCGATAAAGGTGACTATTTGAAAATTTGCGGTAAAGAATTTTGGGCTTTAATTTCCGGTGATGATAATATGTTCATAGATATAATTAAACCTCTGGAGCATAAAGCAAAACAGAAAAACGAATTATTTTATGAATCATATTCTGTTGTAATAAATAATTTTACCGAAGAATTTATAAGAGATTTCTGCGATAAGGGAAAAATCAATTGGGAAAAGATTGTTAGATTGAATTCTGAAAAGGGTTATAAAATATTATAAGGATTCTCATCATGTTATTTTATTAAAGGTAGAATTAATCTTTTCCTAACCTCAAATTTCTCAGTGCAATACCTCATTCCTTTAAACTTTAATCTTTTTTGATTTTCTTAAGGAATCTTTATGTACGCTCTGAACTGTTAAAACCTATGTGGAAGTGAATGAAATATTAAGAAATAAGCTCGATAACCTTACTACATCTCCCGGAATTTATCAATTCAAGGATAAAGCCGGGAAAATCATATATGTAGGCAAGGCAAAGAATCTCCGCAGCAGGGTGAAAAGCTATTTTACTGCCAAGCCAACAGGTCCGCGGCTTATAAGAATGATTTCCCTTATCAGCGACCTGGAAACTATTGCGGTTGATTCCGAAGTGGAATCGCTTATACTTGAGATGAACATGATTAAAGAGCTTAAGCCAAGATATAATGTTAACCTAAAAGACGATAAGACTTATCCGTATATAGTAATTACGAAGGAGCTGTTCCCGAGGGTATTTCCAACACGAAAGAGAAGAAATGACGGCTCGAAGTATTTCGGTCCTTACACGGATGTGGGCAATATGAGGCAGTCACTTAAGCTGCTCCGCGACATTTTTATGATACGCAACTGCAACCTCAACCTCACACAGCAATCAATTGAGAATAAAAAGTTCAAAGAGTGCCTTGAGTACCACATCCACAAATGCGAAGCACCGTGTATTGCACTTGTTACTGCTAAAAAGTACAACGAGATGATAAAGGAAATAGAGAAGGTATTGAACGGCAAAACAGGTACACTCATAAATGAGCTGGAGCAAAGAATGGCAGATGCCGCAATGGACCAGAGGTTCGAAGAAGCCGCCCTGATACGTAATAAAATAAAATCGCTCGAAGTTTACACATCGCGGCAGAAGGTTGTATCGGAAGATATGCTTGATAAAGATGTGTTCGGATTTGTGAAGGAAGCTGACGAAGCATGTGCAATGATACTCAACATCCGGGACGGAAAAGTTATCGGCAAGCGGCATTTCTATCTTGATACGGTTGAAGATAAAAGCGATTCGGAAATTTTAGAGAGCGTGCTGTTCCGCTATTACTCGGAAAATAATTTTATTCCCGATGAAATATATTTGCAGAATGAGCTCGTTGACCAGGATGCATTCAGCAAATGGCTGCATCTAAAGCTTGAAGAAAAAAGAAAAATAAACTTTGTTATTCCGCAAAAAGGTGAAAAGCATAAGCTCATCTCCATGGTGCGTACAAATGCGCAATATATGCTTGATGAACTGAAGCTGCAGAGATTAAAACGGGAGTTCATCCCGCACTCGGTTACTGCATTGAAGCGTGACCTGAGATTAACAGCGCTGCCGAGGAGAATAGAGTGTTTTGATATATCGCATGTGCAGGGTACCGATACGGTTGCTTCGATGGTGGTATTTTACGACGGAAAACCGCGAAAGAACGACTACAGGAAATATAAGTTACAAACAATACTTGATGAAGTGGGCAGACCTGATGATTTTGCTTCAATGCGTGAAGTAATATACCGCAGGTACAGGCATTATGCGGAAAAAAATATTGAAGAACCTGTGAATATCGGCACTAAGATATTACAGGAAATTAATCCTGAGGTTCGGGAAGATAATAGTCCATCAACTCAGCTGAATAATGAAGTGTTTGATGAGACCAACAACCCTCCCTCAACAGACCTCGTAACAGGCGAGGCAGGCGTGACAAATACACTTCCTATGCCCGACCTTATTGTTATTGACGGGGGAAAGGGACAACTGTCATCAGCAGTGAAAGTATTAACCGACCTTGGTATAAAGAGCCAGAACATAATCGGTCTTGCAAAAAGACTGGAAGAAGTTTTTCTGCCGGGTATGTCTGATGCACAGTCAATTCCGAAAACATCAAGCGGATTGAAATTGCTTCAGCGGGTAAGAGATGAAGCACACCGCTTTGCAATAACCTATCACAGGCAATTGAGAAACAAACGCACAATCCACAGCGAACTTGACGACATAAAAGGCATTGGTGAAAAAACCAGGCAAAAGCTGCTGACTGAATTCGGCTCTGTTGATAATATTAAACAGATGGTTGAAAACAATTACGATGAGTTTGAAAAGAAGGCAGGAAAAAAAGTGGCGGAGAGATTGAAGGAAGCTTTTTCAAATAAGAAAGAAGAATGAAAATTTATTGATTACAGATTACAGATTGCAGATTGAAGATTACAGATTGCAGATTGCAGATTGCAGATTGCAGATTGCAGATTGCAAATTGAAAAATTGGAATATTGAAATGAAATGAATAGTCACACCTGACTGCCTCCGGTAGTTAGTGACGTAACAACATTGAACAGATTAAATTACAAATAATAAAGAGATTCCCGCTTTCACGGGAATACAATAAAATGACTTTAGACCACATACGCGAATACTGCTTAAAGAAAAAATTTGTTACAGAGGAGTTTCCCTTCGATGAGGAAACGCTTGTATTTAAAGTGATGGGAAAAATGTTTTTGCTGACAAACCTCAATCCTCCGCTCAGCATAAATATCAAATGCGACCCTGAAACAGCGATTGATTTGCGTGAAAGATATGCAGCAGTGTTACCCGGCTATCACATGAATAAAAAACACTGGAACACAGTTGAGATTGACGGAACAATTTCTCCAAAACTTATTTTTCAATGGATAGATGATTCTTATGAGTTGGTGGTGCAATCATTACCGAAGGTAAAAAGAGAGAAGATGTGAAATAAAAAGATGTAATTAATCTAACAGCCTGTTTACCAATACTGAATTTAAATCCCTTCGTCCGTCCAGGATTGCATGTATAATAACCTTATTTTGATCTATTCCATATACAATACAATAAGGAGTAACTACCACTTGTAAAATATCCGGCCGCTCTTCACTAATCTCCTGTATTTTATGCCCCCGCTTAGGAAATTTTTGCAAAGTTGAGCATTTTTCTATGAGTCTATTTTTTAATTTATCGGCATTGAAAAATGAATCATTTAAAGCAACATAATAATAAATATCAAACAAATCATTTTTTGCAGCATCGGAAAAAACTATTTCGTATTCCATTCTTTTTTCAGTTTGGAAATTTTCTTGTTCAGTTCGGAAAATACTTCATTGGCAGGCGTAACTTTTCCTTTTTTTACCTGGTCTTCTGAAATAGCTACAATCTTCAGTAATGCAATTTTTCTCTGCTGTTTTTCATATTCTTTAATATCCATCAGAACCGCTTTGGCATTGCCGTTTTGTGTTATTATATATGATGTTCCATTAGCTGAAGCGTCTCTGACCAACTCCGATGCATGAGCTTTTAATTCACTAATAGTCTTAATTGATTTACTGTATTTCATAAATTAATCCTTTCGACCTAAATATAGTCATTATTCGGGTCGTCTTCAATAATATTTTTATGAGATTAAAACGGTTTTCTTTCTGCCTGGTGTTCATTTCATGTTACAGGAAAACAATTTGTACATATTAAAATCAATTTAGATACTGCGTATCTGCGTCAGATCATGCCGGTTAATGCAAAATCTTTCTTTTTTATAAGTAACAACAATACCCTAAGCTCTTCTGTACCTGCAAACAAAGACCCGACACTGCCCCGGATCAACTTTATACACTTTACAAACCTTATCCGAAGGATCCCTCTGGGATAAACTTTAAGAACTCGTATAACTTCCTGTCGCTCCCATATTTAAATATCTTTACTAACAGCTTTAGACTATAAACTCAAAAAGTTTATACACTTATGGAATTAGTTGTTTCTCCTATAAAAAAATAACTAATTACGCTAGGTATCTTACTTCAATATTGTCTAACTTTAAATTATATTCGTACCCATATATAATCAATGAAGTTACTAATAACATATCTGAAAAAATACAGGAAACTAGTTTTCCTTGCATTAGGGCTTGCGGCTGTTAACCAGACATTCTCGCTGCTTGACCCGCTGATATTACGTTACATCATTGACGACTATGCAACCAAGTTTAACCAATACACCACAGGAGAGTTTTTCAGAGGCGTAGGATTCCTTCTGCTTCTCGGAGTTGGAGCAGCCCTTGTTTCGCGAATTGCTAAGAATTTTCAGGATTATTTCATTAATGTTATAACCCAGCGGCTCGGTGCCCGAATATATGCAGACGGCATTAAGCACTCGCTTGAGCTGCCGTACTCGGTTTTTGAAGATAAAAGAAGCGGCGAAACTCTCGGCGTTTTGCAGAAAGTAAGAACAGATGTAGAAAAGCTCATTATGGCGAGCGTCAATATACTGTTTACCTCTCTTGTCGGAATCATATTTGTGATGGTATATGCCTTCAGTGTTCACTGGGCAGTTGCACCGGTTTATTTTCTCACTGTTCCATTGATAGCTTTATTAAGCTCTGCACTCAGCAAGAGGATTAAAAGGATACAAAAAACAATAGTTTCCGAAACAACAGCTCTTGCCGGAACAACAACTGAGTCGCTAAGAAACATTGAACTTGTTAAAAGCTTAGGACTTGCAAAACAGGAAATTAACCGGCTCAACTCAACAACTGATAAAATATTACAGCTTGAACTGAAAAAAGTACGGTATGTAAGAAGCCTGAGCTTTATTCAGGGTACATCTGTTAACCTGCTCAGGACGTCCATTTTGTTTCTTATGATGTACCTAATTTTTGCACAGGCAATAACACCCGGCCAATTCTTCTCGTTATTTGTGTATTCATTCTTTATATTTGGTCCTCTTCAGGAGATGGGAAACATTATTAATATTTACCGTGAAAGTGAAGTATCGTTAGCCAACTTTGCAGAGATACTTAATACCCCGAAAGAAGTAAAGCCAACGCATCCTGTTGAGATAGGGTACATAAAGTCACTAGAATTTGTGGGTGTATCATTCAAGCATCAAAGCGGAGTAACCAATGCATTGAACGGTATCACATTCAATACATTGCCGGGAGAGACAATTGCATTTGTTGGTCCATCAGGTTCAGGAAAGACCACACTTGTCAAGCTGCTTGTCGGGCTTTACACTCCGCAGGCAGGAGTAATAAAATACAATGGTGTTCCCGGTAAGGAAATAGATTTTGACCTGCTTAGAAACCAGATAGGATTTGTAACGCAGGATACACAATTATTTGCAGGTACAATAAGAGAGAATTTATTATTTGTTAATCCGGCTGCAACAGATAAAGAATGTCTTGACGTACTGAACAAAGCTGCATGCCAGTCACTATTAGCCCGTGCAGATAAAGGTCTTGATACAGTAATTGGAGAAGGCGGTGTAAAAGTCTCAGGCGGCGAGAAACAGCGTTTATCGATAGCACGTGCTTTACTTCGTCATCCGCGGTTGATGGTGTTTGATGAAGCCACATCAGCACTTGATTCGCTTACTGAAGAAGAAATAAGTGAAACGATAAGAGATGTATCTGCAAGAACAGACCATATGACTATTTTAATAGCACACAGGTTATCGACAGTTATGCATGCAGATTGTATTTATGTTCTTGAAAAAGGAAGCATTATCGAAGCAGGAAAACATGAAGAGCTGCTTGATGAAAGAGGATTGTATTACGCTATGTGGAGACAGCAGGTTGGAGAAAGAAAAAGATTGAATATTTTGAAACACGAACAGCCATTGCAGGCAAGCAATTAAGCCAAACACTAACCAAAAGAACTAGTTTTAAGAATTTTTTAAATGTAGAATTTTTCTCAAAATTTTTTTAATATATATTAGAAAAAGAATTACAATATGAATAATCCCGGAAGTTCAGAAACAGTTACACAGGGAATAAGAGTAAAGGTTGAACCCGAGTACGTTCCCGAACAATCTACACCAGAACAGGAAAAATATTTATTTGCTTACAAAGTCACTATAACTAATGAAGGCAAGAGGTGGGCAAAACTATTATCGCGTCATTGGGAAATTATAAACGCAGACGGAGATGAAGAAATAGTAGATGGTCCGGGTGTTGTAGGTTATACTCCGGATCTTGACCCCGGAGAATCATTCGAATACACAAGTTTCTGTACTCTTGATACGTGCTGGGGTACAATGCAGGGATATTACCGCATGTCAAGAGATAACGATGAAGAAATATTTCTTGTCAATATTGCTAGATTTTATTTATTTAACCCAGTACCGGTAAACGCTTAAGAGTTTGTTAAGTTCTTTAAGTTCTTTAAGTTCTTTAAGTTTGTTAAGTTCTTTAAGTTCTTTAAGTTTAGATTACTTATTATTTAACTTAGGATTTTTAAAATATAGAATCCCTTTCCTGAATTCTAATTGGGAAAGGGATTTTTAATGATATTAACTTAACAATCCGCTTAGGCGGATAACAAACTTAATAAACTTAAAGAACTTAAAGAACTTAACAAACTTAAAGAACTTAACAAACTTAAAGAACTTAAAGAACTCCCTAATCGCTTGCAAGCCATGACTCCCTTACCATTTGCTGCTGTGCATCAGGCTTCTTTTTGAAACCGACATAATTGTGCTTATCTACATCGACTTTATAAAACTCTTTCATTAAGAGAATAGGTTTTCCTTCTCTTAAAACCTCAACCTGCAGTATATCACCGGCTTTTACCTGATTCATCACTGCCTGAACAATAAGCCCGAAATTGTGAGCAGTAACTTTGGTTCCGTATATTTTATTTATAACATCACCTTCCTCATATCCCATATCCTGGCCAAATTCATCTGCATTATCTAGATTTTCCACTACAACTCTATTTGTTACATCGTCTACATTCACACTAAGTGTACCGAATGAGATATCTTTCGTTCGTTTTTGTTTAGCATATTCTACACCCGCAAGTGCTAAGTATTCCTTTAAAGGCAGCGGTTTATTGCCTTCAACATAATCTGCAAAGAATGTTCGTATTTCAGGATAAGTCAATTCCGTTATTACATCAAATAATTCATCGTCTTTGAATGGCTTATCCTTTCCGTATTTTGCAGCAAGGTCATTCATCATATCCCTTACACCGTATTTTCCATTCGAAAGTGATCTAAGCTTTAAATCAAGGCAGGCACCTATCAATGCACCTTTGTAATAAACATTCTGGTACTCGTCAACATATTTAGTAAGTACGTCTTTGCTCATTACCGTAAAAGGAAGTGTATCGCTAAAGTTTTCTGCTATGTTCATTTTATTCCTTAAAACTTTAAGGAATTCTTTGCGGGTTATTACTCCTTCTCTTACTCTTGCAATATCTGCCGAATATTCCGTAATGCCTTCATACAACCACAGATGTTTTGACATTTTGGGATTATCAAAATCAAAATATGCAACTTCTTCTGAGTGAATGTTTAGCGGAGTAATAATATGAAAAAATTCGTGTGCTGCATTCGATTCAATATAGCTCATTGCCTGTGTTGAATCGAGCTCATAATAAAAATACATGGATGAATTAGAATGCTCAAGTGCTCCCGCATTTCCCGAACCGTTGTAAATTCCAAAAGGCATAAAGTAAAGCATGAAAGCATATTTGTTTACGGGAAGTGTTCCGCCAAGATATTCTCTCACAGCTTCCAGAATTTCACTTAAATGCGAAGCAAGAAATTTCGATGTTACTTTTTTATTTGGTGAATATACCGAAATTAAGACATCTGTCCCGCCAACTTCAACTATTGTTGTATCCGGATTTGTATACAGCATAGGAGAATCTGCCAGCATATAATATGATTCAACTTCGTACTTATCGGTTGTCTCATCTGATGATACAGGTATTAAAGCCGTTGAACCGTAAAATCCCTGCGGCTTAGTAATATTGATATCGAACTTGTAGCTTTTCATATCATCAAAATAACCGTATAAGCCGGGTGTATTCAAAACAAAGCTTTTATCTTTTTCAAAATTTGTTCCAACCGGTTCAAATACAAAATTATAACTATCCTCCGGATGCCATGTATCGTTAACAGTATATGTTATCTTTGCAAGCTTTGAAGCATTGCTTATCTTCCAGCTGCTTGAATCTACCATTGAAACTGCTAGCTCATTACCATCTGCATCCAGTGCTCTAAAATTGGATAAGAACCTTCCGAAATCATAAACATGGTATGTTCCGGGCACCATTTTAGGCAAATGGAATATTGTCTCATCAGTTGTTATTACAGGAGGAATAAGTGTAACGTCCAGTTTATAATCATAAACGGTGGTTAGATCTATAGAATAGCTGTAGTAATTACCCCTTTCATTTTGACTGAAAGAAATATTTATAAGCAGCAAGTTTAACAGTATGAGTAATGGGAATATTCTGAAATTTTTGTTTTCTTTTGAAGCAGATATCATATTAATATATAATTAATTGTATGTTTAATAATTTATTTTTAAATAAATTTGTAATAAAATAGAATGAGCGAAATTATAAAGATAGAACCCGGACCGGGGCAGGAGTCAGTATGGGATTATCCCCGTCCTCCAAAAATTGAAGATACATCAAAAAACATTAAAATTATTTTTAACAAGGTTGTTATTGTTAACACCACGCATGCTAAACGCGTTCTGGAAAAAAGCCATCCGCCTGTGTATTATATTCCTCGTGAAGATGTTGAAACCGGTTATCTTTCTCCTGCTGAAAACAAAACTTACTGCGAGTGGAAAGGACAAGCAAGCTATTTTCATCTGAATGTTGGAGAAAAACAAGCACGTTATGCCTGCTGGACTTACCCTAATCCTATCCCCGCTTTTGCTGAACTGAAAAATCATTTAGCTTTTTATGCTCAGAAAATGGATGAATGTTATGTTAACTGCGAACTCGTTACTCCACAGCCGGGAAAATTCTATGGCGGATGGATTACCAAAGAAATTACCGGTCCATTTAAAGGAGAACCCGGGAGCGAATCATGGTGAAAAATGTAACATTCCTGAATATGCTAAGCAGTTACTGGGATAAAGGTCTCAATGAGCTTGAACTGCAATTCCCGGATGTTAAATTTATAAAGAATTCTAATCCAGCAGAGAGACCAACTCTTCTCAAAAATGCAGAAGCTGTGATAACAGGCAGATTAACCGCTGATGAACTAAACTCTGCAGAGAAATTAAAAATAATTTTCGTGCCTTTTACGGGACTCAACAATTTCCCGCTTGAAATATTAAAAGAACGTAATATTTCAATTTCCAATACACATGCAAATGCAAATTATGTTGCAGAAAAAGCTATTGCATTAATACTTGCACTGCTTGGCAGAGTTGTAGAATACCATAACGAGCTGAAAAAAGGCAACTGGTTCCGCTCGTTTGATGATAGTGATACATGGACATCGATACAGGGAAAAAGCTGCGGCATACTCGGTTACGGCAGTATTGGAAAAAACATTGCAAAAATACTGAAGGGTTTTGACTGCAAAATTATTGGATTCAAAAAGCATATTACAAATGATAATGATGAATATGCTGATGAGCTTTCCAGCAGTATAAATGATGTTATCAGCAAAAGTGATGTTGTCTTCGTTTGCCTGCCACTGAACAACGAAACAAAAGGATTAATCTCAGAAGATATACTTTCGAAAATGAAAGGCAAGTATATAGTAAACATTGCACGAGGTGATATAGTTAATGAAGACGCCTTATATACTGCTTTAAAAGACGGAACGCTTGCCGGTGCTGCACTGGATGTCTGGTATAACTATCCCGGGAAAAAACAGGGACCGGTCTTCCCTTCCAATAAGCCGATATACGAACTGCCTAATGTTGTCATATCACCTCACAAAGCCAGCAACACGCAAAAAGCGATTGAAGATATGATAGATGATACGATAGAAAACATCAGAACCTACCTGAAATCAGGAGTAACTCCAAATCTTATTGACAAAGAACGGTATTATTAGCAATGAACAATTAACAAGTAATAAATAAACTTTTTTCACAGAACCTATGCTGCAAAATGCCGCCCTGGTTATTAACGTTTATATAAAAAACTAAGCCGGATACCGTCAGACTAGCCGGTTATTTTTTGTTCCAGCTAGTTGCCCTTTTTCCGACAGGTCACCCGGCTCATTATTCATAAATTGAGTTAATATAAAATAATAGTTTGAATTTGATTGTGTCAAACACATTTTGGCTTGTTTTATAGCATCCTAAAAGAAATATCATATTAATAAATTGCAGGTTTTTGAAGAAATTTAAAGATATAATCCGGTTTAATCATTGAATCTCAGAGGTTGAGTTTTGAACATGGACAAATATTGCAATTTGTAATTTGATTAGCGGTAGTAACTTTGTCTAGTTCTGCGAAATTCATCATTAAATTGCAGTTTGCAGGAGGTATGCGGTTAACTAATGTACAGCTAATGTACACCTATATTTGCAAACTAACACATGACACACTGCCTTTGACTTCTAATTCTTCATTCTTAACTGGTTATTGTTTCCATCTGAATGAGCGGCTGTCAATCGCTCTGTCTGTGGCAAGTATTCCATCGAGATGGTCTACTTCATGCTGCAGCAGCTCTGACATATCATCCGTTAAATCCCAATTTTGTTCCTGCCAGTGCTCATCATAAAATTTCATTTTGCATGACTTATGTCTTTTTACTTTTACGAGCAATTCAGGAAAGCACATGCAATCATCCCATAACTCAAATGTTTCGCTGCTTTCATCATATATCTTTGGATTAATTATTATTACCGGTTTATCGATGTTCATATATATCAATCTTTTCATATATCCTATCTGCGGAGCAGCAATTGCCCTGCCAGCGTTATATTTTGCTTTGAACTCAAATAATAAATTATGAAGCTCCTGTATTACAGGTCTTATCTCGTTAAGCTCATCCGGCTTCACAGGGTGAGATACTTCATATAATGCGGGATTTCCAAGCTTTAAAATTCTGTGAGGCATATAAATTAGTTTAATTGTATTTCAAAAAATTGTGTTTCTTCGTTTTCTTTAATTCTAAATTCATCATTAAAAATATTTTTATCAATGCTTTTTTCTTTTAATCTATTATAGCAATCTGTAACTTCACCGGTATTTAAATATCTTACCCGGTAATCGGTTTCTAAGTTATCTGTGTATAACGGGTAGAGCCGCAGGTGTTTTTCTTTATCACTATCGTTATTTCTTATTACAAGTTCTGCAATAAAGCTGTATGGTTTTACGTTGTTAGACTTATATCTTCCCGGAGCATTAAAAATAGAATTGCCAATGCTGTAAATTATCCATTTCCCGTTATAATATTCAACTTCCTGCATCATATGTGAACCATGCCCGATAATTAAATCAGCTCCCGCATCAATAACCTGGTGTGCAGTTTCAGTTTGTTTATCTGTCTTCCAAAAATAATTTCTACCCCAATGAGGGAAGAATATGATATATACATTTTTGTAATTGCTTCTTATATCACTTACCTGCTCAGAAATTTTCTCAACTGAAATCACATTGATCCCGGGTTTACTCACATTTGTATAAATACTCCGGGTGCTTACATTTGCATAAAAATCATAAAGACTATCGTAGCTTTTTCTATATTCAAAGCCTGTTAAAATTGCAATAGTTATAGTATCTTTATTAATTATAAATTGTTTAATATATGGTTTTGATGCATCATCGGCATCATTTCCGGCACCAAAATAATCAAGCTTACTTTCATAAAGCTCTCTCAGTGTATAACCTAAACCATCCTTTCCCAAATCAAATGAGTGGTTGTTTGCAAGTGAAACTACCTTTATGTTATACTTCTTTAAATATTTAATTGTTGATTCGGCATTACTCCAATGGACATATGGTTTTTGCGAGTTTATTGGAGATATGGAATTAGGAAGCAAAGGAGTTTCCAGATTTGCAATGGTCATATCGGATTTTTTCAGTAAGGTGCTAATATTTTCAAACATATAATCGTAACCGTATTCTTCTATTATATTAATCCCCCTGTTGTGTTTGGGATTGGTTTGATAGCTTTCTCCAAAATCAAAATCACCAAGGAAAAAAATATTGATAGTGCTGGGATTTACTTTTTGTGAATAACTGTAATTACCACTGATTAACACTGGTAAAAGGAAAACAATAATAGTAATAATTTTAGAAATGTTCATTTATTTCAGGGCTAAAGCCCGGTATAGTTTATTCGTTAAACCACTAGCTGAAGCTAGTGGAAATAATATTATTTATATCTACTAGTTTTAGTTTGTAAAAATTGAGTTGTTTATTTACGTTAATACTTTTCATTTCCGGTTAAAGCAAAATTAGTGATATATTCGAAATAGTAAAATATAAGAGTTCGAAGAGCCGCCACCTCACCCCTGACCTCTCTCCATATGGAGAGGGGGAGTAAGATTCTTAGTAAGTTTTTCTTTAGAATAAATCATATTGAACCGGAAAATCTATCTTTTATTGAAATGTTTATTAGAATAAGAAAATTGAAAAACTTGCTAAGTATATAAAAGAGGATAATTTGGTTGAAAAAAGACTTACAAAGTTTTTGGTTTTTCTGATAATTGTAATATCTCTTTTTTATAATAATAGAATTAAGGATTTAGATAATTCAAATCTAAAAACTTTGCAAGAATCGGTAACGCTCACCCCCTCTCCAAGTGGAGAGGGGGCTGGGGGGTGAGGTGGTAGATTAACAATATCTACAAATATTTAATTCATTGTGAGATGACTATTTTATCATTCCGGCAGAAGTGGATTTCAAAAGTAGTTCGATGTACTACTTTATCAATCCCGCAGAGCTGGATTTCAAAAGTAGTTCGATGAATTACTTTATCAATCCCGCAGAGCTGGATTTCAAAAGTAGTTCGATGTACTACTTTATCAACATCATTTTTCTTGTTTCATTATTTTGCCCTGCCTTCAATTTATAAAAATAAATTCCGCTTGGGTAATTTGAGGCATCCCATTCAATTTCATATTTACCTGCATTTTGCTTTTCATTTACCAGTACATTAACTTCCTTACCCATCACATCATATATAGTAAGCTTCACATAATTACTCATTGGCAATTGATAATTGATAATTGTCTTTGGATTAAAAGGATTTGGGTAGTTTTGATTTAAAGTAAATCTTTCCGGTACGTCATTATTAATATTATTAATACCTATTATTCCCCCATTTTCATCAATTGTCAATTTCTGGTTTACCGGTATATTAGTAAACACACTTGTATTTCCTGAAAGCCATTCAACTTTTAATGTATCAATAACCGGGGCATTTCCCAAACCAAAATGCAGGTCAAGTGTTTGCCCGCAGTAACCCGATTGTCCGTCAACTTCCCTCATAATCCATACCGGATTGTTATTTATTACAGCTTTTATTTTTACTTTTGTCCCTATAGCTGACCTATCAGCCGTTCTTCCAACACATTTTACTTCAAGCCATTTATTGTTATTGCCGTTGTTTAAATAAGCCGCATTGTTTTCATTTTCATTATATGTCTTTGCAATAAATATATCCAGGTCGCCGTCACCATCCCAGTCAGCCCAGGCAAATCCATATGAATAGCCCATGTCATTTACAATATCACCTGATGTAATCTTTTCAAACGTTGGATTTCCTGTTTCTATCAATTGATTTTTATACAAATTATTTTTCAATGGTGAGTTTGGTGTTTTATATGCTTGAGTTACAAACATATCAAGGTCACCATCATTGTCATAATCTCCCCACCCCGAGCAGGCAAAATTACCTACTTCATTTACTATAGTGTCATTAGTTATTTGTGTAAAGTTAAAATTCCCATCGTTTTTAAACAGGAAATTTTTTTGGTTCCAGTTTGCACAAAACAAATCTAAATCACCATCATTATCATAATCACCCCAGCTTGAACTCCACGTATTGCCGCCGGTTGTTACAGGAGTAATATTCAGAACTTTAGTAAAATATCCTGCACCGTTATTATTATATATAATATTGTTCTGATTATTCTCATTGCATACAAAAATATCAAGGTCTCTGTCTCCATCAATATCAACCCAGTTAACACCTCTTGATAAACGATTCACATCAAGATTTACCGCACCGGAATCTACACTTGCAAAATTACCGTTTCCTGTGTTTTTATATAACCTGTTTCTCCAGGGACCAATACCTTCGCTGTTTGTGATAAAAAGGTCAACAAGTCCATCGTTATCATAATCACCCCAGCTGCATGTTTCGGAAAATCCGCGGTTAATCAGAATTGGACTTCCTGTTACCAATACGAAATTTCCACTCCCGTTATTCTGATACAGCATATTGGTTGAATCATACCATGTAACTGCACACAGGTCTGCATCACCGTCATTGTCATAATCTGCCCAGCTGCTGCCATCATAAGGCAAACTGTCATTTACTAAAGCAGTATTAAATACTCTTGTAAATACCCCGCCGGTATTATTATACAAAAAATTTCTTTGCCCGAATCTTTTACCGTTAGTAACATAAAGATCAAGGTCACCGTCATTATCGTAATCGATGAAGTTTACACTGCGTGATGCACCACCATCATTAACAAACTCACCGGAGGTAATTTTGGTAAATGTTTGACTGTTAGAGAAATGAAAAATCAACATTTGAGAGAAAACAATAAAAGTTATTAGGATTTTTGTCATAATTTTTGTTTTATTAATATTTTTAAAAACAAAAATAAACTTTTGATTTTTAAAAACTAAAGCAAAATGAACATTATTCTTAGAATCCTGCTTGAACTTTAATAATCAATAAGTTAAATTAGACGGATTTTTTACAATAATTCATATTTATTTCATAGTATCACGTGAAACCAACAAAGGACCTGTTTGAACTGATAAAATCACTTTCCGTTAGCGAAAAGCGGTATTTCAAAATGTTTGCCTCCCTCCAGGAAGGCAATAAGATATATATCAGGTTATTTAATGAGATAGATAAGCAGGATTCTTATGATGAGAAAAAGATAAAAGAAAAGTTCAAAGATGAGAAATTTATTAAACAACTAAGCTTTACGAAAAATTATTTATATAAACTGATATTTAAATCATTGCTGAATTACAATCATGAAGTATCAATAGATTCAAAAATTTCCGAAATGATACTTCGCTGCAAAATTTTATTCAGCAAAGCATTGTACAGGCAGTATTTTAAAACATTAAAATCAGTTACTGAGCTTGCTGATAAATATGAAAGATACGGATATCTTATTCAAATACTTGAAATGGGTAAGCTTGTAAAGAAAAAAGATGAGCTTAAAAATTCGCCTTATGACGAATATTACAGTGCCGCAATGGAAACACTTGAAAAGATAAAAAATAATTTTGAGTATTCTAAATTGCTTGCTTATACATTTAATATAGCAAGAGATAAAGGAAAGATAAGAAACCCGGTACAACTGGAGGAGCTGGAAGAAATATTAAATCTTGAACATAGCCAAACAGGTAAGAAGATAATTACAAAAAGAGCGGAAGAAACATACTTCCATTTAAAAAGCTTAATATCAGAAGTAAGCGGAGATTATGAATCTAAGCTGGAAAATTTAAAGCAGAGATATAATATTGTATTGGAAAATCCCGAACCGTTTGAAGATAACATTTTAAATTATAAAGCAGATATTTTAAGTGAAATGATTACCGTATGCATTAAGCTTCAAAAATTTGAAGAAACTGAATGTTATTTAAAAAAATTCGAAGACATTCAAAAACCGGATTCAAATGATGAAGCTGCAGTTTTTGTACCCGCATTTTCACGGCTTCTCATCAGCATAAGTAAAAAAGATTTCAAGAATGTAACCGGTACTATTAATTTACTTGAAAAGGCACTTATTGATTACAAAGATAAAATCGATATAAGTTTTGAGCTGGAAGTTCATTTTAATATAATAAAAGCTTATATGCTTTCCGGTGATTTTAATAATGCATTAATTAAAATGAATTATTTTTTTTCACACCCGCTGCTGCATGTCAGGTCAGACCTTGAATGTTTTGCAAGAATTATGAATCTGATTATTCATTATGAATTAAATAACATTGCATTGCTTGAGCATTTAATTGTTTCAACTTACCGCTACCTTTACAAAAGAAATAAAATATTTAAAATTGAATCTCTATTGCTGAACTTTCTGAGGAAAACAACATTGATAACAAATGAAAGTGAATTGACCGAACACCTTGCAATACTCAGGAATTCACTATTAAAGCTGAAGCAGGATAATTTCGAAAAAAATGCCTTTGAGTACTTCGATTTTGCTCTGTGGATAGAGGATAAGGGGTGAAAATGGATAGAGGATAAGGGGTGATTCGTAAATAAAAAGATGATTTTAACTTATCCATCAAACTTTCTCAATGTGAAAGACTTTAATAACGAAAAATCACCCCTTGCTTTATAATTCCTGCATGGGTTGAAATCAAGGGGTGAAAATGGATAGAGGACAAGGGGTGATTCGTAAATAGAAAGATGATTTTAACTTATCCATCAAACTTTCTCAATGTGAAAGATTTTAATAACGAAAAATCACCCCTTGCTTTATAATTCCTGCATGGGTTGAAATCAAGGGGTGATTATCCAGGTTTTAAAATCTACCGAATTATTACAATTATTCTATAATTCACATTATCCTATCACTTGACGCCTGCTTACGTAATGCAATGAGCATGCAGTCATCACCCCTTGTCCTCCAACTATTTTCACCCCTTGTCCTCAGTCATTCTAATCCTTTATTTATTTTTGAGGCAGTTTCAGGTCTGTTAACCAATTCCGTCAGCGTCTCAATATTGCCGCATGTGGATTTTCTCCACAAAATGACATGAGTTGGTCAGTTTTCAGGGTGGATAAGGTTGTTTATTTGCAGACTTTGGGTTGTTTTCTGTACAAAGCCGGCTAAAAATTCATCGAAATCCCCTTAACTCATTGCGATATAAGCAGATAACTCTGTCAAACGTGAAACGTGAAACGTGAAAAGTTGGCTATTATGAGCAGGAATAGCCATATTTTCTTCAAAACAAATCTTCACTATTTCGTTAACCGGTATAGCTATATAAAATTATAATATTAATGATTTTGTCGCTGTTGTTGGAAAGTTTAGTAATGCTTTAAGTAAAAACCTCTTGAAGCATGAGCTTCAGCCACCCCGGCGTTACCAAGCAGGAGCTTGGTAACGAGCTCAATCTTATAAATCTGATAATCTGATAAATCTAATAAATCTGCACAAAAACACTCCATACACTCTAAGCACTCCGCACACTCCAAACTATTTTCACTAAAAACTTGACAATGAACAAATACTATATTAATTTATTGTAGTAGTGATTAATATCACTTATCACCGTTCTTTGACAATATTGCATTGAATTACAGCATGTCGTAATATAATATCGGAATACCTCTCACGGTTTTGGTTAGATTTTGGATAGATGAAAAAAATATGTACTGAAAATGGGATTACTTCTAACTTCTAATTTCTAATTTCTAACTTCTAACTTCTAATCTGATGAATCTGAAAAATCTGATGAATTTGATGAATCTGATGAATCTGATGAATTTGATGAATCTCAATCGGATAAAATTAAGCAATTTCAGCGTTAAATGAATTATATATATTAACTCTTATATTATTTGTAAATTTACCGGATGCAGAAATCAGTCTCATTACATACATTAGGATGCAAGCTCAATTATTCGGAAACCTCGACATTATCGGGTGAATTCAATAAAAAAGGCTTCAAAATTGCAGATTATGGCGAAAAATCGGATATTTTCGTCTTGAATACCTGTACTGTGACTGATAATGCTGATAAGGAATGCCGGCAAATTATAAGAAGTGTTTTACACAAGAATCCTGACACATATGTTATAATTACGGGATGTTATGCACAGCTCAGACCTAATGAAATAGCATCTATTTTAGGAGTTGACCTTGTCCTTGGCACAAACGAGAAATTTAAGCTTTTCGAATATGCGGATAATTTCGAAAAGAAAAGCTTTTCATGTGTCTTTACATCTCCTATAAACGAAGTAACAGATTTTGATTACGCTTATTCCTCAGATGTTGATTCCCGCACACGTGCTTTTTTAAAAATTCAGGATGGCTGTGATTATAACTGCTCGTTCTGTACAATCCCGCTTGCACGCGGCGGCTCCAGGAGTCTTGCAATAAATAAAGTAATTGAAAATGCTCAAAAGATAATCGATAACGGCTACCGGGAAATTGTTTTAACGGGTGTGAATACCGGTGATTATAATTATACAATAAATAACGGCACGGTTAAAAAATATAAATTGATTGATGTACTATATGAGCTCGATGAGCTTGATGTAAAAAGGATACGTATAAGCTCCATAGAACCAAACTTATTGACCGATGAAATTATTCAGTTAACAAAATCATCCGGTAAATTCTGTAACCATTTTCATATTCCCCTGCAAAGCGGTGATATGAGTGTGCTGAAGATGATGAGAAGAAGGTATAATACAACACAGTATTCTGAGCTTATTCAGAAATTAATTGAAGAAATTCCGGGAATCGGCATTGGTGTTGATGTAATTGTCGGCTTCCCCGGTGAAACTGATGAGAATTTTGAGAATACATGGAAGTTTTTAGATGAATTAAAAGTCAGCTACCTGCATGTGTTCAGTTATTCGGAAAGAAAAGACACATTCGCCGTAACCTTGCCGGGCAATGTAGATATTACAAAAAGAAAAAAGAGAAGCAAGATACTCAGGGAGCTTTCATTAAAGAAAAAAGCGGCGTTTTACAGTAAAAATATCGGTAATACTGAAAACGTATTATTTGAAACCGTGAAAAACGGAAGTATATTCGGATTTACAGGTAACTATATTAAGGTAAAGACAGAAGCAAATAAGGATTATGAGAATAAAATAATTAAAGTTATATTAACGGGGAATGACTCTTATAATTATTGTTCAGGAAATATAATTAATTAATATGGATGTTTATTTAATCCGGCATGGTGAAGCTGTTGAGCTTAATAAGGAAATTGTTGAAGACGGCTTCCGGTATTTAACACGTGAAGGAAGAGAAAAAGCCGTTGAAGTTGCAAAGCGGCTTAAATATCTCGATACAGGGTTTGACTGCATTGTATCAAGCCCTTTAGTTCGTGCAGTTCAGACAGCGGAAATATTTGCCGCTGTTCTCAACCATACTACTAAAGTTAAAACTGCCGTTGAGCTGATTGGCGGAAATACCATAACAAGATTCAAACATTTGCTTCAAAGAAACTCACACCATAAAAATATTGCCTGCTTCGGGCATTCTCCTGATGTTAATCATTTTGCTACAGGATTATTAAAAGACCATAATGTGAAAGAATTAAACCTGAATTTTAAAACATGCAGCGTTTGTAAAATTGATTACGATTTGCAATCAGGCATTGGGAAGTTTGTTTATTTCCTTAAATCCGATACTATGGAATTGGTAAAGGGAGAAAAATAAATTTAATATCGAATTGCGAATTGATTTTATTATTCATCGGATTGATATAATGGTTTAATCATATTAATCTTTCTAATCTGGGTTAATCTGGGGCTCAAGCTTTTCAATTCGAAATTGACAATTCGAAATTCGAAATCAAAAGGATTAGTAACTGGTAATTATCACAGGTGTAAATGAGGTTACAAACATAAACAAAGCAAACCAACCAAGAAGTTGTCTTCCGGTACCCAACGGTTCATTATCATACAAAGGCGGATGATCAATTTTAATAACAAAGTAAATTAATGCAGACCATACCAGCCAGTTCAGCAATCCATATCTTTCAAACATAGTAATTCCCACAAACTGAAGTAAACCGACAATTCCAAGGACAAGAGTAAACATGAAGAATGCTCTTGCTAATAATTTATGCTTCTCTTTGAATAAAGCATAAACAATGTGTCCGCCGTCAAGCTGTCCGACAGGAAGAAGGTTTAAAGCCGTAACAAGCAATCCAAACCAACCGACACACAGGAAAGGATAGTGATACATTTCATTCATTGGCGGCATAAAAACACTGGGTGAAGAAGTAAAAATTTTAGTCAATCCTGCATAGAGCAAAGTATTACCGAATGCAAAACCTTCTGTTGGAATTCCCATAGCTGCATATTCTGGGTGAATAGCAAAAAGGTAATCAATTGGAGGAAGATGTGTCATTCCCCAAATAAGCACAAACAGCGATGCAATAAATCCTGCAATCGGACCGGCAATTCCGATGTCAAACAATGCTTTCCTTGTTTGAGTAGCTGCTTTCATTCTTATAACAGCACCCATTGTTCCAAACGGATTTAGCATCAGAAACGGAAAAGGTATAAAATATGGCAATGTAACTTTTACTTTATGATATTTTGCGGCAAAATAATGTCCGAACTCATGGCATGATAAAATAAATAATATCAATACTGCGTATGTAATACCAAAGCTAAAATTATCCAGGTCATATGGGTCTCTGTTCATCCATGCAACACCTGCTATAGTGGTTGTAAAAAAAGTAAGGATAAACAGGATAATATTAAGAGATATTCCTAGTCTGAATCTTTTTTTCTGTTCCGGGATTTGCTGCTGTGCAGGCTCTATGTATGGATTATAATCAGTCAAATTTTTTAAATTTATAAAGTGTAAACTTATATAATCGTTCTTAATATTGAAAGGAAATTATTTATAGCTTATCAGGTACTTGCAATCTCTCCGGTCAAATCATATTCTAATGCTCCGTTTATCTTCACTTCTGCAAAATCACCTATCCTGGCATAATTTTTCTTTGCATCAATAAGCACTTCATTATCAACTTCAGGTGAATCAAATTCTGTTCTCCCTATAAAATGCTTTCCTTCTTTCCTGTCAAATAAAACTTTTAATGTTCTTCCAATCAGCTTTTTATTATGCTCAAGTGAAATTTTGTTTTGAACTTTCATAATTTCTTCGGCACGTTTTTTCTTAAGCTTATCCGGTATATCATCTTTCATATTAAATGCACGTGTATTTTCTTCATGTGAATATGTAAATACGCCAAGCCGCTCGAATTTCATCTCCTTCACCCAATCTTTCAATTCCAGGAATTCATCATTTGTCTCACCCGGATAGCCGGTAATTAATGTAGTCCGCAGTGCAATTCCCGGCACTTTATCCTTTATCATTTTTATCAAATCATTAGTCTTTTTCTTCGTAGTTCCTCTAAGCATCGATTTCAATATCCTGTCACTAATATGCTGGAGCGGCATATCAAGGTAATTGCATATCTTATCTGTTTCCTTCATAACATCAAGCACATCTTCAGGGAAACCTGTTGGGAAAGCATAATGCAGCCGTATCCATTCAATCCCATCAACACCGGATAATTTTAACAATAGTTTCGATAAATTTCTTTTTCCGTAAACATCCAATCCATAATACGTAAGGTCCTGTGCGATTAATATTAGTTCTTTCGTTCCGTTTTTAGCTAATAATTTTGCATGCTGAACAAGCTGTTCCATCGGAATTGAAACATGCTTTCCGCGCATTATCGGAATAGCACAAAATGAACAGGGACGGTCACATCCTTCGGATATTTTAAAATATGCAAAATGATGAGGTGTGGTTAAAACTCTTTCACCAATCAGCTCGTGTTTGTAATCTGCATTTAATGTTTTAAGAAGGCGCGGCAGGTCGTGTGTTCCGAAATAATCATCCACATCCGGTATTTCCTTCGAAAGCTCGGGCTTATATCTTTCCGATAAACATCCTGTAACATAAACCTTATCAACAAGTCCTTTTTCTTTTGCATTAACATATTCCAGGATTGTATTGATAGATTCCTGTTTTGCATTTTCTATGAAACCGCAGGTATTAATAATTACAACAGAAGCATCATTTTTATCCGATTCATGCTCAACATTGAAATTATTTGCTTTAAGCTGTCCCATAAGAATCTCCGAATCATAAATATTCTTCGAACATCCCAGCGTAATTACATTTACCTTATTTTTCTTTAGAGTTTTTGTTTTCATATTTAAGTCACCCTCACGGAAGTGAGGGTCTCAACGATGATACGTATAATTTCCTTTTCTCACAAAATCCCAATCTCTCTTTCCCAAATTTCTATTTCCCTATCCCTCTTTCCCAAATTTTCCCTAGATCCCTTTGGGACTATTTGGGAAAGAGGGAGTGGCAAAAGTTAATTGGTCATTGGTTATTAGCCATTCTTAATTCTCGATTGCCTTCTCTTCTTTCAGCCGGTTTGCAAACTTCTTCTTAAATTTTGTTACTTTCGGATTTATCACTGCCAAACAATAGCCCTGGTTTGGATTATTATTATAGTAGTTCTGGTGGTAATCTTCTGCTTTATAAAAATTTGTAAGTGGTGAAATTTCGGTTACAACAGGGTCATCCCACAGTTTTGATGCAACTTCAATTTTAGAACGCTCTGAAGATTTTTTCTGTTCTTCATTTTGGTAAAATATTACCGACCTGTATTGTGTACCAACATCTGCTCCCTGCCTGTTTAGTGTTGTCGGGTCATGTGTTGTCCAGAAAACCTCCAGTATTTCTTCAAAGGAAATAACAGCAGGGTCATACGTTATTCTTGCAACCTCAGCATGACCCGTAGTGCCTGTACAAACAAGCTCATACGATGGATTCGGGACATTCCCTCCTGCATATCCGGACTCAACCGAATATACTCCTTTTAATCTTTGAAATATAGCTTCAACGCACCAGAAGCATCCGGCACCGAATACAGCAGTATCTAATTTTTCAGGCATTATTGTGTCTTTCTGTGTTTTAGTATTTAATGTATTTTCCGGTTTAATATCTTTAGAACACGAAAAAGTGAATAAAGTTAAACTTAATAATACAACAAATTTTAATAAATTCATAAATTAATCGGCATATACTCATAAAACATATAATAAGAGCAAAAATTCCATTAACCGGGTATTGAACACAGATGCCGCTGAGAGAACGGATTTACACAGATTTAAGATTTAAACGTAAAGAATGCAAAATCATAAAGGATATAAATTCATGTGGCTGAAATTCAGCCATTGAGTGGTGGCTTTTCAATGAAACTCAGAAAAAAATAGCGATATAAAATTGAAAAATTATATCGCTTTCCCGGTAAATCCCTTGCTTGTTATATTAATTACACTATCAACCCAGCCAAGAGAACGGGCAGTCATAATTACTGTTACAAGATACCACAAAGCTATTAATGGACCTGCATCGAAAGAACCGGCTTCACCCGGCGGTATGGGAAATGTTGCGATGTTTAAAACTAATAGCAGTAACGCAATTGCCATTCCAATGATCGAAATTATTTTTCCAAACCTTGGGTGATTGAACATGTTTAATGCGATTAGGAATGTACCTAACCCAAAAAATATATCCCATACAATATCTAATCCAAGCTGAATTGTATTCGGCATCTGCCAGATATAGTTTTTTATTTCTCGTGTTATATCAGGGGCAGCTTTTTCCTTTAAGCTTATAAGTGCAATTTGTATTGTAAACATCATTGTAACTACAGAGCAGCCAATGATATTAAACAACACTCCAAGCTGAAGTGTCATGGATTTATTATGCAGCCCAAGGATATGATACAAACCGATTGATGCAATAAGCAGTAAAATTCCAAATGCAAAGGCAAGCAATAATGTAATGTTAAGTGGAAAAGATATGAACAGGATTGACGGGTATATAATCATTGTGAGAAAACCACATATTATACCGGTTTGTATCCACTTTTTTTCAATGTAAGTTTTCATGGAAATAAACCTTTCTGAAGTATTACTCAAACTTATGAAAATTAACTACTTGAAGCAAATAAAAAAGGTGTATCTTTACTCCTAACACTTTTTTTGAAATATTTTGTTGAATTAATTAAAGAATAATTTGTTTTAAATTATCAAATAAAGACGATATTATTTAATTAAAATTTATTATATTTATTGTATGAAAAAAGACGAAACCATAAAAATAAAGCCCAAGTTAATTCATCGAATTAATCAGCTTTCAAAAGATACTAATAAAGACGCTTCTTATCATATGAATAAAGCTTTGGAGGAATATATAGAAGAACAGGAAGATCTTAATGAAGCTCTTGAAAGATTAAAGGATAAAAAAGAAAAATATCTTTCATCAGAACAATTGAAAAAATCTCTTGGTTTATAAAATAAACTACAATCCTTCAATAAAAAAAGATTTAAAGAAAATATCAAAATCTGAACAAGTTCGTATTATTGATTCAATTGATAATGATCTTTCTATTAAAGCTGCAGATTATCCTTTATTAAAAGGTAAATTTAAAGGTTTAAGAAAATTTAGAGTTGGTGATTATAGAGTTATTTATTTCTTAAGTGGGGAAGATGTTTTTATCTTAAAGATAAGGCACCGGAAAGATGTTTATAAATAAAAAAGGTGTATCTTATCAATACACCTTTTTTTGTTTTATATCCAATCAGTTCAATCTGTGTAATCTGTGGTTACACTTCATAATACAAATGAAACTCATACGGATGCGGACGAAGCTGCATTGGTTTTATTTCCTTTTCAACCTTGTAATCTATCCATGTTTCAATCAGGTCTTGTGTAAAAACACCGCCCTTTGTTAAATAAGCATTATCATGTTTCAAAGCTTCAAGAGCAATATCAAGTGAAGAAGGAGCCTGCGGAACCTTGCTCAGCTCTTCATGGCTTAAGTGATAAATATCTTTATCCATCGGCTCACCCGGATCTATTTTATTAATTATTCCGTCCAATCCTGCCATAAGCATTGCTGCAAAAGCTATGTAAGGATTTGAAGTACCATCGGGACACCTGAACTCAAGCCGTTTTGATTTAGGGTTCTGCGAATACATTGGTATTCTGACGCATGCACTTCTGTTTGCTTTTGAATAAGCAAGATTAACAGGTGCTTCATACCCGGGTACAAGACGCTTATATGAGTTTGTGGTCGGATTGGTAAATGCAAGAAGCGAAGGAGCATGTTTTAATATTCCACCGATATAATATAGAGCGGTTTTACTGAGACCTGCATATTCACTTCCGGCAAAAAGCGGTTTACCGTTATTCCATAAGCTCTGGTGAACATGCATTCCGCTGCCATTATCGCCGAAAATCGGCTTTGGCATAAACGTCGCTGTCTTTCCATACAAGCGTGCTGTGTTTTTAATAATATATTTAAACATCATCAGCCTGTCTGCACACTGAACGAGCGGGCAGTATTTAAAATCTATTTCTGCCTGGCCGCCCGTTGCTACTTCGTGATGCTGGGTTTCTACTTCTATTCCTGCATTCTGTAAGAATTCAACCATTGCGTTCCTTATATCGTTTGTTGAATCTGCAGGAGGAACAGGAAAATATCCTTCTTTTAATCTTATTTTATGACCAAGGTTTACTTCATGTTCACTTCCTGTATTCCAGAATCCCTCGATTGAATCAATCTTATACCATGAACTGTATTCATTGACGTTGTATGCAACATGGTCAAGAATAAAAAACTCTGCTTCCGGGCCAAAATAAACATTTTGTGCTATTTTAGTGGTCTTCAGGTATTCAACAGCTTTTTTTGCGATCCATCTGGGGTCGCGGCTGTAGTTCTCCAATGTTTCGGGATCTTTTATATCACATATCATAGAAAGTGATTTGTATTTTATAAATGGGTCAATTGCTGCCGTTTCAGGATCGGGGAATACAAGCATATCCGATTCATTAATTGACTGCCAGCCTCGGATTGATGAGCCGTCAAAACCAAGCCCTTCTTCAAATGCACTTTCTCTAAACTGGCTTACAGGTACACTGAAATGCTGCCACTGTCCGGGCAAATCGGTGAATCTTAAATCTATCATTTTTACATCGTTCTTCTTTATCAAATCAAAAACATTCTTAATTGCGTCTTTACTTTTTGCCATAAATGTTTATCCTTTCCGGTATATTTTTTTTAATTTTTAATAATAAAATCTTAAGCCCCGGCTTGCGGGGTAATACTTTCTCAGTTTCCCGTTATTTTTCCCTGTTTCTATATTGCCTGTACATGACTGCGAGAATCCAGGCAGATTATGTACTTATAAGCTAAAGTACATTTTATATTCGAACGGATGGGGCATCGTATTAATAGAATTAATTTCCTGGTGTTTTATATTCTCCCATTGTTCTATAAGTTCGTCGGTAAAGATACATCCGCGTTTTAAAAATTCATTATCAAGCTCAAGTGCATCAAGAGATTCCTCAAGGTTTCTCGGTAAATAATGAATTGTATCCTTCAATGAATAATCCGTAATATTTCCATCGTGCGGTCCGAAAGATTCTTTCACTGGGTCTATCTTATTCACAATTCCGTCAACTCCTGCAAGCAGCATTGCCGATAGGCACAGGTATGGATTTGCAGTTGAATCAGGCGGACGGTATTCAATTCTCGTCATTTCAGGATTATTAATATATGCCGGTATCCTGATTGCAGATGAACGGTTGCCTTTGCTGTAGGTTAATGCAACAGGTGCTTCAAAACCCGGTACCAGTCTTTTATATGAATTGGTACTGGGATTTGTAAACGCCGATAATGCCTGTCCGTGCTTTAATAATCCACCAATAAAATATCTTCCGAAATAATTAACATTGCCATACTCCCCTTTTTTATAAAAAGCATTCTTCCCATTCCTGGTTAGATAAACATGAAGATGCATTCCGCTGCCTGCCTGGTGGAACATAGGCTTGGGCATAAATGTGATAAATAAATCGTTCTGCCGTGCAAGATTGAACAATGCATATTTTGCAGTTACAACGTTATCTGCAGTAGTTAGCAGGTTCTCGAAATATGTTTCAATTTCCTGCTGTCCTCTTTCACCTGTTTCATGGTGATGGTACTTAACTTTTATTCCGAACTGCTTAAGCAAGCTGCATGCCTTATCACGGAAATCATCATAAACATCAAACGGATTTGCCGCGTGGTATGCATTTTTATAAAACTCCTCAGCATGCTCAACTTCATAATATGATGCGGATGTTCTTGTATCGTATTTAACTTTTGAAAAGATGTAAAATTCAAACTCAGGTCCCCACATGGAAACATCTGCACCCGTGAATTGTTTTAAAACCTGTTCTGCCTTCTTTGCAAGAAATCTTCCGTCCTGGTTGAACGGCGTTCTATCGTCATCTGTTAAAAATATATTTGCATAAAAGCTGAGTGTCTTTGCTTCCCTGAACGGGTCCATAACCGCTGTATCAAGGTCCGGCACTAAAATCATATCGCTGTTCTCAACCTTCAGGAATCCGTAGCTTGAGCCGTCAAATCCCACACCGTTATGCATAAGGTCCTCAAGTATCTTATTGTAAACCGGAAGTGATAAGTGATGAAGCCGTCCTGTCAGGTCAATACATTTCAGGTCAATTATCTCAACTTTACTTTTTTTTATCAGGTTGTTTAAGAACGGAATTTTGTTTCCGTTATTGTTTTTATTTATCATCTTTTTTTAAATTTTTAAGGTCTAAATACAATCCTTCTTTATGAGTGGAAAGCACAACTGAAGTCCGTGTAGAGCGGACCCCTTTCCATGATTGTATCTTAGACAGGATTTTTTCAAGAGTTGAAGTACTTTCGGTCCTTATTTTAAGAATGTGTGAGCCATCCCCTGTTATGGAGTGGCATTCAAGTACTTCGGGAGTCTGAAGTGCATGCTGGATAAACTCCCTGTAGTGTGTTGATGAATCACTTGTAACAAAAATAAAAGCTGTAATATCTTTCATTAACAGCTTAGCATTCAACTTAGTGATATAGGAATCGATAAGCCCGTTTTTTTCAAGCTTATTCAGCCGGTCAGTAATTGATGGTATAGATAAGCCGGTGGCTTCGGCTAATTCATTTCTTTTGATCCTGGCATTTTTTTGCAGGAGCTCAAGTATCTTTAAATCTATATCATCTACAGTCGAATGCATCAATTATTGTTTACCTTAATAATTAAGGGTTTTTCTAATAATGACCTTATAAATTTAGGAAAATGATAAATAGTTCCTTCAAATATAAGGGAATGTGTTTAATTTGTCAATACCGCCGGGAACCGGTAGCACAGACACTCCTGTCTGTGTTGCAGGGCACAGACAGGAGTGTCTGTGCTACCATCTTTACTATACTATATCACTCTCATTAAAAAAATGAGCTATCTCTTTTGCTGCATTTTCATCGGAATCCGAGCCATGTACTATATTTCTTTCAATGGAATCTGCATAAAGCTTTCTTATTGTACCTTCATCGGCTTTTTCGGGATTTGTAGCTCCTATCAGTTTCCTGTAATCTGCAACTGCATTTTCTTTCTCAAGAGCCATTGGAATAACCGGACCTGAGGTCATATATTCAACAAGTGCTGAATAAAACGGGCGTTCTTTATGTACTTCATAAAATTTCTGTGCAGATTCCGGTGTTAATTTGATAAGACGCATTCCCTTAATTGTAAATCCTGCATCAATGATTTGCTGAATGACTTTTCCCTGTATTTTCTTTTCAAGACAATCAGGCTTTAAAATTGCTAATGTGCGGTTCAATCTCTCTCCTTATTATTTTTTGTGATTATAATTAATGCAAATTAACTGAAAAGAAGGACTAAAAAAATGGAAAAAGAGTTGGGAGTTTGAGAGTTGAGAGTTTGAGAGCAGTGAGTTGAGAGTCTGTATTGATTATTTGTCATTTCTGAAAAGGCTGGAACCCAATTAACAAATGGAATTTAAGCGAATATAAATCGAACTATGTAAATTATTGCTTTGAACATAACAACACTTATTGTTAACTTTTAAAAATAAAAACCTAGACAAGTGAAAAGTGTCTCAATATTTTCCATTCTATTATTAATATACAGTCATGCATTTTCTCAAGATACAACTGCAAAACATTCATTACAATTAATTGTTGGATTGAGTGACTTTCATGTAAGAGATGAATTTGCTTCATCTTTAATATATAGGAATACAAATTTCGCTGTTGAAGGTGAATATATGATAAAGACTGATAAAAGCATCCAGAGTTTTCAATTAGCGGGATATAATGCTGTTCTTAAAACTAATTTAGAGAAATATGATGCAGAAAATTTCAGAGTAAGCTTCAGGTATAATTATCTTCATAATATATCAAAGTATAAAATTTGGGGTAATGACTTAAATATTTTTTTAGGGGGCGGGGGGTATTCCCTTCTAAATTTTTCTCAGTACAATGAATATATTTCTGAGTATGGAGTACTTACAGAATCTTGGTACTGGGTACATTCGGCAGAGGTATCAGCTTTTGCTAATTACAATACCGGTTCAAACAATCTCGGTTTTGCAGCAGATTTTTCATTAATATCTAATGTATCAAGACCTCAATATTCTTATATTCCCGGCACGTACCGGTATTCACACATCAATCCGTTTGGAAAAATGGAAGTATTCTGGAATAACCCTTCTGTACATATAAAAATTATATATGGATATCAATTAAGCAGCCGGTTTCAGATTCTGGCACAATATAATTTTCAATATTCTTACTTTGATGAACCCCGCATAATCGGATTGTATATGAATAATTTTTTAACAGGAGTCCGGTTATCATTATGAATAAATACATTTTAATCATAAAAAAGTATTTGCTAATCCTGGTTTGTTTTCTTCCGTTAATTTCGTGCGAAGATTTGATATTAGGTCCTGACCCCGAAAATACACCAACAAATAATTTCAATATACTCTGGAAAGAATTTGACAGATATTATCCATCCTTTATTGTGAGAAACATAAAATGGGACAGCTTATATACTTGTTACAGCTCCAGAATTAATAATGACTGCACTGATAAAGAACTTTGGCAAATTATTAAATCTTTACTTTACAATTTTAATGACGGGCATGTTACTATATATAATACCAACTCAATATATTATAACTCATCTCACAGGAATTCAAATGAATATGAATTCAACTTAGATGTGGTACAATCCATATACCTGGATAGAAATTTTCACTCAGCCGGAAAAGGTAATTTCACTTATGGAAGGTTTCCCGGTGATTCAATAGGATATTTACACATTGCTGCTTTTAGCGGACTTTCAGATTGGGCAAAAGATATTGATAATATTATATCCGGCTTATCAGATGTTAATACATTAATAATTGATATAAGAAATAACAGAGGAGGTCATGTACCAAATTTTAGTTATATCGCAGCAAGCTTTACTGATAAAGATATAACCTTCAGAAAAGAAATTGCAAGAAATGGTCCAAAGCACAGTGATTTTACTTCTCCTGTTACACAAACAATTTCTCCGCGGAAATCTTCTCCAAATTTTACAAAGCAAATTATTCTACTGACAAACCGGGTAACCGCAAGTGCTTCTGAAATGTTTGCATTATTTTTTAAGCAGCTTCCTTATTCGATACAAATTGGTGATTCGACTTCAGGTTCGATAGGACTGATAAGAGGATTTCAATTACCTAACGGCTGGTTATACGAAATGCCGGATGGGCTTACTTTAACAATGGACGACAAAAGCTTAGAAGGTATTGGTGTTGTACCGGATATTTATGTAAGAAATACTGAGGAAGAAATATTCAGAGGTTATGACCGCGTTCTTGAGACTGCGCTTGAATATATCTCGGGATGGAAAAAATAAATAACAAACTTGTGCTTTCCCCAATCAGCAACAGGCAAATAAATCCCTGAGTAGATAGTCACCTTACGCAAATCATAAATCAATTTGTTACGAAAAAAATATACGTGTAATTTCAGCTCCTGTCCTCACCCCCCGACCCCCTCTCCTATGATAGGTGTTAGGAGAGGGGGAGTTCCTTTTACTTTTAAGATTTTATTATTACTCAAGTTCTATATTTTTATGTCTCCCCCTCTCCTTTCATTTATCATAGGAGAGGGGGTCGGGGGGTGAGGACAGAAGCTGAAATTAAATACAAATACTAAAATCTTACCCTATGATTACACTCTTGCGTAAGGTGAATAGATAGTCATAGAGGGTAACTCTTTTATAAACCTTACAAACTTTACAAACCTTATCAACTTTATAAACTTTACAAACCTTATAAACCTTATAAACCTTACAAACCTTATAAACCTTATAAACCTTATGAACTCTAAAATCTCCGTATCATTTATGGGATGACCCAGAGGGTGCCCGCCACGCTTTCCTTACTTAACATATTTATAGGTTTATTAACATCATTTCAATTCTATCTTAAATATTCGAAAATGTTTGAGCTCGCAATTAGTTACTTCTTTACAAACCTTATCAACTTTATAAACTTTACAAACCTTACAAACCTTACAAACCTTATAAACCTTACAAACCTTATATCTCTTAAATGTTAATATTAGGTTATTTAGAAATTTTTTATTTATTTTTGTAAAAAACCCAAACATTATGGTACATTTATCAAACAAACAAATAGAAGATATTGCCAGTGAACTTGAAGTAGGCATGGATTGCTATATTCATAAAAAAACCGGAAAATATATATCCATACCTAATGAGCTTTCATTTGGTACATATTCTGACATTTATGATGAAGAGGATGAGGAAGATGATGATGACGAATTTGGAGACGATAATCCTTTTAAAAATGATATGAAAAAAATTAATGAAGACAGGAAGTCATACCTGTATATTGTACCGATGGATTCACGTGAATCATATAAAGTTATGGAAGATTTTACTTATACTATTGATGATGATAATGTCAGAAACGTGCTTCAGAAAGCACTTAACAGACCGAAGCCATTTGCTAACTTCAAGTATGATCTGGATGATTTTCCGGATTTTAGAAAAAAATACTTTGAATTTAAGTCTATGAGGTATATAGAATATGTAAAGCTTTTTTTGGAATATGAATCTGATGATGAGAATATAGATGATGAAAATATAGATGATGAGAATATAGATGATGAGAATATAGATGATGAAAATCTTTTGGAAGAGGAATAATTATATTGATTTTATTGTTTTGCTTTAAATATAATTATCAAATGCTTAATAAAACACACTATGAGTAAAGAAGAGAAAGCCTGGAATGATTTATTGCGTCTAATAAAGGAAAAAGATTTTAAATCTGAGGATGAATTAAAAGCATTTATGAATTCTATTATGGGGAAACCAATTCCTGAAAAGCCAAAAGAGAATTTAACAGAAAAGGAACGTGCAGAGGACCTCGTTTATGAAGCACGGGAAATGCATCCTGCAGAAGGAAGAAAAAATGCTGAAGAAGCACTAAAGCTTGACCCTGATTGTATCCTTGCCTATGAATACCTTGCCGATACTGAAATTTCAAAATTAAACTGATTATCACAGAGTTACCGCAGAGTGATAGAAACCTCACCTTACTCAAAAAGAAGAAATCCCGCCTGCCTGCCTCTGGCAGGAAGGCGGGATTACTTCTATTTGCGTAAGCTGCCTAAGTTATTTCAAATTTTCTTTGCGTTCTTTGCGGCTTTGCGTGAAAGTAAAACCCGTGGTCATCCAATGGTCATCCAGCGGGCACTCCATGGGCACTCAGTGGGCACTTTATGGGCACTTTACGGGCGGTTTTTGGGCAGGAGTTTTTAAAAAATGGCTGTAACTCATTACTCTAAAAGCAGATAACTCGTGACCAAAGTGTCAAAAATGGCTCAAAATGTGGCGATTATAAGCAGGGATCGAGGTTTTTGTAAAACTACTCCTGCCCACGGATTTTCTGGAAATAATAAACAAAATAATCGATTTACTGTCGCTATAATTTAAGACTTAAAGTGATGCTTTAAGGTATTCCCGGTTCAATTAAGGACACACCCCTTCCGCTTCGCTCCCTCCCCTCTCGAGAGGGGAATCCTTACCTCTTTATTTATCCTTGAAATAAATTTGCTTAAAAAGCACTCTAAACACACAATACACTCAATGCACTCCACACACTCTATACTATTTTCATATAAAACTTGACAAGCGGTAATCTCTGTATTAATTTTATATAGTAGTGGGAGTTGCTGAAGAATATCACTCACTGTCGTTCTTTGTCAATATTGAAATCGTAATCTGCAGGTCGTGAAATTAATTTATCCCGGGCTTAGCTTCGGGGGCAGATATAGAAACAAAAAAATATAAAAATTGAAAAATTCGGGAGTTCGGGAGTTCGAGAGTAGGAGGGTTGTGAGTTTGAGCGTTTGAGAGTTGGGGAGTTGTAAATCCTCCGGTCATCTTAAGCTAACGCTTGCGTCAGGTCAATAATTGTAAATTTAAGTTCTATCTTTCACTGGCATACATATCAGTTAATCTAAGTTAATCCATATCCTCAAACTAAGACCTGACACTGCCTCTGAATTACAAACTTAACAAACTTAACAAACTTAACAAACTTAACAAACTTAAAGAACTTAACAAACTCTAAGAACTTAACAAACTTAAAGAACTTAACAAACTCTAAGAACTTAACAAACTTAAAGAACTATCTCCCGTACTCCTTCAGTGCTTCCAATGCTAAAAACCTGGCACCGAAGAAAATGTTTTGTGAGAGCTTCTCCAGTGCAGGAATATTATTCTCATCTTTATATTTCCTGAAAGCAAAGGCAATATCTTTATTATAAAGCTTTTCCGGTCTGTCTTCAAAAACCAAATCCCTTAATCTTGATGAAACTTTGCCGATGAACTCCGTATCATTTGAATCAAGCGGAATTTTTCCCAAAGCATTTATTGCTGATGCCCTGATTCTTACATTATAATCGAATGTTAAAGAATACATTACATCTCTTCCCTGTGAGCTTCCTGTTTCACCTAATATATAACAAGCTAAGCTGATTTCAGGTTGTGTCAGGCCTGAACGGTTATTAATATAATCATTAAGCTTATTTATCAGCGAATTATTCAATGACTGCGGTATCCTTCTGGCAAGAACACGCAGTACCTGTGTTTCTCTTGCATCATCTGTCGCCAGCTTTGTTATCACATGGTTTGCAGTATTCACACTGTCTTCTATCAGTTTCTTAAAGCCATACTCCTGCCATAAAGAAAATCTTGGCTCAATGGTTTTTGCCATAATGAAATATTCTTCAGTAGTGAAAGTACCGGAAATATTTCCGCCGCTTCTTTTTATTGTATCAAGGTTTACTTTAAAGTTATCTCCGCTCACATGTTCGGGAAGATCTGCTTCAGGATAATCACTCCTTACTCCCCATGTGGAAGTATTTAACATAACACTATCCTGTTTTATTGCATAAGCATCATCTCCGGAGCCATCGATAAACACACCAATGCTGCCAAACTCCCTTCTTGGGTTGCCGTAACCCCTTGTATTATTAAAGTCTTTGACGAGGTATCCGTCAACTCCGCTTTCATCAAACAGCATTCCGATTCCATTGGCATTGCCTGCTCCCTGTGAGAGTGAGTAAGCGGAATAGTTGTCATTTCCTTTTACGTCCCAGAGCATACCGAAACCGAAATCATGCCCGCATCCCTGTGATACTCCATCGGATGTATAGAAGTCCCATCCGTCGTAATCTTTTAGCAAGCCAACTGCAAGATGAATACCTGCTCCCTGAGCATACTGATAGGAATCATATTTATCATGCCCCGATTTATCTACGATAGCACCGAGCGAATACCAGTAAGCACCTCCCTGCCCGAATATATCGGTGTGATAAATGTCGTTACCTTCACCTTCAATTATTAAACCGATGCCGCCTGCATAATATGGTCTTAAGCCTAGACCGTATCCCTGGCACATTGAAATGTAATGGTCATTATATCTTCCAATATCGAGTGAGCGTGAATCAATTAAGTAATCATCATTGCCTTTGTTATCAATGATACATCCCACACCCTTTGTAAAACCAAAACCCTCGGCATATGAGTTTGCTATATAGAAATCATTTCCCTCGTTATCCATAAGCAATCCGAGTCCAAAGCAACCTGCACCGATTGAGAATGTTTCAGCACGGTAAGTATCATTCCCTCTTTCATCATAAATCATTCCAAGTCCTCCAATAGCAGCACCAAGGCAACCGGTTTTACCTTCATATACATCATCACCTTCTTTATCATAAATAAATGATGAAGAAAATAAACCACCTGCTAAGGAGAAGTTTGATTTAGCAGCATAACGGTCATTGCCGGAGAGGTCAATGATACAGCTAAATCCATTTTTATTTCTTTTATCCAAAGAGTTATTCTCATTTTCAATATCATAAACATCATCACCTCCTACATCGATTATAACATCGAACATTCCGGTATATATATTTTTACCGGGACCACCAATTGCAATGCGTACACCATTTTCATATCCATAATAAATAAAATCTCCGTGAACATATTTATTCCGGAAATAAGAAAGGTCATCTATTTTTCCCAGCAGCCATTGTGATTCATCTTTTAACACCTCATATTCTGTCAGTCCTTTTCCAATATAAGCAACAAGCTCACTCATATTCATTTTACTGAGCAGGTCCATAACATTTTTTGAAACCCATATCAAAGAATCCCTTGCTTCGTTATACTTAAAAATATCAAAGGCGGAAGGAACATCATCGCCTGATTCTTCAAATATTGATAACAAATGCCTGTTAAGAAAATCAATTTCATCTTTGGAATATATTTTTAATAATGAATTCCGAAACTCCTTCAATTCTTTACATTTTTGACGCGTATTATTTAAAAATACATCAAGCGGGTCCGGTCTGTGATCTACGGGATTGTTATTAAAAATAAGTCTTTCCATAGCAGTTTCACCAATTGTAATAATATATCTATCAGTTGTTGTAAAGTTTCTCATTAAAGGTATATTAAACGACATAAAAAGCAATTTAGAATAAAGATCCCATTTATCAACCTCATCGGAAAGAGTTGAGATGCTATCAATCCACGTCATGCTTCTCAGCGGGTTTATCATCATATCTCTTACTAAAGGCATAAGCAGCTTAGCATCATTAGTAGGTGATTTTTCTGCTGCACCGAAAAAATCGATTGGAATAATAATATCCTGCCTGGTTAAACCGCGGTGGGTTAAGGTATTATCAAGCAGAGTATTAATATCCCTTTGGGCAAATACAAGCTGCTGAAAAATAATGATTAAGAATAAATATTTGATTTTCATATTAATAAAATATTCATCAATTTATTTAATTAAATATACAATTTCGAGAGGAAAAAAATGCTTTATCAGTTTAAGATAATTTGTCTGAATCACAGATTACACTCCTGCCTGCAGCAGGCAGGGATTATACTGATTGCACTGATGAAAAACTTTAACACCAAGTTCACAAAGAAGACAAAGAATACAAAGAGTAGAATATTAGTTTTTCGTTAATGTCTTTGTGTACTTTGTAACCTTTGTTTCTTTGTGTTAAAATTATGTTTTTCATTACTGATGTAATATCAAGATAGCGAAATATTATCAGTGACATCAGTGTAATCTGTGATTCAGACAATAAAATTTATTGAAACTTTCATTCTAAATAAAAAGTATATTCAATAACAACTAATAAAAAGGCGGGAAAAATGAAAAAAGCAAATCTTTTCAGTGTAGTACTTTTTGTTATTATCGTAGTCGTTTTTGCAGGATGCCAAAAAGAACAAACTTCGGAGGATGTAAATAAACCCCTTACTGACGCGGGTATGATGAGAAGTAAAGAAAGTGCCCCAACTTCCACGTATGGAACCATGGATGTTGGAAACAAAAAAGATGTTAATGAAATGATAGATTTCAAACAGCAAACGGAAAATTATAATTCACAGGATAAAAGAATGATTATCCGCTCAGGAACCATGAACCTTGAAGTCGATAAATATGATGATACGGAAGGAAAGGTAAAAGAAATTGCAGCCCGCTTTAACGGATATATAACCAATACAAGTGCAAGCTTAAATGCTTCCGGTAAAAAACAGGGTACCATCACAATCCGTGTTCCATCTGATAAATTTGACGGGTTATTAACAGAACTGTCAAAGACAGGGAAAGTAATGAATCAAAATATTACAGGGCAGGATGTAACTGCAGAATACATGGATTCTGAAGCCAGATTAAAAACACAGAGGGAGCTTGAATCACGCTTACTGCAATTGCTTGCCGAAAAGACTGCAAAGCTTACAGATGTTGTTGAAGTGGAAACAAAACTTGCGGCAGTCAGAGAGAACATTGAAAGAACCGAAGGAAGAATGAGATACTTAAAAGACCAGGCATCATACTCAACACTTGCAGTAAGTGTATATGAACCAAGTATGCTTACAACATCATCGGGCGGCGGATTTTTCTATGAACTGGGACAAGGATTTGAAAAGGGTTTAACCGGCTTTACTACTGTGCTAAGAGGAATAATAACTTTTGTCATTGCTTTCTTACCGATTTTCATTATTCTCTTTATTATTTTCTACTATATAAGAAAGTATTTAAAGAAAAGAAGAGCTGTAAAAACGGTGTAAGGTTTGTAAGGTTTGTAAGGTTTGTAAGGTTTGTAAGGTTTGTAAGGTTTATAAGGTTTATAAGGTTTATAAGGTTTATAAGGTTTATAAGGTTTATAAGGTTTATAAGGTTTATAAGGTTTATAAGGTTTATAAGGTTTTCACACTTTATGAACTTTATGAACCTAATAAACTTTATGAACTTTATGAACTTTACGAACCATACAAACTTTATGAACTGAAAAATCCATTCTTATATATTTTATTATGGTTAATGACTCTCAACTCCCCAACTCCTAAACTCCCAAACTCTCAAACTCTCAAACTCTCCAACTCTCAAACTCTCCAACTCTCTAACCCCTCTCTCCCCCTTGTAATATCCAGAAATAAATAATATTTTTACACATCATTTTTTATAAATTTATTATTTATAGATGAGAGCACTTTTATATCTTCCATCATCATTATCGTTTTTTATAGTTGTTGCAGTTAGTGTAGCGATTGCATTATTTGGCTTGATGCTAGTTAGAAAAAGATATTCACCGGAGAAGCTGAGAGAGAATCATGAAGTAGCCGGCTTTATTTTTAATGCTTTTGGTTTAATTTACGCTGTACTTCTGGCTTTTGTTGTTTTTGCCGCATGGACCGAATATGAAACCTCAAAAGAAAACATCGAAGCAGAGGCAAATAAGCTCTCTGACCTTTACCTTGATTCCGAGGGATTTCCGGAACCAATAAGAGCGGAAACACGAACCAGGATATTAAAGTATGCCTATATTGTAGTAAAAGATGAATGGCAAAAAATGGAGAACGGCGAAAGAAGTGAAGACGCCCGGATAGTGCTGGAGGATATATTTAAATATTATTTATCAATTGATGTTAATAATATTCCCAACATATATGCTTACCAGGAATCATTAAAACGTCTCAATGAGCTAAGTGAAAGCCGGCGTATCCGACTGCTCGACAGCAAGGACAATGTTCCCGGTATTATCTGGCTTGTTGTTATTGTTGGTGCTGTTATATCTATCGGGTATACATATTTGTTTGGCTCATACAGGGCATCAGCACAATATATTATGACTGCCGCATTGACAATAACAAACTCTATGGTGCTTTTTCTTATCTATATTCTTGACCATCCCTTTACGGGTAATAATAAAATATTACCCGATGCATTGCAGCGGATAATAGAAACATATAAGAATTTTCCGTTTTAAATAAATTGTATCTGTCTGAATATTTCAGGCGATCAATCCGGAAAATTGAATGAATAATTTAATTCTATATCCGGATTCAAGGATTTTGATACCGGACAATTGATAGCAACTGCCTCAAGCAAGCCCCTGTACTTAAATGGAATGCCCTCACAGAAATCGATTTTTATATCCAATCTTGAAATTCTTCTCGGTCTGTCATCGCTCATATGCTTATCGACCGTTGCAGTGGAACCTTTCATATTTACGTCATGGCTTTCTGCACAAATACCCATTGTTGTGAGATAGCAAACCCCGAGTGAAGTTGCAAAAAGATCGGTAGGTGAAAAAGTTTCACCTTTACCGTGATTATCACATGGAGCATCGGTCTGTAATTTTGCTCCGCTAGGTCCGTGAACTGCCTCGCAGTGGAGACCGCCGGTGTAGGTAGAAGTTATTGTGACCATAATTTTTATTGATTGATATCCAAATTTAATAAAATTTTACGTGAAATATACAATAAAATATAACCGTTATAGTTATAATCAAAGTATGTGTTGACAAGAGTTTAAATATATATTATATTGCAGTAGTTTAAAGCTACAGCAATATTGAAAACAGACGAATTAATAGAAAAACTTAAAACCCTTGGATTCAAAGAATATGAATCGAGGGTTTTTCTTGTCTTGTTAAAAGGCAAGCTGATGAGTGCCTCTGATATATCGAAAGAATCAAAGGTAATACGTAACTCTATATATGATATTTTAAAATCATTTGTAGAAAAAGGGTACTGCAATGAAATAGAAACAAACACAATACTTCAATACCGCATAATTGACCCTGTTGCTATTCTTAATAAACTGGAGCGTGATTACCACGCTAATTACAATAAGAAAGTCACTCTTCTCAAAGACACATTCTCAGAGCTGAACACAATTTACAGTATTGATAAAAGTGATGACCTGGATAAGCCGGAAATTAATGTGGAACTGATACGTGGTTTTAATAAGCAGCGTGTTTCAAAATATATTGACCTTTACAAAAATGCAAAGCATGAAGTACTCGGCATGTACAGGTTAAAAGGTCTTGTTGCAGAAGAGTTCGATAAAGTAGCAGCCAAATTCATCAGAAAAGGCGGAGTAATAAAATCAATTTACCAGGCATCACTTGATTTCAAAGTATTAACAGATGGAAAGATGGGACCCGCTACCGGCACAGACCTTATCAGGGTACTGTCTAAATTCCAGAAATCAGGTGAACAGATAAGATTATCAAAGGTAAAAATTCCCAACGTAACAATATTTGACAGGGAAATAGTATTTATTAACCTGACAGATAAAAGAATTCCTGTGCAAAAGCACGCGGATATAATAATAAAAAACCCTGACTACGCAGAGCATATGGCAGACTTATTCACGTTCTACTGGGATAAGGGACTGACAGTAGATGAGTATGAAAAGACGGAATAATAAAAATTCCATGAATCTTTTAAATGATACTCTCATGAAGAAAATATTTACACTATTAAGTTTACTTTTAATATCGCTTCCGGCTTATACACAGCCGTATTCGACAAAAATACTTGATGGAGATTCCTGCGGAATAAAGAGTTTTAAAGCATTTAATATTCCGAATTCAAATTATAAAGATATATACATTCAATATGGAAGACCTGCCTCTAGCAACAGCTTTGTACAACAGAGATACTGGAGTTGGGCAAGATATAACAGAAGCTCAAATAACTGGTACATTCTTTCTCACAATTCGTTTTTACATTCGTTTCCATTTTTCTGTTATTGGAATATCAATAGTTATGTTTATACCAATGTATTAGATTTCATAATATCGCCTCTCGATACATCTTTAATTCTTCAAATCAGGGAGCCGGCTTTATGCGGTTACGGTTTACTTGAACCAAAACAGGATACAAGAATTTCACACAACTCGGGGCAAACATCCGATACTTTAGAACAATTTTGTAACGATTTTGCCGGAAACCAGTGCTTTGGATTTGATATTGACCCTGTTAATGATTCAATTATGTATTTTGGATATAATATGGTACCTGCCGGGGGTTTCTGGAAATCAACAGACCGCGGCCATTCATGGTTTGTTGCCAGTACAATATCCGGAATTTTTGCTCCAACAGGACCAATAAAAATTAATCCTTACCGCAGGGATGATATTTACGTTTCAGGATACCAGGTCTATAAAAGCACTGATGGCGGATTAAATTTTTATAATACAGGTGCATCAGAATTTACACAAATTGAATTTGCAAGCAATGCAATTTATGCCATATCCAATGAAACAGGATTATATAAATCTGATATAAATGGTAACAACTGGAATCTCATAAAACCGGGTATGTACCGTTCATTATTAGTGTCGCCGGATAATAATAATATAATATTTCTTGGCTCCGATTCAGGGCTGTACAGGTCAATTGATGCAGGGGCAAGCTGGGTATTATATAATAATAACTTTTTCCCATCAACACGTGTAATTGGTATAACAAAAGATATTGGAAGCGGAGATACTGTAATAGTATCTACAAACAAAGCAATTTATAAAGTTTGGGGACCGGAAATATTTACTCTTGATACAACATCATTAAATTACTTTCCTATGGCTGTTGGGAACAGGTGGATTTACAACGTTTACTGGAATGGTCCTCTGCCCGGAAGCGGCATAGTCGCAGCCCAAATCGTCAGGGATACTATCATGAACGCGAAAAAATATTACTTGTTTACAGGCGTAGAGTTTTTAAACGGATGGTTAAGTGTTGATTCTGTAAATGGTAATTTGTATTCATGGTTTTATGCTCCCGGTTGTCCCAAAAATCCTTATGAAGAGCTGAAAGATAGTCTTGCAAGCAATTTCAGAGATACTTTTTATCATTGTGAAGTAACTCCGACAGGCAAGCGTGTTTTTTATGATTCTCTAAGCTTCAGATTTGATACTGTAAGCACCGCACTCAGATATAAAACAAAAACCTTTATTGATGCTATTCAAATCTATGGAACCACAAGAGGATATGCAAAAAACCTTGGTATTTGCCAGGCAGTAATAGGAGATCCTTATTCATTTACCTTTACATTAAAAGGTTGTTTTATAAATGGAGTTGTATATGGTGATACAACAATGGTAGGAATAGAGCAAACATCAACAGTGATACCCAAAGAGTTTTCTCTTTCCCAAAATTATCCAAATCCATTCAATCCATCAACAACCATAGAGTTTGATATACCAAATAAGAGCTTTGTCACCCTCTCCTTATATGATATTACCGGCCGGGAAGTTGAATCGCTCGTTAATGAGCTTGTATCACCCGGCCGGTATAGAGTTTTGTGGAACGCTGAGAATTATTCAAGCGGTGTTTATTTCTATACCATAAAAACCGAATCCTTTCAACAAACAAAAAGGATGGTGCTGGTCAAATGAGGAAAATAATAATTAATACTATTATTCTTTTTTTATTGATTGATCTAACGTATTCAATCGATACGATTTCAACAAAGTATTATCCGTTAAACGTTGGTAATTCCTGGACATACACATATTTTCACAATATTCCACCATTGACATATAAATATAAGAGGGTTGTAACCGGAACCATAATACAAAATGGACATAAATATTACATAATAAATACTTCATTGTTTAGAGTTGATTCGACAAACGGCAGATTACTTATTTATTCCTCGAATTCCGGATGCAATTGGTTAATAAATGAAAAACTCGTTGATAGTCTCTCTGCAAAGAAATGGGATTCGTGCAGATTTGACTGCAGTATGTTAAAAAGCAAATGTACCGATACTTCCAATGTTACTGTTTTTGGCTTAAACAGACCATCTAAAGTTTTCACGGTTACAGATTTTGAAATCTATTTCCAAACCAGATATGTAAAAGGCATTGGTATGACACATTACAGTGATCATAGTGGGTCTGGTACTCAATATACTACATATACATTAAATGGATGTGTAATTGATGGAGTAGTTTATGGTGATACAACAATAACAGGTATTGCACCAGTTTATATTGGAATACCTGAAAAATTTTATTTATACAATAACTATCCAAACCCGTTCAATCCGTCAACAACAATAGAGTTTGAAATCCCCCAATCATGTGTGGCTTCCCTCACCATATATGATGCTGCCGGCCGGGAAGTTGAATCGCTCGTTAATGAGCTTGTATCACCCGGTCGGTATAGAGTTTTATGGAATGCCGCGAACTATGCAAGCGGCGTCTATTTCTATACCTTTAAGACCGAATCCTTCCAACAAACAAAAAGGATGGTATTAATAAAATAAAATGAAAAATTTCATTTTAATAAATATTATTTTATTAGGTTTTATTTCAGAGATCTCATCTCAACAAGGATGGTTTACTCTTCATACATACCAGGGTACCTCAAGTTATACCGGATTGAAATTCTTTGACAGCCAAACAGGATACTTAACATCCAGATTTGGAAATGCTCATATCAATGGTGGTATTACACAAAAAACTACAAACGGGGGTTTAAACTGGTTCACGGTCTTGAGCGGTGTTCCCGAAGATGGTTTGTTTTTCATTAATGTTAATACAGGATGGGTCTATGGAGGATATTGGGATGATGCAGGTGAAAGAAGCAGGGAGATTTTCTGGACAACTAACGGTGGAGCAAATTTTATCAGAGTTTATTTAGATTCTCTTACCAACGCATTCTCAAAGATGTTTTTTGCAGATGTTAACACCGGATATTTACTTTCTACCGATACATCAATTTATAAATCTACTAATTCCGGCTATAATTGGTCTGTGTGTGCTACTATTAGTTTATTTTCGATTTATTTTATTAACGCAAATACAGGATGGGGCTCTGCTGCATTAGGGAATGTTTACAAAACAACGAACGGAGGAATGAACTGGTCTTCTTATAATGTTGGTACAAGCATAGCTTTAAGAAATGTGATTTTCAGTGATTACAATACCGGATGGGTGAACAGTAGTTCACATATTTTCAAGACTACTAATTCAGGTATAAACTGGGCTGCTTATTCATTAGGATTTTCAGGTGCATATAAAATGGAGTTCTATGATTACAACAAAGGATGGTTAACTAAAGACAGCGGAAAAGTTGCTTACACATCGAATGGGGGAATAAACTGGATGATTCAAAATGGAGGCGTAATTCATAACCTAAGCTTTATTTCATTTGCAAATTCAAGTACTGGTTTTGTTGCAGGCTGGAGGATGGTTTCTCCTTATCCTGCAACGGGTGAAGTTATATTAATGAAAACAACTACAGGTGGATTGACTCCTGTTGAGCATTTAAGTAATAATATACCAAAAGATTTTTCTTTATCCCAAAACTATCCAAACCCGTTCAACCCGTCAACAACAATAGAGTTTGATATACCAGCATCATGTGTGGCTTCCCTCACCATATATGATGTTACCGGCCGGAAAGTTGAATCGCTCGTTAATGAGCTTGTGTCGTCACCCGGCCGGTACAGAGTGTTATGGAATGCCGCTAATTATTCAAGCGGCATTTACTTCTATACCATAAAAACCGAATCCTTCCAACAAACAAAAAGGATGGTGTTTGTGAAATGAAGAAGATAATATTTTTTATAATATTATTTCTATTTTCTTTTACTGAAATAATCTATTCTATAGATACAGTATCGACGAAATATTATCCATTAAATGTTGGTAATTCATGGACATGCACTTACTTTCACAATATACCTCCAATGATATATCAATTTAAGAAGACTATAACCGGAACAGTCATTCAAAATGGGCATAAATATTATCTTATAAATACAACATTGTTCAGAATTGATTCAACAAATGGCAGACTACTTAATTATGTTGTGAACTCCGGATGTAATTGGTCAATTAATGAAAAGCTTATTGATAGTCTTTCTGCAAGAAAAGGGGATTCATGCATATATAACTGCAGTACATTAAAAAGCATTTGTACCGACACTTCAAATGTTAATATTTTCGGCTTGAATAGACCATCCAAAGTATTTACTGTTACGGGTTTTGAAATATTTTTCCAAACCAGATATGTAAAAGGCATAGGAATGACTTATTATATTGATTGGAGCGGGTCAGGTACACAGTATACTACTTATACTTTAAACGGATGTGTTATAGATGGAATAGTTTATGGCGATACAACAATAACCGGTATAAAATCTAATTCAACAGAAATATCTGCTGACTTTAGGTTATCTCAAAACTATCCAAACCCATTTAATCCGTCAACTACAATAGAGTTTGATATACCAAACCGGAGCTTTGTCACCCTCTCCTTATATGATATTACCGGCCGGGAAGTTGAAACGCTCGTTAATGAGCTTGTGCCGCCCGGCCGGTATAGAGTTTTATGGAATGCTGAAAATTATTCAAGTGGTGTTTATTTCTATAAATTAACAACTGCTGACTTTTCTGTAACAAAAAGGATGGTGCTTGTTAAATGAGAAAAGATAATATTTTATTTTTCGCTAAAATTTTTTCTGTTTGTTTTCTATTATTAATTGCTCAGGATGCGGCGTATTCGCAAGTTGGTAATGTTACAGATTTCCTGCCGCTCAAGACAGGAAACATCTGGGTTTACCATTGCAGTGCATTCAACATCACTCCGCCATGTTTATGCAGTAGATATTACAAGATAAAGTTAATATCCACAACTGTAATTAACGGAAAAACTTATTATCAGGTTCAAACATCTATAATTACACTAACGTGTTACGGGTCGTGCGGTAGTGGTTTATTACCTCTTGATTCACTTCTCAGAGTAGACTCAATGAGCGGTAAGGTATTGAGATATGCTCCGGGTGCCGGTTGTTTTAATACCCCGGATGAGATACTACTAGACAGCCTGAAAGCGCGTTTGAACGATACTATAAGGTACCGTTGCCAGCCACCGGTACAATGGAATACTTATAAATGCACAGATACAAACAACGTAAATATTTTTGGTTCCAGCAGGCAATCGAGAACATTTGGAGTTACAGGTTTTGAGGGTGGATGGGGGAGAAGATATGTAAAGGGTATAGGTCTTACAAATGCTAATGGGTATAGTCTGGTTTGCGTTGACAATACAACTTTACTTGGTTGCGTACTTGATGGAGTTGTATATGGTGATACATCATTTATTGTTGGTATAAAACAAATATCCTCTGAAGTTCCGGATAAATTTTCTCTATCCCAAAATTATCCAAACCCGTTCAATCCGTCAACAACAATAGAGTTTGATATACCAGCATCATGTGTGGCTTCCCTCACCATATATGATGTCACCGGCCGGAGAGTTGAATCGCTCGTTAATGAGCTTGTGCCGCCTGGCCGGTATAGAGTTTTGTGGAATGCTGAGAATTATTCAAGTGGTGTGTATTTTTATAAATTATCTGCTGATGACTTTTCTGTAACAAAAAGGATGGTGCTAATAAAATGAAGACAAAAATATTCACTTTAATTTTTATGGTGTTTATTGCTCTTCTGTTGAATAATGCAGTTTCTTTTTCACAGTGGTTTCAGCTTGCATCCGGTACAACTGAATCACTCATGGATGTATATTTCTCAGATGTAAATACAGGTATAGCTGCAGGTAGCAATGGTAAAATTATACGAACAACAAACGGCGGACAAAATTGGATTACAGTTAACAGCTTAACATCGAGTCCCTTATACTCCCTCGATTTCCCCGCCCCGATGACAGGATATACAGCAGGTTTATCCGGAACTGTCCGCAGAACTTTTGACTGCGGAAATTCATGGGACCCGAGAACCGGCTGCGGTATCAATATCAGAAGTATTGCATTCCTGAATGTCAATACCGGCATAACAGCCGGCGGCGGCACTTTAATGTGCTTTACAACTGATGGCGGTCAGACCTGGAATCCAAGGACTGTTCCACAATATGCTGTTACAGGTGTTACATTTATCAACAGTACTACACTGCTTACATCTGCAACAGATATGCCCGGTGCCGTAATTTTTAAATCAACAAATACAGGCGTTAATTGGTCTACTGTTATGATAATGAACAACAGTGGAATGAATGTTACATATTCCCTGTCGTATATCTATTTCAAGAATCCTGTTACGGGTTTTTGCACCGGAAGCAGTAATAATTATGGGGCAAGCTCAGGTAATGTATATAGAACAACAAATGCAGGTGATAACTGGAGTATAGCAGGAAGCACACCGGCAGCAGCAGGAAGCGGTTTGAACGGAATCCATTTCGGAAGCAGCGATACCGGGTTTGTAGTTGGCAATAATGGCGTTATCATGCGTTCTGCAAACGGCGGTGCAAACTGGTATATTCAATCGAGCACTGTTACAACTTCACTTTCGGGTGTTTACATGCTTAATGCACAAACAGGTTATATCTGCGGCAGCAATGGTGTAATATTAAAAACCACCAATGGAGGGGTTGTCGGATTTGCTCCAATCAGCAATAAGGTACCGGGTGAATTTTCACTGGAGCAAAATTATCCGAACCCGTTCAACCCGGTAACAAGAATAAAGTTTTCTATCTCCTTTTCTCCTCTCGAGGGTACTAATATCTCAGCCCTCGGGAGGGGTAATGGTCAGCATGTAATGCTGATTGTATATGACGCCCCTGGAAGAGAGCTTGAAACTTTGGTCAATGAAAAACTTTCTCCCGGCACATATGAAGTTGAATGGAATGCAAGTGATTATCCAAGCGGTGTGTATTTTTATACTTTGATTTCAGAAAATTTTAAAGAAACTAAAAAACTGGTTTTATTAAAATAATATGGGTTCAATCTTAAATAGAAAAGTACGAATATTATACAGAAGGACTTTACTGTTTCATATGGCTAAACCCGAGTTTTTATTATGGCTCAGTATAAAAAATAAGAAAATTTTAGTGCAAAAGCTCCGCAAACAGTCCGAAATATTGGGTTTTTTGAAAGATTTTAAAAATAAAAAAAATCAACCTTGTTTATCGGGTATCAAATAATGAAATACTGCATTATTTTATAGAATAAACGGTTGAGATTACAGGATTAAGATTGAATATAGACTACAAAATAAAAAAGTAGATTTTTTTTACAAGTTACTTTCATTGATCTCTTGGGGAAGGGAAAAATAATGAAAATATTTTTACTATCAATATTAGTTTTACTGTTTATCACTTCAACTGCATATCCGCAGGTTAAGCAGCAATGGGTACAGACCACCCCTTCACCGGGGAGTGGTTTCAAAGATATCCAATTAGATGCTGCAGGCAATGTGTATATGCTTGGCAGCTCATCCGACAGCAGTTTTACTTCCTGGACACAGCTTGCTTCTTATACTCCTTCGGGTGAACAAAGATTTTGTATATTGAATAATACCGGTATGAATATTTCCGATTGGTTTTTTGATACACCCGGAAATATTTATATTGGCGGTTATTATACTGCAAATTCCGGAACCTGCTATACGCATCTGTTCAAATATAATTCTTCAGGTGAATTGCAATGGGAAACATCCGATTCCATTTACAATAAAGGAATGCTGAAAGGATTTGCCGGTGATTTATGGGGCAACAGCTATTTATTGAAATATGAGCGGGGAAAAAATACTATCCTGATGTATAATCCAAATGGTATTTATGTCAGGTCAATATATGTAGATGAAACTTTCAGCACAAATACAATTGCTGTAGATTCACTGAGAAATATTTATATCTCGGGACTGCGGTACAATGAACAAACAAACAGCTGTATAACAATTAAATATGATTCACACGGAATAAGGCAATGGCTTGCTGAGTATAACCCTGAGCCCGGTGTAATAAATACAAATAAACTGGATGTAAAGGTTAACAGCGGCAATGTGTATATAATGATGGCTGTAACATACAAATTCACTGGCAGTGATTATTTACTTTTAAAATATGACCGGGACGGCATGATTCAATGGACTTCACAATATAATAGAAGTGACAATGATGAACCGTCTGATTTTGTAATTGACAGTAAATCAAATGTGATAGTAACAGGTAATAACGGAACCGTAAAGTTCAACCGTAAAGGGTTAAATGTCTGGAGCGATTCAACAAAAGACATGGTATCTGCAGCTTCGGATAAATTAAACAATATTTATTTAACAGGTACATATTATTATACTTTCGGAGCAACTTATGCCGATATGGTTACAGTTAAGCTCAACGCTGACGGAAACAAGATGTGGTCATTATTTTATAAGGAAGCTGACCCCTATTCATATGAAGAAGGCAAAGCCATCACAGTAGATACTTCGTTCAATGTATATGCATGCGGTTATAAAATTAATCCTGCATTCTCATATTCATCCGGGGCTATTGTAAAATACACACAGCATTATATCGACACAACTTCCCTGAGGTTTATGCCGATTTCAATAGGTAACACATGGATGTATAAAGTTACCTCAAATAATATCAGCAATTATATTAGATCGGTTGTTACAAAAGATACAATAGCAGAAGGAAAAAGATACTATTATATCACAAATTTCCCTATATCGGGATATTCTAACTGGCTGAGGACAGATACCGTTACAGGCAACCTGTTTGCCTACATACCGCAGTACAGCTGTTCTTATTCAGCTCATGAAAGAATAGTCGATAGCCTTTCTGCAAAAGAATCGGATACACTGAGGGATTGCATATCAACAACAGAATTTAAGACTTGCATCGATACAGGGCTTACAAGCTTATGGAGCAGGGTAACATCATTCAAGCAATTTCAAAATAATACGCAAAATAAGATATGGTGTTACGCAAAAGACATGGGAATATACAGCATTTACAATAATGATGTTAATCCCACAACATATACATTAAAAGGATGCCTGGTAAACGGCAAGGTATATGGCGATACAACAATGAGGTATTCAATAACCGGTACGGTAAGGTTTAAAGACAGCAGGGAGCCGGTAACCTCAGGTAAGGTTAAAGCATTAAAATATATTTATTCAACCGGTAAAATTGCAGTGATAGACTCGGCAGTTATTACCGCTACAGGTATTTTCAGATTGGAAAATGTTACAGTCGACAGCAGTGATATTATGGCATACCAGGATGATGAGGAATTGGATTATCCTCCCGGATTCCACGATTCAACTATTTACTGGCAAAGCTCGGCTACACTGGTTGCCGGTGCAAATACGCATAACATTGATATATATGTTGAAAGAATAATCAGGGAAACCGGCACATACCATATTAGCGGACATGTGTTTGCCTTAAATTCCGGCTTCAGTTCTCCGCCTCTTGAAAATTGCAGGATTTACGTAAAATCGGAGAGCCTGTACAGGAGTTTTAATATAACAGATGTAAACGGAGGCTATTCAATAGACTCAATACCAAAGGGAGTTTATACATTCATAATTGACAGATTAGGTTATTATCCTCAGGAAAGACAGGTAGATCTTACCGGTTACAGTAAAGATACAGTTGATTTTTATTTACTAAAATTCGCGGGTATTGAAAGAGATTTTTCATCAATACCGACAAAATATACATTGATACAAAATTACCCGAATCCATTCAATCCTTCAACTACATTTGTATTTGATTTACCCTCAAGCTCAGATGTAAGCTTAACAATTTATGATATAACAGGCAGAGAGGTTAGCAGGTTAATGGATAAAAAGCTCAATGCAGGAAGGTATAAAATAAGCTGGGATGCATCCGAACTTGCAAGCGGCATATATTTTTACCGTCTTGAAGCCAGGAGCGCCAACTCGGGTTCAGGTTATATTGAAACTAAAAAATTAGTACTAATGAAATAAAAAGTATTAGCTTCTCCTTCCCCCTATAGTAACTACGACGTAATATGTGCCGGCTCAGAAATGGGCAGGCACATTTTTTTTATTAATTTAGATTAAAAGTATATAAAATCTTCATTCAGGAATTGTTTACAGGTATCGCATTTCTTAACTCTGTGATTTTTTCCTCTATTTTTTTTATTACGGATTCGATCTTATCGATTACTTCTTCATTTTTAAATCTTAACACTGTTATATTTTGACCTTCAATTATTTCTTGTCTTTCTGAGTCATACTCTTTTTTTTGCTTTGCATCATGATCTTTTCCGTCTACTTCAATTGCTAAATGTACATCAAAAGTAAAAAAATCTGTTATATAATTTCCAATACTTACTTGTCTCCTGAATTTAGTGTTAAGTATTTGTCTTTTTCTCAATCTATTCCATAAAACCTCTTCTGCCCGGGTCATATTGTGCCTCAGCATTTTCCTGTATTCCCTGACATTAAAGTTATTAAAGATTCTTCCCATTTTAATTTTTTTAATTGTTAAGATAATTTTAAATAAAAAAAATTGCTCTGGTTCTTTTCTCTCTGGAAATTAAAGATTGCTCTGGCTTTTCCCCCTCTCAGGGGGAATTAAAGGGGGTGGGATTTGTATTTTCCGGACGATAATTATTTCTATGGATAATTTTTCCCACTTTTATAAATTTTTTTATTCTGTAAACGATTTGAGATTGCTGCTAATAAAGCAAATTCCACCCCCTTTAATTCCCCCTGAGAGGGGGAAAACACCCCCCTTTATTTTCCCTGAGAGGGGGAAAACACCCCCCTTTATTTTCCCTGAGAGGGGGAAAACACCCCCCTTTATTTTCCCTGA
>Ga0209819_10000014_pt1 | contig 61080 bp, 101 predicted proteins | sample PPLLak2March2015_FD_187248 | JGI IMG/M metagenome (GOLD analysis project Ga0209819, IMG submission 187248) | Freshwater sediment microbial communities from Prairie Pothole Lake near Jamestown, North Dakota, USA - PPLs Lake P7 Core (1) Depth... | ecosystem: Environmental > Aquatic > Freshwater... | reverse complement strand
CCTCTTCGATCATCTCGCCAAACGTGCCGGCAACGTCGGCAAGCTGCGCCCGCCATGCGTCCAGATCCGGCAAAGCAGCCAGATGTCGAGCCAGCTCCGCCGCCCGGCCCTGATGCGCAGCAAGCTCGGCAAGCAGCGTATCGTCGGCCTTGCGGTAAATGTCGTGATCCATCGCGCCGCTGGCCAGGGCAAGCGCCAGCCGGTCGCGGCGCGTGACGACGTTGGCCGCGTCTCGCTCCGCCGCCGCTATCTCGCCCCTCAGCCGTTCCGCGTCGGCAGAGTCGCCATATTCGGCAAGCAGGGCGTCCACCCGCTCCGGCGTCTGGAGCGAGTAGAAGTAATCCACAAGGGCAGCCGTGACCTTGTGCCGGGCGATAAAATTGCAATGACACGCGCGCCCGTGCTCCGTCTGCCGGGCGTGGGTTTGGCAGCGGTAGTAAAGGTAAACGCGGCCCCCGGTGCGGCTAATCACCTGGTTCATGCCGCCGCCGCAACGAGCGCAGAACAAGACGCCGGAATAGGGGTTCCCGCCGTGGCTCACCTGTGGCGCCGTCCGTCGCCGTTGTCGCTCGCGTTGCACCGCCGTCCAGGTGGCGTCATCCCAGATGGCGGGATACTGTGGCTCGCCTTCCCACTGGAGCGGCCCAAGGTGGGGCCGCCCGGCATAGGCATCGTTGCGGACGATGCGCCCGATGTCATAGTAGCGCCAGTTGCGCCCGCCGGGGTAGCGGTAGCCACTGTCGTTCATGCGGCGGGCGACCTCGGCATAGGGTAGGCCGTCCAGGTAGAGGCGCGTCACGAGATCCACGGCCAGGGCGTTGTCATCCAGGGCGTAGCCGGTGGTTTTGCCGTCGCCGTCCTTGACGCGCGTGTAGCCGAGCGGGATCGTGGTGCCCATCAGGCCATGCCTCAAGACGCGGCCGCGCATACCCATTTTGAAGCGGCGCACACGCTCGGCGTTCTCGCCTTGTGCCATCCAGCCCTCAAGCGCAACGCCAAGGGTAGCCATCTGCTCGGACTGCTGGCCGATGGCGTGGGGCATGGCGGCTGAAAAGACCTCGGCACCGCCCAGCTCGCGGACCACGCCTTCGGCCTGGCTGATCAGGGCCAACGTCCGGCCCAACCTGTCCCTGTTTCTGCACCACAACACGTCAAAGCGTTGGGCCTGGCTATCGGCCAGCAGGTCGCGGTATGCGTCCATCTCGGCGGCGGCTTCGTGGTAAAAGAGGAATTTGCGCGTGTGGCCCGGCACCGAATAGACGCGGCAGACCTCGGCGCCCAGGGCGTCGGCCCATGCCCGCCCGTCGCGTTCTTGCGCGGGCAACGAGTCTTTTTCGACGGTGGCCTGCTGGGGCGTACTGACGGCTGCCCAAATGGCGACGCGTAAGGGGCGGCTGCTCACGATCCTTATACTCCAGTCAAGCTATCTGTCGCCGTCGTGCCCACATCGCCCGGCACCTGTCCACAAAAGCGCAAGGCATGGACACGTCGCGCAGCTTTAATAACGCCGGGCGCTATTAAAGCGACACGCAGGGGGCGGCCGTTGGTCATTCTATCATCCGGCACCACGGCCGGCAGTACGTCACGCAGATCTGCTGTTGTGCGGGCAGCACCAGGGCCAGCCGCCACAGGTGCAGCGCGCGGGGGATGGCCTCGATCTCTTCTACCGCGTCGGCCACCCAGCCGGCGCGGAGCATGACAAGCGCATCGTCCCGGTACGAGCGGTGATTCTCGTAGGTGCGCTTGAGCGTCTGTGTCAGGCGCGACGTGCCGCCATTGCCGTTGGCCTTTCCGTTTCTATGGCGGGATACCAGGAGGCCGGCGGCGCGTACTTGCGGTTCGAGGTCGGGGTCCGCGTCCATGGCCTCAGCCAACGCCGAAGACGCCATCCCGATGAGATCGAGTAGCGCGGGGTATGACAGGCTCAACAGCGCGGCGTTAAGCGCCTCTTCGGTTTCTTCTTCGTCCATCCTTCACTCCAGGCTGGCAGGTGAAGGCACGCCGGGCGGGGGAACTGGTGTAATGCAACTACGGCGGCGGACGGGTGGCGTTGTCTTCTGTGGCAGTCACACTCTCCATTGCGCGTTGTGCGGCAGCAATCGCGCTGGCATAGGATAAAATCGTGTCAATTACGCGGTCGCGTTCTTCGCGTGGTATGAGCGGCAACATTGCCTTGAGCCGTTGAATCAGGAATTCTGTGCCCTCGTCCTGGTGGCCGTTGTCTGGAACCGGCGGCAGGTGGCCGGCGCGACGAAGGACGGCCTCGGGCGGCACCCGCAAGGCACGGGCAATGGCAATGGAGAATTCCGCCGTTGGCTGGCGCTGTTCAGTTAGGATTTGATTGACAGCGGCCGCCGAGATCCCGGCCCGCCGCGCCAGTTCGCGCTGGGACCATCCCCGGTCGTCCAACTCTGTCAGCACCCACTGGACAAAAGTGTCATCCATAGTGAACAGTATACCTCATCTGCTGATAAATTTAATATTCATTCGTGCCTATTTTGCTTGACAAATCGCCTACTGTGTGATACAATCACACCTAATAAATTAGACAGGAAAGGACGGAGGGGCAATGACTGAAGATCGGGAACGTGTAGAGCGGGCCAATGTCACGCTGCTGCCGTCCCAGTGGGCAGTAGTTGACGCATTCGCCAAGGAGCGGAGCGACCTGAACCGCTCGGCGGCCCTGCGACGCATCATCAATGAGTGGCTTCTGCTCACCGGGCGCACGATGACCCTGGCGAACGGCAACGGCGGGCGGAACTAGGTCCGCGGGAAAGGAGAGACACGATGTTTTACAAGAACGTCGCAGCCATAAGGGCAGAGCAAAAAGAGCAATTCAGCGTAGTCTGCCAGGGTAACGCTGCCCACATTCACGATGCACTCACCGGAGGAACAGTTACGATGCCGGTGACCCTGATGCTCATGGCCCCCGACCTGTACCAAGCGGTTCAGGATCTCCTGGCATTCATTAAGGCCAATGACATGGGCGGTGATTGGTGCCAGGAGAATTACCCGGCGATACGACGGGCAAAAGAAGTCCTAGGGAGACTATAGGCATGACCCGCCTAACCCGCGCCAGCAAGCACAACGCCGGGCACACCGAAAGCCCGACCGCCGAGGCCCGCCGCCGCAAGGCTCGCAAGGCACAGCGGCAGGCGTCGCGCAAGAACAGGAGGTAGTGAGATGGCAAGCGAAATCTGGACGGCAACTTGCAAGGAACAGGACGACAAGGATCGCGAAGTCATCACCTTTGACGTTCTGGACACGGGCACCGGCATGACTCGCCAGGAACACCGGCCCACGGCCTCGCTGCCCTTGATGTTCGCGCTGGGCGGCGATCCGCCCGTAATGGGAACGATGGCGGCGATGCAAGACCTGCCCTGGCGGTTCCGTAAGGTTGACGATTCGATCTACTTGGACGGCCCCATCGTCGGCGTTCCCGAATATCACCCTATCGCGCAGAAGGAGGCACAATGACCACCGCAATGAGCGACAACGACTATCCCCGCATCCTGACCATTGAAATGACCGGGCCGAACAATTACACCGTCCGACGCGGCGACCGATTCACGCCCGAACTAACCTGGGACGAAATGTTGGGCCAGGTGGCCTACGTCACCTGTCCGAGCGTTGGCGGCCAGTGGAACAGCGGCCTGTTTACGCTCGCCACCATGGAAGAATACAAGGCCGCGCACCTGCGGATGGTGGAGCGAATCGCGGAACTGGATGAGGGGCAGTCTAACGGCAATGGGCAGTAGCCAGAAGGAGAAGGAGAGCGAAATGTCTAACGATGATTCACCCATGAAAAACACGATGACACCGGAGCAGGAAGGGCTGTTGACGGAGATCCATGAGCTTGCACTTAACGAGGACCACCTACAGGTGCCATACAGTGCCGACTCCCTGACAATGGCAAATGCTGTTATCAAGAAGATGCAGGCCAAGTTACTCAACATTGCCGAATTGATACAGGTGGCGTGCGGCGACTAGGCACAATGTCGCAAGGCAACACGCGCAAATGATGAAAGGAGCCAACCAGGACCCGCATCACCCGCGCCCGCCCGTCGAAACACAGCGCCGGGCACACCGAAAGCCCGACCGCCGCTGACCGCCGCCGCAAGCGACGCGACATGACCAAGGCGTCGCGCAAGAGAAACAGGAGGTAGAACGATGGACCGCAAGGGTTACTGGCACAACTACAAAACAGGGCAGTATGAGTACCGCTACGCCCCGGACACCGACGAAGACGCGCTGGCCCTGTTGCCCCAATATCCGGCGGCGCAAGGGATGTTCGAGGTTTACCGCGAGATGGGCAAGAGCATCCTTGACGCCATGGACTACACCCTGTCGGCTTGCGTTGGTGAGCCGATCCGCGAAGAGGTGGCAGCATGACCGCAACAGACCCGAAGTTGACCGCCCTATCCGCCGTCGCCAAGCTGGCAGCCCTGCACAACCAGGCCAAGGCCCGCGCCCTGGCCGACATCGCCGCCGAGCTGGCCCCGGCCTGGGGCTGCGACCCCGATGAATGTTACTTCGATACCGAAAAGTGCGGCGCTATCTACCGCCCCGTCTTGCGCTCGCCGGGCAACGAGCACTCCGCCGTGTTGCAGCAGCGGGCGAACGGGTACACGGTGCTGGCATGATGCCCCTAACCAAGCGCGCCGCCGTCTCCGCCGCGAACGTGGATCGCATCAAACGGCACATCGACGGCCTGCTGGCACGGCTGCAAGAGCGGCGCTGGCAAGAGTGGCAGGAGTGGCGCGACTGGCAGGAAGAGAAGCGCGCCGCACAACGGGGCGTGCTATGACCACTTACGACCGCCACTACACCTACGTTGCCGGCAAGCCTATCCGCCATGACACCTGTGCCCGCGACTTCGTGTGCGGCGAGTGTGGCGGCGGGCTCGCCGTCCGCTGGTTTGACGATGAGCCCAACTGGCGCACCGTCTGCACCCGGGACGCGACGCACGGTCCCGACTCGTTCATCACCAAAGGCGCGGCGGAGTACAGGCGGCACCAGGCAACGGTTGACGCGGCGGTTGCCAATGAGGTTCTTTCGCACCTGCCGGCAGAGTTGCAGGCCGCGATCCTGAAAAGCTGAAAGGAGAAACAGCGATGCCCATTATTGGATTGACGAACAGGCCCGCGTCGTTTCCCGAGATAGGGCGACTGCGCAAGGGCGACAAGAAGACGGACCCCAAGAAGCCGGGGGCAGACCTGAAGTATTTCCGGTTTGACGCCCTGGCAGACGACGAGATGGGCCAGCAGTTGGCCGCCGCTTTCCTGGCAACCTACGGCCCCGAGCCGGCCATGATCCACGTCCACCTTCCCTTTCGGACGGCTGACGGGAACTGGGAAGCGTGGCAAGAGGAATACGTCGCCGGCGGGTTGGTTCACCGTTGCGACGGGCAGACCATGACCCTCTGGCAAAAACCCGGCGGCGCGTACAGCACCGAGCCGAAGCCCTGCCCCTACTTCACCGGGGATAAGCAGCGCACCGACAAGATCCCGGGCTGCAAGCCAACCGGGCGCCTGAAGGTCATCATCCCCGAACTCGTGACCGTGACATTCGGCTATGTCACCATCGGCACCGGCAGCAACCATGACATTCGCAACCTGGATGCCCAGTTGCGGGCGCTGGAAGACGAGTCGCTGCGCGTGCGTGAGGCCAAGGGGCTGGTCGGCCCGGATTTGCGAAACGCGCTCTTTCAGTTGCTCCGCCGGCCCTACAAGATTTCGACGCCGGGGCAGGATGGAAAGCGCGTTCGCCGCGAGAAGTGGCTGTTGAGCATTGCCACCATTCCGCGCCTGGCAACCGAGTATCTTCTGGCGGCAGAGCAGGCCGCCGCGCCCTTGATGCTCAAGCCTGGCGGGATAACCGTTGACAACGATACGGGCGAAATTCTGAACACCCCGCCCGACGAATGGGAAGACGGCGTTGAGGAAGACGACATCGAAGAGGGCGACTTCACGGAAGAGGAAGGCGAGATGTGGGCCGAAGCGCAAGGCGTAAAGCCCAAACAGGAACCGCCAGCGCCCACCAACGGCGACGCCAAGCCCGCCGAGCCGCCCGCCGCACCCATGCCAGCCCGCCCCTCGCCCGCCGAAAAGGTGCGCAAGGCCATCCGCAAGAATGGCGGCTGGATTGACATCGATACCCGCCGCACCGATACCGAGGCCGTCACCCCGGCACAGGTTACGGCGCTCCTGGCGACGATGACCCAGGCCGTCAAGCCGAGCCAGGGCGTTCTGTCCAGCAACGAGACGGACGGCCGCCGCCATGCCGTGCTCGAATACCTGCTGGGCGTCACGTCTACCGGCTCGCTGACGAAAGCCGAGGCGTCGGCCCTCCTGGACTGGCTCACCGACCCCAGCGATATCAAGAGCCTGAACGAATACGCCGGCCGCGAATGCGCCATTGTCTACGCCGCCTGGCAGGTTGAGCAGGGCCGGGGCGAGTTGCCGCTTTAGTACCCACCGCCGCGCCGTTCGGGGGAGCGGCGCGGCGGGCACATTCAGAAAGGAGTTGACACCATGAACGAAGGTATCTTGAGCCAGTGGCGCGCCGTCTACGACCAGAAGCAGGAGGCCACCGCGCCCATCCGCGCCGAACTCGAAACGCTGAATGCCGGCCTGGCCGAAGTGAGCGCACCCTTTGACGCGCAGCTCGCCGAGCTGGAAGCCGGCATCCGCATCTATGCCCTGTCCGCCGGCTGTGGGCAGAAAGCCGACGGCGTCGAGGTCGCTTACCGCAAGGGCAGCACCCGCGTCACCTACGAGTGGCGGCAGGTTGACGCCGTGCGCAACGTGCTGCGCGACATTCTGCCTGAGTCGGCCGCGACGCTGGACGCTGCCCGGAAAGAGACGACCGGCGAGCCAAGCGTAAGCGTCAAGGCGCTGTAGGAAAGGAGACGACCATGCCACCCGACGCAGCGAAAGAGGACCATCCGAGCAACGGCAGTCATCGCATCCAGTTCTACCATTGGTGGCCCGGCAGGCAGTACCGGGGCGCATCGCCCATCCCGTCATTCATCACCAAGCAGGCGGAGCGGCAGGGAACGCGCTACCTGACCGTCGCCATAGGCTACGGTCAGGACGGCAGCGGCCCGTTCTTTGGCTTTGCCCATTGCTGCCCGAAGGATAACCCAAGCCGCCGCCTGGGCCGCACCATTGCCGAGGGCCGCCTACGGGACGCGCTCAAGGGGTGCAGCCCGTTCTAGCAACCACGCCAGGGCCGCCCGCCGGGGAAAGGTCGGGCATCGCGGCCCCGTGGCAGCGGGGAACCGGCGACAAGCGGCCCTGGCACCCATTATTGAACAAGCGTTCTTATTGAGTTTGATTCAATCATTCAGTTTGTAAGGTTCAATTGTCACTATTTTATCACACTTTGGCCTAATTGCGTCCATCGGGTTTCTCGGGGAGGGGAAATGGATCACTGGCTTTGGTTGGTAGTAGGCGGCGGGTTTACCGCGCTGCTCCTGGCTATGGGGCACTGGGCACCGTGGGAGCCGCCGCTTTCGTGGCTCGGGCGGTACGTGTACGGCGTCTCTGCCATCCTGGTCGGCTTTGCCATCTGGCGGCTGCCGGCCAACGACTGGATCACCCCCGTCGGCTTCCTGATCCTGGCGGCCGTCGGCGGCGGCACCGTCGTTCTCTGCTACCGTATCGACTCCTGGGTGCTCACCATGCGCAAGGCCCGCAAGGCGGAACGCGGCGATGACGAACTCACGCGCTCCTGAGTGGCACGACGCGCACGAGGCCGAGCGGCTGGTATTTCTGCTTGGCGACCTGGACGAACGGCGACGGGTTATCCGCCGGCAGGCATGGCACGAAGGCAGTTGGGGCGCGGTGTACGATGAGGCAACGGCCATGCGAGAGACGATCCGCGAGCTGCAAGAGAGAATCGGCGCGACGTATGCCGCGCTGATGGAAAGGGCAAAACAATGATCGAGTCAACTCTGCAAGTCCTATCCGTGGCCGCCGCCTGTTCCGTCGCCCTGGTCCTGGCGCCCGTCCTTCTGTGGCAGGCATGGCAACGCGCGCGGCGGGAACAGGCCCGGGAGCGGCACGAGCAAGAAGCGCGGCGGGCAGAGCAGAACCGCCGGTTCTACGAGGGGCGCGCGCTGGAGGAAGTGAGATGACAAAACAAGAACTTGACGCCATCAAGCAGGGCATGAAAGAGCACGACCTGTCTGCCGCCTATCTCGCCCGCTATCTCGGCAAGAGCGCCGGGTGGGTACGCAACTGCCTGAACGGGAACTATCCCTATTATCACGCCGCCGATGACGGCAAGGCAAGCATCCCGCGCAATATCTGGCAGGCGCTTGTAGACTGGCGCATCGTACAGGAGGACGAATGACCGGTGCGTCTGCCCCAACCCGGCCCGTCTTACGCTATCACGGCGGCAAGTGGCTGCTGGCGCCATGGATCATCTCGTTCTTCCCGGCGCACCGCGTCTATGTCGAGCCGTTCGGCGGGGCGGCGTCTGTCCTGCTTCGCAAGCCGCGCAGCTATGCCGAGATCTACAACGACTTGGACGGAGAGATCGTCAACCTGTTCCGCGTCTTGCGCGACCCGACCCAGGCCCGCGAGTTGGTGCGCGTGGTGACGCTCACGCCCTACGCCCGCGCCGAGTTCGAGTTGTCCTACCTGGCCGACGGCGACCCGATAGAGCAGGCGCGGCGAACGCTGTTTCGGTCATTCGCCGGGTTTGGCACGGGCGGCGCGTGTGGGCATCCGACCGGCTTTCGCAACAATGCCACCAGGTCGGGCACGACGCCCGCCGCCGACTGGCTCAACCTATCCGAAGCCCTAAGGGAAGTAGTCGGGCGACTGCGGGGCGTGGTTATTGAGAACCGCCCGGCCGGGGATGTGATACAGCAATTTGACGGCGACCAGACGCTGCACTATATCGACCCGCCCTACCCGCTGACAACCAGAACGCTAAAGGGGCACTATGACGGCGTTTACCGCCACGAAATGAACGACGCCGAACACCGCGACCTGGCAGAGCTGGCACACTCGCTCAAAGGGATGGTCATTATCAGCGGCTACGCTTGCGACCTGTACGACTGCGAGCTGTACCCCGACTGGCAGCGGGTAACGCGAGACACACACGCGGATTCAGCCCTTGACCGGACGGAGGTGCTTTGGCTGTCGCCGAACGCAACACGGCTAGACTCGCTGCCCCTCTTTGCGGAGCTTGCCCCATGACCCTCGATAAAACCGCCCGTCGCCTCCTCTCCCGCCTGCCGGCCGACGCCCGCCTGCCGGCTGCCAACGCCGCCAAGCGCATCGCCATCAAGGCAGGCGCGACGGCCATCACCGCCGCGCACGTCCTGGCGGCGACGGCTCGGCTGCCCTGGACGGCACACGCGACGGCGGCAAGAGACGCCATGGCCGACAGGGACGCGGGCAGAGCAGGCGAGCTCCAGGTGTGGGCGGAGCGACTGGCACGGCAGCGGGGAGCGCAGCGGGTGGGGGTAGACGACTGGAAAGCGGCGCGGCTTGTGGCGGGGGATGAGTTTATGCCGGAAGGGGGCGACGCCGAATGACAGCACGAAGCAGCCGCCACCACGGCGGCAGGGGCGAGCGGCGGGGGCTAGGCGTCGGGCACGTATTCGAGCAAGTCGCCGGGTTGGCAGCCAAGCTCACGGCAAATGGCACCGAGCGCCTTGAACGTGATACCCTTCTTGCCTGGCCCCATGTGGTACAGGTCGTTGACCGTGGCGTATGCCATGCCGGCCCGCCGCGCCAGATCCGCCTGGGTTACGCCCTTCTCTTTCAAGACCTCTGGAAGTCTGCTTACGATAGCCAACTGTCCCTCCTCCTTTACGTCGCCCTCATTATAGCCTATACGGTTCAGCTTGTCAAGTACCGTATATTAAAACTTGCGTACACGGCACGTCTAGGACTTGACAGGATGGGCAGAGTAGTGTATAATGACTAGCGTACAATCACTAGGAACGAAAGGGGAGCGAACGATGAGCAAACACACACCGGGACCGTGGTGCGCCGACAAGATTGCGCCGTACATCATGGCGCACACGACTGAGCATGGCCATATCCATACCGTTGCGATCATCACCGAAGAGGGAACCGGACTGCTGGAAGGCAACCCGAAGGCCAACAAGCACCTTATCGCCGCCGCGCCGGATCTGCTGGCAGCGTGCAAGGAAGCCGCTACCTACCTAACCGAAGTCGGCCCGCTGCTGGACGCCGGCTATCCCGAAAGCGGATGCGATGAGATTATCGCAATGCTCACGGCCGCAGCCGCCAAGACAGAAGGAGGCCAGAAATGAGCGACGAAAAGCGGGCGCTGCTGGAACAGGCGCTGACGGCCGTAACGGTAGCACTGAACCGGGCACAGACGGCGGAGCGGCGGGTGGCGCGGCTGGAGGGGCTGCTGCGGCGGTTCGTGAACGGCATTAACGACAGGCGAAATCCGCTGTTTATCCGTAATAAGACAATGGCCCTTGCCTATATTGTCTTGTTGGAAGAGGCGCAGGCGGTACTGGGGGCCGGCGACGTGAGCGCGGAGTCAAGCGAGACTGCGCGCAATGCACACGGGGAGGGGGAGAAGTGATTGACAAGACTTGTTGCGGTATCCTGGAACAACTGAAAGAAAAGTACGATTTGCCCTTCTACCGGCCGATCTCGTACACCACCAAGGACAGGCAGTTGGCCGTCGGCAGCTGGGCCATTCGGCTGCTCAAGACGACGCCGGGCGGGGCCATCGCCAGGGGCGGGCAGGGCACCTTGTTCCTGAACTACTGCCCCATCTGCGGGGCACGACTGGCACCGGAAGAGACGGCAGAGACAGGCGGCGAGACAGACGCATAGGCAGCACCCGGGCTGAAAGGAGAACGATGAGCGATATTGACACTATGTGGCGAGAACAGGAAGAGCGGGCCGATCTGCTCTTTGAGACGTGCCGGACCTGGCACAAGGCGCACCTGGCGGCGGACTTCCAACCGCTATGCCGGAAGACGGCCGACCCAACCTACAAGCGGATCGAGATGACGGCCCACGACATACTTGAGCTGGAAGTGACCACCAGGGCTATCCGAATCCGGCTGCTAAAAGGGGCACAGGTCCTGTGGCGCGCCAGGCATGGCGATACCTGTCCGCGCCAATGGCAGGAAGAGATCGCCCAATGGGAACGCGCCGGCGGCCAGGACTTGCACGACCTGATCCTGGCGGAAAGCTGGCGCTGGTAGCAGCACCCGGGCCGGCTGAGGAGGCGGCGCGGGGAGAGAGGAAAAAGAGGGAGAAGGATATGTGTACAACGCAGCGAGTAATAATTCAGGACAACGGCAGCATTGATGGCCTTGCATCTTGGATGGGAAGCCTGATTGGCTTCATGCTGGACGGAACCAACGAGATCGTAGATGGCATCCAGCACTTTACCATCACGCCACAGGCATACCCCTACGGGACCGTGTGGACGGCGGTTGTAGTCGTCAATACAACCGAGCTGGCTACACCGTCCAAGCCGAACGAGATATGGGACATTCCAGCGGGCGATGAACCCACCACGCGCGCGGCAGTAGAACGGAAGATGCGGAGCCTCTTGGATCTGTTTAAGTTCCCATACCCCGTCGCCGTAACCGGCATCGGTGACGACAACCTGCCAATTCAGGGCATCTATCTGCTTTGGAACAAGGAAACCGAGCAACTTGAGTACATCGGCCAAAGCAGGCAACTCTATTTGCGGCTATGTGGGCACCAGGTCTACAACAAGGAGCGCCACCACTTGGAGGTTATCCCCATTCCGCCGGCCTGCCCCGAACAGCCCAAGATGGCGGCGGTTGAGGCGGCCCTAATTGGGCTGCTGGAACCGACCATCAACCGCACGTGGAAACGGTAGACAATCGAGGAGATAGAGCCGGCGGCCTACCAGGCACTAGGCCCGCCCTTCTGAGGAGAGAGCGAGAGGAGATCGCCCCCCAAAATCACACCGCGAGGGGGAGTCGCAAATGTCAAAGGCGCTATTGTACGAACTAGGACAATCTATCTCGTTTGGCCGCCTGTCACTCAAGGCCAAGGTAATTTGGCCGATGCTGCTGGCAGCGAGCGACGAACAGGGGCGGGGCATAGCAGAACCGGACGCCATCAAGTGGCGCGTCTGCCCGAACGTCCAAGAGGTTGCAATTGAGGATGTGCCCGAGCTGCTGTCCGAAATGGAGCAACAGGGCATGGTGCATCTTTACCGCGACGGCCGCGACCGCCCGTTGTACCAAGTCACGCGCTGGTGGGAATTCCAGCAACTCGCCTGGGCACAGCCGAGTCGGCTTGACGCGCCGGAAGAATGGGTTGACCGTATCCGCTACCAGAAGAAGGGTGAGGGGTTGGTCAAAGAGAACTGGGACTGCAAGGGCGGGTTTAACGGCAATACGCCCAAGCCGCCCGAGGTAGAGCCGCCGAACGATGAACCAGGGGGCAACGATGAACTAGACGGCGAGCAAGGTAGCGCCTACGTAGCGCCTACGTTGGAGCAAGGTAGCGGACAAAATAACTTAACTCAATCTAACTCAATCCAACCCAAGGAAGAAGTCGGCGCTACCGCGCCGGCTGCTACGCAGCCCCAAAACCTGGAAGAGTGGTTGGCCCTTCTGGCAAAACCAAAGGCCAACAAGGCGGCCGTCCTGGTACAGATGCATGACACCCTCTTTCCGGGCCGCGACTCACCAAGCTATGGCTACGTGGGCAAGACGGCCAAACAAGTAAAGGGCGAGGGCCGGCTGGCGGTTTTGATGTGGCAGGCAGCCGCCGCCAGAGCAACGGGTGACATTATGGCGTACTGCCAAGGGATACAGAAGGGAGGCAACAATGCAAAGCGTAGCGGGAGTAATGCCGCGAGTGATCGAGTCAGCATCCAGGGACACACCCCAAGAGCCGCAACCGCCGAGGAGTTTTACGGCACCGGCTGAGTGGGACGAATGCCCCGCCTGCAATGGCCTGGGCTGGCAGCGGTACGACGTGCCGCCCACCGACCCGCGTTTCGGCCAGCTCGTGCCGTGCGCCGTGTGTGGCGAGGCGCGGCGGGCATCCTGGCTCCGGGGGATGTGCCGCCTATCGCCCGAGATGCAAGCCTGGCGCCTGGACGGGTTCAAGAATCGCCAGGGCAAGCTCCGGGACATCGTGCCCTTCTTGCACAAGGCGCTGGCCCGGGGCATCGGTTGGGTGACGCTTTCCGGGCCGCCTGGCACCGGCAAGACATTCCTTCTGGCGGCGCTGGCAAACGAGGCAATGCAAGCAGGCAAGGTGGCCGTCTACACCACGACGGCGGATCTTCTGTCCGACCTGCGCGACTCGTTCCACCCCGACGCCGGCAAGGGGTACAGCACCCTACTCACGGACGTTATGGGCGCGTCTGTCCTCTGCCTGGACGAAATCGAGAAGTTCAAGGCGACCGAATGGGCAGAAGAGGTTTTCTTTCGTTTGATGGAAGACCGCTACCGCAACTGGGCCACGCACCTGACCGTCCTGGCGACGAACCGGCAGATCGGGCTCGATAAGGCAGTTATCACCGACACCCGCTTTCCGGGCTATCTGGAGTCGCGCATCATGGACGGTCGCTTCTGGCAGCTTGACCAGTTCTGGACGGTCAGCGACGCCCGCCCGGCGCTGAAGAGATAGGCCGCCCCATGCTCACCCTAATCGCCGCCATCGCCGTCTTCCTCATCGGCTTCCTCTCCGCCCTGTGCGCCGCCCGCCAGGCCATCGAGGCGGCCAACTACGAGGCGCAGCGGGCGCAGCGGGAAGCCCTGGAGCTGCGGCGGGAGCCGGACGCACTGGCAGCCGAGAACGCCCGGCTCCAGGCGCTGATAGCCGAGATGCAGGCGCTGCTTGCCGTCCACCGACAGTTGCACCGCCAGCAGGCCGCGCTGGCCATCGCGCGCGGACAGGCCGGGTATGTCGCGCCGGCCGTGTTTTTGAACTGAGAGGAGAGAAACCATGACCGAAGCACGCGAGCCCTACACTTTCGAGTCCTACGCCGCGCCGACTGTCCCAGGCACCCCGCCGGGCACCGTGCCCTACGCCATGCACGCCGCGGGCGCGCGCGCCGTAGCAGCCGACCTGCTGGCACGGGTGGCACGGCTCGAAGAGGAATTGCGCGCTGTCCGTTGGGACTACGATGAGGCCATGTTGCAGTACAACGCCGCGCAGAAGCGGGCGTGCGATGCGGGGGCAGCGTTACCCGCCGCCGTGGCAGCCGAGCGGGAAGCGTGCGCCCTGCTCTGCCAGCGGCGGGCGGAGGACTGGGCAACAGAGGCTCTTACCCGCCGCAACCATCATGCGGGTGCGATACGCTGCGGAGAGGCGCGGGCTTGCGCCAAGGACATCCGCGACAGGGGGCAGGGATGACAACGGAAGGATGCAGAGAGGAGAAGTGCAAAATGTCTAGCCCGCGATTGGCAGGTTTTGTGAAAACGTGTAGCGAGTATGGCGGCGGTGGGATGCCGGGTCCATTGGTGTGGTTCTGGATGAAGGGCAATGAAGACCCGACGGACTTTGCGGATGCCGTGAACTGGGAATGCAAGGCAGATTACGCAGCAGATGACGTGCAGTATGGCTATTGTCGCAACGTACCAACCGGCATCGGTTCAGACATGACCATGAACTTGGTCAAGGATGGATCGGCGCTGCGCGGGGCATATCCCATCACGTTCATCGACGTGGATGCCGTAGCAATCAGGCGCAGGGGGCAGGGATGACAACCCCAACCGCCGCCGATCTCGTTGCCTTCGCCGCCGACCTTGCCCGCGCAGATGCCATTGCCGACGGAGCGCGCCAGCAGGCTGCGCAGTGGGGGCCGGGGCCAGAGTGGGACCAGTTGCGGGCGCACCTGGCGCGCGGCTACGGGCCGGCGCGGGGCTATGCGCTGGGGCTGCTGGCGGCGATGGGGGGGGGTGAGCGAAAACAACGGAGGGATGCGAGATGGATAACGGAATGGACGGATGGGAAAAGCTAATCGAAGTGGCGAATCAGACAAGCCTAGTCATGGCGCAGAATCGAGAGCGGCGGCGGATGCACGATGAAGAAAAGTTCCTCTTTGGTGACTTCGTGAGCCAGTCGGTTATTGGCCTGCACCACGCCGAGTTTCGGACATTCTGCGAGGATAAGATGCTCGTGGATGTGAGCGATGTGATTGCCCCTAGGAAGGACTGGCGCGATTTGTATTCTGCGTTTCTCAAGAAGAGGAATAGCCGCAAATGATGACGCCGCGCCAACTGGAGCTTACCCTATGACCCGCATCCTCGCCCTGGACGCCTCAACTGTCGCCGCCGGCTGGTCCCTATTCGACGGCGGCGACTACCGGGCCAGTGGCGTCTACGTGCCGCACGGCAGCGACTGGCGCGAGCGCGTCAAGGGCATCGTCTACTGGCTCACGGACAAGGTTTACACCGTCGGCCCGGACGTGCTGGCCTACGAGATAGCCAGCGGCGACCGGCGCAACATGGCGACCAACCGCAAGCTGGGCGCGGTTGAATGGGCCTGCTGGTCCGTGGCTGACCACTGGGACGTGCGCTGGCTCCCGGTCAACGCGATGCAGGTCAAGGCGAGCGGCTGCCACAAGGAGGCGCTGCCCGTCGCCAAGGACATCGCCGGGCGCGCGTTGGACGCCAGGCACGCGGGCGATGAGGCGGATGCAATTGGCGTAGGACTGGCGGCCGTGGCGCTGCTCAAGATTGAAAATTGGAAAGGAGAACACACGAAATGAGACTCACTATCCTGCAAGACACGTTCAAGGAGGGCCTGGCAACCGTCAAGCCCGCCGTCCACACCCGCGCCTCGCTTGCCATCCTGGGCAACGTCCTGCTGAGGGCAACCGGCGGCTGGCTCTACCTGGGGGCGACCAACCTGGAGATCGGCATCGGCACCCGGCTGCCGGCCCGCACCTACGACGACGGCGCGATCACCCTGCCCGCCCGGCTCCTTCTGGAGTACGTCAACGCCCTGCCGAGCGGCGATGAGATCGAGATCGACCTGAACAAGACGGCGACGGCGCGGCTCCAGTGCGCAGGCTACAAGGCCAACATCAAAGGCATCGCCGCCGATGACTTCCCGCACATCAAGGGTGTAGACAACATGACCGATGATGGCATCAAGCCCGTCCGCCTGCCCGCCGCCGCGTTCAAGGCGCTGGTCGCCCGCGTCACGTTCGCCGCCGCTACCGACGCGGCGCGGCCCGTCCTCACCGGCGTCCTGTGCGACATGACAGACAGCGGCGTCACGTTTGCCGCGGCCGACGGCTTTCGCCTGGCCGTGGGCAGCGACGCGAGCTGGCAGGCAAGGACCGCGCGGGCCATCATCCCCGCCGTGGCTCTGGCAGAAGCGGGGCGACTGGCAAGCGGCGAGACGGTTGAGATGTACCTGACCGGCGAGCAAGCCCTGTTCGCCAGTGGCGAGACGGAGCTTGTATCGCAGCTCATCGGCGGCAACTTCCCGGACTACACGCAGATCGTGCCGAAGTCGCACGACACCCGCGCCACGTTCGACACCGCCGCGCTCTTGCAGGCCGTGCGCGTGGCTAACCTGTTCGGGCGCGACTCCGCCGGCATCGTCAAGCTGGCCGTGAGCGAGGACGGCGTTATCGTGTCCGCTACCTCGGCAGAGACAGGCGACGGCACCACGCGGGTTGACGCCGAGGTGAATGGCCCGGCGGTTGAGATCGCGTTCAACGCCCGCTACCTGGCCGATGCGTTGGCGGCGGTGGGCAGCGAACAGGCGGCGCTGGAGTTGGCCACGGGCACGAGCCCCGGCGTCGTGCGGAGCGCGGGCGGCGACGGCTGGCTGTGCGTGATTATGCCGATGAACCAGACGAGGTAGGGAGGAAGCATGGAGCCGATAACAAGGGCAGAAATCGACGCCGTACTCCAATCGCCGTCAACTATCTTGGCCGCTGGCCCGTGGCTCGGCTTGGCCTGGCTCGATGGTGCCTGCCGGTCCCTGCGCATCGCGTGGGAAATCGAGTGCGATACGGACGGCCTGTATCAGATTTTCCTGGGCGACTATGGCCTGCCGTCGGATGTTAAACTGAAAACCATGAATCAGGTCGTTTTCACCGGGTTACGCCTGCTGCGCCATCAACTTGGGGAGGCTGCATGACCATCCTTAGAGTTTTCCCGCGCCGCACCGCCCTAACGCCCGACGATCCGCTTGCCATCGTAGGCGATCCGCCACTGTGGCGACCGACCGCCGATGAGGTTCACGTTTCGGTCACGTTCACCTGGGACACAGAGGAAGGGTATCGCCTCGCCGATGCGTGGCGGCAGTATTATCCCGTCGTCAAACTGGGCGGCCCCGCCTTCGACGCCATGCCTAACGGCTTCACGCCGGGGCAGTACGTCAAGCCGTGCGTGACCTTCACGACGCGCGGCTGCAACAACAACTGCCCGTGGTGCCTGGTGCCAAGCCGCGAGGGGCGGTTGGCAGAGATCCCCGACTTTGCACCGGGCAACGTCATCCAGGACAACAACATCCTACAGGCTGGCCCGGCACACCTGGAGCGAGTAGGGGCCATGCTCCGCTGCCAGCGACGCTTCGCCGTCTTTTCGGGCGGGCTGGAGGCCCGCTTGGTAGACGACCGCCGGGCCGACTGGCTGCGCGGCTTGCGGATCTCCGAGGTCTTCCTGGCCGCCGATACCGCCGGGGCACTCGGGCCACTGGAGCGGGCCATCAAGCGGCTGGCGCTACCCCGCCGAAAGTGCCGGGTGTACGTGCTGATCGCCTACGGTGACGAGGATATTGAGGCGGCAAGGGAACGGCTGGAAGCCGTGTGGCAGTTGGGCGGCTTGCCGTTTGCGCAACTGTACCAACCCGCCGATTATTGGATCAACTATCCGCAGCCGTGGAAGGCGCTGGCCCGGACGTGGTCACGCCCGGCGGCTATGTTCGCTGCACATAAGGAGGTCTAGAAATGCCTACAACCGACAAGTACCGCCCATTCTGCGCCCGCCGAGAGTCGCGCAACCCGCGGCCGGTGCGCATCCAGGGGCAGGTGTGGCGCGTGAGGGGGCGGCGATGGTAGTTATCGCCGTCTTGCTAGTCGCGCTTGTGGCGTGGACTATCTGGCAGCTCTGCCGCGCCCCGGTTGACGAGGGGCACGAGTGATTTGTAGCGCCAGGTTGCCAAAAGTGGCAAATTGGGTATTGACAAACGGCGCGGGATGTGATAGAATGGGGGCTGTGTAGGTGTGTAGCGCACGGAGGGGGAGTGGTAAGACGCGAGGACCGGCTGCAAAGTATTGTACCGCAAGATTTGAAGCGACGGGCACAAATCAAGGCCATCACCGAGGGCCGCAATCTGTCGCAAGTCATCCGCCAGCTTTTGCAGTTGTGGGTTGAGGGATGCGTCGAATTGCCCCCAACAGGAAAGGAGGAGCGTGAACGAGGAGACTGAGTTGGACTAGTTGGACAGGAGATGCCGGCGCTGGTAACGTCGGCATCTCCCTCGACCTTAGCGCCGTTGGGGCGGCGCGTTAGCCGTGGTGGCATTGTACCACCGAATTCGGCTTTTGCAAAGCCCCGGCGGCTTAGACGCTACCGGGGCTTCCGCTTATGGAAGAGAAGAGAGGGTTGCTGCGAGTAGGGCAGCAGAAAGGACAAGGGGAATGAACGCAAGTCAGAGGGGCAAGTTGCTGAATGAACTCGCAGATTATCTGACGGGATGGGTTGACGACCATTCCGAGATTACGCTGGTAGGCGAGGAAACGGGTCATCACATGGCCGCCGCCGCGATGACCATCCTGGATGCAATTCAGGACGTGGAAAAGGCGCTCATCGAAGACGGGATTCTCGCGCCGGATGATGACGACTGAGCGCATTGCAACGATTGCAGGAAGGAAGGTAACAGGAATGGCAGACTGGGCACTAGCCGAGCCGTGGGTAATGGAATGGAATCCAGAAACCGAGTGTTGGGAAATTCAAACCGAGCGGCGGGCAACCGATGTGCCGACGAAAGGCTATGAAGTTGCCTGCGTTGCCACAGAGGAGTGTGCCCGCTTATTCATGGAGGCGCGGGGGCTGCAAGCCGAGAACGAGCGGCTGCGGGCAGCATTGAAGCGATTGGAATCCTGCACGAAAGATATGGGACTGCTGGGGGTGCGCCCGCTATATCTTGGGGAGGTCCGAGAAATCGCGTTTGATGCTCTACATGGGGAGGGGCACTAATGGACACCTACGAGGTTCTTTTGTGGCTCAAGAGTAGCAGCCAGCCAATCAGGTATGATGCCCTGGCCGTCTACGTCAAAGAAGCGTACACCTGCATCACGTTTATGCGGAATGGGGAGAAGCGGCTGCACAAATACCCGACCGCCGACGTGTTCCGCATCGAGGAAGAATACAAATACCTGCCGAGGCAGTCCGAGAGGGCATAGCAACGGCTTGCGCCAGGGGAGGACCGATGGAATCGACAACCGAAACACTACGGGCCGAGATCGCCCAACTGCAAGGCGATAACGACGTGCTACTGCTCAAGATCGACAGGCTGGCCGCCGACAACACCGCCGCCTGGGCCTACGCCGGCGAGATGGAAGGCTCCGCCCTACGCGCCAAGCTGGCCCTGGCCCGCTACCAGATGCGCCAGTCGTGCGGCCATCTGCCCGGCGACATCATCACCGACGCCGACTTGGGCGACGAGGGCACGACCTTCTGCGCCGGCTGTACCCGTGAAGCAGCGAAGTACGCGGCGGGGATGAAAGCGGGCGCGGCCAAGTGGTTCGACAAGTGGGCCGAGGCCAACCGCGACGCCTACGCCGGCAACGAGGCGCTACAGGCGCTGCACTTCCTGCTGTTCTGCGAGCACCCGCCGCTGGGGCAGGCCGTGACGGTTGACTGGCTGGCCGCCAGGGTTCGGGCAGCGTGGGCGGCGCAAGACGCGCCGTGTTGGGACAAGGAGGAATGATGACCGAAGAAGAGATCCGAAGCGCGCCGGCGGAAGAGTTGCGCGTACTTGTGGCAGAGGCGAGGGGATGGCGGCTTGGGCCGGTGCCTGCGGGCTATGAGCCGTACTGGATCAGGCCGGACGGCGGCTACACCATCCAGGGGATGCTCCCCGACTGGCCCTATGACATCGTGGGGGCAATGGAGCTGACTACCGACTTTGACGGCTTCACTTTGGATCGCGCCGATGACAGAGGCCCCGGCCGGCGCTGGCATTGCGACCTGAGAAAAATGTCAATAGGGGCGTGGAGCGCCTTTGCCGATACTGAGGCCGTCGCCATCATTCGTGCCGTGCTGTTGGCTGGGTTGGAGGAATGATGATGGTACGGTATCGAGTAGAGTTTATCGAGACCGTGACAACCATCGTCTACGTCGAGGCCGAAAGCAAAGAGGACGCCAGGCGGCGGGTAGAGGCAAAATGGAAAGCCTCTGGCTACGACGGGCGCAACGTCGAGGCCGACGAGATTCTTGTTTGCGTTGACCGGGGCGGCGGTTATTATCCCGAGGCCGACGAATGAACCGCATCATCACCGCCGTCCTGGTCACGGTGCTATGGCTGCTGGTGCTGCTGGCCTGCGCGGTGTTGGTGCTGGGGTTGCTGGCATGAGCAGGTTTGGCCCGAATCCCAGCTACGGCCATTGGTGCAAGCGCGTAGAGCATCGGTTCGGCACCTGGTACGAGATCGGCTGGACGGTTGATCGCTATTATGGGACAGACGTGTTGCGCTACCCTATCGCCTCTGCCCGGCAGACAGATGAGGCTGGCGCGCGGCGATTCTGCAAGAAGTGGGGGATTGAGTTTCCAGAAGAGAAGGAGGCGCAAACGTGAAACGACTTGACACCGCAACGCAAGCAAACCTTATCAAAATTGGCGCGGTGCTAACCGCCATCCCGCGCTGGGTGACGGCGCTGCTCTGGGCCGAGGGCTTTGCGCTGCCCGCCGCCTGGCTGCCGTGGTGGGTGCCGGCCAGTGCCGCCGTGTCCGTGGCAATGGCGGCGGTCGAAGGGTTTGCGTTCGCGTTCGCCTTTTCTGTCTGGGCATCGCGCAAAGACGCCAAGGCATTGCTCGGCATTGCGTCGGTCACTGCCGCGCTATTCGTGGCAGTGCTCACGCCAAGCATCGCGGCCGGCGTCCGTGGCGTAGAGATTGGCGCCATTTTGCGGCATGACGGCGTTTTGCTGCTGTGGTCCGTGGCAGTCGCCGCGTCAACTATCGGCATTGTCATCTCGACTGGCTACGCCCAGCGCATTGCCGCCGACAACGAGACGGCAGTGGCGGCGGTTGCGCACGGAGCGCCGGACATTCGCGTGACAAAACCGGCACTGGCGGCGCTGACTGGCGACATTTTGCCCGCATTGCCGGAAAGTGCCGCAAGTGCCGCGCTACCTGTCGCCAAAGTGGCAGACTGGCGCGGCATTGTCGCCAGCCAGAACGGCGATGGCCGCAATTTGTCGCCGGATGACGTGCGGCGCATTTTGGCGGAGCGCGGTTTTGCGGCACCGACGCAGCGCACGGTGGACAGATGGGCGCAAGAGACGCAGGGGTGAAAGGAGAGACAGGCGATGGGTGTTGACAACAACGGAATGCTGATAGTTGGCCTTGAGGACAAGGATTTCAACTATGATGCGCTGCCCGACTTGGCGGAGTACGATGACAGTATCGAGGGATGGGCCTGGGCCAACCGCAGCAAGTTGCCCGCCGGTATGGAGTTGCGCGACATCACCGCCGGTTACTGGCGGCACAGCATCATCGGCTTTGTCGTGGGCGACTCGGGCAGTTACAAGTACAAGGAAATCGAGGATGCGGAGGGCAAAATCAGCACCGCGCGCGCCGCATTCGAGGGCATCTTTGGCGTTAAGCCCAGGGTGTTTATCCTGAATCGCCAGTGGTAGCGCGGGCGAAACTGGCGCAAAGGGGGGGGAACTGTGAGCGACGATATTGACGCCGTAAAGGCACGGGTTAGGGAAAGGGAGTTGCGGGCCATATTGCGGGCGCCGTGGGAAGTTACCGAGAAGGGGGCATACGGTGGGCCGCGCATCATTGACCGTGACGGCAACCCGGTATGCTCATTCGGGAACCAGTACGGCTCGCATCCTCGCGGCTGGGAGTGGGCTGTTGCCCGCGCCATCGTAGATGCCGTGAACACAAAGTACGGCGGGGGTAGCGAATGACCGCCCGCCTCCAGTCCCGCGCCGGTCGCTACACGCCCTGGCGCGAGCGCCCCGACCTGTGCGACGAAGCCGAGCGACGCTTCGGCTTGTCCGAAACCACGTGCGTCAAATTTGACGGCGTGCTGTTCGTGGCAGGCGATGACAGGCAGGGGCGGCTCCGGCTGTACCACGCCGATACTTGGACGCTGATTGAGCCGTCGCCCGAGCCGATAGGGGAGCGGGCGGAACAGGGGAGGTTGCTGTGACAGAACAGGAGATCCGAAGCGCGACGCCGGAAGAGTTGCGCGCCATGGTGGCGGATGTGCTGCATGGGCCGCCGGATGCCAAGTTCGCCTACACGTTCGGATTACGCAATGTGTATCGCGTAGATGGGGAACTGCTTGACGTCTGGGATATGCCCGACTGGCCCAACGACATCGCGGCGGCGTGGGAGTTGCCGAGCGGGGACGGCTGGTACTGGGAAATGGGCAACAACCGCAAGGAAGAGGTATGGGCCCAAATCTGGACCTACTCAGGGGATGATATAGACTTGCGCGTAGAGGTTGCCGAGCCCTGGCGTGGGTCCGAGGCCATGACCTACGCGACGGCACGCACCCGCGCCTGGCTGCTCGCCAAGCTGGCAGAGGAGGCCGCATGACCGGCACAGTTGACAGGCGCACCCTGGAGGAATGGCGCCAGGAGGACCAGCGCCAGGACGCGCACCTGGCGTACCGGCAGCGACGGGTAGACGCGGCGCGGCACAACCGGCAGCGGCTATGGCGTGCGGCGCTGCCGTGGGTGCTGGCGGTCGCCGGAACCGTCGTGGCGTGGGCGCTGCTGCTGGGGAGGTAGGGGGGTGTGGAGCCTGGTAGAACTCGGCAAGAACTTTGACTGGATAAGCCCCATCGTGGCGATGGTGGGCAATGTCGTGCGCGGGCCGTCTGCCACGTTCATCATCCCGCAGGATTGCGGTTTGACCGGCCGTGAGATCACCTGCTACCTGAACCGGCGGGGTATCCAGACCTGGGGGCTTATGGCCATCAGTGACGTGTTTGTCTTTAGCGTTCGCGAGGCTGACGAACAGAGGGCCGGCGAACTACTGGGAGAGATGGGGATCTAACCATGCCACGCTACGTTGTGATCCGTGAGACGGCACCGGCACCGTCGCCAAAGAAGGAGCGGGTAAGCGGCTCAGGCGGCAACCTGGAGCTTGACTACTCGCTGCCGATGCGCCATGTCACAATGAGCGCCCTGTTTGCCGGGCTTGGCGCGCCGAAGTTCTGGGCCGCGCTCTTGGCGGGCGTCGTGATATTCGCTGCCGTGCCGGGCGACCTCCGGCTGCGCTTGCTGCCCGTCCTGCTGTTGCTGCCCGCACCCTTCTTCCTGGTGCCGGCGTTCCAGGCCGCGCAGAAGGAATGGACGCAATTTACCAACCTGGTCAAGCAGAGCCGCTGGGCGCAAGAGATTGCAGCAGGCCGCGACCTGGACGGGGATGGCTACACCGGGCGGCCGCCAATCATCATCAATGGCGCACCACAACAGCCGACGAGGGAGCAGTTGAAGAAGCAGCAGCTTGACGAATTCAAGGCGTGGATTTTTGGCCTGGACACGGGCGGCACGGCATTTGACCCCAACGGCGCGCTCGGGCGCAAGGAGTACGAACGGCGACGCGACAAGCTGATCGCGGCCGACCTGGCGGAGTGGAAAGACCCCGCCGTGCATACGCTCGGCTGGCAGCTCAAATATACCGCCGCCGAGATTGCGGCGGGCATCGAGTAGTATGATCTGTCTGCTTCGTTCGTAACGGGTACATTTGCAGGGGTGACAGACTAGGATCGGGGGAGGGGGCTTTGGCAAAAGGGGAGATCGAGTTGCTGGAACTGAAAGACGGTGGCAACCCGTGGGTTAGCCTGATCGGCGTCCTGGCCGGCGTCGCCTGCGTGATCGTGTCTGTCGCGCTCTGGCAGGCGTCGCTCGGGCTGGCCATCGGCTTTGGTGCGGCGGGCATCGGGCTCGGCGTGGGCTTTGGTGCCAAGAACGCGGGGCACGGCGTCGCTTACGTTATCCTGGCCTGGAAGCAGGGCAACGCGGCAATTATCGCCGCCATGGGCAGGGCACAGGCAGAGCAGACGCGGGCGCTGGCCGAAAAGACCAGGGCGGCCGCCGAGCTGGTGAACGCCCGGCAGGGCGGCGACGTGGCAGCCTATCGGCTGATTGGGGAGGGGAGAGAATGAGCGACAATCTTGAGAGTCTGTTTTCCGAAATCGAGGCTCTGGTAGCCGGGGTGGAACCGCAGCCCGCCACCATCGAAATCCCAGGCATCGGCGCCGTGGGCATGCTCCAAGATCGCATGAATGGCCCCGTGCGCGGCGACGTGCGGCCCGAGGATTGCGACCACGCCGGCGCGTGGTGCGGGATGAGGCTGCGCTGCCCGGCGTGCGGTGCTCCGATGTTTTTGCCCGCCTACCTGCTGGCGCGTAGAAGCATCAGCGAGATTCTGACCATGCGGTCCATGTGGAAAGACGCAGACTGTCCAGACTGGGAAAAGGGCCGGTGGTGGCACAAGCCCGACAGGTGGACAGTCATCGAGCATCCGTTCTGGCAGGCGACGGGCGGGCTCCCCGTCCTGAATCGCCTGTTGGACGAATGGCAGCGGAAATGGCTTGGGCGGAGCGATTGATGGCCCGCGAAGTGATCGCCGCGTTCTATATCGACCCGCTGCCAGCGCACGTCCTGTCCGGCCTCGTGTGGCCCGGCCTGGCGGCGGCGGTCATCATCTGCCGACCGGACGTGACGACGGCGGAGCGGGCCGCTGCACTTCGTGCCGTCCGGGCAGTAGCGGGCACGGTGTACCACTCGCACCACTACAGCCCCGCGCCGGGCGTTTGCAGCCTGGCGGTCTTTGCGACCGGCGATCCGTACCTCGCCGCCGCCGCGATGGTGCGCTCGCTCGGCTCGTCTATGGCCGTAGCCCGCTGCCCGACCGACCTGGTTCCCGATGAGCAATTCGGCTTGGACCACCTGATTGACCGCATTTACCAGGCGTGGTACAGCCGCCAGTTACCGGCACCCGCCCCGGCGTGGCGACTCGTCGCACCCGAGCCGTTGCTGCTGGCCGGATAGCCGCAACGACAAAGACCGCAAGCGTGACCGGCGGGCCAACACCCCGCCGGTTTTGCGTGGAAAACATTGCAGCGGGGCGGGGCGGGACGGCGCGATGCAAGCATTTACCCCCTTGACAATCATAGGATTCTATGATAGAATGGGGGTACACTGAGATGAGAGGGAGAGACAAGATGGTAAAGCTGAACGAACTTCCCGAGGATTCCTTAGAACTTGAAGATTGGCTCTGGGACTACATGACCGGCAAGGTCACGCAGCCGATGGTCGAGAAACTGGCGATGCAACTGGAGCGCGTGATCGACGGTGGCACCACCAGCGAGTTTGGCCGCGAGGCCGCCGAAAAGATCCAGGCCCTGAGCGCCGCCGACTTCAGCGCCTGGGTAGTAGCGCACTACGCGTAAGCCCCACCCATCGATCCGCTGAGGATACCGGCCTACCCAGGCCGAGTACACACAGGAAAGGGGAACGGAAATGGCAACCATGTTCAAGTGCGGGCAGTGCGGACGGCTTGCGGATGCGTCGGAAATGGTCATTCTGTCCGAGGATGACTACCACAGCTATGGCAAACCAGAGGAGTTGGCGAGGCCAGTCTTGGAGCGCCGTGTTCACTCTTGCGGCTTCACGGCCATTCGGTGCAAGGCGCACGCGAATGCTGAGCAGTTGGCTGATCGCGCCATGCTCCGCCACCTGCGGAGCGGCGGGCGCGTCAAGATCGGGTAAGCGCACGCACGGGGGCTTTCCGCCCCCACCCCTGTCCGGCGGCAACGGCGGGCAGGGCTGGGAACGGAAACGAGCCGGCGAGAGTCGGCATCCAGCCCGGTAAGGCCGGGCAGAAGGAGAGGATGATGGAAGACAGGTTTGAATTCACGGTCAACGGCAAGCAGGTGGCGATCATCGTGACGGACTGTACCGTTTATGCGGAGGATAGAGGCGGGCGCATTCTTCGCGGGCCGTCCAACGTGGACTATTACTACGATACCGACAGGGGCTATGACTGCGCCAATTCGTTTGCTGTCGCGCAGCAGTTCCTGCGCAACTTCTTCTAGCGCCCACGCCCGCCGGGACCGCAACCGGCGGGCAAGGAGGGACCATGGACGAAGAGCAGGCCGGGCAGCCCATCACGCTCATCGAGGCCGCCCGCATCTACCCCCTGGCCTATGCCACGCTGGCACAGGCCGCCAGGGAGGGGCGCATCGCGGCCAGGCAGAGCGGCGCGACGTGGATAACGAGTCGCGCCGCTATCGAGGCGGCCATCGAGTCGGGCAGGCTCAGGCCGCGCAGGGTGAGCAACGAGAACGGAGCCGGGTAGGACCGGCAGAAAGGGGAGAACGATGGGCGTTTGCATGTCAGTCTACGAGGTCAAGGTCAAGGTGTACGAGGATGCGGCGCACCCCGTCACCAAGGAAACGGTTATGCTGCACCCAGTCTGGGAAAGCGGCGGCGATGCGGAGATCGCCGGGCGCCTGGCTCGCAAGCTGGGCATTGACGAAAGCCGCATCTATGACTGGTCCGAGGTTGTGGAAGGCTGCGTTAGCTAAGCAGTAGCAACGGCGCTACCCGCCGATGGCCCCCGGTGCGAGCCGGGGGCTTTGTCGTGCCCCACCCCCACCCGCGCCATAACTCGACATAACAGACGCAAGCGGGGCAGGGGGCTTGGCTCGCGGCAGGCAGGCGGGGCGTGAGGGCTGCGTGAGGATGGGGAGAGGGACGGGGCAGGGGCGGGCGAGATGGCCGTGAGGATGGGGAGAAATGGGGCATTTTGGCGCACCCGGCAACCCTGCCATTTTAGGCCAATTCGGGGGAGTGGGGCTTGACAGCCGGGCCAGGATGTGGTAAAATAAAGATACGTAAAAGCCCACTTTAGGGAAACTTTACCACAAGGAGAAAAGGGAATGGAGAACGAACCAACTATCGCTGAATCCGTCGGTCAATTCGTGGCCTACGTCAAGGCTACGCAGTCTCACGGTTCCGCCAGGACTTACGGCTCTGGCTTGCGCCGCCTGCTGGAATATCTGGCGGCACAGAATCCGCCAATCGTTCAGGTTGTGCAGCTCACCCCCCAGATCGTAGCCGACTTTATCCCCTGGCTCTATGAGTATCTGTTGCAGGGCGTGGCCGGCGGCGACCCCGAAAAAGTGAAGGAAGCCACCAGGCAAAACTATCTCTTTGCCTTGAGCCGCTTCTGTGAGTGGCTGATTATCGAGACGCGCCGCCTGCCCTGGACGGTCGAGCAATACGACGTGCTCCGCCGGGCCGTTCGCCGGGCATCCAAGCGGCACACCCCCGAACATCTACCGCCGAACAAGCTCCCGTCGCAAGAGATTATTGACACGATCCGCGCCGCAGCCCATGAACCGTTGCACCTGGCAGAAGACGCGGCGCTCGGCGAGGTCGAGCGCCAGGGACTGGCCCGGCTGCGGAATATCGCCATGATCGAAGCCCTGATCAGTTCAGGGATGCGCGTGGGGGAGTTGGTGCGCCTGGAGCGAGGCGATCTGCTGCATGACATCAAGGGCGCCTACATTCGCCACGCCAAGGGCGGCAAGGAGCGCGAGGTTCTATTCGATAGCGAGGCGTGGGGCGCAATCATGGCCTATCTATCCGCCAGGGGCGACGCCGGCCGGGCGTTGACCCGCCTGCCTATCTTTGCGCGCCATGACCGAGGGGCGGGAAAGAAGACGCTGCCCCTGACTACCCGCTCGGTACAGAATGTGATTTGCGACCTGGCGGCCGACTCGGGCATCCTGGCACGTTTTCACCTGACCCCGCACTCGTTCCGCCACTTCTTCGCCACAGAGTTCTTGAGCGAAAGCGGCGACCTGTCCTTGACCCAGTATGCCCTTGGTCACTCCTGGCCCACCACTACCCGCATCTATGCCCAAACCAAGGTCGAGGACTACAGGAGGGCATACCGCAAGATCCACAAGTAGCATCCTCACATAGCAGGGGAGTCGCCCGCGCCCCTGGCTCCCCACCATCCCCCACGCGCCCCATCCCCCAGACGCCAAAAGGCCGCGCTCACCCTGGCGCGGCCCCGGCCTGTCCCGTCTGTCCCGTATGCGGTTTATGTCAAACTATTGTCTCACCAGGGGCAGGTATGCCCCGCCTACCCGGCAGCGTTGCACCTCGCGCGCGATGGCCGCGTAGCCCGCCGCGTTCGGATGGTAGCCGTCATCCGAGATGCAGGCTATCCCGCAGGCGGCCATGACCGCCCAGGCGTCCGCGACGCACACCCCCCGGCGCGCAGCCTCTTCGGCAATGATCCCGTTCCACTTGACGGCCCTGTCCACCTTCTCGGGCAGCCAGTTGAGCCAGGGGATGTTGACGGCGATCACCCGGTCGCCCATGTCAAGCGCCGTGTTCAGCAGCCGCTCGTAGCGCTGCCGGAACAGCGCCGGGTGCCCGGCATACGGCTTATCGCTGCCCTGAACGGCATGGGTGCCCAGGCCCAGCACGATTTCGCCGTAGCGCTCCCCGCCGTCAAAGTCAACCGTCCCTTCATAGCGCAGCTCTTCCAGGGTCAAAATGGCGTCGCTGATATGAAAGACGGTGATGCGCTCACCCGGGGCAATCCCCGGCGCGTTGCCGGTTACGTTGTCGCCCAGGTAGAGCGGCCCGGCGTCGCCCGCCGGTTGCAGTACAAGCGCCAGCAGGAACAGCGTCAGTATTTTCATCCTATCACCTCCTGGCGTCCATTATACCGCCGTCTAGACTGTCTAGCCTGACGTTTCGCTTACCGCTTCCTGACTTCCAAGCTGCTCCGCCAGGTCAAGCGCCGCCGTAGCCTGCCCGACGGGCCAGCCCTGGTAGGCGTCTACCGCCCGGCGCAGGTGCGCTGCCAGGTTGCCGTCGGCTATCTCGATCTCGAATTGCCGCTCCTGGTCCTGCCACGACAGGTTGCCGTCGGGCGTCTGTGTTAGCCCCACGGCCGCCGACTCTTCCGGCGACAATTCCAGCACGTCCAACAGCTTTAGCGCCTTGCGGACAAGCGAGATGTGGCCCGTCTGTGCGTTCAGCGCCTGGACGCACATTAGCCGCTGCCAGGTTGTCAGGTTTAGTTGCATCGTCCTTTCCTTTCTAGCTGTAAGCCCTGATATAGCGGTCCGAGCCGCCAAGCTGGATTTTGATATACTCGTCTTGCTCGGATTTGCCGGTGTAAACGGTCGCATCCAAAAACCTGATGTACGGCGCGTCAACGTCCTCTTGCTCCAGTACCAGGACCGCGTGCGTGGCCGCCGCATCGTCCTGTTTGATGTGAACCGTGCCAAGCGGCGTGCCCTGGTAGATACCAACCAGCTTATCCCCGGCGTCGATATAAACCGGCGTGCGTGTCGAGCCGTCACTGCTCCGCGTCTGGATGTAAAAGTCCTTCCAGCCGGCCAGGCCATCACCGCCGGTGTTTATGGTCATGATGCCGGTTGACGTGGCGACCTGGATATAGCCGGTATCGGTATTGACCGTAAAGCCCGCGGCGTTGTACCAGACGATGCCCTCGGTTGCACTGGCGACGCTGAAAAGCAGGTTCGCCGCCGCGCTGATCTTGATGGCCCCGCCGCCGGCCATCAGCGCCCCGTCGGTCGCAATGTAGACCTGGGTTGTGGTGCCGCCCCGGAAGCGCAACAGGCCGTCGCTTACGTCCCACAGCATGTTGGCCTTATTGGCGGAGTTGTCGCCAAAGAGCACGTCGCCCGCCCCGACGCTCTCTGAGTTGTACGTCTGCGCCGTGGCAAAGATGGCGATGGCCGTTGTCGCCGCCGCCGTGATGTTGGAGCCGAGAAGCGTATCCCCCGTTACCTTGATCCACACGCTCTGCGCCGCGCCGTACGCCTTGATGCCCGTAACGTCGATCTCTGTCCTGGCGCCTGTCTCGCTGCTGTAGAGCCTGAACCGCCCGTCCCCGATGTAGACCCCGGGCAAATCAAAGGCCCCGGCGTCTACAAGCGGCTTGCCCAGAATGTGTATCGCCGCAACCTCGTCTGCCGTGAGCACCGCGCCGAGCAGGGCAAGCTCGCTGAAATTGAACCCCGCCCAGTAGTTGGTCGAATAGGTGCCCAGGTAGAAGGCGCTCAGCGTTGGCGATGTCCTGGCGCCCAGGTAGGTATCGCCGCTTCGCACCCCGTCGATGTAGAGGGTATAAATGTCGTTGGTGTAGTCACAGGTCAGAACGATGTCCTTGTGATCGCCCGCCGCAAACGTCTGTGCCGCACTGGTAATGCGGACACCCCCTTCGATGTGGACCTCAAACGCATCGCTTGTGTGGCTGTAGTAGATCGCCACGTCGGTTGTGTCCGAAACCCACAGCGCGTTGAGGGCGCCGTAGGGCCAGGTGCCGGCCGCTGCGTAGGGCATTTGCGCCACGCAGCGAATGGAGTAGACCGCCTTGCCGCTCAAGAGCGTCGCTGCATCCGGTATCGACACAACCGTTTGCGTCCTGGTTGACGTGCTGTTGTGCGCCGTGCCGCTCCAGGCGCACCAGCCCAACGTGCCGTCGCAGTAGCTCGTCGCCCGGCTGCCTACCTCACATTGCACCGCGTCAAACATGCCGATGACCGTCGGTGTGCCATGAACCGTGAGGTAGACGCGGATCTCGTCGCCGGTCGCGTTGGCCGTGATGGCTGCTGTCTCCAGCTCGACCCACTGGCCGGTAGCGGTAGACACCTCCGCGATCTCCTGTTGCACCGCCCCTGTCCCGGCCACCTTGTAGAGTGTCAGGCGGAGCGTGGCACCGGCGCCGGCCAGCGCCCGGCACTTGGCAACGTAGATTGTACCGCTTACACTGTTGCCAATCACCGCGTACTGGCCGTAAAAGTCGCCCGCTGCCCCGCCGGTCTTGTTGAGTTGCAGAGACGCCGGGCCGATAAATGATTTCGTCGTGTACCGGACGCGGGTGCCCGCCGCCGTGCCGCTGGCGTAGGTTGTCCACCCGTCGGTGATGTTGGTGTAGAATTGCGGGTTGACAATGAGGTTCGTCGTGCCGGCCTCTACTACAAGCCCCCGCGTGCCGCTCCATGCCCCCTGCCCCTGGTGGAATGCACCGCTGATCGTCGCCGTCTGCCCCCGGCTTGCCGTCCAGCTCGTGGCCGTCATCGCCGCGTGTGGCCCCCAGAGCGCCAGGCCATCCGCCGCCGTGAAAAGCGGAGTCGCTATCGTGTTGCTAAACGCCGTGGCCACCACGGTACCCGATACCATGACAGAGCCATTAACGGCAAGTGTGCCGGCCGTGTTCCACGTGAACAGGCTCCCCACGCCGATGTAGCCCGCCCCGCTCGTTTGCACGCTGAACGTTTGCGCGGCACTCGAGTTGTACGCCTGGTACCCGCTCGTGCTGTCCATCTGGCAGCGTGCGCCACTGGCCGCCGTGCGGATGGTCGCCCCCGTCACCGTGCCCGCCGTGATGGTGCCCATGTCGGCCGCGATGGCGCTGAGGGTTGCCACGTTCATCTTGTCGGCGGTGATGGTGTTGGCCGCGATCTTGATGGCAATGATGGCGTTGGCCGCTATCGAGTCGCTGCCCAGCGGGTTCAGCGCGGCATTGGCCACGGCGGAGTAGGTGCCCGCGTTGCCCGACGTATCCACGGCCCGCACCTTGTAGTAGTAGGTCGTCGCCGCCTGAATGATAGCCTCGGAATGGCCCGAGTCGCTGTAAATGGTCCCCTTTGCTGTGCCGATGGTAGCGTACACCCCGCCGGCGGTTGTCGCTCGCTGTACCTCGTAGTAAGCCAGGTCCGTCGCGGCGCTGGCCGTCCAGGTCAGGTTGATCAGCGTGCGCGCCCCGGCTGCGATAAGCCCTGCAACCTGGTCAGGCGCCGTGGTGTCCTTGGCCGTCGTCTTGTTCCGCGTCGTGCTCCAGGCGCTGACGTTGCCTACCCAGTCCACCGCCCGCACCCTGGCGTAATAGACGGTGTTGCCCAGGACTGGCAGGAACCGCTCGATCCGGTCGCCGCCGGCGGGATGGCTGCGGGTGATGGTGTAGCCGGCAAAGTCGGCCTCGGTGCTGATCTGCGCGTCATAGTGGTCCAGGTCTGCATCCGCCACGCTGCCCCACGTCACCTGTAGATAGACTTGCGCGTGACCGTCGGCGTCCAGGTCAACGCCCGTCGCCAGGTTGGCCGTTTCCAGTGCGGGCACGGCCGGGGCGTCGGTGTCGAATACCGTGTCGTCGATGACGTTGACCACGGTTTCCAGGTTGCCAATCCGCAGATCCACGTTGTGCGCCCGGACCTCGGCGCTTGGCGGCTCATCGTTCAGCCAGAGGTAGTGCCGCCGCTCCGTGTCGGCGTCCATGCTCAAGAACTCGATACGCAGCCGCCGGATGTAGAATGTCTCGGCGCTGATGCCCCACACGCTGTTTGTCAGCGCGATGGACATGCCGGCCCGTAGCCCCTGGGCGTAGGTCCAACACTCGTAAGCCGAGCGCGGCAGGTCGTAGCGGTCGAGGATGGCGTTGCCGCGGTCGGTTACACCCTGCGCCGTCGTGATGCGCTGATCGCGGTTCACGGCGTGGCGCACCCCGTAGGTCGCCTGGCTGGCCACGTCTTCTACCCAGCCCGAGACTTCTTTGCCGACGACAAGTACCTTGTTGGCAAGCTGCCCGGCGTCACGCGAGCGGCTGAAACCGCCGAAGGGGAACGTCGCGGCGTAGTCCGGCTCGGTGCTCAGGCCAAATGCCGCGGCGTTGACCTCGGCCGAGAACCAGTGCAGGTTCTTATCATAGTCTACGTAGTAGCGCCCGCTGGTGCGGCTGGCGAGATCGTCCAGGATCTCACGCAGGGTCATGCCGGCAAAGGCCACGTCCTCCATGGTCGCGTCCAGCGTCGCCACATAGGTCACGGCGTTCACATCGGCGCGGTGCTCGGCAAACAGGGCGGCCAGTATCTCGCTGTCAGACTCGGAATCGGTGAACGCCTCAGACTCGATAACTGTCTCATCCAGCAGGATGTTGTAATCCTGGCACGTCACTTTCCAGCTCTTGGCAATGCCGTCGTTGGAGTCGCCACTGTCCACCACCTCGCCGGCAAAGATCGTCACCCCATCGTCGGCAATGACCACGGTTGCCTTCTCCGCAATCGTGATCGTGCCGGTATTGTCCCAGGCGTCGAATCTGGCCGTGCCGACGATGCCCGACGTGGCGATCTCGTCGATGACGATGCTTTCCACGTCTACATAGGCTGTGATATTGACGCCGCCTACGGTTACGGTTATGCCTGCCATGGCCGCTACACCGCAAAGGAGCGCACGCCGCGCCGGATCAGCATTTGCTCTTGCTGGCGGGTGATGCGCTCGATGTCCTGGTCGTCCCGCACGGAGCCCGGACCGAAGTTGTTGATGATGGTGATACCCCCGCCGCCCGTGCTGCCGCCCATGCCGCCGGGCAGAATGGGCGCGCCCGCGGCTACGGCTGCCGCCGGGGCAGAGGCCAGGTCCAGGCCGTAGGTAAAGACGGCCCCGACGTTGGGCAGCAAGTCCTTGAGCGCATCGTTAATGCCGCGCAGCCCAAGCTCAAAGGGCGTAGGCGAGCCGGGCGTGAGCCAGTCGGGCAGGGTCAGGTTGCTCAGGGCGTTTGCCAGGTTACCGACTTCGGCGATAACCCACAGGATGGCCCCGGCTAGGATATTCATCGCGTCGCCCCAGCCCTTGACTATGCCCTCGATATTGGACAGGATTCGCTCTACCCCCAGATTGATGATGAGGCCCACAAGCGCGCCCAACTTCTCCTTGGAGGCTTCGACGTTATCACGCAGTACCCCAAAATGCACGCCCAGCGGCACGAGGAACAAGAGCAGCGGGGCGATGGCCTGCTTAAACAAGTCCATAGCCAGGGTAGTTGCTTCCCAGGCCTTCTTCATTTCGGGCAGGATCGTAATCGTGAACGCCTCAATGTCGGTCTTGGTGTCAAGGAGATAGGGGGCGACCCCCGTTCGGAATTCCTCAATATCGACCTTGGCCCCCTCCCACACCTCGCTAAATTTGGTTTGCCACTGGGGGAGGGTTTCGGTTTTGAACTTGTCGTACCATTCGACAATCTTGGCGCGCGTGTCCGCCGTGCCGTCCCACCATTCTTGTACCTTGTTCTTGAACACATTCCACGTCTCGGCGGCCTTGCTTAGAAATTGGGGCAGCGTTTGCGTCTTGAAAGTGTTGTACCATTCTACAATCTTGCCCCGTGCATCCGCCGTGCCGTCCCACCACTCCCCGACCTTTGACTTGAAAGCGTCCCATACCTCGACGGCTTTTTCTTTCCACTTGGGCAGCGTCTCATCCTTGAACTTGTTGTACCATTCTCCGATCTTGCCCCTGGCGTCGGCCGTGCCGTCCCACCACTCCCCTACCTTGGTTTTGAAGGTATCCCATACCTCGACGGCCTTGCCTACCCAGCCCGGCAGTACGTTGTCTTTCAGGTTGTTGAACCAGGCCGCGATGTTGTCCCGCGCACCCGCCGTTCCTTCCCACCACTCGCTTACTTTGCCCTTGAAGGTATCCCAGGCTTCTACCGCTTTGGTTGCCCACTCGCCCAGCGTTTCCTTGAAGCCGCTGAACCAGGTAGCGATGCCCTCTCGCGCGTCCGCCGTGTTATCCCACAGGCCGACAAGCGCCTCCTTGGCCTGAAGCAGCGCGCCGCCGATACTGAACAGGGCGTCTATCACATCCTCTGGAATCAGGATGGACAGCGCCTCACGGAACTCCAGTGAGGCAGGGCCGGCATCGAACAGGGTTCCGAGGATTTGCTTGACAGCGAAGGCAAATCGCTCAAAAATGGGGGTGACGGTGCTTATGGCCCATTCCAGTTTCGGCCCGAGCCACTTGGCTGCCGCTTCGGCCCAGGCGATCACCTTCGGCCCGATCCTGCTCACGAAGTCAGAGAACTTGCCTAGCAGCTTGGTCAGGATGGGTATAAGCGCCTTGCCGATGGCCTCCTTGATGTTGCCGATTTTGTTTTTCAGGATGTCCAACTTGCCGGCGAACGTTTCCCCCGCTGCCTTGGCCGCCCCGCCAAATTCGGTTTCCAGCTCGGCAAGGATGAACTTCTGCGCGCCCATCACGTCGCCGGCCTCGACCATGCTCTTGATCATCTCGATTTGAGCTTCGTTGAAGTTGACGCCCACGCGGCGCAGGGCCGTAACGCCCAGGATGGGATCTTGCAGCGCCTTGCCCAACTGGATGGCAGAGCTTTTCAGGTCTTGTCCCAACGCCTGGGACATATTGAGCATGGTTTCGGTTGCCTGCGGGAATACGTCCTTGCCGATCCCCGTGAACGTCAAGAGCAGGTTTTCGCCGGACAGGATGGCGTCATCCTCGAAGCGCGTCACCTGCGATAGCGAGTCGGCCAGCTCGCCCGCCTTTTCTGCCGTCACGCCCGCGATCCCGCCGGTCGATTCGAGCACGGCGTTTAGCTGCGCCTCTATGTCCTCGGCGGCCATTGCTTCGGTCACAAATGACGCGATCTCCCCGGTCAGCGCCTTGAACGCCGGCACAACCATCTGGCCGATAGCCACGCCCAGCGCCGTCTTGGCAACGTCGCCAATGCCGCGCAGCACGCCGGACGCCTTGTCAACGCCCTGGACGATGATATTGACTTTTTCGTCGGCCATTATTTTACCCCCGCCTTAACCGCGGCCGCGCGCGCCTGGGATAGCAGGCGCCAACGGAAGAACCAACAGGAACGAACCCGCGCCGTTGCCGGTTCGCCCGTGATTTCCCAGGGCCAGCCGCCACAGGCTTCGGCCATGATTACGACTTGGCACCATAGGGGGAGCTTTCCGCTGTATTGAATAGCGGCGGTCAGCTCCCCTAGGCTTCCCCCGACACGTCCTTGCCCGCCGCCTGCGTTGCCCGCCGCAATTCATCCAACGTGGCGTGGAGCTGCGTGAGGGTCATCTGGCCGATGATTGCCCTGGCCTGGTCAGGGTCCATCTGCTCGCCGCTCTCCGCGTCAACCGCCAGTAGGGCCAACAGGTCGCGCGTCCCGCGCACGCTGCGATCCTTATCGTTATCCTCGATAAAAATGAGGGTATCGACGGTCAGGTTGTCCGGGCCGAAGTCAAACTTGATAGTCGCCATGATGGTCCTTTCCGCCGGTTAGCCCGGCACGGTCGTCACGCTGTTGACAACCACGATGAACTTTCCCCAGTCGGCCGCTGTCTCGTTGTAACGCGAAACCCAGGTGCCGGCCCGGATGTCGTTGCCGTCCTGTTCGCCAATTTTGTCGAATTTCTGCCACTTGCCGGCCAGGTCGATGATCAATGTCTTGGTCGTGTACGTCGTGCCCACCGTGGTCAGCGCCGAGCCGTCGAAGCGCAAGCGCAGGAGGCCCGCCGTCTCTGCCCGCCAGTTAACAAGCTCGGCAACGGCGGTCGCGTCGTGCTCCAGGGTGATGTTGCAGGTGATCTCCGGCTTGACCTGCTTGACGAACGTGAAGTACAAGTTGCCGTCGCCCGTGAACACCGGCACGTACCCGGTTGTGACCGACAGGTCAAAGCCAAGCAGCGTGCTTGTCTTCTGCGTCCCGCCGAACGTGCCCCCGGCCGTGTCCAGGTAGATTTTGCCGCTACCAAACCGGATCTCTTCCACCGCGGGCAGCGTCATGGTGCCGTAGAATGTCGTGGTTGCCACGGTGCGGCCAACCCAATCGGCGGTCATGTTGACGGCCTCACGGCTCGTGCCCGACAGGCCGAACGACTCAACCACGCAGTAGCTTGACTCCTCCGCCTGCTGGTTGTCGCCCGCTTCGATGCTGTATGCCTTTGGCGTGTTGCCCGCCGTGGTGGGCAGGGCGTAGGTGTAACTGTAGCCCGTGCCCGCCGCGCTTGGCCCGGTGTCCTGGGTGCCGGTGCCCACGGTCTTGATACCGGCCTCCAGGATGTGCAAAATCTGCTCGTAGGTCGCCGGCGTCTCTTCCATGCTCAGCTTGGCCAGCTCGAAGGACGTGTAGCTCCGGTCGGTGCCGGACAGATAGCCCACGTCTTCCTCGACCATGACGATTTCGCGCGCGTCCTCCAGCGTGCCGGTGCCGCGCCAGATGGTAACGGCGTTCACCCCGGTCCCAGATGTAGTTTCTCGACCAAGCGCGATGCGTCTCAGCGTCTTAACCCCTGCCATCGTCAGTTTCTCCCTTGGCTTCCTCAGCCTTCAAAGTCTCGCGGCGATAGAGCCCCGTCGCAATCAAGCGCCGCTCGCCGCCGTAGCGCCTGGCCTCATCTGCGGACAGGTCGCGCGCCGGCACACCCGGCAACGACGCCTGTCCCAACCACACCAGTCCCATCATTCCTGTCCCTCCAGCATCCCGAGATAGCCACGAAAAACCGACTCGTTCACCCGCGCCACGCTTAAATGGTCGTTGCGGATGCGCGTATCGACGTACATGCCAATCCCCGCCGCCTCGCAGCACTTGGCGAACCAGATGTCTTCCGTGGGGTACTGGCCGCGCTGGGGATACTCATACTTGAACCACGGCCAGTCGATACGGTTGAATACCTCGCGCGCGATGATGGCCGCGCCAAAGCCGATGCGCTCCACGGCCAGCACCTCGCCCGGCTGCCAGTCTATGACCGGCGTGAACTCGCCCTCCTCGTTGCGGCGGTAGGCAATCGGCTCGTAGGGCTGCCCGCGCCGGAAGGATAGCGCCGTCACTACCAGGCGCGCCGGGTCTTCTTCTACGGCGCGCACCAACCGGGCAACCACGTCCTTCGGGTGATCGTGGTCAATATCGAGCATGACCAGGTGCGTTTGTGGCGACTCAAGCAGGTGTTCCGCCATGCGGTTCCGCGTTACGTCCGTCCGGCCAAAGCCGGTATGCACGACGGGCCAGCCCTGTTGCCCGAGGGCCATGAGCCAGGGGTAGACGACTTCGGCGTCCGATATGGCCCGCTCCAGGGGCACGCCGACCAGCGGCTGGCAGGTATGGCGCGGCCTGCTCTTTCCCTTACGTAATGGCATCCTGTGTTTTCAGCCTTTCTATTCGGAATCTGAAACCAAGCGTCGCCGTGTCATTCCAACCCAATGCGGCGAACTCGTAAGTGATGCGCTCGAAGGTCTGGAACGCGGTGAACTCTGCCTTGCGGTGCGCGTCCAGGATGGCGTTGGGGATGGCCTTGGCATAACGCATCGCCGCCGTCACGTCGCGCGGCAGGTCTTTGCGGGCGACGTGCAATTCGATGACGACGGTATGCAGCCCGGTCATTAATTCCGGTGGCCCGATGATCCATTCGCCCGCTTCCACGAAGGCCACGGCGAAGGGGAAAAAGCTCAGGTCTTCGGGCGGCACGGTAGGCGCCTGGCGGATGCCCGGCACGGCCCCCACTACGGCCTGGATTTCGTCAATCGCTTGTTGCAGCGTTGCCATTAGCCTATCACCCGCCGGAACGGCGCCAGGAGCATTTGCAGCTCCAGGTCATCCTCGATCATCTTTTGCACCATGCGCACCACGCCGAGCGAGCCCGCGCCCATGATGCCAAACGGCGCGTCTTTCCGCTTGAACAGCCGCTCCGCCAGCAACAGGCACGCTTCCCTGATGGCGTCGGGCGCCGTGGCGCTGTAGCCAAACTTACCCACCACCTTGACGCCCTTGGCGACCTTGACCGGGAACGTGTAATCGCCGTCGGGCGTGCGGCTGATCATCGTGTAGGGCGCGCCGTCCAGCGCCGCATTGCATGGCTCCAGGTCATAGTCCGTGACGGCCCAGGTGTCCTCGTAGACGCGATCCCCGTCGCCGTCCGTGGAAAGCGTGGTCACGGTGCCAATGTCATCCGGGCAGAACAGCACGTCCGGGAAGTCGGCCATGTAGGAGCGCGTCTCATCTGTGGCGTTGCGGTAGAAGCGCCGCCCGGTGTAGTTCTCGATGCCCCGGCTTATGCCCGTGATGGCCTTTTCGAGCCGTGAGTCATCAACCACGTCGGTTACGTCCGTTACCGTCACCGTATCGCCCGCCGCTTCCGTGACCAGCGCCTCGCTCACGACGATGGACGCGGCGGTGTCGCCGGTCGCTACCGTGTACGTGCCGTCGTTGGACGTGCTGCCCGCAATGGTGATTCGGTCGCCCGCGTGGAACATCTCAAAGCCAAGCGCGGTGTCGGCGATGGTCTTCGTGCCGCTGGCAAAGCTAATGCCGGTGCCGGTGTACGTCTCGCCAATGCCGAGCATCCCGCGCAGCTCGTTTAGTGTGCAATAGCCGTTGGTTATGGACAAGTTAACTGCCTATCCCCCGTTTGCAAATAGCCGATTGCGCCGGTCACGGCAGCGCCCTGTACGTGCGGCCCCAATATGTCAGGCCCGCGTCGTCAAAGAGCGCCCGGCCCCAGACGCTCGTTGGCTCCCGGTCATCCGGCACCCGCGCCACGAACCAGCCGTAGTAGACGCCCTGGCCTTCCAGCCACGGCACGAACGCCGGGTCAAAGAACTCTTTGAGCCACACGCTGCCCGCGATTCCCCGGTCCCGGCCCCACTGGCGCACGGCAGTCACGAGCGCCTGACAGGTCGCCGTATCGGCGTAGCAGTTGAGGCTCACGGCCGTTACCCGCGCCCGCCCCGCCGGCGTCAAGGCATTCCACCACCGCCCGAGCCAGTCCTGCCAGGTTGGGTAGTCGCCGTGCGTCTGCGTTCGCACCGTGGGCGCGATTAGCCCGTGGTTCGGATACGTCGCCATGAGGGCAGGCCACAGCGCCGCCGCTGCTTCTGGCGACAGGGCCGTCCCGCCCTCTGCTAGCGGCCCGTTTGGCTCGTTGAATGTCAGGAGCGGCCCGCCGGCCGTTGGCACCGGCCAGCCGATGTATGATCCGTTCCAGATCGTCGGCACGAACCCCGGCGCGGCAGAGCCCCACGCTGACGGGATCCAGTTGTGCCACCAACCCGCGCTAACCCCGCTCACGTCCTGATTGACGGTTGCGGACGTGACGGTGCCCACGCCCTTGAGCGGTGAGTAGGTTGCGGTATTGACCATAACCGCCGGGATATAGATGAACGTTGGCGGTGGCTGTGTTGCGCCGGTAGATGCGAGTAGGACCACGACTAGCAAGGCCAGGCGAATCATAGCAGGGCCATCGCCGCTGCTATTGCCGCGACTTGTGCCGGTGTTGGCATTGTGCTACCCACCATCGCGGCCACTATAGTTGATACCGAGGGTACAACTAGGGGATTTCCGCCGAAATTCATGGTACCGAGATACCACGGTCCAGAATTAGCGGTCCCTGCGCCCTGCACTGCCCCGCTGGCAACACCATTCATGTAGGGTTGCCCCGCGCCCGTTCCCAGCCCTATCAATGCGCGGTTCTGCGGCAGGGCGGCCGCCCCACTATTCCATTGAGCATCTGCATAATACCAAATCGAATTTGCCGGGCTCAGCCGGATGCCAAAACCACCACCGGCGCCCGTTGAGCCGATTAGCCCTCCATTCGTGCCGGCAGACACCTGCACAAGGGCGCAAAAGGTATTGCTATTGGGCGTGATGCCGGTATTCAGCCATTGCGTTCCACCGAATAACCAACCAGAATTAGCGGCCCAGGTTGGGGCAACGCCCAGGGCCAGATTAAATGTTCCAGGCGTGACTAGATTGATATAGGACGCGGCCAACGAGGCTGAACCCTTGCCCAGCCATGCGGCGATTGCGCCAGTATAGCCAGCCGCCATCCACCAGGTAGCCTGCCCCTTGCTCTTACCCGCGCCCGTGAGGCTGATTTGTGTCATGGCAGCCCCCCCCCTAGGCAGTGATCACGCCGTAGCAGAGAATCCCGTCGAGCGTCGCTGCCCCCGTGTCGGCCTCCAGCGCCTTCGCCGTTGCCACCTTGATCCACGGCATGGCAAAGTTGCCGGACATCGGCAGCACCCAACCGCCTTCGTCCGAGACGGCCATCGTGCCCGACAGCGCCGTGTCGTCTGAGTCTTGCAGCACGACGGTCCCGGCGGCGGTATCGGCCATCATAAAGAGGCCGTACACCCAGATCTGTTTCCCGGCAGCGGGCGCGGCGACAAGCACCTGGTCGGCAGAAGAGGCCGCCAGGTCGATCTTGACCGACGTGTAGCTATCGACGGTCGGGTTGCCCGGCCCCTGGATGGCGCTGGGCACGGCCGTCACGGATGCTACGGTTGCCAGTGCATCGCCAAAAGGCGGCGCGGCCGACAGGGCCCGGGCGCTCACATCCACGCTGCCCGCCGTCCAGTCCAGGCGGCAGCGCACTTGCGACAAACAGGAGCAGTCGCAGGCGAACACGCCCGCCGCCGCCGTGCTCGTGACGATGGCCCCGGTGGCGACGTTCTTGGCGCGCAGCGCAACCCAGTTTGTCCCGTCAAGCGTGCCCTCGAAATAGAGCACCACGGTTGTCAGCGTGCCACTCACCTGGAACGCGACGCCGGGCATTTCCGAACAGTCAACCGCCGTGCCGGGCGCATCGGCCCCGGCCGCGGTGTGGCAGGTGTACGTCTTGCTATACAGTTTTGGCATTGTGCCTCCTATAATTTCCGCCGGAACAGGGCCAGCGAGTCGGCCATGCCCGCCGCCTCCCAGTCGCTGCCCGCCATGCACTCGTCGACGGCCCGCTTGACGCCCGCCGTCCAGGGATACCGCTCGCCGTTGCCGTAGTCGTGGAACAGGGCCAGGCCGCCGGGCACGACAAGCGGGCACCAGTTGACGACGTCGGCCTTGACGCCGTAGTAATCATGGTCGCCGTCTACCAGGAGCAGGTGGACCGGCGCGCCGACCCGGGCATGGACCCGGCGGCTGTCGCCGTGGATGAACCGCCAGTCGCCGCGCTCGCTGTCGGGGTTAATGTCCACGCCGATCAGCTCGCACTCGGGCGCGCCCGCGCGGATGCAGACCAACGTGCCGCCCCTGTCCACGCCGATATTGACGGCCCGGAAGGTGGGGCCGAACATGGCCGCTGCCCCTTCCGCCACTGCCTTGATGGCCTCTCGCTCGGGAACGGTCAGCGCCCCGCCACAGCCGGGATGGCTCAGATAGTCGCTCATGGCAGCACCCCCACGCACGGCTCAAAGTCATCGGGGAAACCCGCCGCCAGTCGCGCCAGAAACACGGCCTGGTCGTCGTAGTAATGCTTGCTCATAGTCAGATAGCAGCGGTCTACCGCCGCTTTGTGGTTCAGACAGTGCATGTGCTCGGTCATGGCTTGCTTGCACCAGGTGTATTGACCGGCGCGGCGAATGCGGGCCGCCGTCTCGTTGTCGGGAAACGTGGTCTTGTAGACAGGTGGCATCAAGCACCCGCCGCAATGGTCGATAATGCCCTGCCTGGTGATGAGCCAGTGCGTCGGGTCGTGGCACCAACCGTCCCACATGAGATCGTTCAGGCCGACATAGCAGGTGCCGGCCAATTCCATTTGTGCCAGGGCCGCTTGCAGCCAGCCGTCGTAAAAGAGCAGATCGTCGGCGCCCGTGACCAGGATGTCGCCGGTCGCCATGCCCGCGCCGATGTTCCAGTTTGCGACGCTGCCGCGCCAGTCTTCATGGTAGGCCGTCGTGATGGGCAGGCCGTCCAGGGCGGGGATGGACGCCGGGTTGACCTCGGCAACGACGATGATCTCAGCGTCAAAGTCGCGCACGGTATAGAGCAGGCGTTCGACGTTGCGGCGGAGCTGGGCGGGGCGGTCATAGGTAGGGACGATGACTGAGACTTTCATGGCTGCCCCCTTCCAGCAAGCCAGCCAATCGGGCAGTATCGGGCATGGCGCACGCCCCGCCAGTCCTTGCTCGGCTTGCCACAGCAAAGGCGACACAGGCGCAAGCCGCTAGGCCGGGCAGTAACGAAGAGGATGTTGACAAGTAACTGCTTCATGCCACCGCCTCCCGGTACACCCGCTCCATTGCCTCGCCATAAGCCGCCAGGCCGAACCGCTGCGCCATGGACAGGCAGCCTCGCCGCAGCCCTTCCCGGTCGCGCTCCTGTGTCGCCACAAGCTGCGCGGCGACGCGGGCCACGTCCAGCGGGTCTTGCACGTCGGCTACCCAGCCGGTCGCCCCGCAGCCGTTGGCCGCCAGGACCGGCACGCCACAGGCCAGGGCTTCGCCTACGATGCGGGTCACGATGCGATGCGGGGTCATCACGAAGTCACAGGCGCGATAGACCTGCTCCATGTCCGCCTGCCGCCCGTTCAGCTCGCCCAATGTGCCAAGCCGCCGCAGCTCATTCACGAGCCAGTCCCAACAGTGGGGCAGATTGGACGTGCCGGGCACCGTTTCCAGGCCGTAGAAGTGGACTTTCAGGCCGGGGATAACGCGGGCCGCCTCGATGGCCCCCACGGCGATCTCGAAGCAGTCCACGTCCTCGCGCCAGCTATCGCAGATGAGCGCGTTGACGCGGCCCCGGTGCTCGGGCGCGAATTCGTGCCGCGGGCCGTCCGGGCTGAAACGCGCCAGGTCGATAGGCGGCCAGTCCAGGGCGACGCGCTTTTCATCGGGGATGAGCACGCGCCAGTATGGGTCAAATTCGGGCCAGAAGTAGACCATCTTCTTGACGCGTGGCCACTTGGCAAACTCGCCGATGAGGCTAAACGAGTTGCGCGCCGGGTCCGCCTGCTCAGGCCGGAACGATGCCGCCGGGCGGCCGTGGATGACGACGACGATGGGCGCCTGGGACTTGACAACCCAGTTATCGTTGACGCCGGTATGGAACACGAGCAGATCCGCCGTATTGCACCACTCCGCCGAGGCCGTCACCAGGCGAAAGCCGCCCCGGTCGTCAACCGCCCCGACCTGCGCGGCCTGTTGCTGGCCGCGAACGGGCGTCGCGCCCACGTCCACAAAGTTGACGCTATGCCCCCTTTCGGTGTCGCCGCGGACCATATCGCGCGCGGCTTCGTAGATGCCCGCCGCGTTCGGTGCGTATGGCCCCAGGTGTACGATCTCCATCCTCATTCGCCTTTCTGCCGGGCCGGGAACCGCTGCCCCCGGCCCGGCGCTAGTCGCTACGCCCCGACGGACAGCACAAGGCTGGTCAGGGTGCTGATGGCCGTGCTCAGGGTGTTGAGCATGGTGGACATCATGGCCAGGGTGCTATTGGCAGACGAGACGCCGCCGCTCACCGTGGTCACGATGCTGGTATTGGCACTCACGCCCGCCGAGACCGTGGTCACGATGGAGTTGACGGCACTCACGCCGGTGGACGTAACCAGGCCGGTCGAGTGCGCCGCGCTCACGCCTGCCGAGGCAGTCGTGGCGATGCTGTTCACGGTCGAGACGCCCGCACTCGCAGTCGTGGCGATAGAGTTGACGGTTGAGACGCCCGCGCTCACCGTGGTTACGATGGAGTTGACCGTGCTCACGCCCGCGCTGGCCCCGGTCGCCGCCGCGCTTACGGTCGTCACGATGGAGTTGACCGTGGATACCCCGGTGCTCGTGGTGGTGGCGATGCTGTTGGTCGTGCCCTGGAAGGTCGAGGAAGCCGTCAGCCGCGAGGTATTGGCACTCACGCCGGCACTCACGGTCGTCACGATGCTATTGACGGTCGAGACGCCGGTGCTTGTGGTGGTGGCGATGCTCGAAACGGCGCTCAGGTCGTCCGCCGCAACCGCCAGGGTCGAGCTGCCGGAGAAGCCATAGCCGCCCTTGCCGTCGAAGCAGTCATGCACGGCCCAGGTCGAGGAACCGCCGGTGTCAACCACGTTCAGGGTCAGCGCGCCCGCATCGTTGTAGAAGTAGCAGTTTTCGACCAACACGTCGTAGCTGTTGGCGTTCATGTTGACGATGCCGGTTGCCACCTGCCCGTAGAAGCGCGAGTTTCGCACCACGCAGCCCGTCCCGCCGTTCAGTTGGATCACGTCGGTGCAGGCGTCGCCGGCGATGAGGCCGTTGTAGGCCAGGCCGTCGATCAACAGGCGATGGGCGGCCGAGCTGGCCAGAAGCCAGATGTTGGCTTCCTTGTTGCTGGCGGCGTCCCGGAACTCGCAGTTGATCAGCTTGCAGTCAGTGCCAACGACGTGGATCGGGGCGTCCAGGCTGTCGATGTTGCAGTAGAAGAGGATGTTTTCGATGGTGATGTCAGCAGCGGTCACGTCGAGGTCCGCCGTGGTCACCGTGAAGGTGATGGTCGGCCGGGTAGCGCCGGAGCCGAGGCCCACCACGCGCACGCCCGCGATGTCCATAACGATCTCGGCGGCCGCGTTCGCCGTCTCGGCGTGGCCCTCCATGACATAGATGATGTCGCCGTTGTTGGCCGTGCACACGTCCGAAGAGAAGGCATAGGCCAGGGTTGCGAAGGGCGCGCTAGGCGAGCGGCCGTAGCCGGTCGAGTCGCTGCCGGTATTGCTGTCTACCCAGAAGCGGTTGCCGGTCGCCTGCCCCTGGTCGGCAACGACCAGGTTGCCCTGGGACCACTGGGCAAAGAGTTCGGTCTTTGCCTTAGCTTGCTGTGCCATGTTTCAGGTTCCTTTGCCGGGTTTGCCGGCGTTTGGGTAGGCGGGGCAGAGTCGCCCCTGCCCCGCCCGGTTGGGTTAGCTCTGCGCGCTCGGCAGGGCGTCCTCGGCATAGCGCGGGTTGTAGAGCAGCGCATAGGCGCTGATGTAGTTGGAGGCGCTGCCGTCGCCGGCCGCCAGGACCGCCACGAACGGGTAGGACGTGCCAGCGGACGTCAAATCCTCGGCGTCGATGTCGATGAGGTAGAAGCTATCCAAGGTGCCGGTGGCGCTCGTGGTGATGCTCGTCGCCGCCGTGCCCTTGGTCCAGGTGTCGGCCGTGGTGCCGTGGGTTACGTCTGCCATGTACCAAAAGTCGTTGAGGGTGATCCCGGCCGAGCTGGAGCCGCTGGTCGCGGCGGTATACATCGTCACCGACAGGGTAGCCGCGTCGGCCCCGCCCTGCTCCTGCCACACCAGGAAGGCGCAGCGGGCATAGTTCTCCAGGCTCACCCGGTCGCTGGTGCCGGCGCCGTTGGCCGCCGTGCGGTCCAAGACCGGCAGGATTTTGACCTCTTCCATCAAGATAGGGAGTGGCATTTGTTATCCTCCTACGCCCTGGCAGCCAGGGCAACAAAGGGCGACTGCGTGTCGCCGCCGCTCTTGGGCGTCAGGGCCGCATTCCACTTGCTCTGCCCGTCCACGCGGTACACGAACCGGAACGCCTGCTCATCGTACAGAAACAGGACGTGCATGGACGACGCCGACTCGATGCCGCCCTTCTCGATCATCTGGTACTCGCCCAGGTCGGCAAGGACGATATCGCCCAGGGTGCCGACGGCCGCGCCGTACTCGTGGACGACGATAGGCAGGCCGAGCAGGGTGTCATAGGGGGACGCGCTCATGCCCCCGGCGGGCATATAGACCACCTGGCCGCCGGTGCCGACGCTGAGAGCCATCGTGTGCAACTGCGGCTCACAGGTTTGGTCAATGAAGAAGGCCGCGCGCCGGCGCGATTGCGTCCACAGGCGGGCGCGCATCTTGATCACGTTTTCGGCGTTGATAGTGGCCGCCCCCTGCCCCGACTCCTTGGCGACGCTGATCAGCGCCCCACAGGCCATGATGCCCGCCGGCTGGCCCGCGCCGGTGCCGTTGAAGATCGAGTCTTCGACCATGAACCGGATCTCCTCCGGCACGTTGCGCAGGATGTACGCATCAAGCGCGCTGGCGTCAGCCAGCAGCTCGTCGGTGGCGTACACGATGCACATGTTCTTGCGGAGTTTCAGGTTCATCTCGCGGAACTTGGGCTTGCTGGCGGTCACGGTCCCGCCCTCGGCTGCCCAGTAGGAGCGCAGGCCACCGCGCCGGGAACCATTGGCCCGGCTCGTCTCGTCTTCGGCGTAGAGGGTCATGCCGTTACTGCCCGCCGAGATGGGCAGCACGTCCGCGCGGCGCAGAAGCTCACCGGTCGCATAGGCGCGCTCGATGAGGCCGCCCCGGTCGGTGCCGACGAAGAAGCCGCCGTCACTGGGGATGCGCTCGCCCAAGCCGCTGATACCCGACGCGCCCTTGACGCGCATCGAACCGGCGTGCAGGCTGCCCACGTAGTCAGCGCCCAGCGCCTTGGCCACGTTGAAGCCGTTTTCCACGTCGCCGCCGCCACGCAAGGGCAGCAGGCGCGGGTCCACGACGCCGCCAGGGCGGCTGCCGGTGGCAACCGCCAGATAGAACTCGCCAGCCGACTTGAAGGGGTTGCCCTTCAGCGCCCGATCCGCCGCGTCGCCGGTCACGGCCACGCCGGCCGACTTGATCGCCGGCTCGTTCTCGGCGCGCTCCGCTTCCAGTGCCTCGCGGTATGCCTTGACGGCCTGCTCGGCGGCCTGGCGAGCGATGGCTGCCACGTCAACCGGCTCGGGCTGCGTGGTCTTCATTTCGTCGCTCATTGTTAGTACCTCCGTACTTTTTGGCGTTTCCATTGCCTTTGTGTCGGGTGTATCGCTTGCTTCCGTCTCATCGGCACCCGCTCCGATAAAGACATTCACGGTCACGCCGCCCGCCGTCGCAGAAGCCGCCGGCGCCTGTGTCGCGCCGGCCCGTGGCTCCGCCTCCAGGTCAGGATAGCTGTGTTCCGCCAAAGCCTTGACAGGCATAATCGCCGGCAGCCGTGGCTCGGCTGCCGTCGGGGTGTAGCTCCATTCGACAGGATGCCAGCGTTTGAGCTGGCCGGTATCGTCGTCTTTTAGGACCAGGTGCGACGCCGTGCCGGATGACCAGCGTAGCTTGCCGGCCTTGACCAGTTGGCCGATGGCCGCCTGGTAGCGGTCGGACAGATCGAGCACGGCTTCGACAAAGATGCCCACGGCGTCCTGCGTGGCCTTGACCGGCGCCAGGGTCAGCGCCGCCAGGCCGGCAAGCTCGGCTTTCAACGGCACGCCATGGTGGACCATGCTCGGCATCCCGTCGCCGTGATGCGGGCCGTAGTCCGTATCGGGTCCAAACCATTCGCCTTGCAGATCCTTCTCCGCCTCGCTGCCATAGCGGATGCCGTATGCCGCGACGCGCAACAGGTCGCCGTCCAGCGCGATGGCCTTGACCGTCTCGCCAAAGCTCACCAGCGTGTCGCCCTGCTCTGTCTCGTTTTTCACTTCGCCCGGTTCTGTGTCCGGCATGTGTCACCTCCAACAAAAAAGCCGCCAGTCCCGGCGGCCCTGCACGTTGCACGGCTGCTGGAAATGGCGGCACTCTCGATAGACTGCCTGTTATTCGGTTGCTAGCGGCGGCGGATGGTTATTCTATCGACGCGCCGCAGTTTTCACATGTACGTGACGTTAGCAAGTGGCCCGCCCGGTGGTAGCGGCCGCACGAGTCGCATACAATCGGGATATTGGCATCCATCATAAACTTGATTTCGCCGTAGGGACGCGGCCGCCCGACTGGCCCCGGACAGGCAAAAGTAGAATCGCAAGTCATTATGCCCGTCACTGTCACCGCGAAATTGTCACAGGCCATCATGCACTCCCCATCGGCGCGCCGCACGTCGCGCACTTGGACGGGTTGCCGCGCTCGGCGCTGCCATTGCCGCAATAGGGACAGGTGGGCCGAATTGCCCCGCGCTCGATCACGGTTACGGGCGGCATGTAGGCAGTTGTCAGATACGGCTGCCTGGGCGGCCAGCACAGCAACGATTCGCTTGTCGTTATGGTGCCACCGTCTATCGTAATTCCCGATGCGTCAATACGTATCATCCTACGCACTCCCCTTCTTGGACTGCTCTTCCGTGTCGCCGGGCCGCCAGTTAATGATGCTCTCGGCTACGGCATGGCGCACCCGGTCGATAATATAGTCAATAGACCAGTCGGGCGACATGGAAGCCAGGACTTCCCTATCCATTTCCGTGCCACAGTGCAACAATTGCTGATTGACCCACACCGACGCCCCGATATGCGGGCCGCCATTTCCGATTTCGGAGAACTCCTCGATTCGCCACCGGAGCAGCGGGCACCGCTCTTTTAGTTTCTGCTCAAGCTCTTTCGCGTCCATCACGCACTCCCCCTTCTGGACTGCCCTTCCATGCTGCCAAGCAGTTCTTTCAGCGCCTCGTGATCGATGCCCGAGGATAGATAGCGGCTCAGGCCCCGGATGCAAGATGGGCAAATCGCCTTGTCGTATATCCCTATCCACTTGGCGGGCAGAATCCGCTTTGCAATCAAGTCGCCGTCGCCCCCTTCGAAAGAGTCACGCGACTCACCGCATACGTCACAATTGAGAACATGCACCGTGCGCGTTATTGTCATGAACCCCATTATCCCGCACTCCCCTTTCTGGACTGCTTGTCCAACTTCCTCAACTCACTCGTTCTTGGCGCAACGTCTAGCGCCGCCTCAATCCCGTTAACCTCATCCAGCAGCACCCGCCGCCGGTCCATGCACAGCCCGCGGACCAACGTTTCAAGGTGGGCCAGGCGTTCGGCAAGGGCGTCAAGGTTCACGTCTTCGGTCATGCTCTCTTCCATGCGTTCATCACTGCGTCGCGCATAATCTGGGTGATGGTCCCCGCCCGCTGCACGATCTCAACCGCTTGTTTGTCGGTCTTCCAGCCCCGCGCGCCGTGAAACCGCGCCTGGTCCTTCACGCTATGCACGAACTTTGAGTAGGTGGCCCCGCTGCCCAGCTTGGCGCCAATGTCGCCGTAGCGGGCAATGGCCCAGCGCCTGCCCAGCGTCTGACTTGTCTTGCGGCCCGCGATCCCGCCGTCCTTGGTGCGCCAGCGGGGGCCGTAGCCGCGCTCGTACCAGCGTTCGCGGGCGGGGCTGTTGGCCTCAGTCGCGGGCGGGTACGGCGCTATTTTGCCCTGGATTTCGGCGGCGATGGCGAGCGTTGCGCCCCGCATGGTCGGGCGAAAGTCGACGCCGAGCTTGCGTTGCAGGCGGTCAAGGCCCTCAAGGCGGACGGAGTAGTCAGGCATTAGCGGGAATTTCCCCAAGGGCATCTTGCACAGGCAGGCGCACCATGCAGCAGGTTGCATAACTGCCAGCAACCAGGCTGGCCTTCACTACCGCCATGCAATCCATTGCGGCGGGCTCATTTGAATAGACGCCCTCAATCTCGGCTCCCTCTTCGGATTCTACTAGGACCACATAAACGAACGTCATTAGCGGTGCCTATCCCAATCGCCAAATAGCACCTCATCGCCCTCGCGGCGATACGTGGGGCAAAGCTCAGTGATTGTTACACCCGACTGAATATCAGCATGGGTAACAATAACTGCAATGTTCTGGTCTTCCGCACCCTTTTCAACCCGCTCTACCCTGGTGCCCTCTGGGAGTTTAAGTAAATCCAGAAATAACTCTTCTGTTATCAAGAAACGACCGTAACCCATTATCTGCGCCCTTTCTTCTTGTATTGCAGAATCAGTCCGCACCTACAACCTGTGTGGAATGGCGGACCGTCCGGAAACTCATCGGCCCATACCTCTTCGGGCTGGCCGTCAAGTGGCCCGCACACGGGACAGACAAGCTCATCCCTATTTGTGACAACCACCCTCTCCATCTCGATCCCTGCCCCTTCCATGATCTCCTTCTGGTACTGGTTCATGGCCTGGGCATAGGCCCGCGTCGTCTCAGTGACGGCAATCGTGCTCGCCCGATACTCGCCAAATGCCGCCGATAGCAGCGACTCCAGTTGCCCCCGCGTCATGCCCGGCGTTTGCATGTAAGATTCGACGGCGCCGCTAACCACCTTGCGCGTTGTCTCAACAAGCCCTTTCACCAGGTCAAATGTGTAGCCCCGCGCCCACGCCGCCGCTTCGTCGTTGACCATGGCGGGGTCGAATTCCACCCCCACTTCGGCGGCGACGCGCAGCGCCTGCTCTGTGGCAATGGCGACGATCTGCGGCTCAAGCGCCGCCCGCAACTCCTCGGACAGCGGGCCAATGTCAAACGCCTGCCCGGCCTCGATGGCGACGGCCGCCGGGGCCAGATACTTGACCAGGATCTTCTTGACCAGGGCCGCCATTTTGGCTTCCATTTCGGGTAGGCTGCTGGCCTTCAAAAACGAAAAGGCCACGTCCGCCCCATGCTCCGCCAGTGCCTTGCCCACGGCCTCGGCCAGTGGCTCGGGGATGTAGTCACTCTCGAAATCGCACGCGCCCCGCTTCTTGGCCTTGGTGCGCCACTTGCGCAGGTCGGCAAACATCAGCGCCTTTTCGGCCTCGACCTGCTGCGCCGCCTGGCGCATCCGCTCTTGCTGCGCCACGACGGCGGGCGGCATCTGCTGTTGGTTGGCCAGGAACGGGTTTGGCTGCCCCTCGCCCGGCGCTTGCGGCTCGGGCTCGTCGGGGTCAAGATCCTCAAATTCCACGCCGGACGGCAGCTCCAGGCCGACCATCTGCGCGGCCACCGACCGCTTAATGCCGGCGTCAACATAGGTTTTAAAGCTCTGCGCGCGCTGCGTCTCGTCTTCCTGGAAAATATCCAGCGTCTCGGGCCGGAACTCGAAGCGCAGCCCGGCCGGCTCGAACACCTGGCGGTTGAGCACGCGGGCGATAAACTCCGCTTCGGGGATGATGGTATTCTGGTAGAAGGTCAAGTCATCCTGTTGCACCACGCCGCCGCCGCCAAGGCCGCCGGCTTCGGTGGACCACAGCTTGGTCATGGGGATGCCAAGGGCGGTTGCGATGTCCTCCCTTTTCTCCTTGGTAAGCTGTGAGTCAGACAGCTCCTTGATCCCCTCGCCTACCACAACCGGCGTGATAGTGTCGCCCTGTACGATGTCCGTCTGCCAGGCCCGGCCCATGCCGCCAAACGTTCGCCCCCACCACGTTTTCAGCCGCTCTCGCTCTTCCTTCTGAATCGGCCCCTTGACGGTAAGCAGCGTCACCTTGATGGCCCCGCGCTCGAAAAAGCTGCTGGCAAACTGGTCAACGTTGAACAACACCCCGGCGGCTGCCAGCGCGGCGACGGCCGGCGCGTTGTTGCCCGGCCCGATCTCCTTGAACGGGTCAAGCCGCCAGAAGTAGACAATATCTTCCGGCTCGAATTGGCGTTTCTCCCCGCCGATCTGGCGGATGAAACCGGCCAGCCCCTCGCTATCGAAGCCCTCTTTGATGACCGGCTGTACCGTGGTGGGCAACAGGTATTGCAGGCCAAGCGTCTTCTTGGTGTTCCGGCTGCGAAAGAGGTAGGCGCGGCCCAGCAGGGTCAGGGCTGACTCGACCAGATAGAACAGGCTGCCGGGGTCGGGCAGGAAACCGACTTTGTTCTGCCAGTCATCCGACGTGTCCATGTCTTCGCCGCCCTTGCTCACCACGGCGAAGGGCAGGCTTGCCACGGCCCCGGCGCGGATGTCAACGGCGCGATTCAGGAAGGGAACGTGGATGTACCGCGTCTCGACCTGGGCTTCGTCCTCCGTAGTGTGGGGCGTGTACCACGTCCAGGCGGAGGCAGGCAAGGACTCCATCGGCACGGCCTTGACTTGCGCGCCGTCAAGGACAAGGATCTGTTGCTGGGTGCTCGCTTTTTGCTTCAATAGACAAACCACCCGCCCCCAAGGAGGCTAAGGACAAGAGCGTCGCCGCAGTCGGGCGAGTGCCCCGTCCTGGCGATCACGTCCTCTTTTGACTCGATCTGGATGCCCGAGGCCGTCACCTTGTAATGGGGCGTGGTCAGGTCGGCCAGCAATTCGTTGTCGGGGGCAATGGCCAGGCCGTCGCCCTTCTCCGGGTCAAACGCTTCCCTCGCTTTCCAATAGGCTTCGGCCCGCAGGTTGCGCATGGCGAGCATTCCCGTTCGGTCTGTGGCGCCCGAGGCCGCCGCAAAATTGATAGGCCAAACGTTGACACCTTCCATGCCCGCCAGGCTGTCGTAAGCCGACGATCCGATGCCGATCACGTCGATATTGACCAACGCCGATGAGCCATCCAGGGCCTGCACGACGCGCATGGCGGCCGCCGGGCCGTTGGGCGTCTCGCTGCCCGCGTACTTCAGAAACGGCGGGAACCAGTTGCCGTATCGCTTGCAAATGACCGTCTGGTCCTGCCCGCCCCGCGCCACGTCTACCCCCAGCGCCGTTAGCCCCACGGTCGCCCGTTGCCCCTGCTCGTACCGCTGAAAAGCCAGCCGTACCCATTCGGTCGGGATGACCTGCCACGGGTCATCATTCACGCCTACCGAAAAATCGCCGTACAGGAGTTGTGTTCGCAGCGGCTCGGGCAGACCTTGCAGCACCGCCCCGTATCCCGAATCTCGCAGGAATGGGTTATCGGCCAGCGCCGCCGGGATAAAGGTACGACTCTTGGGCAGGATGCGCTCGCCATTGTAGTCAAACGGCTCCGGCCCCACTTCCTTGTCCTTGCCATCCAGCACGGCGAACCAACGCAGCTCGCCGGGCCGTGCCGGGTTGGGGTGCCGGTCGTCAAGCCATGGTGCCCAGTAGTTGATCACCCATCGCCCGTCGCTGTGGCTTGGCGGGTTGCCGGTTGCCACGACGCGCACTCGCTGGCCCGGCGTGGTGGACCTTGCCCATCCGGTCAAGAAGCGGTACTGGCCTTCGGTGAATTCCGTCACCTCGTCAAAGGCTTTCAGGTCGTGCGCCCTCCCCTGGAATTTGTGCTTGTCCGCTTCCTGTTGTACCCCGGCAAACTCAAGGATGCGGTCGCCGGGAATGTCGCGCCAAACGTGCTCCTGGCCGTTGTAGTGCGCCATGCCCCCCAGGATTTCCCGGCTTTTTTCTATCACGCCCTCAGCCCCGGTCAACTGCGTAAACTCCCGGCGAAAGATGATCGACCGCCTGTGCGCCACGGCCGCCAGGCCCAGTAGCAAATGGGTCTTGCCCCCGCCTGCCTGCCCGCCGTAAAACAGCTCATCCGCCTGAGTCAGAAGGGCTTGCCATTGCGGGCGGCTCTGTGGCGCCCATAGCGCCTTGCCCTCCAGAATCGCCAGAATGCAATCCCAGTCTGACGGCTTCAAGGAAGGTCGCAGCCGCTCTAATACGTCGTTCATCATCCAGCGCCCCGCCGATTTGCTCCCCGCCGCTGGTCACGTCAAGGTCCATCTCGGCTCGCGGCGGGCCGTCGATCTGGGCAAACAGCCACTTGACAATATCCATCCAGTCGCGGGGAGAAACGGTCAGCGCCTTGCCGTTAGGGAATTTGGCCGCGCCGGTCGCCGCCAAGTCCCACAGCATACGCGCCACAACACGGCGGCCCGCAACACGGGCGCCGTCAACCTCAAAGGTCTTGCTCCCGGCCTTCGCCAGGATCTCAGTTAGCGCCCGCTGTTTCTTCGGCCTGCCCGCCGGGTTGCCACTCTGACCTTTTTGGAATCCCCCCCTGCCGGTCGGATTCGCCATGCCCCTGCTTGCTCCTGTCCTGTTTTTCAGGCTCGATTGTCACCCTCAAGGCCACCTGTCGCCATAACAGCACCTTGACCGCTTCGCCCATCTCGCTCTCGGGCACGTCCAGTTGCAGGCGCATCCCGCCATCACCCGCCATACGGATCGCGCCAAGGATGGGCGGGAAGGTCGCTATGAAGACGGCCTGTTCGCCCATTCCCTTTTCGTCTTTCCCATCAACCGCCGCCACGTCCAGAGCACCGCCCTGCCGTCCTGCCACGCCCGCGCCTGGACTGACTCACGCCATAGGAGCAGCATCGATCTCCCCCGCACCCAGCACCGGCTCCCGGCACGCCCGCGCCGCCGCTATCGCCAGTCGCCGCAATTCCCCCGGCGTGTCCGCATAGCCCAGCAGCGGCTCGTCGTCATAGCCGAGCACGTTGCCCCCGCCGTCCAGGTAGACGGGGTGGACGGCGTGGTACACCTGGCCGGCGTCAGTGACATGGCGGATGACACGGTAGCAGGGTTCGGTGTCAGTCATGGTGCCACCGTTGCCCTCCCCTCTGCCGACGGGCGGGTGAAAGGAGTAAGCCCCGCCCGCCGGCGAGGAGGAGGAGAGTAGAATAACCGCCACGCCGCCCCCAGCGCAGCGGGTATCCCCATTAGAGTAGCGCGGCCAGCCCATTGCGCATGACTTCCAGGTTGTCGATCTCGGCTTCCAGTCGGGTGACGGCCGTGTCGACGGCCTCGATGGCAGCGCCAATCACGCCCCGTGCTTCGTCGGGCAACTCAGGGTCAACCGGCGGGATGGGCGGCTCTGGCCCCGGCGGTTCTGGCACGTCTTCATTCACCTTGCGGCGAAAGACTAGATCGAACCAGCGCCCCGGACTCTTGCGGCCAGTCCATACCCAGCCCGCCGAGTTGTAAACGTCCGACGCCGGACCTTCGACGGCGACGCACCAGTGGCCCTGTTCCGATGGGACATTGTAGCGGTACGCCTCGTCGCCAATGTCAAAAGTGACCGCGCCGTCTTCGTCTGTCACGCCGCGCTGAACATTGCCCGCCCGGTCGCGTGGGGCAAGGGCGATGTTGACGCCCGGCAAGGGGGTGCCATCTTCGTCGTCAACGAAAACGGCAAGCGCCTTGCTATCGCCGGATCGGGCCATCAACTCATCCAACTCAAAGCGCGGCAACTCAGCGGGTCGGTGTACATCCTGAATGCCGTAAAGCTCCCGCACCAAGGCCCCGCCCATTTCCACGCCGTTTTCGTCAAAGTATTCTGGCAAGTCTCCCTCCTCTGGCGGCCCACCGTCGCCGCCCTCAACCCGTTCGTACTCAACATCGAAATGGGCATGGTCCGTCAACGCGACCATGCCTAGGCCAAGGATCACGTCCGAGCGAGTGCCCGCGCCGTGAATCCAGCAGGCGTGCGGGCCAATCTGGCCGGAACCGGGCCAGTAATAGCTATCTCTTCCGAGCCCGAATCCAACGTTGCCGTTCTCTGTCGGCCCACTCACGCAGCGCCCCGCGACCATGCCGGGCAGCAAGCCGCCAGCAGGTCCGGCGTCCGGGTCGGCGGGCGCATCCCGCCAATAGAACGCGACACGCTGGCCGTTTATCGACGCGCCATGTTCATCGGCCACGCGCACGACAAGGGCAGCGGCGGCCATTGGCGCGGCACCGTTTTGCTTGAGCATTGGCGCGAGGCCGTGAAGCTGCGCCACGGTCGGCAGTGTCCGGCGCTGGGCTTCCCAGGCCCGGCCTTCCAGCGCGAACCGCTTGGCGTTCAATGCCGCCGGGTCAAAGTCATTCTCGGCTTTCTCGCGCAAGCGCCTGATCCGGTAGACGTGACCGGGGCCGTCCGCCGCCCGCAAGATCTGGAAATTGCCGTAGCGCCCGCGCAGATAGTCCAGGTCGCGCAGGTTGCCCCGCCAGTCATAGACGATTATGTTTGATTCTGGCAAGTCGCCTCCTTACTTTTCAATTCCCCACCCCCAACCCGCATACCGCATACCGCCCGGCTACAGTCGCCGCGGCGAGCCGCCTATCTGTCACCAATTCCAGTCGGGCAAATCTGCCCGCAAGTCCGGCACGCGGTCGCGCGCCTGGTACACCTTCCCCTGGTACACGGCCCGCCCGTTGCGGATCGGGATGTGGTGGATACTCACCTGATCCTCGTACCATTCCACCACGCCGATCCCCTGCCGCCAGTTAGAACGGGCGTGGGCACCCGGCACGCGGCCGTCGATGTGGCACAGGCAACCCGGCGAGTAGGCCGTGATCTGCTGCATCCCGCCGTTTGCGTCCGGCCTGGCCTCCGAGATCAATTCGTCGCGGTGGATGTGGCCGCACGCCTGGTTGTAGCGCCCCTGCCTCAATAGCTCGGTCACGGTCCCAAAGGGCGTGCTCCGGGCAATGTGGCCATGCTGCACTTGCATCGCCTCGCCAAGCCAGGTCGCGTCGTCGGGATAGCCGCCGATCCACTGAAAGCCGAGCGCCTCCAGGGCCAGCAGGTTCTCGATAGACAGCGCTGGCGGGCAGTTGGGCCGGTCGGCCGGCTTCAATTCGTATGCTTCTTGTAAATGTACCGCCGTGGCGGCTGCCATGCGGATCTCGTGGTTGCCGCCGTGGATGCGCCGCTCTGCGTTCGGGCACGACTCCGCCAGTTGCCGTAGCCACCAATGCGCCTCCAGCAAGCTCGGCTGCGTCGTGCCGTAAAAGTGCGGGTCGCGTGCAAACTTGTCCGTCCAGAGGGCCAGGTCCAGAATGTCGCCCAAGACCTCCAGCACATCGGGCTGCACGTCGGCCGCAATCTGCCAGGCCACGTCTAGCGCCGCCCGGTCGTGGAACTCGACCAACCGCCAGCGCGGCGGCTGCCAGGTGTAGCCGAAATGGATGTCCGGGATGATGAGCGACCGCCCCGCCGCCCGCCCCGCTCTTGCAACCGGCGGGATCGTCACCGGGCAGGCTATCGGCTGGATGACCGGCTGAATGGCAATCAGGTCGCGGCGGATAAGCTCCGCTTTGATCTGCCACAGGTTGTGGACCCTCAGTCCTTGCTTTCTGATCCAACCCGTCGCCGCGCCGTCTACGTAGCGCAGATCGGCGTGCTCCTCTTTGGCCCCGACCTGCCAAACGTTGGGCATCCAACGCTTGACCTGCCAGATGGTTAGGTCGGCTTCGACGGCCTCAAGCAGCGCCTCCAGGGTGTGGATGGTCGTGTTCACCCCGGCGGCGGCCTCGGCATAGTTGCCATCTTCCTGCCACTGGACGCCGCCCGGCTCGTCGCCGCTCTCGGCGTCACCCTCCAGCCGCCCGGCCTCGCGCAGTAGCCGTTTCCACGACCGCACCGTGCGCCGCACCCTGCCGTACTTCTCGGCAAGCTCGCGGTTTGTCAGCCCGGCGCGCACGTCGCGGATAAAGGCGGCCTCCAGGTCGTCGGGGCACCTACCGGCCATGTTCGGCCCTGTTCAGTTGGTAAGGTGAACGGCGCATGGCCTACGTCTTGCCCAGCAGCGACGCGCCAACAAAGGCCGCGACGCTGCCCACGATGTCCAGCGCCCAGTTCTTGACGCTCAGCGTCTTGTGGTCCTCTTCGTGCTGGCGCCACCGCTCTTTGGACGTTTCGCCCCACTTCTCGGCATCGCGCAGCCGCTTTTCCTTGTCGTTAAGGTCTGCGCAAACCGTCTCTTTCAGGTCGCGTACTTCCCGCGCCAGATGCAGCACGTTGGCGTTCAGGACTGCCATCGTGACGCGCCCATTGCCATCGTCTTGGGGGGTTGGCATTGCGCTGCTCCTATGATGGTTTGGTTAACTGTAAGCCCTGAAGTCGTTAGCACTGACCATGCTGGCCGCTTCCGGTGCAAAAGCCTTGTTGCGTTCGCCCACGTCGGCCTCGATAGCCCCGTCAAGCGAGTCAACCATACCTTCCCACCACTGGTCGCCCAAGGCATCCAAGTCCAAAACGAGGCCAAACTGTTGCTTCAGCAGGTTCTCGGCCCACTGCATGGCCCACGCCTTTTTCTCTTCGGCGGTATCCGCGATGTGACCGGCCAGGCCGCTTTGTTCGGCGGCGGCGACGGCCATCTGTGCAACGTGCTGCAAGGTGTAGACCAGCTCATTCGGCAGCCCCGCCTTGGCCTCTTGCGCCTTGGCCGCGAGCCACTTGGCGCCAGCACTGGTCAGCAGAATCAAGGCTGGGATGGCGACGCCGGACAAAAAGAGCTGTAGGAACGCGCCAAACTGCGCGGCCCACGGCGGATCGGCGCCCATTTCGGGATCTTGCGCCAGTGCCACGCCGGGCACCAGCAGCAGAACGAGCACGACAAAAAACAGGATGCGTTTCATTGTCCCTCCTCTTGGTTTAGTTCAAAGTGTCCAAACTTCACATTTGCAAAGTAGTGCAGTACAATTTGTTCGTGGTCCCATCCCTGTTCGGCAAATATCCGCGCCCCATGTTGGCATAGGCCGCGCCGGTGCCCGTTCGGCTCGCTCGGTCCACACGGGCAGTCAACCGGCTGGCACCACGGCGCGGCGGCGGGATTCCAGGCGTGAACGGTGCGCCCGCCACACCTGGCAGAGTAGAAGGTTTGCGCGATACGGCCGTGATAGGTGAGCACCTTGCCGGCCGTCTCCATGACGGCCTGGTCGGTTCTGGGGTGCGTGGCCGAACGCCACATCTGGCAATGCGTGGTGTTGCACAGATGCGCGCTGGCCCCGCCGTGACGCGGCCACAGATAGGCAAAGGCGGCATAACTGCGTGCGACGATGGCCTGTGCCTTCAGGGCTTCCATCGGCCACAGCGCGGGCATCTCACGCGGCACAACGCCCAGCAGGTAGGCGTCGATACTGTGAAACTCGATGATGCGGCTGTCGACCAAAAGGCGGAGAACGGTCACGGCCTAGATCCTCAACTCGCTCATCGTTGCCGTGGTAGTGCCGAAAACGGGCACGTCGGTGTTGGCCGTGGCGGTATAGGTGATGGTGTACGGCGGCCATGTTGGGGATGGCGGTACGCCGGGCACCCACCACCACGGCACCGGCTCAGCTTCTGGCGCGGCCGGCCTGGCAGCCACCACGGCCTCCAGGTATGTCACGCGCCGCTCAAGCTCTTCGATTCTCTCCCTCAACTTGCGCTTAGTCATGCTCACCTTTCGCGCTGCGATAATGTGCCCACGCCACACTTTCGCAGCACGGAATGTAACCCACCCCTGCCGGGCTAGGGTGCCTCACGGCCTCGGCCTCGGCACCACACGGCATGGAGCCGGCGTTCGCCCGGCGGGGAGCGGGGGTATCACAGTCCTAGCGCCTCGGCTTTGTCGCCCAGGCGCTCGCGTAGGTTGGCAAGGCCCTTCATAGTCGCATCCCTTACGGCCGATTCGGTTATGCCCATCTCGCGCGCGATCTCGCTGTAGTCACGGCTTTCCAGATAGTGCATCCTCACGGCCTGCGCCTGCCTGGCGGGCAAAACGTCAACCGCGCCGTGCAGGTAGGACCGCTCTTCGAGATCGATGATTTGCTCAAGCGGACTAGCGACCATCTCTTCCACATCGTCATAGGTCGCCCAATCGGCGGTGCGCTGGCGGTTCTTGTAGAAGTCATGGCAGCACTTCCGCGCGATGCCCAGATACCATGCTCCGAAGTCGTCTATTTGCCCGCCGGCACAGATACCCGCCCAACAGGCAAGGCGAGCGTCCTGCATGGCGTCTTCTGCGTCAGATCGACAATCGCGGAGAGAAGTAAGCGCCGTGTCGAAAACCCGCCCATCGTGGCGGGCCAGAAGCTCGTTAAAGGCTGGTTCGCTTCCGCCCCTTGCCAGCCATACCAAATCGCTATCTGGCAACTCGGCAAGTTTCATGCTTCTTCCCCTCCTACTATGTAGTCTGTTTTCATCTCGATTTTGTCTGCTAATAGCAGACAAATAGCCTTTAAAAACAGACTACATAGTAGAGGCACCTTACCAACTGAATATCCCAACATTCAACTTCCCTCCTTGTGTTTGCCCCGCCGGGCGGGAAATAAAAAAGGGGCCGGCCCCCTCTCTCGAAAGAGAAGGGACCGGCCCCGTGTTACCAGCCTATCGGCTTACGTTCCTGGAACCTTCCGGCCTATGGTGGGGCCGGGCTAACGTCGATTGTTAAGAACTTCCGCCTTTGTGGTTACGACGGCAACGATCCATTCATCATCGCCGCACTTCACAAGGGTCACGGTATGAACGCCGTCCGGTAAAGCCTGCAAACGTCGCGCCAGCCTTACCGCTGCCGGGCACAGGTCGCCATGCTTCGATGCAGCGCCTACCCCAAAGTGAAGTTGTAGACTACAATATGCAGTAGATCCACGCTGACATTATACCGCCTGTTGTGTCCGGTGTCAAGCGTGCAAACTGCCAGTTTACGGCTAGATTATGGCGGGCGGTTCGTGCCCGCCGTGCGCTCTTATCGGAAGGAACGCGGCGAGCACGAACTAGGGCAGAATCGCCACGACCTCGCCGGACTCGCAGAGCACCTTGACCCCCGCCCGTTGCAGCGCCGCCGCTATCGTCTCGGGCGCCACAAGCCCCTCTTCGATCATCTCGGCAAACGTGCCGGCAACGTCGGCAAGCTGCGCCCGCCATGCGTCCAGATCCGGCAAAGCAGCCAGATGTCGAGCCAGCTCCGCCGCCCGGCCCTGATGCGCAGCAAGCTCGGCAAGCAGCGTATCGT